>Ga0180432_10011230_pt1 | contig 10589 bp, 9 predicted proteins | sample SS_ome_10_FD_132414 | JGI IMG/M metagenome (GOLD analysis project Ga0180432, IMG submission 132414) | Hypersaline lake sediment archaeal communities from the Salton Sea, California, USA - SS_1_MS_2 metaG | ecosystem: Environmental > Aquatic > Non-marine Saline and Alkaline > Hypersaline >...
CACCTGGGAAACGAACTTCTTCGCACGGAGCAACCCCTTGACCGTCTCGCGGATGTCGATGACATGAATCAGGTTGCGACGGCCATAGATGTAGGGTTTCATCTTCGGGTTCCACCGGCTTACCCGGTGACCGAAGTGAATGCCCGCGTTCACCAACTCCCGGACCAACTCCGATGCCAAGCAACACCTCCCGGACCAGAACGACTTCCCCGTCTTTTAACGCACCTCAGCGTACAGAAACACGTACGTTAGCAGGATTTGCGCCCACATCAAGCCCGTTTCACAGAAAAGCGCGCCTCCGGGCCGCCGCGGGGCTCCCGAAGCCGTTGTCAGCCTCGCGCCTCCCGGCTACAGTCCGCCCCCGGGCGGCAGATCCAGCCGCCGGATGGGAGCCCGGCATCCATGAGCACAGACGCCCTGCCCGCCGACGGGAGCCCGCTGGTGTTCGTGTCGGCCAGCGAGCCGAGCGCGGACCTGCACGCCGCCTCGCTGATCCGGGCGGTACGGCGGCTGCGGCCGGAGATCCGCTTTCTGGGCGTGGCCGGCCCGGCCATGCGGGACGCGGGATGCTGGCCCATCTTCGACATGACCCGGCATTCAGCCATGCTTTTGGGCGCCCTTCGCGCCGTGCCCCAGGCCCTGCGCCTGCTCGCCACCACCAAACGCCACCTGCGCCGCTACCCCGCGGCCGCCGCCGTCCTGGTCGACTCCCCGACCCTCAACCTGCCCATCGCCCGCCTCGCCAAGCGCAGGCAGGTCCCGGTCCTGTACTATGTGGCCCCCCAGTTATGGGCGTGGGGTCGGTTCCGCACGCCCCGGGTCCGCGCCCGGGTCGACCGCCTGGCGGTGATCCTGCCTTTCGAAGAGGAATTCTTCCGTTCCCGCAGGATCGCGGCGACCTACGTCGGCCACCCCCTGTTCGACAAGCTGGTTGCACGCCCGCGGAGCGAAGACAGTATCAGTGAAATTCTCGCCCGGGGGTCGCCGGTCATCGCCCTGCTGCCCGGCTCGCGGCAACACGTGGTCCGCGAGATCCTCCCCGGGCAGATCGAGGTGGCCCGGCGGATCCTCGCCCGGTTCCCCTCGGCGCACGCCGGCGTCTCGGTCGCCAACCCGGTGGTCGCCCCGCTGGTCCGTCGCCAGATCGGGGCTTCGGGGCTGCCGATCGCCATGTATGCGGATCGCAACGCGGACCTGCTGCCGGCGGCCGATCTGGCCCTGGTCGCCTCGGGCACCGCCACCCTGGAGGTGGCCTACCACCACACCCCCATGATCGTCATGTACAACGCCAACCGCTGGGCGTATCAGCTCGTCGGGCGGTGGCTGATCCGCACCGCCCAGCTTTCCCTGGTCAACATCCTGGCCGGGCGGGAACTCGTTCCCGAATTCATGCCCTATTACAGCTCGACCGACCCGATTGCGGCCCGGGCCCTGGCCCTGCTCGAGGACGAGGGTGCCCGCCGGCGCCTGTCCGACGAGTTGGCTGCGCTGATCGATCCGCTGGTCAAGACGGGAGCGTCCGAGAACACGGCCCGGCTGTTGCTGGATCTGATCGACCACCCGCCGGGCAACCCCGGGCACCCCGGCGGTCGCGCCGGCCGGACACCCTGATCTTGAGGTGGGGCTTGTCTCCGCCGATCTTTGTGGGTATACAGATTTGCTGATCCAGCCCCGCTGCCGGCCACAGTGCCCGGTCGCGTGGCGCCGGGGGGTGTACCCAAGTGGCCAAAGGGGACGGGCTGTAAACCCGTTGGCGTTCGCCTTCCTAGGTTCGAATCCTAGCGCCCCCAATCGACTCTCAGCCGGCGGTGGGCCAACACACGCAGCGCAGCCGATTCGACGGCGGGTCCGGCAAGGCTGTCGGACCGCTGCACCCCCGGGGGACACGCGGTCGATATCAGCTTGATCGCACCGGCATTCGGCGACACCCCGTGTGCTCGGGCCGAACCGGTCGCAGGATGAGCGCGCCCATGAGCATTCGAAACGAGTTGGCCACGGGCTCGGCGATGTTGTCCTTCGAGTTCTTCCCGCCCACCGACGAGATCGGTTTCTGGGACCTCTACCGGACCATCGAGGCACTCAAGCCCCTGGACCCGACGTACGTCTCGGTGACCTACGGCGCCGGCGGCCGAACGCGCAAGAAAACCCTCGAACTGGTCGCCCGCATCAAGTCCGACATGGGCATGGAGAGTATGGCCCATCTGACCTGCGTCGGCTCGACCCGCCAGGAGCTGGGCGCCACGCTCGACGAACTCAAACAGCGCGGCGTGGGCAACGTGCTGGCCCTCCGCGGTGACCCTCCGCAGGGTGAGGACACCTTCGTCCAACCTCCCGGGGGCTTCGGGCATGCCAACGAACTGATCTCCTTCATTCACGAGCGGCACGGCGACACGTTCTGTGTGGGTGCAGCCTGCTATCCGGAGGGCCACCCGGAGTGTCCCAGCATCGAACAGGACCTCGACAACCTGAAGCGCAAGGTGGATTCCGGGGTCGACTTCCTGATCACGCAGCTCTTCTTCGACAACGCGGATTTCTTCGCCTTCCGGGATCGGGCCTCGGCCGGCGGCATCGACGTGCCTATTGTGGCCGGCATCATGCCCATTCTCAGCGTCCGGCAGGTCAAGCGCTTCACCGAGATGTGCGGCGCGGGGATCCCGCGTGTCCTGCTGGAGAAGATCGAGGCCGTCGAGGACGACACCGAGGCGGTCCGCCACGTCGGCACCTACCACGCCACCCGCCAATGTCAGTCCCTCATCGAGCAGGACGTGGCCGGCATTCACTTCTACACCCTGAACCGCTCGACGGCCACCCGGGCCATCTTCCAGCAGATCAAGGCCGAGCTGGCGGTCCACCGCAAGCCGCCGCCCGCCCGGCCCGCCACGCACCCCGTAGCCGCCTCGGACCCGGCTGGCTGAGGACCCTCCCGAGTGAAGGTATGCCCAGCGGTCAGGCCATTCGCCGAACGCTCGGCTTCGCCCCTGGGGAAAACACCTCAGTCTTCTTGTTCACAATAGGTTACATCTGCTCCTCGGACACCGGATCGACCCGGCCGATTCCCGTCCGCTTACCTCGATCCCAGTTCAGGCCGGGTCAAGTTTCGCGTCGGGCACGGTCGATAAGAAGCACTGGAATGGGCGAAAACTGGGGTCTGAAGGAGTCGGACCGACTATGGCTTCATGGATTGACAATGAACGCCGCCGCGTCGTGGCAACCACCCGGAAACCGCCGAACACACCCCGGCAGCTTGCCTTCGCCGCCCTGGGAGACGGCAAACTCGGAGACGAAGAGCCCTCTCCTCCGGCCGAGGTACTCATCGAGCCGACCGAACCCACCGGCGAGGTAGCCTACTGGCTCGACGACATCTGGTGGCTCGAACTGCTACAGCGCTGGGCTGAGCGATCGCTGACCGTGCACGTGCTGCCCTCACCGGCCGCCCTGCTCCACCCCGTCGTGCTGCACCACCTGGGCATGCTCAAGCGGGTCGCTCCACGTTGGCGACTCATCGGCCACGGGCGCTGCGCGGACTTCAACGGGAACGGCGACATCGAGACCCTGGCCACCTCCGCCTACGACGAAGTGCGCATCCTGGCCGAGAGCGGGACCGGCGACAGCACTGGCAGCAAGCACGCCGTGCGTATCGAAGACCTCTTCCGGCAGGTGCTCCAGGTCCAGCGGGCCGCCGGCGTGCTCCGGCCGATCCTGGTGCGGGCGACAACCGTGCCGGCGTCGCCCCATGCCTGCCCAACCGGTTCTCCAAAGGAAGCGACCGCCCCAGCCCGCGAAGCGTGACGGCCTCCTCCGCCGGCCGGCTCTCCTCTGGAGCGACGCGCCCTCTGCGTCGACATCACCGTTCTGTCCCGCGCTGCTCCAAACTCCCGCCTCCCGACTGCCTGCCGGGCTGCAGTACTTTCCTGCGCTGCCCGGGCGTAGCCACCGTGCCGCCGCGGCGATATCATGGGTTGCCATGTCCGTGATCGTCCAGAAGTTCGGCGGCACCAGCGTCGCCGACGCCGAGAAGATCCACCGCGCCGCCCGGCGAGCCGTTCGTGCCCGCCTGGATGGCTGTCAGGTGGTGATCGTGGTCTCGGCCATGGGCCGCACCACCGACACCCTGCTCGGCCTGGCCCGCGAGATCTCGCCCCGTCCGCCCAAACGCGAACTCGATGTCCTGCTGACCACCGGCGAGCAGGTGTCCATCGCCCTGATGGCCATGGCCATCGACGCCGCGGGGCACGAGGCCATCAGCCTGACCGCCGGGCAGCTCGGCCTGGTCACCGACAGCGCCCACACCCGGGCCCGCATCCAGCGCATCCACCGGGCCCGCCTGAGCCGCGAACTGGACGCGGGGCGAATCGTCATCGTGGCCGGCTTCCAGGGGATCGACGCCAGCGGCGAGATCACCACGCTGGGCCGCGGGGCCTCGGACACCACCGCGGCCGCCCTGGCCACCGTGCTGAGCGCCGAGGTCTGCGAGATCTACAGCGACGTCGACGGCGTCTACTCCGCCGACCCCCGCCTGGTCCCCCAGGCCCGCAAGATCGATCGGATCAGTTACGACGAGATGCTCGAAATGGCCGCCGCGGGGGCGGGCGTCATCCACTCCCGGGCCATCGAGTTCGGAAAAAAGTACAATGTCCCCATTCACGTGCGCAGCTCGCTGACCGACGTGCCGGGAACCATGGTCATGGCCGAAACCGAAGGAATGGAAGCGATCACCGTGCGGGGGGTGACCCTCAAGGAGGACCTCGCCGTGGTGACCCTCACCGGCGTCCCCAACCGGCCGGGCATCGCCGCGGACATCTTCGCCGAGATCTCCCGCCACGGCATCCTCATCGACGACATCACCCAGACACTCTACGAGGACGGCCGCATCGCCAACATCGGCTTCTCCACCACCACCGCCTACCTCTCCGAGGCCCGGATGGCCTGCGAGGTGGTCCGCGAGCAGCTCGGCCTGGGCGGCGTGGACATCGACGAGGAGGTGTCCAAGGTGAGCGCCATCGGCGTGGGCATGCGGACCCACACCGGCGTCGCCGCCCGGATGTTCCAGTCGCTCTCGGCGGCGGGCGTGAACATCGACGCCATCTCCACCAGCGAGATCGTGATCAGTTGCATCGTGCCCCGCCAGGACGGCCCCCGGGCCCTGGAGGCGGTGCACGACGCCTTCAACCTGGACGAGCCCAACCCGTCAGCCGAATCGGAGTAGCCCGCCGGTGCCCCGCCTCCGCAGACCCCCGGCCTCGATCCGCATTCCGCCGATCTGGCGGCGCCGGCCGCTGCTGGCCGCGGTTGTGCTGATGGTCTCGCTGCTGCTGGCCTACGAGCGGCTCGAGCGACCGGCCGACCGCGACGGGCAAACCACGCACGTCGCCGGCGACTACGCCCGCTATCACCACCAGGTGTTCGAGGTGATACGGGTCATCGACGGGGACACCGTTCGTATCGACGCTCCCGACGGCTCGGACCCGACGACGTCCGTCCGCCTCTGGGGCGTGGACTGCCCCGAGACCGCCCGCAGCCCCGGCGGCGCCGGGCACTACGGCGCCGAGGCGTCGGCCTTCGCCACCCGCCGCCTGCTGGGCCGGCAGGTCCGCCTGGAGCTGGTCCCGGATGACACCCGCGGCAGGTACGGCCGGCTGCTGGCCTATGTCTGCGTCGAACCGTCGGGGGTGAGGTTCAACGAACTCCTCCTGGAACACGGCTACGCCTACGCCGATCCGCGCTTCGCCCATCCCCGCAAGGCCAGGTTCGCGAAGCTCGAGGCCGACGCCCGCGCCCGCCGGGCCGGCCTGTGGGCCGAAGTCACCCCCGCCGACATGCCCCCCTGGCGGCGATAAGAGGGTCAGGCTTACTTTTCGCCTTAAGGCTCACTTCTCCTCTCCCCCGGGCTGCTTCCTGGTCACCAGGGGTCGCGGAGGCTCGATTGGAGTTGCAGGCGGGCGGCGGCGCGACGCTGCCAGGCCGGTTCGCCGTAGGGCGCCCCCCGGTTTACGCTCCGACGCACGGCGGCCAGTTGCTCATCGGTCTGCGGCCGATTGACCACCGCCAGCCAGTTCCGCGGCGGCGTGGCCGGCCAGTCCTTCGCCGCCAGCAGCCAGGGAGATGCGAGGTCCTGGCGCCGCCGCCGGGCCAGCCCGCACCAGGGCCAGTCCTCGGCCCGCTCCACCAGGTTGGCCCGCAGGGCGTTGCGCTCCACGTAGCGGCAGACGGCCAGGAAGTGGCCGTCCTGCTGGATGGGGAAGCTCCTGAAACGCCCCTGGTAGACCGGGCCGGTGCCGCGCGTGCCCTGGTGAGCGTGCCAGCGGCGCATGTGCGTGGTGGTCAGCCACTGCATGAAGGGTGAGAGCTGACCGTCCTGGGCCGGCCAGAGGATCAGGTGCCAATGATTGGGCATCAGGCAGTAGGTGACCACGCGCATCGGTCTGCGGTCACAGGACTCCGCCAGCACCTTCTCGAAGGCCGCGTAATCCTGGTCCTTCTGGAAGAGGGTCCAGCGGCCGACCCGCCGATTGATGACGTGATAGGCAAACCCGCCAATATCGACTCGGGGACGCCGAGGCACGCTGCAAGGCTATCACCGCAGGTCTCCGCCGTCGATAAGTTAGCCTGCCCCCCTTTTTCTACTCCTTCACGTCGATCTTGATGACCTTGGCGCGGGAGTCCTCCCGCTTGGGCATGGTGATCTCCAGCACGCCGTTGCGGCAGCTCGCCGTGATGGCGGAGGAATCCGCACCGCCGGGCAGCGGGATGCTCCGCGAGAAGCTGCCGAAGCGGCGCTCGCGGCGGAGCAGGCCCTGGCGGGTCTCCTCGGCGTAGTCGCAGCTCTTGTGGCCCTTGATCTCCAGCGAGCCCTCCGAGCAGGTGAGCGAGATGTCGGCGGCTTCCAGGCCGGGCACCTCGGCCCGCAGGATGAACCGCTCGGGCTCCTCGATGACGTCCACCGCCGGAGCCCAGCCCTGGCCGTCAAAGGGCGGCGTCGACAGCCCCCCGTGCCAGAACCGGTCGAAGAGGTTGTTCATTTCCTGTTGCAGGTCGCTCAACGAGATCTGCCCCTCCTTGCGAAACGGAATCAGCGACATGGCAATACTCCACACGGTTACAGTCCGGGACAGGACGGGCGACAACGTCGCCCGCAAGTGATTATACCCACTCAGCCGCCCCGGCATCCGGCGCGGGGCTCCGGAGTCCAACCCGCTGTGCTGCCCGAAGAAAGCCGCTCCTTTCGATCCCAGCGAACAGAGCGGCCTGATCAGCGTTCCGGGCTCCGCGCGAAGTGAACTTCGCGGCTCGAGAGATCGCGGCATTCGCGAGTCACTCCCCTTGCATGCCCGGCTCGCCCGGGGGGCCTCCCGGCGGCGGGCCGCCCATCATGGCCATGCTCATCTGGACAACGGCTTTGAGCAGCCCGGTGGGTACCAGGACGCGGGTCTCGGCGCCGGGGCCGGGAACCACCCGGCTGAAAAGGGCGACGGGCCGCTCGACGGCCGCGGCATGCGGTGGCGGGGGTGCGCCGGTAACGCGGGCCACATCGCCCGCCATCTTCAGCAAGCCGTTGAACGACAGAAACGCCTCCGCGGTCCGTTCGGCCGGGGCGCCGGACGTCCCCGCCCTGATCTCCGGGTGGCCGGCCAGCGGGGCCTGCCCCTCCCGTGCCAGGGCGGCCACCCGGCTCATCTGCGCCAGGCCGCCCCCGAGGGTCACCACCACGTGACGCTCGCCCGCGGGGCCCAGGCGCAGCAACAGCCCGTCGGCGCCGAGGACCTTGGTCACGTCGGCGGTGGCGTCCACGTCCATGCCCAGACCCGCAGGGATCAGCCGCAGGTGATCGATCGCCCCGTTCTCGGCCTTCGGCTTGTACAGCACCATCCCGTCCATGGCCCGCAGACCCTCCGGCGAGAGGCGGGCCCGCAGATCGGTGATGGTGGCACGGATGCGGTTGAGCAAGGCGTCCGAGCCGCCGTCCACCTCCAGAACGAGGTTGGCCGCCACGACGCCCGCCGCGGCCTCGGCGGCCTCGGTGGCGTTGACAGCGAACGCGTAGCGCCTGGTACCGGCCGCCACGTCCCGGGCCAGTGCCGCCAAAGCCCTCCACTGAGCCGCACCGGACCCGCCGGCGGCCGACATCTCGGCAAACATCCGGTCGATCGTGCGGGCGGCGTAGGCCCCGGCCTCGGGACTCGCCACCCCGCCGGCCGCCAGCACGAACGACCCGGCGGGCAGGCCGGCCAGCAGCGGGGCCGGAACGGCCTTCAGGCTCGCCAGGACCTTGGCCAGTTCGCCCTCCGGGCCAACCACCTCGTGAAAGCCGATGGTGATCCCCTCGGTGCTCAGGGTCACCCAGAGCAGCACCGAGTCGAGATCCTCCAGGTAGCGGAGCTGCGGTGGCGACCCTGCCTCCGGGTCGGCGCCGGCCGCCAGCGGTTTGACCACCACCTCGGTGAGCGTCTTTACGTTGCCCCAGGCAACCACGTCGGCGGTGGCGCACAGCTCGCGCTGGTACGGCGTCATCCGCGACGCCAGCGGGGCCTTGGCCGCCAGCACCGCTTTGACCACCTCGGCCGTCGGGCCCACGACCGCGAACCCGCCCTTCTGGGCCATGAACGACGGCTGTCCGGACAGAGCCACCTTGCTGAGCCCCCCGCCCGCGTCCTCCGGCGTCATCATGGAGAGGAGCTGGGCATAGTCGGTGACCGGCAGCAGAATCGCCATCCGGTTGGTCACCGCCTCGAGGGAGGGAGCAGGCAGGAACACGACGGCGGCACCGCCGGCATCGTCCAGCCCGGCGAAGAGCCCGAGCTGGGCCTTGGCCAGCGCCAGGACGCTCATGCCGGCCCAGGGGGCGTTGATCTCGAGCGAGAGGTTGGTGAACTTGCGGTCGAGGTCGGCGAGGTTTCGCAGGGTCACGACCGCCCAGGCGTCTCCGGGGGCCGCCTCGAGCACCGCGGTCCCTCCGGCCGCCCTGGCGGTAGCAGCCGGCGAGCCGGCCAACAGGCAGAGCGCGGCGAGGATCAGCAGGGGTTTTCGGGTCATGCAGTCGTCTCCATGTGACCGCCGGCTCGGGCCGTTCCCCGCCGCAGGCCGGCGTTGTCGAAGGTCCGGTTGATACGGGCCGGCCAGAGTACCACGTTCGCACGGCGGTGTAGAGACCCGGGCGTCGGAAATCGTGTCCTGACAAGGACAACGCCCGCGCGGCAGCGCGGTTTGACGCGGGGGGTGCCTGTGCCCACAATCCGCGACAGGCAAGGGCGATACACTCTGCGGCCAGGAGCGTGGACCATGGCAGGAGCGGCACGAGTCGCATGGGCGGCGATGATGTTGGGGGCGATCTTACCCGGATGCGCCACCCCCCCCGACGCGAGCACCGGCCCGTCGGAGCCCGTCGTGGCCGCCCCGACCCGGGTGACACCCGCACCGGCGGAAGGCGAGGCGCCGGCAGAGCCCCGGGCGTCGGACGACGCATACACACCGGGGACACCCCCGGAACGGCCGGCGGACTCGACGACCACTACCACGGCCCAGAAGGCCGACCGCATGATGAGCCTGGCCCGTGAGGCCAGCGCGGCCAGGGACTGGCCCGCCGCCGCCGAGATCTACGGCACGGTCACGCAGATCGACCCCGACCGGGCGGAGGCCTGGCACCGGCTGGGTGTGAGCCTGCGCAAGCTCGGCCGGCTGGACGACGCCATGCTGGCGTCCCGGCAGGCCCTGGAACTCGACCCGCGGCACGCCGCCGCCCTCACCAACGTCGGCAACATCCTCTATCGACAGGGCGACCACCAGGGCGCCCTCCGCGAGCTGCGCCGGGCCGTGGACCTGGACCCGCAGCTCGCCGAGGGCCACCTGACGCTGGGGGTGGCCCTGCACGTGACCGGGCAATACGAAGAGGCCACCCGCGAGTACCTGCGGTCGCTGGAACTGGATCCCGGCAGCGCCATCGCCCACAACAACCTGGGCATCATCCACGAGCTGTCGGATCGGCCGGACGAAGCGATCCTGCATTTCCGGGAAGCGATCCGCATCGACCCGGACTATGCGGCCCCGCGCCACGGGCTGGGCAAGCTGCTGTGGCTCTCCGGTGAGCAGGAGGAGGGCCTGGCCCAGATGCAGGAGTCCGTCCGGCTGGACCCGGGCTTCGCCGTGGCCCATTTCAACGTCGGCCAGGTGCTCTGGCAGAGCGGCGAGCTGGAAGCTGCGCGGGAATACCTGCGCCGGGCGCAGGATCTGGGCTACGACGTCCCGCCGGAGATGCTGGAGGAGTTGGACAAGCTCCTGAGCGAAGGAGGAACCGGGCCCTGACGTCCCGCGTGGCCGGTTGTGATCCAGGCCGGGCGGACCGCTATCGGACCTCCGCCAGCAGGCCTGGAGCGGGGGCACTCCCCCCGAGCACGCCGGCGGCAGCCGGTGCTTCCACCCGCTCCGACCCACCGCCGTCCCGGCTCGACCGTCTTAGCGCAACCTTAACAATTTCTCCGGCGGTGGCGAGTCTCCGCCGGACGGGCACCGCGGAGCAAGAGCGCGGCCGGTCAGGCTGACAACGGGTGGCAGGGGCGGCGCAGATCGGCTATATTCGCGTTGCTGATACTGGAAGG
>Ga0180432_10011231_pt1 | contig 10588 bp, 7 predicted proteins | sample SS_ome_10_FD_132414 | JGI IMG/M metagenome (GOLD analysis project Ga0180432, IMG submission 132414) | Hypersaline lake sediment archaeal communities from the Salton Sea, California, USA - SS_1_MS_2 metaG | ecosystem: Environmental > Aquatic > Non-marine Saline and Alkaline > Hypersaline >...
CAGCATCCTGAAGAGCTTTTTTATACCCTTCGATCCGGTCGCGTTCGGTACTAAAGAGGGTACTGGCCATTACTGCGATCCGACGGTGTCCTTTCTTGATAAGATATTGTGTCATTTCATAGGCACCATCAAAATTATTGGTCGTCACGAAGGATATGTCCATATCAGGAATTTGACGGTCGGCAAGCACAACGGGAATATTTTTTCTTCTCAATTTCTCAACAATGAACCGGTTTTTCTCATCATCAGCCGCAGTTGGAATAAAAATCACACCGCTGACAGCATGCTCAATCAATCGGTCTGCATGAAAATCGGCTTTTTGGTATAAATCATCTGTATTGGATAGAATAATACTATGCCGGTCGTTGGCCGCCTCATCGCCGACACCCCTGGCCAGTTCAGGCGCATAACCGCTGCGAATATCAGGAACAAGAACACCGACAATGGTTGTTTTTGTAGTCGCCGTTTCCACGGCCTTCCTTAAGACAAAGGTTCCCAATCCTCTCTTTCTGGATAAATAGCCCATATTGACCAGATTCTGAATCGCCTGTCGAACGGTTGCTCTCGCCAACCCGGTTATTTTAGTCAACTCTTCTTCGGTCGGAATTTTATCATCTGGCTTAAAAATAGATTGATCGATCTGCTCAATGAGCCAGGTCTGAAGCTGAAAATATTGAGGAATCGGACTGTTCCGGTCAATAATCATTAACTTCAATCCTACATTTGTCTATTTGTATAGACAAATGTAAAAATAAAAAACTTTTTTGTCAAGTTTTTTTTAACTTTATCCGATAATACAAACAAAATCCGGTCACTATGAATATATCCTAAGAGTTCAATCGCATTTAATTAGCGACGTTCTGTTTTGTTATCAATCCGATCCGGATCGGAATTTCTTCCGGAATGGCTTCCCCCATGATAATTCGATAGCCGTACTCAACAGCCGCCTTCCCCATGTCATAAGGATATTGTGCCACTGACCCATGCATCGCACCAAGCTGCATGGCATTTCTGGCATCATTGACAGCATCAAATCCTACTACAAAAATTTCTCCCGTTTTTCCAGCTGCCTCAATAGCCTCAATAGCGCCAAGCGCCATCAAATCATTACATGCAAAAAGTGCCTGTACTTCGGGATGGGACTGTAAAATATTCTGAAACACGTTGAATCCCTGATCCCGCTCCCAATTTGCTGTTAATGATACAACGATGTTCACATCGGGCGCTTTGCTTAATGCCGCTTTCAATCCTCGAAGTCGCGCATCACCGGTCTCATGCCCGGGAATGCCTTCCAATACGGCTATTTCCCCTTTTCCACCAAGAAGATTGATGATATATTCACCGGCGATCCGTCCGCCTTCCTGATTATCGGAACCAATAAATGATGTGACCTTTCCTCCGGCTTTTTCAAGCGCATCCTCAGCCACCCGCGTGTCCACAATCAGTACCGGTATTTCCGCTTTATTGGCTTTTAAAATACTCTGCACAATCTCTCTCGATCCGCTGGGTGTAATACAGAGCACATCGACTTTTCTCTGAATGAGGTTTTCGATAATCTGCATCTGCTTTTCGACATCAACTTCTCGATCAGCACCCTGGATTAATAGGTTCACTCCCAGTTTATTAGCCGCTTCTTCAGCGCCTTTCTGCATATCAATAAAGAAGGGATTGTTCATCGTTTTCACGACCAGTGCAATGACAGGACCTTCCTTGATCTTGTCGCCTCTTTGGCAAAACAACATGGAGAATATTATCACGATGAAAACAACCCTTCCAATTATTCGTAATATTTTCATGATTTCCTCCGTCCGATTACGATTCAAATGTGCATGTCTTAGAGACTGAAATATCCATACTAAGATTTATTTTTCTTTAAAGCCATATCAACCAGAACAGCAATAATAATAACTGATCCGATAACAATCTGCTGAATGTAAGAAGATACACCCAATAGGTTAAGACCGTTTCGGAGAACACCCATGATAAATGCACCAATCAGTGTACCGACAATGGTGCCTTCACCGCCCATCAAACTGGTTCCCCCGATAACAGAGGCCGCAATGGCATCCAGCTCGTACATGATGCCGGCAATGGGCTGGGCTGAATTGAGTCGTGCAGTCAATATAACAGCCGCCAGGCCGCTTAGCATACCGCATAATCCATAGACCATGGTCTTATAGAGCTTAACATTAATTCCCGACAACACTGCGGCTTCTTCATTACCGCCCATGGCATAGGTGTATCTTCCCAATTTCGTACGGGTTAATAAAAAATGGGCAATCAGATAGACGACAATCATGATAATAACCGGCATGGGTATTCTCAACACTTCACCCGTTGCCAGAAACCGAAAATCCTCGGGAAATCCCGAAACAGGCCTTCCCTGGGTAAACAACAAAGCAAAACCGCGAGCCACGCTCATCATGCCCAGGGTTGAAATAAAAGGCGGTAGTTTACCCCGTGTGATCAGTGTGCCGTTGACCAGACCGCAGAGCAAACCGATGCCGAGACTGACAAGTATGGCAAGAGGGATTGGAAATCCGCTTTGCATGGCACTGCCAAGGCAGATACCTGAAAATGCCAGTATGGAACCTACAGACAGATCGATTCCTCCCGATATGATAACAAATGTAAGACCCACAGCGATAACAGCATTAATCGATGTCTGTTGGGCCACATTCAACAGGTTGGAGATGGTTAAAAAGTGGGGACTCAAAATCCATAAAACGATGATCAAAATAATCAGGCCGAATAACGTTCCCCATTGACGTCCGTGATGGAGCCAGTAATTTTGAAATTTTTCATCCATTTGCCACTCCCAAAGCGCACTGTAATATTTTTTCTTGTGTTGCTTCACTTGATGCAAATTTGCCTGATATTCTCCCCTGATGCATCACCAGAATACGGTCACTCATGCCCAGAATTTCCGGTATTTCCGATGATATCATGATGATCGCCGTACCGTTTTCAGTTAGCCGGTTCATCCACTGGTATATTTCTACTTTTGCCCCAACATCAATTCCCCGTGTCGGTTCATCGAAAATAAGTATATCGACATGGCTGCAGAGCCATTTACCCATAACCACTTTCTGTTGATTGCCGCCGCTTAAAAACATTACTTTCTGATTCATTCCCGGCGTTTTAATTTTCAGATCATGAATATATTTCTTTGTCCATGCTGTCTCTTTTCGATTATTCACAACACCAAACGTTGTAAGCCTTTCAATACTGGGCAGACAGATATTTTCCCGTACAGACAACTTCAGAACCAATCCTTGGGTTTTCCTATCCTCGGTTAATAAACCAATGCCCGACTGAATGGCTTTCCGGGGACTGTTTATCTGTACGCGTCGACCTTTTATAATTTTATTGCCGGAATCAAAAGAATCAACACCAAAAAGAATCCGGGCCAATTCCGTTCGACCGGAGCCCAGCAATCCGGCAATACCTAGAATTTCCCCCTGAAACAGTGAAAAGGATATATCCCTTAAAACACCTTTCTTCTTAATGCCTTCAACACGCAGGGCTTCTTCTCCGACAGCTGTTTTTACTCTCGGGTATTGTTCCTTCAGTTTTCTATTCACCATCAACCGAATCAATTGTGTTTTGGAGATATCATTGATACTAAATGTACCGATCGATTTACCATCACGAATTACAGTTACCCGGTCTCCTATTTGATACAGTTCATCCAACCGATGTGATATGTATATAACTGCAACACCATTCTTTTTCAAGCGTTTAATAACAGCAAACAGCTCATTTATCTCTTGATCGGATAAAGCGGAAGTCGGTTCATCCATGATTAATATTTTAGAATTTATTATAAGAGATTTGGCGACTTCTACCATCTGCTGTTGCGCAACACCCAGTTCGCATATCGTGGTCTGGGCCTTTATTTTCTGCCCCAGCCCGCTCAGGACATCCTGTGCCATTTCATTCATTCTCTTACTGTCAACGACGCCAAGTGCAATAGTTGGCTCACGGCCGAGAAAAATATTCTCCGCAACAGTCAGCTTGGGTACCAGATTAAGTTCCTGATAGATAGTGGAAATGCCAAGAATTTGCGCATGCCGGGGATTTTTAATGGAGATTTCCTGTCCCTCAAAATAAACCTGTCCCTTTGTTTTTCGATAGGCCCCGCTGAGAATCTTGATCAAAGTGGACTTGCCTGCGCCATTCTCCCCCAGTAAAATATGCACCTCACCCCGGCGAAGATCAAAGCATATATCATCCAAAGCGACAACACCCGGAAAGACTTTTCGAATATTTTTCATATTTAAGATGAGGTTAGGTTTCACTGGTAGTTCCCAAAGTTAAGAGATTTAATATTAACATAATTTTCATTTAGTACAAGGATTTTTTAAAAAGAGAAGTATTAAATATTGAAATAGATCTCTATGTGGACGCAAGTATCAGGTTTTTGTTTATTGTAATATAATTTTCTTAACGCCTAACGATTATCTGGAAACAACCGTTAAATATAATACTTATTTAAAGTAAGAGGATGTTCGTTGTAAAAAGCCCACCTGTGGCGGGCTTTTTGTGGGCGATGGCAGATTCGAACTGCCGACCTCTGGTATGTGAAACCAGCACTCTAACCAACTGAGCTAATCGCCCAAATTATAACAACTTTCCCCCTTTGAATGGGGAACTTCAGCTTGCTGAGAGCTTGTCCCGATTTATCGGGAAAGGGGGACGTGATCCCCTGGCTTTGCCATTCAAATACTTGATTAAAATCAACTCATTCCCTGTGACAGGATCTGAACGATAGATAATATCATCAACAGAGCGGCGAATGATGTGTAGACCAAAACCACTATTTCGCTTTTCTTCAAAAGCATCCTGCACATTATACTCTTTTGCGTTATAAAAGTCAAATGATTTGCCGCTGTCTGTCAGACTAATTTTTAATTGTTTTTTAGTCCAGAGCGCCTGAATGGTGATGGACTCATCAGGCGTATACTGATAGCCATGCTCAACAATATTAATACATGCTTCGTATACACCAATCTTCAGTTTACTGATTTCTATTCTGGATAAATGTGTTTTCTGAGCAAGATTTTGTATAAAGGTTAATACTTGTTTGAGTGAATCCACGTCAGCCGAGATATGGAGTGATTTAGGAACATTCTCCTGAAAATCATCATCATCCTGTTTTGAGAGATCTGAAAATTGATCTGAATCAGACGCTTCGTCCCTTACTTCTTCAGTTCCTATGGAAAGATACGTTAAAGGCGTGAACAAAGAGATATAACTTCTGGCAGTATCTGAAATATTGATCACCTTAATATCGCCCCCCCAACGCCTCGCTTTGTCTGTTTGAGATATGAGCATAGCAATAAGCTGACCATTGGGTTGCTGCACATTCACCAAATCCAAAACAATATGAGAGATACCTCCACTGAGACCGCTTTCTATAAGAGAGCGAATTGCCTCAATCTGCTGATTGGAATAGACTTCTGCGCGCGGTTTAATTTTTACTGCAGTCGCATTAATGGGTTCAATCACAGCAACTTGTGATCTGTTTTGAGGCAACGATTGAGTCATAGGTAAAAATATAAGAAAAGGAATCAGGATATTCAACAAATTTTTAACTAAATTAATAAGCCTGTCTATGTCTTTCCCAATCCTTCATCATATCCTGATAATGGGGTTTGAAGTGTCTTCTTCGCCAAAGTGATATCAAGCGACACATCCCTGGGACGCGGCGCTCTGGGACGAACCACATCCATGGTTGAAGGTTGCATAAATTCATTCGAAATCTTCTTCAACTCAGCCAGACGAATCCCAAACTGAAAGCGATTGACCTGCGTCGCACCACCCAAGTGAATCACTCCCCGAAAATTATGATCAGCCAATTCCAAAAGCGCCTGGGCCAAATCGTCAACGAGGACAGGCGTGCGGATTTGATCAGTAAAAAGATGCATGGTCTTTCCCTGTTCTGCTGCGTCAAGAATTTTACTTGAGAAAGAACTGCCATGCATTTTGGGTTTACCATAAACCAGTGCCACACGGGCAATAACAGAATCAGGACAATGCGTCTGGATTTTCTCTTCTGCGGCCAGTTTGGAGCGCCCATAAATATTAATAGGATTGGTTTTATCATTTTCAGTGTAGGCACCCTCTTCACCATCAAAAACCATATCAGTAGATGTAAAAATCAAACGGCATTGAATTTGATGACAGATTTTCGCAAGCACTTCTGAACTTTCAGCATTGATTTGAAAAGCACGATCAGGTTGGCTCTCGCATATATCAATGTTGGGCCAGGCTGCACAGTGAATCACTGAATTGGGTTTGACTTGTTCCATCACAGATAAGATGGATTGTTCACTCGCTAAATTGAAATGAAGAAATATGACTCTGGGGTGCGAGCACGGCTGGGATCTATAAGTCGCAAAAACGTCCCAATCATTACGAGCAAGTTCTAATACATGGCCACCCACAAGGCCGCTTCCACCTGTAACAAGAAGACGTTTCATGATCTATTTTAAAATGATTTGGAAATACATAAATCCATCCCGCCCTCAACACGACTCCGTAATCCCACTTGCAAGGAATTCTGTTCAGCTTTTCGAACGGCACGAATGGCATCAATACCACTGATCACATGGTTGGCCACAATGACACCCAGCATTAAGACTGCTCGTGAATAGGCACGGTCACTGGACACACGCATTTTTTCGTACTTCAAACGATGGCTGGTTTTATCCCATTGCCACGAGAATTCGTCATTTTCAGGATAGAGTGCGTTGGGATCGCGTTGCCTCAGTTTGGCCTCGTTGTACGCACGAATATTATCAAAATGTTCAACATTAACAAAGTATTGATGATTTTTTCCTTTGACATGTATCCCTGCATGGGCAATAGCATACTGTCTGTAATCCTCTTCCTTCCAATCACCATATTGTTGAAAAGCGAAATATCCAGCCCAGAGCGCGATTTCAGTGCATAAAAAAACCGTACCCATTGTCTTTGATCCTGCATAATATTCGCCCATTCCAGGAAGGACCAATGAAAACAAAAACGCTTTCCCTTTGGAAGGTTTGGCAGTTTGAAATACATCTGGTGAAATGGGTGAAACGCGATCAGATCCTACTAAAACCTGGCGAAATCCAACTCTATTTTTTTTGAAAGAATAAAACGAGGGATTGAAATCTCCAGCAAAGCAGTGGGACGTCAAACCTGTGAAAATCAGAGTCGATAGAGCGAAAGTCAAAATCTTTTTGGTTGACTGTTTCATAAAATCCTCAAATCCATTTTTACCAGCAAAAATGCAAAGCCAACACAGACATGATTTGATCTGGTTGTCCTGACATGTGAACCCGCATCTTGCTTTCAATTTGACGATTGAACTTACGGATGGTGAATGCTGCATCAAACGCTGAGAAAACATGATTGGCTAAAGCGATCATGGTACAGTACGAAGCGCGTATAAGGTACCTATTATGTTTATCCCGCATACTCTCGTAGTGATCACGATTGGGTGTCAGCGCTGGATCACCCTCCTGCCAGTCGTCCCAACCAGCCTTAAACTGATTGTATTTCCCAATCATCTCGTAGTATTGCTGGGTTTTGGTAGCAGGTAGTGAATGGGTGGTGTCTGTAAAGGTGGGATTTTCATCCAACCAGCCATAATAAGCCTCTTCACTCCAGTGACCATCTGCATAAGCGCGAAATTGGGTTCTTAACGCATTCCCTTTGTCTTTCTGGTCAAAATAGAAAATCCACATGGCTGTTTCAACGCCTAGATAGATCAAACCCCTCTTCCAACTTCCCGTATAAAATTGTCCTGCGCCAGGAAGTGCTGCTGAAAGCAAAATACCCACGCTGGATTTTTTTGTCTGAACGGTTTGGGTAATTGCTGAAGAATATTTTGTCGTATCAGAAGCACCCTTTGCAAACAGCATATAATAACGCAGCTCACCGGCTTTTTTTGAATAGGAGACGAATTGTTCATTTGAACCATCCTGAGCGGAAAGTGATAATATCAAAAGTAGATTGAATAGACAGATAAAAAAAGACTTCACGGCTCACTCCTTATATATTTCAATTTACCATCCAATTAGTAAGGCCTGGATTGCATGGATTGGCTTCCCGCCAGATCAGGGAATTGAAACAAGATACCAAAGTAGAATCGCCAGGATTTCCCATATTCCTGTTCACGATGCGTAAAACGATTCAGCCCGTAACTCGCGTCAAAGAAAAGCTTCATGGGATACGCGTAATACGTGATCATATTCATCCGTAACTGGATACCTACATCTTTTTTCCAATTGGAAAATTCCACATGACCCTTCTCCCAGGCATTGCCCGCATCCACGTAAAGAGAGGCGTACAAATGCCTGAATTGAAAAAAGAGAAGCTCTAAATTTTGATTCAGGAAAATGGGAAAACGGTATGCAGCACCCACATGCAAGAGCCGTCTGCCTTCCAAACTATAAAAAGGATATCCTTTCAGCCCGTCCAGCCCGCCACCGCGAAGCCAGTAAAAATCATCAACTGGTTCGTCAATAAGTCCACCTCGCAAATGAAGAGCCGTGCTGTGATATTTCAACAAACCTGGCAGAAATTCCCTGTAATCAAACATATATTCGCGATAATTGAATTTCTTGTATGTTTCAACCAAGGTGCTGTACTCGCTATGAATCTCAAATCCATCCAGGTATCGATGCCACGATTGATCCACTTGAAATCGAATCAAACGGCCCTGGTCAGGGGCTATGCTGGAAATCAATGACCGGGGAATATCGCGGACCAAATATTTCAATTGAATACGATTGCCAATATGATAGGTATAAGAGTATTTGAATTGAATCCCTTGATCTTGAAATTTGAGAGAAGCGCTATAACGATCAAAAATATAAGCTGTACGTAATGATTGACCGCTCCCTAACGGCCAATCAGCACCCACATCCACTTCCATCAAATCAAACATATATTTTCTACTGGATATTTTTTCATGTTGCAATTTATGAAACGCCTCAATAAAAAGTGTTGGGTAAAGATTTTTATACTCAAAGATGAGGAAAGCGTCTGTATCGAGCTGATCATTGAGTGCGGCGCCACCAAAAACCATTACTTTATCCAGAAAATCCTGTCCCACAAAATAGGTCCCAATTTTCAAGCGTTGGGGATAATCCATCACCAGTCTGGGTAAAAAAGCCAGTTTAGAATAGATGGTTTTATATGGCTTTGATTCATATCGGGGAATTTCTGTGTCGTCGTACTGGGAGTGTTTCCACTGGCCCTTTGATAATTTTTCTATCAAGAACTTGTAAGGGGATTGATAAATCAACGCAGAGTCTGGGACGGATTTAAGGGAAGTGAGCTGAGCGATTTGATATCCCTGGGATGTGAATGTGGAGTAAGCTATTTCCCCCTTTTTGTTCACTGTTGGCATAAAAGCACCGCCTGTTACATTGGTCAGGGCGATCTCTTCGCCTGTCTTTAAATTTCTTTGATAGAGATTAAAGATACCTGTCTTATCACTACAAAAAACAAATGATTTTCCGTCTATTGAGGGATAAGGATCACGTTCATCATGTTCTGTCTGAAGGATGTAATGAAAATTCTCTCCGTCAAATCCAATGACTGCAATATCGCGTCCCGATTTTTCACTAGATAAGGTAAAGATAATTTTCTCATCAGACATCCAGCGAGGTGTGACTATTTGCTCACCATTTTGAAAGGAGGTGATCTCTTTAAAATTTTGACCCTCTTTATCCATAACAGCCAGATTGGTCGTGCCGTCAGATTCAACAATGCATGTGATCAATTCTCCATTAGGGGACCAATCAGGCTGTCTGGCACGGAGAAAACGGGTGATCCGTTTTTCCTTGTTTGATTGAAGATCATAGATGTAGAGATCATAATAATGGGAGCCCTGGGGTGTTCTGGCTTTTCGTGAGGCATAAACCAATTTTTTTCCATCAGGGGACCAGGAAGCAGAGGAGGTCACACTGCTTTGAATCTTTCGTATCTTTTTAGTCTGATAATCAAAAAGACAAAGGCTGAGACGATAGATGGAATCGTTTTTTCGACTGGAGAGAAAAGCAATTTTATTTCCGTCTGGTGAAAAAACAGGATACAGGTTGGCCAGACCTTCTGAGATCATTTGATTACCCTGGACAAGATTCTCTTTCACAGTTTTCATCTCCTGCGCATAAGCCTCTTGAAGCCAGGTCTGCCACTCGTTATAAATCTGATCATCACTTTTTTGGAGCACTTTTTTAACCGCGCCTACAAACTGAAGTCTGAAAGGTTTTTTCATAGCCTTGGTTAAATCTTTCAGAACAGATTCTCCATACTGCCCAGCCAGGTAAGTGGTCAGCGCATATCCCTGATTATAAACACGTTCACTGTTCAGACTGTTATAATCGAGTACCTCCATTTGTCGTAAAGAAAGAAACGCATCATCCAAAATCGCGGTACGAAGGAGCATATCACGATGGGAATCCCAGGTGTCGTAATTGAATCCTGCTCGTTGAAACTGAGCCATTCCTTCTGCAAACCACATAGGCGTAATGGTATTGGCCCAGGGGAAAGAGACCAGTTTATTGGGATACCCGTGAATCACGTCAGG
>Ga0180432_10011232_pt1 | contig 10588 bp, 13 predicted proteins | sample SS_ome_10_FD_132414 | JGI IMG/M metagenome (GOLD analysis project Ga0180432, IMG submission 132414) | Hypersaline lake sediment archaeal communities from the Salton Sea, California, USA - SS_1_MS_2 metaG | ecosystem: Environmental > Aquatic > Non-marine Saline and Alkaline > Hypersaline >...
CATAGTTAAATCTTCCAACAGGCAGTGTAATGTCAGCTTTCTTTGCACCTCCTCCGAGATAATCATACCCAAGAACTTTTGTTGGGTCGGCAGCACCCCTGTCACACATCAACCAAACATTTTCATCATCAATCGCTACGGCGCATTCGGTTAGGTTTGCAACTTCTAAGCTCATATCTTTATAAAAAACAGATACGCCATCTGAAAGCCTTAAAACATTTACATCATCAGCAATTAAATTATAAACTGCGATGTAATTGTCATTGTAGTCCATGCCATGCGTCCATGTTCTTCCGCTTCCTATGGCTATTTGAGAAAAACTTGCTTCATATGGTAATTGTATGAATTCAGAAACAGTGTCAAAGGCGAGGTAGTTGTAGTCAGAGATGTTGTCGTCGTTTGCAAATGTCTCTATGTGGGTGTACTCTGCTCCAAATGCAAGCGGAAGGCTAATCAAAATGAGAATTATCATTAGCACTTCCGCCGAAAAGCGTTTCATTAACTACCTCTCCTTTCACTCGATGTACCTGTAGTCAGGTGACTGCTTTGAACCTTTCCACAATCCTACGATTACGAGAATCACGAGGATTATTGGGATTATCTCTATTAGGAGTATTGATTGTGTTCCGTAGGTCATGTTCATCAGCAGTGGAAACAACCCGGTTGAGGTGATTTCCTGAAAGGGTAGAAGAGCTGCGTAAATCGCTATTATGGCTATCAATGCGTAGAAAATCCCTTCAACGGAAATTTGTCCCTTGTTATCCATTGGTTATCACCTCCTTCTGCGGGTTCTTTTTGTTTTGCCGAGGAACGGCAGTCCTGTTCTTTTATTGACTCCTACAACTTTTCGTCCTGCTGGCAGAGGAATGCTTCCTGCTTTTTTCTTGCTGAAATAATACAGGGTTGCTCCGCCACGACCTTTTGTTTTATGAAGCCAATATCCTTTGTAGCTATAGCCCATGTCAGTACCTCCTTATTTTTTTAATAACGCAAAGAAATATTTTGCGTCTGCTCTTGCTGCTTTCTTTGTTGGTTTGTCCACTGTCACATTTGCTAATGCGATGAGTGCCCTGCCAACCGATAATCGTTTCTTACGTAAACTCCAATTCTTTGGTCTTGATGCTATGGCGAGCCTTCTCCTAACTGATAGGGGTTGTGATTTGCTCCAACCTCCAAGAGTGTACGGGTGCTTTGCCCTTACCGCTTTTTGGTACCATTTCTTTGTGATGTTATTACCTCCTTTTTCTTCTTCTTGTTTTTCTTCTGGTTGTTTTCCTTTTTTTAGTTGTTCTTCTTCTTGTTGGTTTTCTTCGGTATCCAGCCATTTTATCTCCTCCTTTTTTTATTTGTTTTTCTTATGCTTTTTTTTGGTGACACTTTCTTTTTGATGAATGGAAGGTGAGGTTTTGTAGCGACTCCGCCCAACTCCCATCCCGATGGCATATTAATGGCTCCTGTTTTTTGCAGTGAAAAGAAGTAGAATGGCTTTCCCTCCCTATATGTTCGGTGGAGCCACCACGTCTTTCCCCCGCTTTTTGTGCTATATGGCATTTCATTTCAACCCCGATGTGTGTTCTATTTTTACACCTTTTTTCTGGGCACCATATTCAAAGGCATATCCGGCTTTTCCTTTCTTTGCGCCTTCTACTAATTCAATGCTGCCCTTTTTTTCACTAAGCACCTCATGGGCTTTTCCTCTGTACTTCACAATACCACCTCCTTTTTATCCTTTTTATTTTATTCTTCACCAACAAACTCTATTTTTCCACGAGTTGCCGTTCTTTTTTCAAACTCTTTGACATACTCGTCACCAAATTTCACTGGTCTGAAGCCTTTCTTTTTTTTCTTTTTTCTTTTTCGTTTAGTCATATAATCCGCCACCCCCTAATAATTTTTTTACTTTTTTCTTGTACTTTTTTCTGCGACTCTCCTTTCCATATATTCCTTTGCCGCCGAAGGTGAGACCCTCAAAGTCTTCTCTCGTTTTTTTCCTCTCTTCTTTCAGTTCTTTCACATCTTCCTTTAATTTTTTCTTAATTTCCCTTTGGTCTCTTGCCCTTTTTTTCCTAATTTCCTTTTCAGCTTTCTTTTGCGCCCTCTCTATTTCTCTCCTTCTTGCCTTAGCCGCCCTTATTATTTTTCCTCTTCGCCCAGCATATCTTTTCAAAATGTTTCCCATAGCACCACCTTAAAACATGTTAACCACGTTTCCACGTGTCCTCCTTTTCTTCACTTTTGTTTTTGTTTTTCTTTTCTTTGGAGCTTTTTGTTTTCCACGCCCCTTAGCTTTTGGAATAATGCCAGCCCGCCTAAGCTCTGATAATTCACTTGCCTGAATCCACCCCTTAACAGGAAGTCTCCTTTTTTCTCCAACAGTGTCAATCGCATACTTTCTTTTTTCAGTGTACTGATAGCCCTCAGCAATTTTCTTTTTCTTGAACTTCCTTAGCTTGGCTCTTTTCAGGAGCCCTGTTTTCTTTTTCGTGACTTTCTTTTCAGCATCTATTACTCTGAAAGTCATTGCTTCAGATTCGTCAGTTGCAACTGCCCCAAACACTTCAGCATCCCTAAGTGCCAATGGTTTTTTCGTTTCTCTTTGGAATTTTCCTTTCCTTTTGAACTCAACATAATAGCCTTTGTATTTCTTTGTGGCTTTCTTTGTTGGAGGGAAAAGCTCCGGCAAACCTATTCCGGGGGTGGGAGGCGGGATTTTTATTTCAACTATTGGTTCAATCAAAACAGGCTTTGCCCTTGTCACCTCTTTTTCCAATTCAAGCTCTTTTATTAGTTCAACCTCTTTTACCAACCCTATTTCTTTTGGCAATCCAATCTCCTTTGGCAACCCAACTTCTTTTGGTATTCCAACCTCTTTTGGGAGACCAATTTCTTTTGGAAGACCAACCTCTTTTGGCACACCAATTTCCTTTGGCAAACCAATTTCCTTTGGCATTGCCAGTTCCCTTGGCACCCCAATATCCTTTGTGGTGCCAACAGATTTTTTCATTTCCCTTTCAAGCTTTTTAACATCTTCCTTTGCCAACCCCCCTCCAATTGCCCTTGCAATTGGTCGCTTTGCAGATGGTTGTTTAATGGCGGCTTCAGCAACCCTTCTCGCAACTGCGCCTGCTTCACCCGCAGTTCCTACCATTGATGCTGCTGATTGTTTGAACAACAGTTCATCTGGAATCAGCTCTGTTGTTTCCATCACTAATGGTTCTCTATCTGATGCTTTAATCTTCGGAAAATTTTTCATTGGTTTCAACGGCTTTCTTTTAATAACACGTCCAATTTTTTTTGTTGGAATCTTTAGGTCGATTGCGCCTTTGAATTCTTTAACGGATACCTCTATTCCTTTTGAAAATTCTTTTGATGGTAGGACTGTTTCAAAATCAACTGAGCTCATGAGCTTTATGTCCCTTGAAATGATTTTTCCTTTCTCGGTTCTGACGACCTTTCTTTTCTTTAGGAGCTCCTGTGAGAACTGGAATTCAGCTCCATAATCAGAAACATATATTCCCATAAATCTTTCAGGCGGTTCTGTTGTGATTATTCTGTCAGCCTCCTCAAATATTGTGATTCCCTCTTTTTTCTTTTTAAGCCATATCTTCTGAACGCTTGGAGGAGTTACATCCAAATCAAAAATTCCTTTTGGTGAAACTTTTGATTCAAATGAAACAACTCCTTGGAATTGCCTTGGAACAACTGTTGGTTTAATTGCCCCTCTCGCTGGTCGTTCAGTTACATAAAATTCTCCCGGCAAAGCAAGCTGTGTGTAACCTTCAACCAAGGATTCCGGTTCCCATAAAACGCTTTTGTCATATCCCATGTCTTCTATTTTCTTTTCAAGCTTTTTGCTCATGGGCTCATCAAAACGCCTTAGCCTTTCAATTCTCTCAACCTTCACTTCCTTTTTTGTGAATCCCAATTTTTTTGCTTTCTCAAGCTGTTCCCTTGTAACAAGCCTTGTGAACTTATAGTTCTTTTCAAACCTTGTTTTTTTAGCTGCGTCAACAAATGCCTCAGCAAGTTTCTTTCTTGGGGTGTTCACTGTTACCCTAACAGGCTGAATTTTTTTTATTACGTCAAGCCCTGCGGGAATTGTTTTGGCTCTTTTAAATCCTGTGAGTTCAAACACAATTTGCGGGTCAAGATGTAATGTTTTTTTTGTTGGGGTTCTCGGAAAGTCAAAAAACATTTTACGAAGCAACGGGTCTTCAAAGAACTCTTTCCCCGTGTATTCAATTCTCGCCCCCATAAGTTCAGCCGTTTCTTTTGGTGTCCGGTACACTCCAAGCCTTGATGGCATATCTTCCCCAACCATTAACCCTTTTTGCAATGCTTTGGCTTTTTCTTTTTCCCAGCCAAGAAATATTGGTTCTGTGTCAATGAATGTCTTTTTATAAAAATCTTGGAATTCAAATGCTCTCAGTTCAGTTGGTCGCAGTTTGTAAGACAATTGATATTCTGACCTGCGCGCAATTGCCCGTGCCAAATCAACCGCATGAAATGTTTCGTGTGCTATTGTATCTTTTAACAGTTGTCCTTTAACAGCAGGGTTAATCATAATGTCCAAAGTTTTTTCTTCAAATTCCCCTTTAATCCGCCACGTATTTTTTTTCCCGCTTAGGGTTGTTTGCGCGTAGCTAAGAAATTTTGGGTCTCCCACTTTTATCCTTAATTCTTTCATGTATGAAATTATTTCTTCTTTTGGAATTCCTGTTTGCTCTGAAAGTTTTTTCGCCAGACTTTTGTAGTTGGTGACAACCTCAGTGTAAGCGTATTTTCTTCCAATCATGTGCGTGCCAATTGCCTTTGGTTTTAGTTTAATGTCAGTTCCAACCCTTAACACAAATTTTTCAGCAGGAGGGGGGGGTTTAAGTTCCTCAAGGAAAGGTTGCTTTATCCGCATTCGTTTAAGCCCTTCAAGTGCAACGTCCGTTGTTTCAACAGCCCGCAGTCTTGTCACATCAGATACCAATGCTTTTCGTCCACTGACAAAAGGAAGCTTTATCCCTTCCTTTATCACTTCTCCTTTTTTAAATTTCCTTCCAACATAATAATCAAGCTCAACTTCAAACGGTGTTTTTTGTGCATAATCCAAAATGGATTTTTTAATGTCAATAATGCCTTTGCCTGTTGGCTTTTTGAAAGGAGGTTTGAGAGTAGCTTTAACTGACACTGCCTCTTTCCACAATTTCTTCGCCCCTGCCTCTGTCCCACCAATCAAAGCGACCTCAGTTGCGAATCTTCCAAACTCTGCGGTTAATGCCCTTGCCTGTTCTTCAGGGCTTTTTGGAACACCGTAATCAAAGATTGGTTTCTCCCAAAGCGTCTCGCCAAGAACACTTTCATATTGTGCCCTTTCGGCTGGTGATAATGCATCTGTTCCAATAAGCAATCCAGCTCCTCTTACTGCACCTTTGCCCAATCCCATTAATGGCTCTACGACTCCTTTGGTCACTGGTTTGCCAAATAACTCTGGAGCCCAGTAGGTAGTTCTTGCAACAAACTCAGATGGGTATGCAATTACCCTTCCAACAGTGTAGCCTCCAAGTCCTGCGGCAATGACTCTTGCCCCAAGCTTAACAGGCGAAATCCCTGTTGGTTTAATGTCGGCAAACAATTTTGCTCCAGCGGCAGGAATAAGGTGTTTCCCGGCTTCAAGACCTCCAGCAACATACCCAAGCGCGACTGCTGTTTCTTTTGATACTTCCTCATATCTTTCAAGTGATTCTGGCGAGAAATCAAGCGGATGATAATATGCAAGCTGGCGTCCTTCATATCCTTCAACAAATGGAACAGGAGGGGACTCTATTGGTTCCATTTTGAATTTGAACATATCCTGTTCAGGAAGTTCCTCCAAGTGCTGAAGCTGCTCAGCTCTTTTCACAACCGGGGCATATTGCTTGTACTTGCTTTCAGCTTCCTCAAATTCTTTTTCATAAGCAGTTCTTGCTTTTATATACCTGCCATAAATAGTTTGTTCTTCAGGCTTTACAGTTATTGGTTTTCCTTGCTTGTCAAACTTCCCGGGGTCTTTCCCATAAGTTTCAACGTAAAGTTGCCGGTATTCTCTCCAAGCAGTGTCAGCCGCTATTTCTGTTTCACGGAATTGGGCTTCGGTTCTCCCAACAGTTGGAGCTCCTGTCTTTGCAGCCCTAAGTTGTTCAATCTCAGCTTTCAATTCTTCCATTCTTTGATTCTTTTCTTCCAATTCCTGCTGAGGTTTGATAAGGTTTTTTTCAGCAATATCAACATCTGCCCTCTCAACCAAGTACTCTCCTTTTTTTCTTTGAGCAGTTGCAGCGGCTTTTTTTGTTTTTATTTTTGTGTACTTTGGAAGGACAACAACTCCTTGTCCTTCAAGTGCGCTTGCGTAGAATGCGTTGCCACCTGTTATTTTTTTTAGGGTTTCCCAGTTCTCCCTTTTTTCTTCTGCTGAAAGTTGTTTCATTGTTTGCGGGTCTTTTCCATAGTATTGCACTACTTGTTCCATTGTAAGAGTTCCACCAACAAGAACGGCGCTTCCGCCTGCTCGTGTGTACACTGCGGTTGTTTCTGGAATGTCTTTGCCGGGTATTATTCTTTTTGTTGTTATTGTTTCTATTGGGTCGCCTTTGCCTTCTACGTATTCTTTGGCAAGCCTTGCTTGGAGTGGCATTGTTTCAATTTGACTTTTTCCGGCTCGTAAAGTAGTGAATCCTTTCCCAAGAGGCATACATATTATGTACCCCACGTTGCCGTATTGAATAGGGGTTTTTTCAGCGGTTTCATATTTTGGGGTTAGAGGCACATTTATCCCCACTATTCTATGGTTTGAAATCCTAACCTCCCACATATGTGGATGGTTCATAATCCAAACAAGCTGTAAGTGCCTTAAAATCAAGATAGAGATACCAAAGGCGAGACCCCCCCTAATTCCTCAATTCAATATCGTAACGTTTGTACTAATACTTACATGAACATAGAAAGGCTCAAGGCGCGTGTGTCCATTCTACAGGCAGCCATCGGAGCAATAGTAGGTGTGATTGGTATTCTCATCTTCGCGCAGGTTTACGGCGCGCTGAATACAAACGCACTGTCAGCGGGAGCTGTGGCACTGCTTCAGCTTGTTGACCTGTTGCTTGCGGCTGTTCTCGTGGTTGGAATTGTCGTGCTTGGGTTTAGCAGGATGACTGTCTAAAGACAGTCACCTCTAAATCCCTTGCTGGCTCCCTGCTGAAGGGAGCTTTTTTATTTTTTTATGAGGTGAAAAGAAAAGTGTTCCTGACATTTTTTGTAATCCTTTCCCTGCTTGGGTTCGGATTATTCTTTGGCGGATTTTGGTTGGGACGCTGGGAACTTGTTCTTCTTGGCTCTGTAATAATTTTAACAAGCGGGGCAATTGTTGAGGTTGAAGGAATTGAATGGTACCCTACAGTTGACACGCTTGGCTATTCTGGAGGAACTCCAATAACCATTACGCAAAGTTTCACTACGTATACGCGGGCAACCTCTTTTGAGGTCATGACCGTTGGAAGTTTATATATCTATGGAGGTTTTGTTTTCCTGCTGTTGAGTGTAGTTGCACTATTGAGGCAAACAGGAATGGATAAATATGAAGAACAGGCGTATGCTGAAATACGCCAACTGTGACGCTGAACTGTGAGGGCGACCCCGAACATTATCCCTTGGAACATCTGATGCAAGGCTCACCTCAGTTGCCCTCACTGTTCTTTTTAAGGAGGAGACTTTTATGGAAGAAAACGAACAAGAGGCTTTGCCACCGGAGGGGGAACTCGACGAAGAGTACTCCGAGTTTGAACCGCAAACACCTGAAAGGGTTGAGTCAAAGGAACAGCTTGGGCATAACCTTTTGAAAGTCACTTATCGAATGTGTGAAACCATTGTCCCTGTTAAGCATGAGGTTTGGCAGCAGGGGCGAAAGATTGGTGAGAAAATTATCCATAAAAGGGTGAGGATTCCTTATCCTGAACTTTCATTGCCTGATAAGGTTAAATCAAACCTTGACACCGGGCAGATTGCTTATCTTATGCGCCTTTCAATGTATTACACTAAGATTTTGGACATGGCTGAAAGGTACAAGAGGGATATGCGACCTTGGGCGAGAAAGATTGCCTCCATTTACTGGGAGTACATCAATTTGAACAAGTCCAAGGCAATGCAGATTCCGATATTGTCAAAAACCGATTACCAGATTAGCGAGCAAACATCCAAACGCTTTATGACCCCACAGGAACAGGCAGCGTATGGTATGCGCCCCCAGAAGAAGGACATGTGGGCGGCTTTGCGACCTAAGTTTAAGGAACCAAAGGAGATTTGAGGTGTTGTTGAATGGGTAGATTCATTAAAGAGTGTAAGTTGCTTTTCCCGGCTCTCAGTAAGGGAAAATGTATTGTAATAGCGTTCAAAAAGAACAGGAGGGTTAAGGAGTTCATCCATGACATCACTAAAGACCCAGAATGGAACTGGGACAAGGGAAAATTGTTTGCAAAAACAAAATTCGGTGACGTTAAATACATGGGCGAGGATAACAACATCCCTTATTTTATTTTGGTTGAAGGAGTTGCTGTGGATGTTGATTTGTTCAACAAATACAAGCCAAGGATTGAGGACATGGACTTGGCTGCCTACTCAAACGAAACTTGGGACATGGCGATTGCAACCGAAAAAGAATTGAGAAAACAGGAAGCGGTTCCAATGCCACAAAAGAAAATCCCAACTTGGCTATGGATTGTCGCCATTTTAGTTGGGCTTGCTTTCTTGTGGTGGGCTTGGTCAAACGGAGGCATCATCAACATGCTTTCAGGCGCAATGGGCGCGGCAACTGAACGAGGGGGGAGTGCTGGTGCCAATGTTATCAGCTAAACAGGGAAACAAAATCACCATCACCATTGTTGACAAGCAGGGAATAGTGTTCAAAGACCATATTGAGTATGACACCCGTCCAAGTGTTGCCATTGTTGAGACAATCAAGAAGATACTGAAGCATGCGGCGATGAACCGGTGGATTACCCATGCCGATTTATACACTATCATCGCGTATTCTATGGTGCTGAATATTCCCCGTGATAACCAACAGAAAATTGAATGGGTTCAAAAGGAGCTGAAGGAAAATGAGTGAAATGTTTGATGAGTTTTTGAAAAAGAACAAATGGCATATTGTTGAATTTTTTGATGATGGCACCTTGGAAATAGGCAAAGAGGAATCTGATGTGTCAGATGAAACACATCAATTTATCCACAAAAAAGATTTGGGGATGTGGGCTTTAAAGCACATAATTTCAAATGATAAAGAATTAGATGAGCCTTGTTGTAAATGGAATACTAAAGGGGACGTAGAGTATTGTGATTTCCACATGATTTTACTTGCTATTGCAATCCCTTGTCTTGGAAAAGAAACATTTTGGAAAAAGTTTAACGAGTTGAAATAAATGGCTGTCACCCCATCCACAATGCAAAAGGGCAAAGGAAGCAAGGACTACCGGAGAACCCGCCCAGCCTACCGAAACATTCGCCCAGAAAGCATTCGAGCCGACAACGAGGAGATTCGCTCCATTGTTGGAAGGCAAATGGACAGGCTTGGAGAGTTAATTGCAAACAGGTACGCTGAAAAAGGCTCTGACGCTGGGAGAAGAGCGGTTTTAATGGGAGTGGCAAACGGTTTGGGTTATTTAGAGGCAACCTTAGTGAAAGACCTGCCTGATAACTGGGAGCAACAGGATATTGTGAAAAAAATAAGGGCGGAGTTCAAAAAGCCTTTCCCGGAGTTTAGGGCTGGTGATTTGATTGAATGGTACCGCCAAATGGCGATTCAAACGAAAGGTTTGATGCCTGTGCCACACGTCATTCTTGATTTTGAGGATGATGACGCTGAAATTGATGTTGTTCAAGAAGATGGGACTGTCAAGAAAAAGATAAGAGACCCGGCTGAAATAATCTCCCTTGACCAGCTTGACGATTAGCGATTAATAATAATGAGGTGAACTTATGGGCATTTCTTTCCCTACTGATGGTAAGAGACCAGCTCACATTGCGAGGAACCCAATTCTTCGCAGGGTTTGGACGCTGACACATACTAAAAAACAAAATGCCAATTTTATTTTTATGGGTGGGGTTGGCGCGGGCAAGACATGGGCAGCTATATTTTGGGGATATGTTCTTGACCCTGATTTCTCAATGGAACGAGTTGTATTCACCATTCAGGATTTCCTCAAGCTTTTGGATGAAGGCGACAGTAAAGGAAAGCTTGGCAAAGGTTCTGTTGTGATTTTTGATGAAATTGCCGGGTCGGAAGAGGGAGCCGATGCAAGGAGCTTCATGAGCAAATCAAACAAGACATTCTCTTTCCTCGTGACAACCTTCAGGGTTAGGGGGCTCATTGTGTTCTATACAGCCCCAATGCTTTCCCAGATTGATGCCAATGTAAGGAAAGTTGGAATCAAGGGAATTGCCAAGTTTTATGAGAAAAACATTGATTATGTGACCAAAAAGAATGTGGCTGAATTTCAGTGGGTTTACACTGATTCAGAGAGTGGAACCAGCTATAAGCCAAAGCCGCAGATTTCTTTGAGTAAGGATGGTTGGC
>Ga0180432_10011233_pt1 | contig 10587 bp, 10 predicted proteins | sample SS_ome_10_FD_132414 | JGI IMG/M metagenome (GOLD analysis project Ga0180432, IMG submission 132414) | Hypersaline lake sediment archaeal communities from the Salton Sea, California, USA - SS_1_MS_2 metaG | ecosystem: Environmental > Aquatic > Non-marine Saline and Alkaline > Hypersaline >...
CGATGCGGCCCCTCAGGCCGCACTCCCCCACGAGCAGCGCCGACAGCAGGCTCTGCCCCGGGATACGGAGCGGGATCGTGGTTCCCAGACAGACCGCCCCCTCCAACCCCGAGTCGGGCTCCGAGAGGCGAACCTCCAGCACGTAGCGGCCGGGGTTCAGGGGAAAGATGAGGTCCTTGATGAATCGCGCCCCCCGACCGTGCAGCTCATCGCGGCCACCCAGTTCCAGGCGCTCGGTCCAAACGTCGCCGGCCACCTGTCGCTCTTGCTGGAAGACGTGGACAATCAGATCGAAGCGGGTGACCAGTCGGTCGCCGACCTTGCGGAATCCGAGCTCGCGGTAGGGAACCTCGACATGGAGCAGAGCCTTCGCGCCATCCGACTCGAAGCAGTGCATCACCTCGGCCTTGAATCGCGGCCGGAATAGATGATCGGCGTAGGGGGGCGACTGCTCGTCGCAGGCCCGAGACGGGGCCAAGAGGGTCAGACTGAAGAAGAGGGCGGCCGTCCACCCCCGACTGAGGCTACTCGTCCCCAAAGCGTGTCCCCACGCTCCGCGCGACCCGGACGATTTCCGACGAGGGATCCAGCCGGCGGAGCTCCTTGACCGCATCGGGCAGCGGCACCTCCGTGATTTCCGTTCCCCGTAGGGACACCATGATACCCTTCTCCCCGCGGGCGGCGCAATGAGCGGCATGGACCCCGTAGCGGGTCCCCAGAATCCGATCGAACGCCGTAGGGGTTCCCCCCCGTTGCAGATGTCCCAGCACCGTGACGCGGACCTCCGTCTCGAGGTGCGTCTCCAGTTCCCCGGCCAGCCAGTGGCCGACACCTCCGAGGCGCACGGCGTCGGGCGAGTCCTCGACGATCTTGGCCACCTTCAGCTCCTCGCCCCGGGCCTTCGCACCCTCGGCAATCACGATCAGAGTATAGTTCCGTCCCAAGAACTTGCGGTCCTTGATCGCGCTCACCACGCTCTCGACGGTGAAGGGGATCTCCGGCACGAGGATGATGTCCCCCCCGCCCGAGAGACCGGCCTCGAGGGCAATCCAACCCGCGTAGCGCCCCATCACCTCCAGCACCATGATGCGGTGATGCGATTCAGCCGTCGTGTGCAACTTGTCGAGCGCGGCACACGCGGTGGCCAGCGCGGTGTCGAAACCGAAGGTGACGTCCGTCGCGGCCAGATCGTTGTCGATCGTCTTGGGAATGCCGATCACCGACATCCCCTTCTCGGCCAGCTGGTTGGCGATCGTCAGACTCCCATCGCCCCCAATCACGACCAGCGTATCGAGGCCGTAGCGATCGAACGTGCGAAGCGCATCGTCGGATCGGTCCTCGAAGGTCAGCTCGCCGTTGGCGCGGATCGGGACACGAAACGGGTTGTCCTTGTTCGAGCTTCCCAGAATCGTCCCCCCGCGGGGCAGGATGCCGGAGACGGCATCCGAGTCGAGCCGGATCATCCGATCGTTGATCAGCCCCGCGAACCCATCCAGGAAGCCCACCACATGGACGTCGTGGTCGAAGGCCGACGCCTTGACCAACCCCCGCAGCACGGCGTTCAAGCCCGGGCAGTCTCCGCCGCCGGTCAGCACGCCCAGTCGTTTGATCTTCGCCATCTCTTCACCCTCCGTGGCAACCCGGGCCACCCTGGCTCGTTTCAGCCAATCCCTTGCAGTCGCGCTAACAACCGATACACTCGTGCGCGGGAGGGTCCACTATACCCATTGAATCCTCCCCACACCAGAAGACGGACCCGATAGAATCAACCTCGACCCCACAGGTGCCGAACTGAAGGGGAAGGAGCAGGATCATCCGGTCTCGGGGAGGAACAATACATCATGGCCAAGTCGGGCGATTCCGGGAAGAAGCGGCGGACCACCAAAGCCAAGACCGCGAAGAAGGCGACGCGACGGACGCCCCGCAAGCCGGCGGCCGCGCGCCCCAAGACCGCCCCCTCGCGCTCCAAGGCGACGCCGACCCGCCGATCCCCCGCTCGACCCCGCGCCGAGGCGACCCCGTCGCGCAGCTCGCCCCCGAAGAAAACGCCCCGGCCCAAGGCCGCCACCCGGCGCAAGGTCCGTGACGAGGCCGCCACGCTGCTTCACCTGGAAGACCTTCTGAAGCAGCGGATCGTCGGCAAGGACGAGGCGATCGCCCGCGTCTCGAACACGATCCGCATCCGCCGGACCCACCTCGACTTCAAGCCCCAGCGGCCCGACGGCTCGTTCCTCATCGTCGGTCCGGCCGGCGTGGGAAAGACCGAGTTCGCCAACGCCGTGGCCGAGGTTCTGCTGGGCAGCGACAGCTTGGTCATCAATCTCGACATGGCCGACTACACGATGGAAGAAGATATCGAGGATCTTCTGGTCACGTCCTACCCCGGGGCCGAGGGGGTGCTGGTCGAGGGGACGCTGACCTCGCCGGTGCGGCGAAATCCAAGATCGGTGATCCTCTTCCGGGGCATTGAGCGGGCGCACGAATCGATCCAGCGCCTCTTGCTCCACGTCCTGGAGCGGGGCGTGCTGACCGATGCGCAAGGCGAGGTGGCGTTCAGCAATACGATCCTCTTCGCGACCACGCGGCTCGACCTGGACGACACCGAGATGGTCGAGCAGATCGGTTTCACTCGATCGCGCATCTCCCGCAAGGAACGTGCACGGAAGATCCTGGAGGAGCAGTTCACCCCCGAACTCATCGGGGCGTTCAACGACGTGCTCTACTTCGACAATCTCACCCCCGCGGACATCAAGCTGATCGCGCGCTACAAGGTCAGTCACGTCCTGGAGCGCTTGAAGAAGCAGAAGCGCGGCGTCGTCATCAGCGACCGGGTTTGGGATACGTTCATCAAGGAAAACGAGGTTCGCAAGGCGGGCGCACGTTACCTCAATCGCGCGCTGGAAGAGAAACTCTTCACCCCGCTCTCGAAGTACATGTTGGAACACGAGAAGGCACGCCGCATCATGATCGACGTGCAGGGTGATCAGCTGGTGATCCGGCAAGCCTCGCGCGAGTGCTCTTGACACATCTCGGCTACCCCGCCACTATGGCGGGGTAGCGAGCGCCGCCCAAAAGACGGGTCTCCATCCGGGGCCTCTTGCCGGAGAACACCTCTCGGAATCCGCCCCGGCCTCGATGGACTCCCCGACGAGAGCATCAACCCAAACCTGCCAGGGAGGATCTCGTCATGCCGGGCAAGATGGTCAAGGAATTCCTCGACAAGCACCGGGTCACCTACGAGTCGATCCCCCACTCCACCGCCTACACGGCGCAGCGCACTGCCGCTTCCGCGCACGTCACGGGCAAGGACTTGGCCAAAACGGTCATGGTAAAGATCGACGAGCGAATGGCCATGGCCGTGCTCCCCGCCGCCCGCTCGGTCGATTTCGATCTGCTGCGGGAAGCGACCGGGGAGCCGCGGGTGACCCTGGCCACCGAAGAGGAGTTCGCCGGGATGTTTCCCGAGTGCGAGCTGGGCGCGATGCCCCCCTTCGGCAACCTGTATGGGATGGACGTCTACGTCGCCCCGGAGCTGGCCGACCGGGAGAGGATCGTGTTCAATGCCGGGACGCACTCGGAGTTGATCCGCCTCGCCTATGAAGACTTCGAGCGGCTGGTCAAGCCGAAGGTGGTCGCCATCTCATTCCGAGCCTGACCACGACTCGAGCAGGCGGGCGATGCCGCGGGCGAGGGGAAGGCCGCCCTCCTTCGCCGCGCGCACCACCTCTTCATGGTCGAGGGCCTGGGAGGTCAGGCCGGTTGCCAGATTGGTCACCAGGGAAAGGGCGGCCACCTCCATGCCCCGGCGAGCCGCCTCTTCGACCTCGACCACGGTCGACATGCACGCGGCGTGCCCCCCCATCCGACGAATCATCTCGACTTCCGCGGCCGTTTCGTAGCTCGGACCCAACCCGCCCGCCAGCACTCCCCGCACGACCCGCAGCCCCTCGCGTCCGAGGACCCGGAATGCGGCCTCGGTACGGCCCGGGTGGTAGGGCGAGCCCCGCAAGCGGGGGCCAGCGCTCAGCCCTGTCCCCGCGGTCGACCCCATCAGGAGCCGGATATGATCTTCCACCACCAGGATCGTCCCCGGGGAGAGACGGGGATCGACCGCGCCGGAGGCGTTGGTGAGGAGCATCCACGTCGCCCCCAGCGCCGCCGCCAGCCGGACCGCATACGTCACCTCGCCCCGTCCGTAGCCCTCGTAGAAATGGACGCGGCCCTGGAAGACCAGAGCCGCCCGGTCACCGAACCGGACGAGGGCGATCCTCCCGGCATGGCCGGGGACGGTCGAACGGGGGTAGCCTTCGATGTCCTCGGCCCCCAGCGCGGCCACCGGGTCCCAGGAATCGAGCAGCACACCCAGGCCGGAGCCGAGCACGATCGCCCCCGCGATCGGGAGATCACCGCTCGCCTTCTGGACACGATCGATCGCCGCCGCGGGTATGTCTCCGATGGGCTCAACCATCGCTCTCCTCCGGGTCGTAGGGTCGCCCGACGGCCGCGGGGGCCACCGATCGCCCGACCCAACCGACCAACACCAGAATCGTCAAGATGAACGGTAGCATCTGGAGCAGCTGCGTGGGAGCTCCGCTTCCCTGCAGCCGGATTTGGAGCGTCTCCGCGGCCCCGAAAAGGACACAGGCCGCCGCCGCACCCAGCGGGTGCCACTTACCGACGATCATCGCCGCCAGGGCGATGTATCCCCGCCCCCCCGACATCTGATCCGTGAACGAATGCTGCTCGAAGGCGAGATAGGCGCCGCCCAGACCGGCCAGCAGCCCGCTTGCGAGCACGCCCATCCAGCGGAGACGGGCGACCGAAAAGCCGGCCGAGTGAACCGCCTCCGGATGCTCCCCGGCGGTTCGGAGCGCGAGCCCCAAACCGGTTCGGAAGAGGAAGACGAGCGAGCCGGCCAGGAGAGCGACGGCAAGCAGGAAGACCGGGTCCCCGAGGACATCCCCCAGGGGTCCGGTTCCCGGCAGCAACCGGCCCAGGATCGAGTCGGGGCTCGGAATGCGAGCCGAATTGCTGGCACTGTGAAAGATGACCCGCAGCCCCCCGCGGGTCAGCCCGAACGCCATGATGTTGATGGCCAGGCCCGAGACGATCTGGTCGGCGCGGGCATGGATGGTAACGAGCGCGTGCAGGGCGGCGGTCAGGAGCCCGCCCAACATCGCGCACAGCATCCCCGCGTAGGGGGACCCGGTGAAGTGCGTTCCCACCACGGCGAAGAAGGCGCCATTCAGAAGGATCCCCTCCAGGGCGATGTTGACGACGCCCCCGCGCTCGGAGAAAACGCCGCCCAGGGAGGCGAGGGCATAGGGCACGCTGATTCGCAGCGTCTGCGCCACGACGGAGATCACCAACGCCAGGCCGCTCATGATGCACCTCGCAGGCGCCGAGACCGGAGCCGCTCGGACGCGATGAAGACCAGCAGAATCGCTCCCGTCAGCACGTCGACCATCTCTCGGGGCAACAGCGTGTTGACCAGAAGGCCCGACTCGGAGAGGAATCCGAAGAGAAGCGCGGCGGGCAGCACCCCCAGGGGTTCATTGCGCGCCACCAGGGCCACCGCGATTCCGAGGAATCCGATGCCGCCGGTGAAGCCGTCTTCGTAGTAGTGCTTGTAGCCCAGAACGAAGTTGGTCCCCACGAGCCCGGCACACCCGCCTCCCAGGGCGAACGCGGCGATCGACCATCGCCCGGCCGCAATCCCGGCCATCCGCGCCTGGGGGCCGCCCCGTCCCACGGCCCGCAGGGCGAGCCCAGCGGGGGTGTGATGGAGGAAGTAGTGCGCGGCCACGACCGCCAGAATCGCAATGAGCAGGCTGCTGTTGGCCGCCGACCCGCGCATCGTGCCGAACCAGGTCTCGAGCTTCGGGAGCGTCGCGCGCACCATCGCGGTCCGCACCGTCTCGGGTTGAGCGAGGCAGCGGGTCATCACAAAGTTCGACCCGGCGAGGGCGATGAAGTTGAGCATGATGGTGTTGATCACCTCGTGGGTCCCGAAGCGGGCCTTGAGCCAACCCGGGACCCAGCCCCAGACCGCTCCTCCCGCGAACGCGGCGATGATGCAGAGGAGCAGCGCGATCCCCGGGGGGGCGCCGGCTAGGACGATCCCCGCGGCGGCACACGCGAGGGAGCCGGCGACCGCCTGCCCCTCGGCCCCGATGTTGAAGAGCCCGGCCTGAAAGACGAGCGCAACCGCCAGGCCGGTGAAGGTCAGGAACGTGGCGCGGAAGAGGACCTGACCCCACGCATAGGAGCCGAACCGGGAGAGCAGCGTCCGCAGCAGCACGCCGGGAGACACTCCCATCAGCACGGAGATGAGCGTCGCCAGCAGGATCGCCGCTCCCAAGGCACCGGCAATCGGAAGCATCTGGATCGCCACCCATCGGAGCCGCTTCATGGGGACACCCCCACCATCTCGCGCCCCAGCTGATCCAGATCGAGGCCCAAGCGCGGCCGCGGAGTCCCCAGCCTTCCCCGGTAGAGGACGCCCACGCGATCGGTAAGCTCCAGGATCTCGTCCAGGTCCGCGGAGATCAGCAGGACGCTTCTCCCTCGGGCCCGATAATCGCGCAGCATGTCGTGAATGAAGCGCGTGCTCGCCAGGTCAATCCCCCGGGTCGGCTGACAGGCGACCAGGACGGGGCGATCGCGCGAGATCTCCCGAGCACAGAGCACCTTCTGCTGATTGCCGCCGCTCAGGGCATCGGCCGGGTAGTCGGGCATGAGGGGCTCGACCCGGAACTTCTCCAGGATGGGCCGGGCCCAAGATCGCGCCCCCCGGTGCGAGTACCAGAGCGGGTGAAGGCAGGCCGGTTCCGTCCCCCGGCCGAGAAGCAGATTCTCCCAGAGCCGGAAGCTGCCGATCAGCCCCTCGCTGCTCCGGTCCTCCGGGATCAGTGCCGGTCGGTGGGTACGCGGGCAGGCCCCTCCCGGTCCGATCTCATGCTCACCCCAGCGCAGGCGACCGCGGCTGAACGCGCGCCGCCCCGAGATCACCTCCCCCAGTTCCCGCTGCCCGTTGCCGATGACCCCGGCGATTCCCAGAATCTCCCCCGCCCGGAGATCGAGATCGATGCCTTCGAGAGCCGGCGGTTCCGAGCCGGTCCCGCAGGTGACATCCCGCGCGGCGAGCACCGCGGCCTCTCCCCCGGCGACCGGCGGCGCCGTCCAATCGCCGGGCCCCGCGCCCGGTTCCCCACCGCCCATGATCATCCGGACGAGACGGTCGCGATCCATCTCCTCGCGTCCCATCTCCCCCACCACCCGGCCCCGCCGGAGCACGGTGACCCGGTCCGCGATCTCCAGGACCTCGGCAAGCTTGTGCGTGATGAAGACGATCGTGCGCCCTTCGTCGCGGAAGCGGCGCAGATTCTCGAAGAAGGCGGCCACCTCCGGGGGCGCGAGGACGGCGGTCGGCTCGTCGCAGATCAGGAGTTTGGCCCCCCGGAAGAGGAGACGCGCGATCTCCACGCGCTGGCGCTCCCCCACCCCGAGGGATTCGACGCGCGCGCGGGGACTCAGATCGAAGCCATAAGAGGCGAACAGCGCCGAGAGCTCATCGCTCAGCCTCTCGTAAGAAATTCGGCGGAGGGAGCGCTGCCCGTCCGCGCCGAGGATGATGTTCTCGAGCACGGTCATGGCCGGGACCAGCATGAAGTGCTGATGGATCATCCCGATGCCGCGAGCCAACGCCTGTGCGGGAGAGGAAAAGCGGGTTGCGATCCCATCGACGCGGATTCGGCCGCTGTCGGGGTGGAGGAGCCCGAAGAGGATTCGCATCAGGGTCGACTTGCCCGCCCCGTTTTCCCCGACCAGCGCATGGATGGAGGCCGGCCGGAGGTGAAGATCGATGCGGTCGTTGGCCACCGTGGCTCCAAACCGGCGCGTGATGGCCTCCAGCTCGATGTCGGGAGCACTCGCGTAGGCCCCTGACGCCATCAGTGTAGGGAAACCCTTAGCTGTCCGCTGATGAGCTGCTGGCGGATCGTCTCCAGCCGATCTGAGATCTCGGGAGTGAAGAATCTTTCGTTCTCTTCGTTCCGGATGTACCCGACGGCGCCGTCGGCGAGGCCCAAGACCTTGACCCCACCTTCGAAATCACCTGAGGCAGCGCTTATAATCTCCTGCCATACAGCAATATCCACATTCTTGGTCATGCTCGTCAACACCAGTCCCGGGGCCTCGGCCGACTGATCGGCATCGACGCCGATCGCCAAGCGACCCTTCTCCCGCGCCGCCTCGAAGACCCCGAGCCCGGTGGAGCCGGAGGCGTGGAAGATGATGTCGACCCCTTGATCGTACTGCGACAGCGCCAGCTCCTTGCCCTTCGACGGGTTCTTGAACGCCTCTCCGGTCACCCCCGCGTAGTTGACGACGACTCGAATCTGGTCGTTCACATGGCGTGCGCCGGCCTGGTAGCCGGCCTCGAATTTGTGGATGAGCGGGATGTCCATACCCCCCACGAAGCCGATCGCCCCGGTCTGGGAGACCATCGCCGCCAGCGCCCCCACCAGGAACGAGCCCTCCTCCTCTCGGAACTTCAGACCCACCAGATTGGGCGGCACGCTGTCGCCCTCGGTCCACGTGTAGTCGACACAGACGAAGTGCTTCTGCGGGAAATCGGCCGCTACCGCGCGAATGTCATCCGTGAAGAGGAAACCGACGCCCACGATCAGGTCGGCCTCCCCTTGCGCGAAGAGGCGCAGGGCCGCCTCCCGTTCAGAGCTTTGCGTGGGTTCGAAGTACTCGAACGTGATCCCGATCTCGTCCCGCGCGCGGAGCAGCCCGGCGTAGGCGAGATCGTTGAAGGACTTGTCCCCCAGCCCGCCGACATCGAAGACGAGCCCCACGTGGAAGCGGTCGGGCCCCCCGGCCGACTCCTCTCCGCCGCAGCCGCTCAGGGCCGCCGCGAGGAGGCACAGCCATGGAAGGAGGCGATCAACACGTGCCCAGGCCTTCATGAGTCTTCCCCACCTCTCGGGTCCCGCGGGCCGACGATGTCGGGCGCGAAGAGCTCGCCCGATTCTTCCTCGGGAGGTTCGAAACAGCGCCGACAGCGCGGCTCGTAGGCATCGCCGCCCGCGACCAGGATCCGATCCCCGCCCGCCACGACGCGCTGTGTCCGACAGGCCGGATTGCCGCAGATCACACAGACCGCATGGGTCTTCGTGATGTACTCGGCAATCGCCAAGAGCTCCGGCACCGGCTCGAACGCCCGACCACGGTAATCGGTATCCAGCCCTGCCACAATCACCCGCTTCCCCTCGTTCGCCAACCGCTGGCAGACGGCGACCACCGACGGATCGAAGAACTGCACCTCATCGATGCCCAGCACCTGCGCCCGACTGGCCAGCTCCAGGATCTCCCGTGGGTGATGCACGGGCACCGATGGGATGCTGATCCGATCGTGCGTCACCAACTGGTCGGCCGCGTACCGATCATCGATGATCGGCTTGAAGATGGCCACATGCTGCCGGGCAATCTGGGCCCGCCGCAGACGCCGGATCAGCTCCTCGGTCTTGCCGCTGAACATGCCGCCGCAGATGACCTCGATCCATCCGGTGCCCCGGGGCGTCCCGTAGGTCATCGATCTCCTCCCCGGCTCGGCTCCAGGATCGAACGGATCTTGGTGACGAGCAGATCGAGCGCCACCATGTTGTGGCCCCCTTCCGGGACGATGACATCGGCGAAGCGTTTCGACGGCTCGATGAATTGCTGGTGCATGGGGCGCACGCTCTTCTCGTACTGGTCGAGTACCAACTCGAGCGTGCGTCCTCGTTCGGATACGTCGCGGCGGATGCGTCGCAGAAGCCGGATGTCGGAATCGGTGTCGATGTAGACCTTGATGTCCATCAGCGCGCGCAGCACCGGATCATCGAGGATCAGAATCCCTTCCAGGATGATGATTTGGCACCCCGAGACCGAGATGGTCTTCTTGAGCCGGCGGTGGCGCTTGAAGTCGTAGACCGGCATTCCGATCTCGGATCCCTCGAGCAGGCGACGCAGGTGGGTGACGAGCAGCTCCTTGTCGAAGGCGTCGGGGTGGTCGAAATTCTGCTTCTGGCGCTCCTCGAAGGGAAGATCATTGAGCGCCCGGTAGTAGGAGTCCTGCTTGATGATCGCGATGCGCCGCGTCCCGAGCTCCTCCCCGATCCGGTCGGCCAGAATCGTCTTGCCCGAGGCGGTCCCCCCGGCAACCCCGATCAACACTCGGCGCGAGCGAGCCTCGCTGGAGGCCTTCTTCGGCACAGCCTTCCTCCTCTCGGCTAGGCTTGACCTGCCGCGCCTCCCATCCGACTCGGCGGCGCGCAGCCCGCCCGGGCCGCCTCGACCTCGATCCGCTGGACGATGCGGTCGAGCACCCGGGGCTCGGGCGGGTAGCGGAGGTCCTCGGTATCGATCTCGAGCAGCGGGCACCGGGTCCGCATCCGGCCGATCCAGTCCTCGTAGGCCGCCTGCAGCTGTTCGAGGTAGATTGCTTCGATGGCGGCTTCGCAGCTTCGACCCCGCTGCGCGATGCGGCGGAGCAAGATGTCGGGGCTCGCCTTCAGGTAGATCAGCAGTCCGGGGGAG
>Ga0180432_10011234_pt1 | contig 10586 bp, 13 predicted proteins | sample SS_ome_10_FD_132414 | JGI IMG/M metagenome (GOLD analysis project Ga0180432, IMG submission 132414) | Hypersaline lake sediment archaeal communities from the Salton Sea, California, USA - SS_1_MS_2 metaG | ecosystem: Environmental > Aquatic > Non-marine Saline and Alkaline > Hypersaline >...
GCCTCGGGCATGCCGTGATCGTCGATATCCGGGTCGGCGTTGCAGTGCACGGATACAAAGAGATCCGCGTGCCACGAGTTGGCCAGCTGCACCCGGTTGCCGAGCGGGATATACAGATCCGAGGTGCGGGTCAGCGCGGTCCAGTGGAAGCGCTGCAGCCCCTCCATGCAGGCCAGGGCGATGTCCAGCACGACGTCCTTTTCTTTCAGGTCGCGGAAGGCCGCGCCCGGATCCTCGCCCCCGTGTCCCGGATCAAGGCAGATTTTCATATCGCCCTCTTTCAATTGACAATGGTCAATCGAAAATTTTCAATTAGGTGAGCGTTATATCGATATCCCCCGTGGCAAAGCTGGCCGTATCGCCGGACTGGATGTTCTTGGTGGTGTTCAGCTTGCCGTAGGCGATCATGTTGCCTGCCGTGGTCTTGTCGCACACGGCAAAGTCCGTTACCACACCCCAGTCCGCGGTGGCCTGGGCAAAGGTCACGGTCTGGGTATTCTCCGTGGCGCCCGCCGCCGCCGCATCCCAGGTGTTGCACCCTTTCCTGACGTAGCTCCCGCCCGAGACCTCGCTGGGCAGGGTGCTGCCCGTGTCGTCATCCGCAATGGTTGACTTGCACAGGGCCACATACAGGTTGGTGGGCACGGAATATTCGCCCGTCTTGAACACGTGGTCCAGCAGTTCGTTTTCCAGATAGTCCGAAAATGAGCCCATAGGTCGCTCCTTTCAGTCGCTCAATTGACAATTGTCAATTGAAAATTTTCAATTGAAAGAAATCCATATCCAGATCGGAACCGGTTGTCGGAACACCAGATACCAGAATCCGGATTGCATCTTCTCCTCCTTGGCATCGCCAAAAAAAATGCCCGACCCTCTCGATTGAAAATTGACGATTGTCAATTGACAATTAAAAGAATCGGGCACTCTGGCCACTAAATATAGCTTATATGGGCACTCTGGCCACTAGATTTAGTTTATTATTGAGACTTTTCTTTTAAAAAGTCAACACTTTTTTTTATATATACCTCTCTTTTGCAGCGCTTGCAATACTGTTGAATAATTGCCTTGCCCTGAAATGCCACCCAATAGCCCAAAACCTTCCCGCAATGCGGGCAGCGTATCGGCTCGTCTCTACGGGTTTTACTGATCACTGATAACTGATTACTGATCACTGTAGTTATTCGCTGTCCAGCGAACTGTGTATATGCACGATCGCCTGCTCGTCCGCGGGCAGGGTGAACTTGCCGCCCGAGGCCGGGTTGATCTCGAACTCGATCTTGTACCGGCCCACGGTGTCGGTGTCGCCCGCCTGCCACCGGTATTCGAACTGACCGTTCGCCCCGTCGGTGATGGTGATGCCCGTGGTCTGCCGGTCGATCTTCACGCTGCCGTCCATCAGCTTCATGGTGCAGTAGATGGTGGCGCCGGTGACGTTGATGGCGTCGCCGTCCGAGTCCTTTGCCGTTGCATAATAGTACGGCTGCAAATCATTTTCCTTTAGATGGAGCACCTTTATACTCATAATGGGTTCCCCGTTCAGGGTTCAGGGTTTATTTAATTGTCAATTTTCAATCGTCAATTTTCAATTGCCGCGCCGTTGCCAGTACTGGCAGCATGCCTGGTGGTATCCCGACCGCCTGACCAGTTTGAATTCCGGCCTGAGATACCGCTCCTGGAGCGCCGTCTCTTCCTCCCGCCGGGCGTCGTGCACGATGATATGATCGCCCATAAGAGCTGCGAGAAACAGTGCCATTTCACGCCCCGGGCCGCCGCCCTCTTTAGATGGAGGCCCGTCTATGAACACTATGTCGAATGGCTCGGGCAATTCCATGTCTGTAAATTGGATGCCGTCCCACTCGCGCACGATCACGGTTTCCGTGCCCTGGTTCCGGATCCGCTCGGCCCATTGCGCGTCCGTCTCATAGCTGATCACCGGGGCGTAGTCGCTCATCAACAGGGTGCTCAGCCCGGCGCCGAATTCCAGGATGTTCCGGGGCTGCACGTCCGTGATGATCCGCTTGATGAATTCCCAGTCCGCCGGCGTAATCGCCCAGCCGCCCCAGGGGATGTCGTAGTTGTGCGCGGCCGGATCCACCTCCTGGGAGCTGCTCAGGCCCTGGAAGGCCAGCATGCCCACCTGCTTGTAGTGCTCGCACACCCGTTGGGGCGTGGTGAAGATCTCGAACCCGGCCGCCCCTGCCTTGCGGCAGAACGCGAAGTCCGTGCCCACGGTGCACACGCCGTGCTCGTCGAAGTCCGTGTGAAAGGGTGCTTCCAGGGCCTCCAGCACCCGCCGGGCGATCAGGATGCACCCCGTGCCCACGACGTCTACCTTGAGCAGCTCGATGTCGTCGTCCACCAGGGCGAAATCCACGGGCGCGTAGGCGTCTTCCGCGCGGGGATCTTTCACATAGGCCACGAAGTTGAGCTGGCGGCCGGCCTGGCGCACCGGGGCCGGAAACCCGACGATGTCCTTGTCCGCATGCACGAACTCGGCCGGGTTGTCCAGGGGCACCACGTCGTCGTCCAGCATGAGCAGGAAGTCATGGTCCGTTTCCAGGAACCGCCTGACGATCAGGTTGCGGTTGGATGATATAGGATGCGCCCAGGTCTTGGCTGGATTCTCCCAGGTAATGTACACACCCTCGGTTGCCTTTAATTTCGGCAGGAGATCCGTGACGATCTCGGTGCGGATCCACCCGTGATTGAGTATTGCCAAGTACAGTTTTTTCATTCCCGATTTTCTCACTTTCTTTAATTCCCCTGCATGTTTCCAGCAATTTTCAATTTTCAATCGTCAATTGTCAATTGTCTCCGTTCCGTATCCTCGGTCATCGTTCTCCGCGCGCTATCCATCGTGAGATCGCGCCGTTCGACATCCGTGGTGAATATGCGCCGGTACGCGGCCACGGCCAGGCCTGCCAGGCGGCCGGCCACGCTTGAGATGCCGGCGACGCCCCCGGAAAGCGAGAACCGGCGGATCAGGCCGGCCGACGCGCCGGATGCCGCTGCAATGGTACCGGCAAGCGATCTGGCTGCGCGCACCGTGCCCGATATCGCCGAGCTCGCGGCCGCGGATCCGGCCAGGGCGCGTGCGCGATGAACAAGCCCGGAAATCGCCGATGATGCGGCCACGCTGCCCGCCAGGGCTCGGGCCGCCCGCATGGTGCCGCTCACGGCGGAGGCCGCGGCTACAGCACCCTTTAAGACGACCGCCCCGCCCAGGGAGAGCCCGCCGGACACGGCGGAGACCGCTGCGCTTGCACCGGCCAGCACCCTGGCGGCGATGAGATTCGCGGCCGTGCTTGATGTTGCCGCGATGGTGCCGCTCAGGGATCGGGCCGCCGTGAGTGTTCCGGATACCGCTGTGCTCGCGGCGATACTGCCCCTGAGAATAAGCTCTCCGGCCAGGGAAAGTATGCCGGAAACCGTCGAAGACGCGGCGGAGGAGCCGGACAAGACTAGTCTGAGTATGAGGCCGGCCGCTGCGGTTGAAGTGCCGGCAACGGAGCCGCTTAAATGCCGCGCGATCTGCATGCCGCCTGATACGGCGGATGCAGCCGCGCTGGTTCCTCTGAGCGTGATCTTCCCCAGGATGGACACGGCCCCGGAAACGGCGGAGCTTGCAGCGATGGTTCCTGCTAATGACCGGGCCCGGCTTATGATGCCGCTCACTGCTGAGCTTGCTGCAACAGAGCCGATGAGGGATCTTGCTGCCTGCAGATTCCCGGATACCGTGCTGCTTGCTGCCGCGCTGCCCAGCAATGCGCGGGCGCGGCTGATGATGCCCGCCGCGGTTGAGCTTGCGGCGATGGTGCCGATGAGCTTTCTGCCCGCGATGAGCGCACCTGATACGGCGGAGACCGCTGCGCTGGTCCCGGCCAGCACCTTGGCGGCGATGAGATTTGCGGCCGTTGTCGAGCTTGCCGCAACCGTGCCCGCCAGGGACCGGGCCGCGTTGATGGCGCCGGTTACCGCCGAGCTTGCGGCCAGGCTGCCCGCCAGGGACCTGCCCCGGCTGATGATGCCCGCCGCGGTTGAGCTTGCGGCGATGGTGCCGATGAGTTTCCGCGCGGCCCGGAGCGCACCGGTGATGCCCGAAGCAGCGGCCGCGGATCCAACCAGGGCACGGGCGGCCTTCAACGCGCCGGACAGCGCCGAGCTCGCCGCGATATCTCCGGACAGTGCCCGGCCGATGATCAGGGCGGCCGCCGCACCGCCCGCCCCGGCGGCAGCCCCGGCCAGCTCGTGCGTCTCTCCCCCCGCCGCCACATACTCACTCGCCCCGACGTCCCACACTGCATCTGCCGAACTTTCATTTGGCCTTTCATTGCCTGCAATATCGTATTTGAATAAGGGGTCTCCCGCCGTGTCATTGCGAAGGAAGTCGTCGAAGTCCGTGGTGGCCGTTACATCGTTATAGGGGTTTCTGCCGCATCTGTCTCCGGCATTGCCGTTGGCTGAGATATGTGCCGTGGCAAGGTGATTGGCATCGAGGCTGTCAGAGTAATCAATGCTGTTTTTGTAGTTATCTCCCGCTGTACCATCCAAATCCGCCGTGGCATCATCGGCAGCATTCCAGCCTGACGGAGAATCCCAGTTAGACTCGGTAAAACAGCCTCCACTGCCTTCCGCCTCGTATGAATAACAACTGAAGGCAATGGCGGTGCCATCGGCAGAACGTGAATAAATGGCATTGTAGATACCGCTTACAGACTTGCAGGCCGTGCAGCAAATTGTTCCAATCGTTTCGCCGGAACCTGCGTCGATTGAATAAGATTCAGTGGCAGTATTATAAACTATACAGGCGTAGAATAAGGTTGCGTCGGCATTGGTTTTAGCTCCAGAGCAATCATCTGTCGTATTTACAGCACACCCTATTGCCTTGGCATGTGTGCCTTTTAGGTATATTGTCTTTGCTGTAGCCGATGTCGATGTATGCTCTATATAAATATTAACAAATCGGCCCCACGCCTCGCTGATAAGAAACGTGTCTGAATCTTGTGCATGTACGAAATTAGCCCCTGTGCCGTCTTTTCCCGCCCACGGAGTAGCACAACTGGCCGAAGATTTTACCACTCTATAATGGGTGCTGTCCGTATTGGTTGCACCCGCCATATCGGTTATGTAATCATCGTGATCCTGACTGTCGTAACAATCAAGGGTGGTTATGCCCGTACCGCTTAAGTCGTTATCCGATGCGGCTTCCCAGGTATCTAAAGACGAATAATCAGGATTGCCGCCGCCGGGCAGGGAACCGTCGCCGCCGGAGTCGTAGGTACAGGTGTATGGAGATTCGTCGTAGCACGCCATTAGTGTTTACCACCGTAGATAACAGGTTGTATCAGGTGCAATTCGTCTGCTTCCAAAATATATCGCTCATTCAATTTATCGTAACTTTCGACTTTTTGGATGTCTCGCAGCTCAGGCATATATTCCACTTGCTTATCAGTCATCCTGGCCTCATCCACGCCAAGCTGCTTGAGGTCATTCATGGGGATATGGTATCTGCGTTTCTTCAGGTGTTTTGTGGGATACAATTCTTCCGGCTCTTCGGGATATTCTGCCGGTATTTTGTAGCTGTCCAAATCCCACATCGGCTCACAGAGAGCAGGCATTTGTGCGTATTCCAGGTTATCGAGTGTCACGATGAGAAATTCCTTACGATCTTTTTCCGTCCACGTATCCCTGCCATATTCATGGAATTTGGAATAGCCAACGATGCCCTTTTGGCTCCGATAGCCCTTGTACGCAATAACATCCCCAGGCTCGGCCCGTTTTTCCCAGCCATCCACGTTGTAAATCCAGTATGTTTCCTCATCGAATCCAACGGGCAATTCCATGTGACGGCTCACAGTCCTTTGTATCTTTACCGTGCCTGCCTTTTTGATGTCCGGTGTCATATCGTGGTAGCCGGTGCCGTTGTATCCCCGCCCAACCTCGGTGAATGAGTCTGCCAGGTAATAATAGGGCTCACCATGATACCCATAGCCCATGATGGGGATATGATCGGACCAGTTCCGTGCCCGCAGCTCATAGCGGGGTTTATGGTGTCCGAAAAGTGCTACCGACCATTTGGCCATATTATCTCCTGATCACTCCGAAGAAACACGGAGGCCGGTGGGCCTGCCCGCAACGCTCTCGCTTGCGAGGCGGGTGGGAGCCCCTCGCATTTCTTCATGGTTGCTGTTTAACACTCTTTCCCTCCCCGGCAAGCGCTTGCAGGGCGGCCGCCGCGCCTCTTTTTGATCGCCTTGATCGCCTCGATGACCTTGTGCTTGGCCTCGTTGTCCAGAAACCGCCAGTGCTCCACCCCGAAGCGCTTATGGATAAACCGGCGCAGGGCCTTCCACCTGTAGCGCGGCTCGTAGTAGCCGGACGGCTCCAGCTCGGCCCAGAGCGCGAAGATCAGGCGCAGCTGCGGGTCCTGCTCCCTGCCCGCAACGCTCTCGCTTGCGAGGCGGGCGGGCCTGCCGGCATGGGGCGGCAGATTGATCCGGATGCGCGCCCCCCGGTCGTGCAGGTGCCGGGCCAGGGCCTCGAACCCCGCGTTATCCATGCGCGTGAGCGAGGCCGTGCCCGTGATCTCCTGCTGCATGGCGTGACGGTCGTCGTCCGATATGCCGAGCTGCTTGCAGGCCAGGATAATGACGGTTTTTTGTTTGGTGGTCAGCGGCATAGGGCAATTGTCAATTTTCAATTAGTTCGCGTTTCCCAGGATCTCCGTGAGCTCGCGCGATATGATCTGCAGCCGGGCATACCGCTCGGGTTCGATAAACACGTGCGCGAACTTCCGCCTGAGCCGCTTGATCTCGTCGGTGTATTTCTCCGGCTCCTTGGTCATCTTGTTCAAAAACTCGGTGACCACGATCTCGGGCGCCGGGTCCGGCCCCAGGGGCGGCATGTCCACGGCCCGGGTGCGCCGGTCCGTCTTGAGCTCCTCGAACTCGAAGGCGATCTGCTTGACCATGTCTGCCATCACGGAGCGCTTGCCCCGGGATGCCTTTACCAGGCCGGTCATGGCGCGCTTGCGGAAGGTCTCGTAAAACTCATCCATCTCTTCTTTGGTTTTCGCCAGCCAATACCCGCCGGTGGTTCCCGCCTTGCTGCAAATGCGCTGATCATGATCGATGAGCAAATGATTCGTCATGTGCCGCACGTCCCGCTTCCAGGGCTCGATACCCTGCCGGTATTCCACGTGGGTCATGCGCCGGCCCTCCTGGGCCTCGTGAAACTGGAGCGCCAGGTCGCTGGCCGAGATGCGCTCGGCCCTGCCGATGTGATCGCTCAGGATCTCCATCATGTCCTCCTCGGTCTCGGTAAGCTGCCGGGAGTGCTGCCCGGTTTCCGGGTCAATCCCAAAATCTTCCGCTCTCATGTTGTGTCCCCCAACTTGCTTAATATGTTGTGGATGCGCTCCCTCGCCTGTTCCGGAGCACCCTCCAAAAATTGCTCTTCCTCCCCTTGCCGCGCCGAAGCCGCAGAGCGAAGACGGGTTTCGCGTACCTTTTCTTCCGCCGCGGTCATCCCCTCCGCGCTGACCCGCTTGGCGGTCTTGACCAGGATCGCCTTCAGGTAGTTGTGGTTCTTGAGCCCCCACTTCTCCCGATTGCAGATCCCGGTGACGGCGGTCAGCACCTCGGGCCAGGTGGTGCGCCAGCGCTTGCCCTCGTACTGGAATTCGCAGGTGTCGAACAGCTTGGCCGTCTCCTTGAGCAGGCGGAGCCGTTTGGAACGCTGCATGCCCCCGTATTCCGATTTTCTGAAACAGTCCGTATACTCGTAGATCAAGCGCCACGATTGCCCGAATTTTGCCGCAATATCGGCAATTTCCCTGTGTTCCACTTCCTTGATTGCATCCTCCAGGACAAAGGAATTTCCGCACCGCGGGCAAATGAGATTAATGCTCTGTTTCATTACTCGTTAGTCAGTCCTCAGTCCTCATCACTGCCGGCTGCCCCCTTGAAAAACAGGATCGCCAAGATAAGACACGCAACCCATCCTATTAGAATCCATACCCACATCGTTCGCCTCCGGCTGAATTGACGATTTTCAATTGAAAATTGACAATTGCAAGCAGGCGCCGAGCACGACTCCGGCACAAAACGGAATCAACCAATGCAACACCGCCACTAGATCAAACAATGGTTTCCGCCTGGCGGGCCCCTCCATTGATTGGGCTGCGGCCCGCATCATAATCCGTGTTTTGTCATCAGCTTTCATGTAAATGTATCAATAGCCTAATAGCCATTGCTCCTGCTTGAGCTGTCTCCTCAATCAATTTATCTACCCCGCCGCGGCCATAATAAAGATCTAGTGCCGCCTGAACAGATTCTCCCGCTTCCTCTGCCAGAATTGCGGCACCATGCACGGGATCACTGGGCCAGGTTGGGAATTCCTTCTCTGCTTTTCTTAGCTCCGCAAATATAAGGCCAATCGCCTTTTCACCCTTTCTCACTTTCTCCCCCGCTCACTTTCAATATACTTTAGGTATTCCCGGTTCTTCCGCCACCACCGGATCTCACCCTTGATAATATCCCACACCAGCCACAGAAACAAAGTGACGAGGCCACCGAGCACGGCCGTTCCCAGCCACCGCCAGACGGCGTTAATCTCAATAAATAAATATTCCATGTCCTGATCTCCTACCTGCTCTTTCCTTTGTTCCGACAATTTTCAATTTTCAACCATTCGACAAGCTCATGGTGGTGAGCAAGGTCGAACCATTGTCAATTGACAATTAATTGCCCTTTGCCGCTTGATGCTCGCCTTGCAATAAGTGAATCTCCTGTTCGATCAGCTCCTTGCCCCTGTCGCATCCCTCGCACTGCTTCAGCCCCTTCCTGTACCGGTGCATACACAGCCGCTCGTACACCTGCTGGTGCCACCGTTCGCACCAGAATGATTTGCCCTTATTCATCATCATGTTCTTTTTCCCTTACTGATAACTGATCACTAATCACTGGCCTTTTATGGTGTCACCTTTCGCTCCAGCAAGGAGCGCTTGACATACCACAACGCCTGGAGCTGGGGCGTGCGCACCTGCTCCCGGGCCGCCTCCTCCAGATCTTCGTAGATATCCTCGATGCCCTCGAAATCCAGCACGATGATGGGACCACCCGGTGCTGTTTCCTCCACCGGCTTGTCCAATACTCTCTGAACGGCACCGGATTGCTTACCGTTCGACAGGCTCACGGTCCTGAGCGCAGTCGAAGGACTGCCCACTGATGACTGATTACTGCCCACTGATGACTGATTACTGATCACTGATGACTGATTACTGATCACTGGCTTTTTCTTCTTCTCCTTCCACGCTTGCTGCATATACTTCCTCTTGCACAGGCCCTTGATGACCTTCCCCTGATACGTGCACCCGTCAGGCAGCCAGAACTCGCACTTCCGGTCCCGGCACTCGGCCTTCACCTTCTCAAATGCCCGCTCATTGTCGGCAATGATTGCTTTTCGACTTTCTTGCTTTCTCATGCTCTTTTCCTTTGCTGATAACTGATCACCGTTCGACAAGCTCACGGTCCTGAGCGAAGTCGAAGGACTGCCCTCGCCGCAGGCGAGGGACTGATGACTGATCACTTTCCCCTGCGCGCAGTCCCTGCACTCCGAGGGCACCTCCTTTTTAAAGCTCCCCTCCACAAACGCCCCCTCGGTCTGCCGCCTCACGCATTCGGCCTTCTTCATGCGCGTGTGGGTGCGCTCGCACGTAAAATACTCCGGCCCGGCCATGATCTTGGCGCGCTCCATCATGCTCGCCAGATTCGCCGTGGTATCAATGACTGTTTGTTCTTGCATGGTTTTTCAATCGTCAATTTTCAATTGAAAATTTTCAATTGGTTTATCCTTTAAGCAGAAATGTTTCTGCGCTCCGGAGCAGCTCCAGTCCCATTGCCTGGCCGTAGTCCCGCTCCATGCTCCCCGCCACCTGGAGCAGCTTGACCACGGTGCGGAACTTGCCCCTGCCCTGGGCCTTGGTGTGAAGGAAGTCGATGCACTGTTTATCCAGGCCCGGGCGCAGCGAGTCGGCCAGGGCCTTGACATCTTCCCGCTCCACGGGCAGGTCGTCGCGCTTGATGGAGATGCGCGAGTAAATCTGCTCGAACAGAAAGTTCCTGCCGCTGGTGCCCTTCATTTGATCGTACAGCCGCTCCATGCCCACGTACACCACGCCCACCCCGGCGCAGTCGTGGATCTTACGGATGACCTCGAAGGCCTCCCAGGTGAGAAAGTGGGCCTCGTCGATGATGATGAGCCGGTTGCTTTGCTTGAGCTTTTCGATAATGGCATGCAAAAGGGCGCTGTTGGAGCCCACGCCGTGGGGCGTGCCGCCCACCCGCTTGGCGATCATGCGCAGCACCGAGCCCACGGACCGGGTGGCGATATCCGCGGTAACGAACACCGTGTTCCGGTTGGCCCGCTTGTACTCGTTGCACGTGATGGTCTTGCCCGAGCCTGCCGGCCCCACTGCCACGCCCATGTCGCAGTTCTCGTCGCAGAACTGGAATACCTCCCAGATCAGGCGCGAGGCCAGGGTTTTGCAGAAGGTGCGCGGCATGGCCGTGAACTCCAGCTCCTCC
>Ga0180432_10011236_pt1 | contig 10586 bp, 5 predicted proteins | sample SS_ome_10_FD_132414 | JGI IMG/M metagenome (GOLD analysis project Ga0180432, IMG submission 132414) | Hypersaline lake sediment archaeal communities from the Salton Sea, California, USA - SS_1_MS_2 metaG | ecosystem: Environmental > Aquatic > Non-marine Saline and Alkaline > Hypersaline >...
AACTGACGCAGTCGATCCTCGGGCTTTTCGGCGGAAATCCGGCGGTTGTAATGGTCGGCCAGGCTTTGGCTGACGTATTGAAGCACCTTGCGTGTCATCTCGCCGCCGCCTATCTCCTCAATGGCACGCCAGATGGCGGGAACCACTAGTTGCTGGTTGTTGGCAAACAGGAGGAGCAAGGCGCGGTCGGTGGCTGCGTAGCGGTTTCTTGGCCGGCCACGGCCGGAAAGTCGCTCTACGGTTCGCTCCACGAAACCGCCCGCCACCAATTCGTTGAGTTGCTCGGTTACCGCGGTCCGTGTTACACCGGTTGCGGTGATTAAGTCTGCGATGGTTTGGGCCGGATTGCCCACCAGTAGCTTAATAATTCGCATGCCTGCCGCACTAACTCTGGCATTAGGCATTTCTTTCGCCTCACACGCTGGAGACTGCTCCTGCTGCTCAGAAGCATTGTCCGTGGATTGACGGGCCCATTGCTCATAATACCGTGCTGGCATGTAATAAGCAAACCGTGTTCCTGTTTTTTCGGGTTTGGTGGCGATAATGCTGTTCCCGGTTTTTGCGGCCGGCCAATAGCTACCGCGGTTTGCCGTCCGATTCACCCGCCTTCAAAGCGGATTCTAAACGCATACGGGTACGGTGCAGCGGTTTGCGAAGTCCCGGCAAATTGGATCGAAATTTGCAGGCGGCTCCGATTGCTGATATTCTGGCAATGAATGCCCTGCTGCTTGCATGGGCGTCCCGACAGCAATCTGAGCATCTGAAACTGAAGGGTCCACAGCATGAACAAGCACAGCCGGTGCGTTTGGCTGCTAATTGTCCCCTGTTGCCTGGCGCTTGCGGTCATGGGGCCGACAAATACGGGCAAAGCGGCTCCGCGAATCGAGTTGAAAGATTTCCGCATCGAGCCGATGTCACTGCGGCTCGGCGAGTCTTTTGTGATACGTGCCCGGGCCGTGGCAACCGGAGTTAGGCTGGGTAGTTTCCTGCTCCGCACGGCGAATGAAATCAAGAGACAAAACGCCATTCCAGGGCTACCACTTTACACCAATGGGAAGTACTACATGACTGAAGACGGGCGCTACTTTCTCAAGGACAACGGGAAGCTCGACCGCGACCCGAGACAGAATGCCTTTGCCCTGGAAATTAGCACTGAAGGCTGGAAGGAGGGGAGGTACAGTTTTGCATTTTTTGCCAGTTGCCGCCCTTCCGCCGGGCCCTTCATCGCCGCCCGGCACAATTTCCTGGTCGTGGTCAAAGGCCAGCGGGTCCTGGTCGAAGATCTCGGCCCCGACGCGATCAATCGGAGTCGCGCTATCACCGGCTTCAACCTGGAGCCCTTGAAAGTCAAACCCGGCGGGCGTGTCAAGCTCTTGCTGCGCGTGCGCCCGGAGGTCGTTAGCGGTATTCGGATAACAAACCCTTTTTACGTTGAGGCAACGGAAACTCTTCCCGGTTTTCGCTACGACTCAACAGAAAAGAAGGCGTTCTTTGGGGAGCCCCACCCGGCCCTAATGGAGGATAATGGCCGACTCGATCAGAACCCGGCGGCCGGAGTGATCAGTCTGGAGTTGGACACTTCGGGCTGGTCGGCGGGCGTCCATCACCTGGTGCTTAACGCCGTCGGCTCATCCGGTAGAACCGCGGACTACCGGGCTTTCGCCGTCAAGGTCACCGGACCGCAAGATCGGCTCGATGTCACGGTGGAGGGTTCATGGCACTTTGGCCCCGGCACGCACTTCGGGCGTTTTGTCAAGCTGTCTTGCGGCACACTGCTTTGTGCCGGAAAGTCTTCGCGCGACGGCGGACGTACCTGGCAAGGTGCGACGGGAGGCTTCGGGACCGGGGCCGAGCAACTGCGCGACGGGCGGATCCTGGGGCTGCAGTATCGCTGTCTGCCCGAGAAAGGGAAGGACGGCTGGTACCGGGTGGAGAGATCGCTCTCGACCGACGGCGGGCGGAGTTTCCAGAAGACGGCGGCTCAGGTCTACGTGCCCGAGGCGAAGGCCGCCATGGGCCACGCGTTCCATCCCGGCCCTCTCTTCATGCGGTCGATCGTCGAGCGTGCCGACGGGTCTCTCGTCGCGCTGATGTGCGGCTGGTTCAAGAGCGATACGGCACTCTGCCCCTACGGCCGCGGACGCCCCTACTCGCGCAGCTATCTATGCGAGTCCGACGACGTCGGTCAAACATGGCGCTACCTGAACACCATCGGATACGACCGGATCGGCAGCGAAGGGTACAACGAGGGGTCGATGAAGCGGCTGCCAAACGGCGAACTGTTGGTCGTGCTCCGGACGGGCAACGAGAAGGATTTCAAATGCCAGGACAACCCGATTATGTGGAGTGTCAGCCGCGACGAGGGCCGCACCTGGTCGTCGCCCGGGCGAACCGGGCTCGAGGGTGCGTACCCCAGCCTGGCCGTGCTCAGCGACGGCCTGGTCGCGATCAGCTACGGGCGGCCCGGTGCCATGCTCGCTTTCAGTGCCGATTCGGGCCGCACGTGGACAGGTCGGACCTCGGTCGATGCCACGCCGTATTCCGGCTACACCGACGTCGTCGAGATTGGCAAAGGCCTGCTGCTGGTGGGATTCGGCACCAAGGACTATCTTGACCCGGAGACAGGCATCCGTCAAAACCAGTTGCGACTGGCACGCGTGCGATACTCAAGACCACAGTAACCCAAGTTCGTCGGTCGTTCCGGAAAATCGTATTCGTTGAAAACTAGTCAGGCGGAGGATTCAACTCGATGATCAGTCGAAGACTTTCCCCGCTGGGACTCCTGGCAGTTCTGGCGATTTGTGTTACCACCCGGGCGGATCAAAAAGTCCTCTACGAAAAGCAGTCGTCCTTCAACACCATCGTGGTCACGGAGGGCGAGGAAGGTATGCGCACTGTGTGGTTTGAGAAGGGAGGTGCCCGACAGAGCGTGGTAAAGGTCGGCGACCCCGATCACGTCGAGCTGCCGTACGCCCGGGCCATGCCCGCGGCGCTCGCGCTGGTCGAAAACCCAAAACGTCTGCTGATCGTCGGGTTGGGCGGCGGCACGATCCCGGGGCTCCTGCATAAACATTACCCGCAAACGATGATCCACGTGGTCGAGCTTGATCCGGACGTGGTCGACGTGGCGAAAAAATTCTTTGGATTCCGCGAGGACGCCACTCTACGTGCCTACGTGGGCGACGGGCGGCGATTCATCCAGCGGTGCCGCGATCCCTACGACGTTATCTTCCTCGATGCTTTCGGCGCCGAGAATGTCCCCTACGATTTGGCAACGCGGGAGTTTCTCCAGGCAGTCCGCCGGGCCCTGACACCGAAGGGCATCGCCGTTGGAAACATCTGGAGCCGCTACTCGAATCCGCTGTATGACTGCATGGTTCGAACTTACCAGGATGTTTTCGAAGAGCTTTACATCCTAAAAGTTCAGGGGGCCGGCAACGAGATCCTTATCGCCCTGCCGCGCAAGCAGTGGATAACCCGAGGCGATCTGGCACGCCGGGCCGGAAAGATCTCGAAGGAGAAGCATCTTCGGTTCGATATGGGCGAGGCCGTCAGGTATGGCTACCGCTACGCGAAGAAGAAAAACCCTCATGCCCACGTCCTGACGGATAACAACAAGGCCAAAAGGCCCGAGTGAATACCCGCAAAACGCGCCCATCCTTCGGCTGTGTATCATTCCAGCAACAACGTCGCCACGCCAGAAGCGGGGATTGGAACGGCGACTGTCGAGTCGCGGACCTCAAGTTCCTGTTGCGGCACCTCAACCAGGTTGCACAGGGTTGCCTTGGTGAAGGGGACCAGCGGCAGGCGTACGTGGGCCGAGTCGGGTTCGCCGTTGATGTTCCAAAGGCGTAGCAACAAGCCTGGGCCGGTCTCCGCCCGTTTTGCCCCCACCAACAACACGTTTGGCTCGTCGATCTGAACGAGGCTGGCCGATCCGGCCGGCAAAGCTCCTTGGCCACCGGGGTCGGCTTTCACGGAAATCAGCGGATTGGACCTTTCCCAGCCGAATCGGGCAGACGCCACGTTGTCGCCCTGTTCCTGGCTGCTCATGGAAAAGCGGAACGTAAACCGGCCGTCTTGTGCCGCCTGATAGTTGGTGAACCAGTAATTGTTCATCACGTAGGCGTACAGATGCCCGGTGGTCATGGGTAGCTCGGTCTGCCACTTGCCACGGTTTATGTCCTGGAAGCAGACCAGCGGGGCGTCGGGGGTGGACCAGGTGATCGCGGTCCCGGGCGAGTCGACGCGAACGTAGTGCTGCACGGTAAACCAGTCCAGGCAGGCCCCGGGCAGCATGTGTTTGTCGGGTCGCTGGATGGCCAGGGGTGCCTCGTAGCGGAACGTCGGCTGCCTGGCCAAAAACGGAAAGGCAAAGTAGACGGCCTCCTTCTCGTATGTCTTCTCCTTGGTCAGCCGGTTGGTGATGTCGACGCGTTTCGCGTGGTTCCACACGGTCACCTCGGAAGTGATCGCCGGTGTCATTTCGGCCGATGTTTCGACGATCATCCGCTGGCCCAGCTCGCCCAACTGCACGGCACGGAGCGTGGCCTGCTGTGGCGTGTTGACGCGAAGCTCCGCATCCGGCCCCTGGTTTCGGATGATGCGGCTCTCCTTGCCGCCCGAGACGTAAAGATATTGGTTCAAGCGATACGGGGCCTTGGCGTCGACCAGCTCGCGGCCCAACTGCTTGTCGACCAGGCTGGCAATTGCCCCGCTGGCCGGCTCGAAGGTAACACGGTAGAAACGGCTTTCAATCGTTGTGCCTTCGAGAGGTTTGGGCCTTGGCACGCCGGCCTTCGGGCCCACGCTTAGCACGCGATAGCCGCAAGAGGGCACGTCGCTGACGGCCAGCAGTGTTGTCTTGCCGAGATTGCAGCACGAGGCCACCGGATCGACCACCACCATGCCCTCGGGAAGATTGATTTCCAAGACGCCGGTCCGCGGCCAGCTTGCCGTGTTCAGCACCAGCAGCGAACGATCCCCGGTCGGTACCAGGGCGGCGATTGCCTTGGCTCCTTGCTCCAGAAGCTGCCGGCTCTGGCGATCCGCGTCGTAGGCGAACTGCGCCTTGATCTTCCACTGGGCAATGGCCTGTTCGTGGTCCGGCTGCCGGACCGAGTAAGACGAACCCCAGGTGTGCTCGTCGTAGAGTATTGCGTTGCGCCAGGCTTCGTCGACGGCCTGTTTGGGATATTCCGACTTGGGACGCACGCGGGCGGCCAGCGATAGAAGCCGCTCGGCGGAGTCGAGCGCCTCGTGGGCATTGCGACACAGCGCGGTTTCCCGGGCGGACGAGCCGGCGCCATCCTCCCAGTAAGTGCCGCCGCTGCCGCGAACCACCGGAAGCTTATCGCCGTAATGCTTCTCAATGTACTCGAAGAACTCCGCGTTGTGGCAGAGGATCATTTTGGGAAACTCGTAACACTCGTTCCAGGCCTTTACGTTCTCCGCCAGCCGCACGTCGAGAGGGCAGTTGTCGCTGACGGCACCGTTGGCAAAAATGGCGTCGTAGGGATAATTCTCCCGGGCTTCGTACTCGCCAATGATGGCCGCGGTCCGCCGGCGGGCCGTGTCCAAGTCGTCGTGCAGACCCAGACGCCAGGCGTAAGCGATGCTCTTTATGAACACCATCAGCACGCGGCTGCCGTCCGGGCCCTCCCACCAGCAGGGACTCTTGTCGTACATCTTCTCAAACGTGAACGCCCGGGTGTTGTTAATCCCGTTACTGAAGTAGCGGATCCCGGAGCCGGCCAACATCATGGGCGTGGCGGCCACGCAGGTGGGCACGTCGTTGATCATCGCGCTCGAATAGGGAATACCGTATTGCCGGTGCAGGCGGTGGGCAAAATACGTCTGACGGCAAAACTCCTCGTGGGAGCAAAGCCCCGTGAGGATGTTCACGTAGAGGGCCTGCACACCCAAGCGACCTTCGCGGGCCAGGTCGAGAAACCGCTTGACCTGCTGCTTGTTCCGCGCGGCCAGGTAGTTTTCCGCCTGCCAGGCCACCTCGCAATTCCACTTGAAATCGGGATAACGTTGGATCAGGTCCGCGGCGACGTCGAGATTCTGGTTGTGCCGCTCGGCGCACTCGGGTTGGATATGGGTGTAGCCGATGTCGGTGTGGGCGCTGGCGGCCACGAATATCTTCCACTTCCGTTGCGGCGAGACCGTGACAGTAGTCGACTTCGACCGCCCGGCGGCAGTGGCCGTCAGCTTCATGTCCAACGGTTCGGGTGAGTCGGGCACGCTGATCTCCTTTGAAAAGGAGGCGAACAAGTCGAGCTCGCCCACCGGCACGTCGAACTTCTCCCCGCCCGCTTCAACATGCAAAGCCAGGTCATCCACCGGGGCGGTCAATGTAGCGCCGACTTCCACGACCCGGCGAAGCTTCCCGTCCCGGCTGGTGAAGCACACGGTCGGCGTAACCGCCAGCTTGCGGATATCCGGCGTCACCTTCTTTGCCGGATCGTTGAGCAACGTCACGGCGTCGTATAGCACCCAGCAACCCTTCTTGCAGGCCAGGACAATCTGGTTGTCGCCCTTATGGAACAGGCTGGCGGGCAACGCCAACTCGATTTTTTGTCGCCTGCCCGCCTTGGGATCGCTCAAGGATACATCGCCCGGGCCGGGCTTGAGCTGGAACCGCCCAGTGCGGTTGCCAACCGTGACGGTGTAAGCCGGCGGGTGGTGCGCGTGCGCATCGCAGAGGTCGATTCGCAGGGTGAACGACCCTCGCGGCTCGTCGGGCAAAGAAAACCGGATCGTAAACGGATTCACCCGGCTGCCGCCCCACCCGTCGACGGGGCCCGGATGGATGAAGGGCCAGTCGCGCTCGGGCCGGCTCGTGCCAACAGTAAACACCGGTGGCCGCTGTGAGAAACGGCCAGTATACACTGCGTAGTTGCCCGCAAAGGCAAACTCCTTGTAGCTGTAGTCCGGCTGGCCGATCTGCCAGACGACCTCCTGAGACGCCACGGCCGGCGACGCAACAAGCAACAGCAACACCACGATGGGCCGAAACATGACACTTCTCCTTCGATTCAAAGGAAACGAATGTTGCTTCAATACGGGTCCTGCTCCGGCAAGATCGGCTGGTTGTCGGGGTTGCGGGTTTCGTTTGCGCTGAAAACACTGACGCCGGGCCGGTCTTTCAGCGGACAAACGCTCTCGCACACACCGCATCCGATACAGCGGCCGGGATCGACGTGCGGCTGCTTGATCTGCTTGCGATTGCCGTCATGGTCCTGGACTTCGATTTCGAGAAAGTAGATCGCCTTGTCGGGGATCGGACAGTGCTCCTCGCAGACCATGCAATCGCGCCCGTAAGCATAAGGAATGCAGCGGGTAGTGTCGAACGACGCCAGGCCAATCTTGACCTGCTGCTTGGCCTCGACCGATAGGGGCGTGATGGCCTCGGTCGGGCAGACCTGGCCGCACAGATTGCACGTGTAATCACAGTATCCGATCCGCGGAACCAGCCTCGGGGTCCAGAGTCCTTCCAGGCCGGCCTCGGTGAGCACCGGTTGCAGGCCACCGGTGGGGCAAATCTTCATGCACAAACCACAGGCAGTGCACCGCTTGAGGAATTCACGTTCGCCGCGCGAGCCGGGTGGACGGATCAATTTGGGGTGGAACGTCCCTCCCCGCGACTGCCGGCCGGCTCGCATCAATGGCAAGCCGATAAGGCCGCCCAACATCGCACCAAGCACGGCCCGTTTCGACAGGTCGATCGACCCCGCAGCCGGTTGTCGGCGCCAGGGCCAGGTCCAGCGGAAATCGATTGCGCCGCGAGAGCAGGCCCCTGTGCAGTTCAAACACCCGAAGCATTCCGATGGTTTCCACCGGCTACCGGCCGCTTCGGACGCGGCACCGTGGCATCCCTTGGCACACAGATCGCATTGGTTGCAGGCGTCTTCGCTGACGGTCCGTCGCAGCATCGGCCACCGGGCCAAAATCCCCAGAAGAGCGCCCAACGGGCAAAGGTATCGGCACCAGAAACGCCGCCGGTAGCCGTTTGCCAGCACAATCATCACGAAAAAAACAAGGATCAGCCAGCTTCCCAAAAACGCCTGCTGCGGTACCACGAAGACATGGTCGCGCATGAACTCGTAGACCGGCTCGGTCACGCCGGTCACATGGACCGGACCGATGCCGGGGTCGGCCTGGTAGATGGCGGTCGACCCTTCCTCCACGGCCCATTGCACGGCCGGCATCAGGGCAACCGTGGTGCTCCGGTAGAAGAGCACGATCGGGTCCCAGACGCACACCCAGTGAACTCCGAACACCGCCATTACCAGCAGCCCGACGAGCAAGTAGTACTTGGTCAACTGCCACGGCGACGAGTGGTCGCGGCGTTTCGACTTGGGCCACCAGCGGTCGAAAAACCGCCCGGCCATTGCGTGCACCGTCCCCAGCGGACACACCCAGCCGCAAAACACCCGACCCAACACCAGCGTGCCTACAACCACCACGAGTGATAGAAGCGCAGCCGCGGGCACGGCGTGCGCGGCCAGCCACGTGGCCACCATGATCAGCGGATCGATCCAGAAGAACGATTTCAACAGCAGACTGGGCTGGGTCTCGGGAACGGGGCGCGCAACAACAACCAGACCGAGAAAAAGTAGCAGGAAGACCGCTTGTACCGTTCTGCGCGTGCTCGCGGCACTCCAAAATAGACGGCGTCGGCTCATGAGACGGCGATCTGGCGCGGGGCCAGCGAGCGATAGTCCATCTTACCCAGCCCGACTTCCTGACCCTTGACGATCGAGCCGATGTCGGCCGGCTTCATGCCCAACAGTTCCGCTCCCAGGGCATCGAGTGCGACGATATCGACTCCCGCGGCGACCGTCGTCTTCAATTGCACGTCGGCCGGATTGCCGCCTTTCGGGCCGTGGGCGGTCAACACGCGCATCGCGTCCAGGATACAGACTTGCGGCTTCATGAACCGCGTGAGGTCGGCCACGCAGGTGGGGATGTCCTGGTGAAACGAGCGGCGGTTCTCTATCACGCCCATGTAGTTCTTCATGCAAAGCGTGGCCTTGGCAAGGCCGTGGTGCTTGGCGACGGGCACGTTGATCACCAGATCGGAATCGAGTATTTCGGGACACGTGGGGATGGTCTTCACGCGCTCGCCCCGAATCGCGGTTTCGCGAAACCGGCTGCGGTCGAGAAAGACAACCTTTGCGCCGAGCGGCCGGACGGCGTCGGCGATTCCGCTGCTTTTGTAGGTCTTGGCAGCCAGGTCACAGGGATTGTCGCCGACCTTGACCGTCTTTGCGCCGGCGTCGAAACACAACCGCACGATTGTGGCCACAACGCTCGGGTTGGTGTCTGCCGCCAGTTCCGGAGTGCGATCCCAGCCGATGTTCGGCTTGACCCAAACGACGTCGCCCCGGCTAACAAAGCGCTTCAGCCCGCCAATCCCTTCGATTGCCTTTTCAGTCAGTTGCGCGGCGATCCGGTCGATCTGGCGGGCAGTGAGCCGTTTGGCACCGGTCCAACGGGCGATGGCCATATCGCCGGGTTTCTTGGATTCACCTTCCTGCGCGAGAAGATGGTCTGCTCCCAGGGTTAACATGCCCGCCGCCGCCGTGCGGACCATAAAGTCGCGTCGGGAATGCTTGCTCATGACATTGCCTCCTGAGGTGGGAAAAAGACGGAGTGTTTTCAATAGAGCCGGGCCGGAACACAAGCACGCTCCCGACTCAGATCGCTCGAAGGCTGTACGGTCAACCTGCCGGGACCAGTTCATGCCATCATAGTCGACAGCCCCGCGTTCCGCAAGTTCCGGCAGGGAACCTAAATTCGGGGGGTGAAATCGTTGGAAGTCCTTGCGGTCTGTGATACACTAAAGGTTACTGGGTTTGGGTAGGTTACCCGACGTAGGCTGGCACTCGAACGGCTATCCCGTATGTCTGGAGGATGAGAGCATGAGTTGCTTCGAGACAATTTCCCTAAGAGCGATGCTGACAGCGTTGGCAGTTGTGGGCATGTGCGCGACGCGGGGCACGGCTCAGGCAGACTTGATTGCTCACCTCAAATTCGACGACCCCGTCGGATCGGCCGCCGCCGCCGACTCGGTCGATAGTCACGACGGCACGCTTGTGAACATGGACCCGGCTACCGACTGGGTCGCCGGCAAGATCAATGGCGCGCTCGATTTCGACGGTTCACTCGACTACGTGAGAATACCCGACGCCGACGATTTGGATTTCGGCAATGGGGACTTCACTGTTTCCTTCTGGGTTTACAAGCGGGCCAATGGCCCAGGCTGGGACAATGTCTGGGGTGTGAACAAGTGGAACACCGGCGCGAGTCCCGACACGAACGAGTGGGCTATCAGCCTGGGTAGTTTGGGCTCAAGCTCCAGCAAGCCAGGTTTCACGATTTGTGAAGGAACGACGAATTATTCTGCACCGAGCCCGAATGACCTCTCGCTGAACCAATGGCATCACCTGGTTGGCGTGCGAGACGGGGGTGCTATCCACTTCTATCTGGACGGCGCTCCTGAGGCCTCCAACCTCACCGTGGCAACAGCGGCGGTGACCAATGCCGGCCGCGATCTGTACATAGCCTCGGCAGCT
>Ga0180432_10011238_pt1 | contig 10585 bp, 9 predicted proteins | sample SS_ome_10_FD_132414 | JGI IMG/M metagenome (GOLD analysis project Ga0180432, IMG submission 132414) | Hypersaline lake sediment archaeal communities from the Salton Sea, California, USA - SS_1_MS_2 metaG | ecosystem: Environmental > Aquatic > Non-marine Saline and Alkaline > Hypersaline >...
ACAAGCCCCCGCATCCAAGGACCTGGAGGGGCGAGCGCAGTGAAGTGCGCACTACGAACAGGCCCCCGCATCCAAGGACCTGGAGGGGCGAGCGCAGTGAAGTGCGCACTACGAACAGGCAGGCCCCCGCGTCCAAGGACCTGGAGGGGCGAGCGCACTGAAGGGAGATAAAACAAATGAAAGTTATGTTGGAGGATCTGACCAAGCATTTCGGCCCCGTCGTGGCCGTAGAGGGAGTTAACCTGGAGGTGAAAGATGGCGAGTTCATCGCCCTGCTGGGGCCTTCGGGATGTGGCAAGACGACGACGTTGCTGATGATCGCGGGCATTTATAAACCCACCCGGGGCGTGGTCCGCTTCGATAGGCGCGTGGTGAACCACCTGCGTCCCCGGGATCGCAACATCGGGATGGTGTTCCAGAGCTACGCGCTCTATCCTCATATGAGCGTGTTCGAGAACCTGACGTTCCCCATGCGGCTCAAGAAGGTGTCGAGGGGGCGGATGCAGGAGCGGGCCGAGAGCGTCGCCGACATGCTCGGCATCGCCGATCTGATGGACCGCAAACCGGGGCAGCTCTCCGGCGGCCAGCAGCAGCGCGTGGCGTTGGGACGGGCTCTGGCGAAGGAGCCCGACATCCTGCTCTTCGACGAGCCCCTGTCGAACCTGGACGCGCGGCTGCGTCTCTCGATGCGTGGGGAGATCAAGCACCTGCAGTTGAGGCTGGGTATCACCTCGATCTACGTGACCCACGACCAGGTGGAAGCGATGACCATGGCCGACCGTATCGCCGTGATCAACAACGGCGTGCTGCAGGCGTACTGCTCTCCGAATGAGCTTTACGACCAGCCGCGCACGCTGTTCATCGCCGGCTTCGTGGGCAACCCGCCCATGAACCTGTGGCCCGCCGAGGTGGTGCGTGAGAACGGGACGTACCACGCCCGCAGCGAGGACATGGACATCACCGTGCCGGCTGAGCGAGGGGAGAAGGCGGCCGGGCATGGGGAGGTACTCCTGGGGATCCGTGCCGAGGACATCGAGATCGGCGATCGGGGCGTCGCCGGTGAGGTATACGTGGTCGAGCCGCTGGGACGGGACGACCTGTTGACCGTCCGCATCGGCACCGTCAACGTGCATGTGTTGGCCGACCCAGGCCTGGACTTCAAGATCGGCGACACGGTGCACCTGGACTTCAATACCCACAAGGTCCAGTTCTTCGACCCGACGACGGAGAGGTCGCTCCTCTGGGCGTGAGCGGCGGTGGCCCCCTGGCCTCCCGACGTAGACCTGATCAACACCGACAATCTGGCGGGGTTGCAGCAGTTTCTGTTGGCGACCGAGGTGCTGCCGCCTGGCTGCCTTGAGAACAGCCCAGGAGCGCCGCCATCGCGGATACAAACCATCCGTTGGCGACATGCCTGCAAGATGCAGGCGGTCCAATCACATTTTCGCCTGGAGGCTTGAACTATGATCCACAACATCGCCCACCGGGGCGCTTCGGCCTACGAGCCGGAGAACACCCTGCGCGCCTTCGACCGAGCGATCGAAATGGGGGCCACGATGCTCGAGCTCGACGTCCACCTCAGCCAGGATGGCCACCTGGTCGTCATCCACGACGGTGACATGTCGCGCATCGCCGGCGACCCAACGCCCGTGCGCGATATGACGCTGGCCCAGATCAAGCGCTGCGACGCAGGTCAGGGCGAGCGGGTGCCGACCCTGCCAGAGGTGATCGAGCTGGTGCGCGGAAGGGCCGAACTGTACATTGAGCTGAAGGGGCAGCGCACACCGGAGCCGGTGGTGAGGACGCTGCACCACATGCACTTCGTCGATCAAGCCATCGTGGGGTCCTTTTACCTGTGGCTGCCGCAGAAGGCCAAGTTTCTGGCCCCCACGCTCCGCACCTCGGTGCTGATCGGCCAGGAGCGCCGGAAGGCGAATTTCGTGGACTGGGCGCTGGCGGTTGAGGCGGATTACGTGCATCCCTGTTGGGAGAGAGCCTCGCCCACGCCACACGAGTTGCTCACGCCGGCGCTGATCTCCGACATCCGTCAGCGGGGGCTGGGGATCGTGTTGTGGCACGAGGAACGCCCGGCCGAACTGCGTGAGCTGGTCAAGCTCGACGTGGACGGGATCTGCACCAACACACCGGACGTGCTGACGAGGATTTTACGAGAACGGAAAGGAGGGGCGTGATGCCCACGACAACACCTGGATCGTCGCCCGACGTCGACATCATGATGGTGGGCCACTTCGCCAAGGACAAGCTGGTGGTGGACGGCGTAAGCGAGACCGCCTCAGGCGGCGCCATCTATTACGGCAGCATCGCCCTGCGACAGCTTGGCGTCCGCGTGGCGGTCGTCACCCGTCTGCACCCGGACGACTTTCCACTGCTGGCGGAGCTGGAGCGGGCCGGGGTCGAGGTGTTCGCCGCTCCCGCCCCGGCGACCTCGGGGATCGAGAACGTCTACAATTCAGCCGACATGGAACGTCGCACCTGCACCTTGATGGCCTTCGCCGGTGCCTTTCACAGGGAGGGAATCCCGGACCTGTCAGCGCGCGTGATTCTGGTCACGCCCATCATCGCTGGCGAGATAGACCTGTCCCTGCTCCAGTTCCTGGCATCCCGTGGGCCGGTCGGGCTGGACGTGCAGGGGTTCGTGCGCGTCCCTGAGGACGGAGGTGGAGGGAGCGAACGGATGGGTTTTATCCCCCTGGTCTTTCGCCAATGGCCCAACATGGCCGAGGGGCTGTCGCATGTGACCTATCTCAAGGTGGACCGCGCCGAGGCGGAGCTCCTCACGGGCGAGACCCGCCTGCACGTGGCAGCGAAGGAGCTGGCCGCCTATGGCCCCAGCGAGGTCGTCATCACCCAGTCGTCGGGGGTCACCGTCTACGCCGAGGGCCAGATCTATGAGGCTCCCTTCACGCCGCGTTCGCTGGTGGGGCGCACCGGGCGGGGGGATACGTGCTTCGCCACCTACGTGGGGAAGCGCCTCAGCGCGCCCCCCGGGGAGGCGACCCGTTTCGCGGCCGCTGTCACCACGCTGAAACAAGAGCAGCCCGGTCCCTGGCGAGGCACTCTGGAGGATGTGGAGGAAGTGTTAGAGACATGAGGGGGGGGAGAGATGAATACACAGAGACCGATGGATAACGATCGTCTGCTCTTGGTCCATCACGCGGCCAACCGGGACCACGACTATCCCCCCAATTCGCTGGCGGGGCTGCGCCACTGCCTGGAGGCCGGTGCCCTGGTGGTGGAGGTTGACATCAACCCCCTGCGGGGCGGCGATTTCGCGCTGCTGCACGACGACGTGTTGGAGGGCCAAACCGACGGCAGCGGTCCGGTCGCGGCCGCCACCGCTGGGCAGGTGCGCTCCCTGCGCTACAAACGCCAGGGCACCCTCACCGGTGAGCCCGTGGGGCTGCTCAGCCAGGCTCTAGCGCTGATCCAGGGCTATCCCCACTTCCGGGAGCTGCAATTGGACCTGAAGATAAGCCCGGCGCTAACCGATGCGGCTCTGGAATATCTATTGCGTATGCTTGAGCCGGTGAAGGCGCTGGTGCGGGTGACCAGCGGGGCTGATTGGACGCTGCGCCGCCTGCGGGCGCTGGATGCCGATCTGGCGCTGGGGTTCGACCCCTTGCTCTATCTGGAGGTGGGGGACCCCGGCGAGGAGGTCCCGCCCTTCCGACAGGGCGCCTATGGGTATTGGGACGATCACCCCCTGGCCGCGCGGCGCTGGGGGCCGACCGCCGAGTACCTGGCGGCCCATGCCGAAGCGCTTTGGGTGCAGGCCCCGGCCCACGCCGTGTGGTACATTCACGCCTTGCTCCTGGAGCGAGCACTCGACGACGGCTTCGATTGGATCGCCTACTTGCACGGGCGCTCGACCCCGGTGGATGCCTGGACGCTGGACGTGGGCAAAGCCGGCCACCCCGCACTGGCCCGGCGATTGGCGGCGGCGGGCGTCGACCGCATCACCACCAACGATGCGCCTCGACTGGCGGCGGTGCTTGGCGATGTGGATGAAGACCATCCGGTGGCGGTCGATTTCTGAGCAACAAGAGCTGGAGGGTAGAATCGCGATGATCAACGTGCGCGACGTCGGGATCGACATGAGCAGCCCAGGCCGTATCCGAAGACTCCAACAGCTAGAACAGGGCCTGGCCTATTTCCAGGAGATCGGCTTCCGATTGGTTGAAATTGATACCACGCCGTTTGGACTGATCATGAACGGCGAGTTGCGCCGCCCACAACTGGAGGACTTTGTGGCCGTGCTCAGGAACCTCGACCTGCGCTACAGCGTCCACGGTCTGTGTCGGCTCAACCTGGCCTACGACTCGCGACACGAGCTATGCCGCCGGGTGATGCTGTGCCAGATCGAGATCTGTCGGGCTATGGGCGGGTCAGTGCTGGTCTACCATAGCGGGCTCCAGGCGCTGGATGCAGCGCGACACGGTGTGCACAGGTCGCTCTTGAGCGACGAGGAGCTGGCCGCGGGTGCCCGGCGTGAGGTGGCCGCCTTCAAGGAGCTGGCCCCCGTGGCCGCCGACGCCGGTGTCACCATCGGCATGGAGAACGGCGATCCCCATCAGTGGGAGTATAACGTCCTGGCCCAATATGGCCTCCCCCACTCGGTCCTTCCCAAGCACCACCCACGCCTGTGCATCGGACCGATCGTCCAGCAACTGGAGGCGATAGACCATCCCAACGTCGGTATGACGTTGGACGTCGGCCATCTGTACATCGCCGCTCACGAACTGGGCTTCGATTTCCTGGCAGCGGTTGAAGAAGCGGCGCCCTGGGTCAGGCACATTCACGCCCACGACAACTTCGGGCTCCTAGATCAGGGGTTCAACACCGAGCACGACCGCTGGGCTTTCGGGGAGGCGGACATTCATCTGCCGCCGGGCTGGGGTGATATCCCTCTCCGTGACGTATTTGCCCACCTGCCCGATTATGAAGGCGACGTGGTCCTCGAGATCAAGCAGGATTTCTTTGACTACTTCGACGAGGGGCTGATCAAGATGCGAGAGATCCTGCACTCCTGTTCGTAGTGCGCACTGAAGTGCGCCTTCACGGCGCTGAAGCGCCTACTACGAGCGAGATGTGACATCGTCGAACTACGAATCCATTCCACAGCATGAGGAGATGGAGGAGATGATCGCGGCCACACTGGAGATCGTAGGCCGTGTCACTTCCAGGCAGCCTGACAGTTCCCCACAACTCAAATTTGACAAACAGACCTCTCGTATGATATAATGTGCACACGTGTGCAATCCCCCTCCACGAGTAACCACGGCAAACCATGGTCATTCGAAACAGCAGTTTTACACACGTGTGTAGAGACGAGTGGCAAGAATTCGCGTCTACAGGTTTATTTTCAAGCAGGTCTTTAGCAACATAGAACGTTGCTACATACGATCTTCAAAGGAGGTCATTGCGATGAAAGGCTTAGTGCTCGACGCGGTATGGGACCCCAAGCCGGACTACGAGGTCTCCGAATGGGAGCAGGAGACTGGCAAGGCGATCACCGGCAACAGCGTCTGGCGGCATCCCAAGTTAGAGATACGTGATTGGCCCGACCCGGCGCCCGGCCCCAAGGAGGTGGTGCTGGAGGTTCAGGCCTGCGGCGTGTGTGGCTCCGATATGCACTTCTACGAGACCGACGAGGACGACTACGTCCTGTATCCCGGCCTGACCCGGTTCCCCACCATTCTGGGACATGAGTTCTCCGCGAAGGTGGTCGAGCTGGGCGAGGAGGTCGAGGATCTCGGGGTCGGCGACATGGTGACGGTAGAGGAGATGATCTGGTGCGGCCGGTGTATCCCCTGTCGCAATGGGTATCCCAACCACTGCGTCAACCTGGAGGAGATCGGCTTCACCATCCCCGGTGCCTTCGCCAACTACATCGCCGTCGACGAGAAGTTCTGTTGGAAGATCGACGCCGTCGCTGAGCACTTCGGGGACGAGGAGAAGGCCTACGAGGTAGGCGCTCTCACCGAGCCGACCTGCGTGGCCTATAACGCCATGTTCGAGCGGGCGGGGGGCTTCCGACCGGGCCACTACGTCAGCGTCTTCGGCGCGGGGCCGATCGGCCTGGCATCTATCGGTCTGGCCAAGGCGGCCGGGGCTGGCATTATCGCCGCCTTCGAAATCTCGCCCCAGCGGCTGGAGCTGGCCAAGCAGATGGGCGCCGATTACGCCTACGATCCTCGTGAGGTCAACCCCGGCGATGTATTGATGGAGCTGAGCAAGGGCGCGGGCTTTGACTTCCACGTCGAGGCCGCCGGTGCGCCCGAGCTGACGGTGCCGGAGATGGAGAAGGCGCTGGCGATCAACAGCAAGATGGTCCAGATCGGGCGGGCCGCCCAACGGGTGCCGATGTACCTGGAGGCCTTCCAGGTTCGCCGCGCTCAGGCCTTTGGCGCCCAGGGACATTCGGGGCACGAGGTCTTCCCGGACGTCATCCGCCTGGTCGCCGCCGGCCGGCTCGACATGAGCCCCATCATCACCGCCCGCTACGGCCTGGAGCAGACCGTCGAGGCGATCGCCAAGTCCACTGAACGCAAAGACGGCAAGATTCTGGTCAAGCCGAACTAAGTGAATCCGAAGAAAGACCCTTGTGTTTGGCTGATTGCTCTGAGCCCCGTCCCCGGGGCGACCGATACGTGTGATGAACCGCTGCATCCCCCCAGGCGCCCCCGAGGACGGTGGCTGCGAGCAAGGCAAAAATAGAGGAACTTATTGGACTGAGGAAGAATGAACAGCAAGGAGCGAACGCTCACAGCGCTGAGAGGCCAGGAGCCGGATCGTGTGCCGGTGTACGTGACGGTCGTGGCCGAGATGGCCGAAGGGCTATCTCAAGTCACGGGTATCCCCACAAACAGCTGCGATGCATATTTAACCAATCGCATCTCTCATGCAGAAATCCTGACCGCTTTGGGCAACGACGTCGTGGGGATCGGCGCGACCGCCCCTGCGGATCGCCCGACCAGAACTCGTCCAGATGGTTTCCGCGTTGACGAGTGGGGATTCGTCTACCGGCCCGTACCTCACACCTACGGCGTCTATTACGAAATCGTGGGAAGGCCGCTGAAGGGCATCACCTCAGCCAGGGAGCTGACTCGCTATCGTGTGCCGGATCCCTACGCCGCGGGGAGGTTTGACGTGGCCAGGGAGCACAGCGAACGATACGGTCAGGAGTATGCTCTCCTGGGCGTGATCGAGTGCACCGTCTTTGAGATGGCCTGGAACCTGGTAGGGCTGGAGCAATTCCTGACGGACATGGCACTGCAGAGGGATTACGTCGAACCGCTGCTGGATGAGATCAGTGATTACAGCATCGGGGTTGGCCTGGAGCTGATCAAGCTTGGTGCCGACGTCATGCTCACGGGGGACGATCTGGGCATGGATCCCGGCCCTATGATGTCGCTGGACATGTGGCGGCGGTATCTGAAGCCCCGCCTCAAGCGGGTTTTTGACGCGTACAAGGCGGCCAACCCGGACGTCATCCTGGCCTATCATACGTGTGGTAGCTCGTTGCCGTTCCTCGATGAGCTTATCGAGATCGGCATGGAGGTCTTGAACCCCATCCAGGTCACGGCGCATGACATGGATCCCGCAGCATTGAAGAAGAGGTACGGCCACCGGTTGGCTTTCTGTGGTGCTGTGGATCAGCGCCATGTCCTGCCAAAGGGCACGCCGGAGGAGGTTGAAGCCGAGGTGAGAAGGAGAATCGAGGAATTGGGGCACGGCGGGGGATACGTGCTCGCGCCCACTCACGACATCCAGGCTGACACGCCGGTGGAGAACGTTTTGGCTCTGTTCGACGCGGCCAAGAAGTGGGGCGTCTATCGCAGGGCAACGCGTTGCACGTAGCCCGTGTTGCACGCAACCATCCGAGAGTGAATACACGACAAGGCATAAACAGATCAGTAGAGCAAAGGAGTAAGTGTGATATGTCAGATAAACAAGCACCGAAGGGCTGGCTGGCGACCGATCAGCCGGACCTGTTTTTCGAGGACAACGAGGTCGGACGTCTGAAAAAGGAGGTGTGGGACGCCAGCGACGAGCAGATCGACGCCATCCTGGCTGAGTACGGCGTTCCTTCCCCCGTTGAGTGGGGCAAGCCCGGTTCTTACATCCAGACCACCGTGCGCTGGCAGGTGGAGGAGAACCGGCGTAGGAACGACATCGTCTTCATCCCCGTGGGGTGCACTGAGCTTCACGGCCGGCATCTGGTCAGTGCCTCCGATACGCTGTACGTCAGTCAGATCGTGGAGGGCGTGCGCCGTTACACCGCGGGGCGTGGCGCCCCGGTCAACCTGGCGCTTCCGCCACTGATGTACGGCGCCCATCCGTATCACCACCTGGGAATGCCCGGCACTGCCGTCGTGCGCGAGAACGTGGTGCGCGAGCTGATGCTCGACGTCATGCTGGGACTGTGGAACGACGGCTTCCGCAAGCAGATCATCATCAACAACCACGGTCACCTGTGGGTGCTGGAATCGGCCATCCAACAGTTCATGAAACGGTACCAATTGCCCGGCATCTTCCGCGTCATCGACTGGCACCGCGCGGTGCGCGAGTTCTTCCGCACGACCGGCGTGGGAGGGAAGTGGGACACCAACTTCGTCCACGCGGATGAGTCGGAGACGTCGTTGGGGTTGCTGCTCCATCCCGAGATGGTGGACATGGCGTACGCTGTGGACACCGAGGGCAAGAGCTACCTGCCGGAGGGCCACTTCGATAAGTCGGTCGACCCCTTCGGGCGGCCCAGCCGCTGGTCGGAGGGTGAGGGACACTTCGCCATCGAGATCGCGGCCACACCGGAGGGTGTGGTGGGCAAATCCACACACGGCTCAGCGGAGAAGGCCAAGCGTCCCGTGGCGGCTATCCTGCGCTACCTGACGTTGCTCAACGACCAAATCCTGGAGGCCTTCCCAGCCGGGAAGGTGCCGCCGGTGGAGGAGGTGACACTGCGCACACAGGAGGAGATGGAGCCCTACCTGCGCGAGCCGCTCAGCCCCGGCTGGAAGCCGGTGTACGGGCTGCCGCGAGTCGGGCAGGACACACTCGTGTGAGGCTATAAATAAATGATGAAGTTCAGTATCGTTCTATCGACTCACGCTGCACAGTTCCAGGCGGTAGCGTTCAAGGGCGACTTCGAGGCCAACGTCGCCAAGATCGCGAAATGGGGGTATGACGGCGTCGAGCTCGCCATCCGCGACCCCGATCTGGTGGACGGGGACGAACTGGAGCGAATCGTGTCGGACCACGGATTGGCCATCCCGGCCATCGGGACGGGCCAGGCCTGGGGCGAGGAGCATCTCTCGTTCACCGATCCAGATCCGGGCGTGCGCCGGGCGGCGGTTGAGCGGGCGTGTGCACACATCCCCTTCGCCGCCCAGGTGGATGCGCAGATCATCATCGGCCTGCTGCGGGGCGTGGTGCAGCCCGGCGTGAGCCAAGCCCAGGCGATGGATTGGCTGGTGGAAGCGTGGGGTCGGTGCGCAGAGACCGCCGCCCCCTACGACGTGCGCTTCTCCCTGGAGCCGCTGAATCGCTATGAGACAGGCCTGATCCACACCGTCGCCGAGGGATTGGCGCTGATCGAGCAGATCGGTGCCGACAACCTCGGCCTGCTGCTGGATACGTTCCACATGAACATCGAGGAGCGAGACCTGGCCGGCGCGATCCGTGCCGCTGGCGACCGTCTCTTCCACTTCCACGTCGCTGATTCGAACCGCTGGTACCCCGGCGACGGGCACATAGACTTCCGGCACCTGCTGGATGTGCTGGACGAGGTAGGCTACAGCGGCTACGTCTCAGGGGAGTTCATGCCGCTGCCGGACGCCGACACGGCGGCGCAGCGCAGCATCGAACATCTGCGATCCATCGCGCCGTCGTAAAGAGCAGCATGAGACCTCGGAAGTCTGTGATTGGGCAGGCTTCCGAGGTCTATCCCTCTCGCTATGGCTCCAGGCCGGGCAGTCCAGGCACGAAGGGATCGAAGACGAGCACACGGCTGCCTTGGGCGTCGGTCACGTAGACGGAGCCATCCTGGGCTACTGCGATGCCCGTAGGAAGGGCGAAAGAACGCTCATCGAGGCCGTACTGGCCGAAGGAGAACACGTAGTTGCCCAGGTTGTCGAACACCAGCACCCGGTAGTGTCCCGGATCCGTGACGTAGACGTAGCCCTGGGGGTCCACCGCCAGATAGGGCTTCTCCTCCGGAAGTCCGGTGTCCCATCCGGCGATGGTCCACTGTCGCAGGTACGTGCCATCCCGGTCGAAGACCTGCACGCGGCGGTTCCACGTGTCGGCGACGTAGACCGCGTCGTCCGGCCCGAAGGCGATGCCAACGGGCTCGTCCAGATATCCCTCTAGCACGCCTGCCCCACCCCACTGAAAGGCGTACCCCCCATCCGGTTCAAAGACCTGGACGCGCTTATTGCCGGTGTCGGTCACGTAGACGCGCCCGTCTGGCCCAACGGCGACGCCGCGCGGGCCGTAGAAAGACCCCCATCCCGCCGCGTCCTGAGGGCCATACTGGCCGAACAGCCCCCAGGATGTGACCGGG
>Ga0180432_10011239_pt1 | contig 10585 bp, 7 predicted proteins | sample SS_ome_10_FD_132414 | JGI IMG/M metagenome (GOLD analysis project Ga0180432, IMG submission 132414) | Hypersaline lake sediment archaeal communities from the Salton Sea, California, USA - SS_1_MS_2 metaG | ecosystem: Environmental > Aquatic > Non-marine Saline and Alkaline > Hypersaline >...
AGATCACTAGATTGGCGGTCAGCGATTAGCAATCAGCGACCAGCAACCGTTATGGGGGGGTATCATCATACATGGCTGTAACAAAGAAAGAGATTCGCTTCGGCATCATCGGCTGCGGGCTGATGGGGCGGGAGTTTGCCAGCGCCGCCGCGCGCTGGTGTCATCTACTCGACCTGGACTTTGAGCCGCGCATCGTGGCGGTGTGCGACGTCAACGCAGCAGCAATGACCTGGTTCGAGCGGAACGTCCCCACTGTCGGTTTAACCACGACGGACTATCGGAAGATTCTGGCACATGCTGACGTAGATGCGGTCTACTGCGCCGTACCGCACAATTTGCACGCCCAGATCTATGTGGATACGATCCGAGCTGGGAAACACCTGTTTGGAGAGAAGCCCTTTGGCATCGACCTGGAGGCGAACCAGGCCATCCTCGACGCGATCCACCAACACCCACGGGTGTTTGTGCGCTGTTCGTCCCAGTTCCCGTTCTTTCCTGGCGCGTATCGCATCGCCCAGTGGATACGCGAGGGACGTTTCGGGCGCATCATCGAGGTGGAGGCCGGCTTCTGGCACTCCAGCGATCTCAACCCGCTCAAGCCCATCAACTGGAAGCGGCGCGTCGCGACCAACGGGGCGTACGGATGTATGGGGGACTTGGGACTGCACGTGTTACATATCCCGCTGCGCGTTGGTTGGAGACCGAAGAGTGTCCGCGCGCTTCTGTCAAAGATCGTGACGGAGCGCCCCAATCAAAGCGGGAACATGGTGCCCTGTGAGACGTGGGATAACGCCATCCTCGCTTGTGACGTTGAAACGGGCGACCAAGCGTTCCCAATGCTGCTCTCGACGAAGCGCATCGCCCCTGGTCACGCCAACACCTGGTTCATCCGGGTATTGGGCACCGAGTTCTCAGCCGAGTTTACGACGAAGAACCCGAAGCGGCTGGCATCGCTGCCCTATACGGCGGGCGGAGAGCAGGCCTGGCACGCTGTCGATGTATCATACCGATCGGCCTATCCAGCGATCACGGGGGGTATCTTTGGGTTCGGATTCTCCGACGCCATACTCCAGATGTGGGCGGCCTTCTGTGACGAACTGGTCAATGGGCCACAGATGAGGCAGTCGTTCTACTGCGCCACACCTCTGGAGACGGCCGAGAGCCACCGGCTGTTCACCGCAGCTCTCGAATCACAGCGCACCGGGCAGACTGTGCGCGTGGCACACCTGGTAGATTAGGCCGCCTCAGTCAGCCCCAAGTCAGCTTCATATGGAGGGAATAGATGATCGTAAATACAGAGGGAGCGATGGCCAGTCCGCAGTTATCGCTCAGCGACCTTTTGGGCAAACCATACACCGATGCTGTGTGTGAGGCAAGAGCCTTTATCGAGGGTATCAACAAGCGCTCCCTCATCGCCATTGCCGAGGAAAAGGTCGACTTTGCCCCAGAGTGGTACCAGAGGAGGATTGATGAACTGGTCGAACATATCGGCCAGCAGGTATGCAGTGGCCTATCACAGTCCGCTCGGGGGGCGGGAACGGCCTCCTTCAGGGAGGCTACGAGAGTTGAGGCCGCCCCTCTGACCGGGTTGGGTTTTATCCGGGTTGGGGAGGATGGCAGAGCGTACCTGGCGTCCAAGAGCGAGCACTACCACGCTTCTCTGGGCCACAGCTTCCCCGGTTACCGGCTGATGGAGAACGCCAGGCGGCTGGGGATACCCAATGCGACGCACAACAACACCCGCGGCCATATCATCCGTGTTCTGGAGCAGGAGCTTATCCGGGCCATTCACGCCGTCCCGCCAGGCGAGGAGAAACGGTTGCGCCAGGTCATCGACTCTGCTGAGCCCCACGTGCTCAACCGGGTTATCAACCTGGAGACAGGGAGCTTGGCGGTGGAGGCGGCGTTAAAGATGATGTTGGCCCGGTTCTATCGAGTCGAAGACACGTTCGATGAACCGCCATACCAGGGCAGGATTCCCGTGTTTCTGGTCATCGCCGATCACGCGGGCGGGAAGAAGGCGAATTATCACGGCACCACCATGCTGACCCAGGTGTTGCGCGGTATGTGGCCGGAGTTCGGGGATGCCCTGGAGGACAACCGATCCATGATCGTCAGGCCGGTCAGAATTAACGATATCGACGATTTCGAAAGGACTCTGACACAATACAATTCCGAGCCCTATAAGGTGGCCGGGTTCTTTCACGAGATCGTCCTGATGAACTATGGGGGGATCAAGCTGACCGAGGACTACCTGAGGCAGGCCTATGCGCTGTGCCACGAACGGGATGTGCCGACGATGGTGGACGAGATCCAGTCCTGTATGTGGTCTCCAGAGTTGTTCCTGTTCCGGGAGTACGGCCTGCAGCCGGACATGGTCTCTCTGGGCAAGGGTTTCCCGGGCGGAGAATATCCTGCCTCCCGCATCATCACGACGGCGGCCATGGACAACCTGAATCAATTCGGCGCGCTGGTGACGAATGGGCAGGAGGAGCTCGCTTCGATCGCCTACCTGGTGACCATGGTTTTTGCCCAGGCCAATCGCGCGTACACCCGGGAGATTGGTGACTACTACGAATCGGAATTGCGCTCTCTGGCTCGGACCTTCCCTGCCGCCATCGACAAGATCGAGGGAGGCAGGCACCTGTCCACCATCGTCTTTCACTCCGTAGATGCAACCGTCAAGTTCATCGCGCGGCTCAACGACGCCGGCATCGATATCAGCGCTCATACGTACAAGGCCGAGTGTCCGCCTGTGGCGCTGACCAAGATTCCCTTGATTTCCACGTACAAGATGGTGGACTTCCTGATATCGGAAATGCACAAAGCGCTGAAACGTCTCTAATACCTGGTGGTTACCCATGGATCTGCTTGCTCACACTGAGATAACCCTTGGTATACGGTCAGCATTCATCAAGTCATTGCAAGGTGAAAAATGAAGGGGAACGTCCACCGACTGCATCGCTGGCCGCTCTCTCCTCGCCGGACCTGACGTTGGTCGAGCGTTGCCAGTAGCAAACACGTGAAGTCCTATGCGCAGGGACGAAGTTCTCAAGGCGATCCGTCGAACAGGCCCAGCCTATGTCCCTGTTTACTTCTTCAACAAGGACCAAGATCGATCAGATATCGTTGCCATAGACGTCCAACATCACTTCCTGGGACCAAATAGCGATCGCTCTGAGTGGGGATTCACCTGGGAGCGAATGGACGAGACTATGGGACAACCTCGATCGTTTCTGCTTCAGGACTGGGAATACCTGCCGACACTGCAAATCCCCGATCCTACTGCCTCTTGGCGCTTTGTCGGTGTTCCTGAGTTTGCCCGCCAGTATCTCGATCGCTATCGTATGGCCAGCCTAGGGCTCAGTGGGTTCACGACCATGTTTTGCCTGCGCGGCTTCAGCCAGTTGATGGAAGACCTTGTATTAGCGCCAACTCGAGTCGATGCACTGGCAGATGTGGTTTTCAACTTCGAGGAGGCCTTGATCGCCGAACTGCCCCAGTTTGGCTTCGATGCGGTGGCCCTATTTGACGACTGGGGCACTCAGGAGGGACTGCTCATCTCTCCCGATATGTGGCGCCAGTTCTTCAAGCCTCGCTATGCTCATCAATTTGCACTGGCCCATAACCTGGGATTGCATATCTACTTCCACAGCTGCGGCCAGATTATGGATATCATTCCAGACCTGATTGAGATCGGAGTCGATTTACTGAACATTTCGCAGCCTAACCTATACCATATCCCCGAATTAGGGCATCGCTTCGGTGGCAAGGTATGCTTCGTCTGTCCTGTTAGTTACCAAACGACTTCAATTACAGGAACACGGGGGGAGATCTTCGAGGACGTACGCTCGTTGATAGGGCACCTGGGGCGGTTCAATGGAGGGCTCGTTGGCTATGTGGAGGAGTATCACAGCGTCGGCATGTCAGAAGCCAACTACAGTGCCTGTATTGAGGCTTTCCGCACGTTAGGCCGCTATAGCCCCGCCTAGCCCGCCGAATCAGGGGATCATCCCCCCATGTGTAAGGGACCAGGCTCCATGGGCAGGCTGGTGGAGGCGGGAGATGTGGGCGGAATGGCTTTGCTCCCCTGTCGTCGAGGGCGGAGGTAGCACGAGTTTGGGTAATCACCAAAATACACATCCCCTTCGGCGCGAGGGCCGAGAACGCCGTCGAGACGAGCGGGAAGTCGCTTGCGACATCTGAGCACAAACCCAGGGTCGGGCACCTGCCCCGCCGCCTGCCCACGTGTGTGTCCAGCGCATCCGTGAGGAAGGCGCACATAAGCACACCTGGGCTTCCCTTCCACTACAAAGGGAAGCGCAGCGACTCCTTCCTCCACACCCCTTTCACTTCTCCCTCAAACGTGGTACAATCGCCCCCGTGGCCTCGTGGCCCGGCGCGCAGCCTAGGACGAGGCCGGAGGCGAAAGGAGACCGGTGAACACCATCCTATTGACGGAGGCCCAGATCCGCGATTGCGTGTCCACGACCCCGACCTTCGACCGAGAGGCCATCTCGGCCGTGGCCGAGGCGTTCACCGCCCTGGCGGGCGGGAAGGCGATCTCCCCTTTTCCCCTGCGGCTGGACGTCCCGGAGCACGAGGGGCGGGTGGACGTCAGGGCCGCGTACGTGCGCGGCCTCGGTGGCCTGGCCGTCAAGGTGGACGCCGGATTTTTCGACAATCATTGCCTGGGCCTGCCGACCCGCAGCGGCGTGACGGTGGTTCTCAGCGCCAGGACCGGCATGCCCCAGGCCGTGCTGCTGGACAACGGCTACCTGACCGGCGTGCGCGCGGGCGCCGCGGGCGCGCTGGCGGCCCGCTACCTGGCCCGCGAGGACGTCGACACGGTCGGCGTGGTCGGGGCCGGCGCACAGGCTCGCTACCAGATCATGGGCCTGAAGCAGGTGCGCGACTTCCGGCGCCTGATGGTCTACAGCCTCCTCCCCCAGGAGATCGAGCGATACGCAGAGGAGATGACCGCCCGGCTCGGCGTTGAGGTGGTGAGGGCGGAGGACGTGGAGACCGTCGTCCGTAGGAGCGACGTCGTGGTGACCTGCACCCCCACCCGAAGGCCTTACCTCAAGGCCGAGTGGCTGCATCCCGGCCTTCACGTCACGGCGGTGGGGGCCGATACTCAGGAGAAGCGGGAGCTGTATACCGATGTGCTGGGACAGGCTGACCTCCTCGCCTGCGCCGGGAAATCCCAGGCCTTCCGGCTGGGGGAGCTGTATCACGGCCTGGAGGAGGGGATCATATCCCGGCAGGACCCCATCGTCGAGCTGGGGGAGCTGACCGCCGGCCAGCACCCTGGCCGCAGGGACGATGATCAGATCACGGTCTGTGTCCTGACGAGCGTTGGGGTACAGGACGCGGCCATCGCCCTCCTGGTTTATCGCAGGGCTATGCAGAAAGGGCTGGGGCTGCGCCTTCAGTCCTGAGCGTGAAGGAGCCAGGCAACGTGTTGCACGCAACTATATTGCACGAGATCCGCGTTTTGCGCAATTAGAGTTGCTTGGCCAGCAGCCAGGCCCCACGACTCCCATACGATTGCAGACTTGCAGATTTGCTGACTTGCCGATTTGTAGATTTGCCAACTTGCCGACCTAACCTATGAGAAAGGGGACCAAGTCCTATGCCCACGTTTGAACCGTTCCAGATGGAACGCATGATGTCCAAGGTGGAGAACGTCGTCGAGTATAACCTCTCGGAGAGCGGCGCCCATCCCCTCACTCTGGAGGGGCTGGTGGGTGACCCGGCGCTGGTCGAGGAGCTGTTGGCCACCGAGTTGAACTACCCCCAGACCAATGGCATCCTTGAGCTGCGGGAGCATATCGCTGCCCTCTATCCCGCCGCCACCCCCGATAACGTGCTGGTCACCGTCGGGGCTGCGGAGGCCAATTTCATCAGCTTCCACACGATTCTCGCCCCGGGGGATGAGATGGTGATGATGCTGCCCAATTACATGCAGTTGTGGGGCATCGCCCACAACTACGGCGTCGAGCGCCACTCCTTTCATCTCCGGGAGGAGCGGGGCTGGGCCCTTGATCTGGATGAGCTGGGCGACGTCGTCTCCGAAAGGACGAAGCTCATCGCCGTGTGCAATCCCAACAACCCCACCGGCTACGTCCTCACCGAGGCCGAGATGGATGCCGTCGTGACCGCTGCCGCACGGGTGGGGGCCTGGCTTCTGGCCGACGAGGTCTACAGTGGGGCGGAGCGGCTGACCGACGTCCAGACGCCCTCCTTCTGGGGCCGCTACGACAGGGTGCGGGCGGTGGGCAGCCTGAGCAAGGCCTACGGCCTGCCCGGGTTGCGCATCGGTTGGGTGGTGGCCCCGGCGGACACCGCTGACGAGATCTGGGCCCGTCATGAGTATACTACTATCGGCGCTACCATGTTGGCCAACAAGCTGGCGGCTGTCGCCCTCTCGCCCCAGGTGCGCCCCCGTCTCATCCAGCGCACCCGTAACTATATCCGCCACGGCTTTCCCATCCTCGACGCCTGGCTGGAGGGCCACGAGGGGGCCTTTGCCCTGGTCCCGCCCCAGGCGGCGGCCATCGCCTTCGTCCGTTATCACCTGTCGGTCAACTCAACCGAGTTGGTCGATCGATTGATTCGGGAGAAGAGCGTGCTCATTGTGCCGGGGGATCACTTCGGCCTGGATCACCACCTGCGGATCAGCTACGGCCTGCCGCCCGACTACCTGCGGGCCGGCTTGGATCGCGTCCACGAGCTGATCACTGAGCTGTGGGACGATGGGGCCGCGAGGTGAGCGGGCGATGGTGATCTACGACGTCTCCGTTCCCCTCTCCGAATCGCTCGTCGTCTGGCCCGGCGATCCGCCGGTGGATGTCACCCAGTCCTCCCACCTGGCCAGGGGGGACAGGTCCACGGTCAGCCAGCTTCGCATGAGCGCGCACAGCGGCACCCACGTGGACGCCCCCGCTCATTTTGTCCTGGGGGGCTCCACTGTGGACGATCTCGATCTGGGCGTACTGGTGGGACCGGCCTTGGTCGTCGAGGCGCTGGAGACCGACGTGCTCTCAGCGGACGTCCTGGAGGGGCTGCCGATCCCGCTCGGCACCGAGCGTGTGCTCTTTCACACGCGCAATTCCGACCGCTGGGCGCGCGGTGAACGCGAGTTCGCCCAGGACTTCGTCGCCTTCACGGAGGAGGGGGCGCGCTGGCTGGTCGCGCGCGGCGCCCGGCTTGTGGGCGTGGATTACCTGTCGGTCGGTCCTTTTGGCCACACCGCGCCCCCCCATCGCGCCTTTCTGCGGGCCGGCGTTGTCTTGGTCGAAAGCTTGGACCTGAGCGGCATCGTCTCGGGCACGTACGACCTCGTGTGTCTGCCCCTCAAGCTTGCCGGTGCTGAGGGCGCGCCCGCGCGGGCGATCTTAATCGATCGGGGTGGTTGTTGACAAACCTCCCTCTCCGGCGATAATAACCGTATGCGCCGCCTAAGAGTGCTTCTTCTGCTTCTCTTCACCTTGGCCGCGGCCGCGCTGGCGTGTGAGCTGCCCTCCACTCTGACGCTGCCACCGCTTCTCTCAACCGCGACGGCCACGCCTACCGCGACCCCGACCGCCACCCCAACGCGAACACCGACGCCCTCTCCTACGCCGACGCCCACCCCCACACCCACCCCGACCCCTGACCCACGCGAGTGGCTCTCCGATGCTGCGCGTGCGATGCGGGAGGGCGATTACAAGACCGCCGCCCAGACCTACCGCCGGCTGCTCGCGCTTCCTGTCGACGAAGGGCTCGATGCCCAGGCCCGGCTGGGCCTGGGCACCGCCTACCTGCGCCAGGGGCCGGACGGCGAGGGTGGGGCGCGTGCCGTTCAGGCCTTCCGTGAGTTCCTCGCCGCCCATCCCGAGAGCGACCTGGCTCCCCAGGCTCGCTTCCTGCTGGCCGAGGCCTTGGTCGACGCGGGAGAGCCGCTGTCGGCTACCGAGGAGTATCGCGCCTATCTATCGGCTGGGACGGTCATCACCGCCTACGTACGTGAATCGCTGGGGGATGCCTTCTACGCTGGCGGTGAGCACTCATCTGCCGTGGCGGCCTATCAGGCCGCGCTCGTGGACGCCCCCGACCGCTCTTTCGAGGTCGGCGTGCGCGAGAAGCTGGCGCTGGCCCACGTTGCCCTGCAGGATTACGCCGCTGCCGTCGCCCAGTACGATGCCATCCTGGACGTGGCCCAGATCCGTCCTTACCGCGCCCGCATCGAGCACCAGGCCGCACAGACGCTCGTCCTGGCCGGGGAGGTCGAGGCCGGATACGACCGCCATCTATCCGTGGTCGAGACGTACCCCAGCGAGTACCACGCCTACCTCTCGCTGGTCGAGCTGGTGGAGGTCGGGCGCCCGGTGGATGACTTCCTGCGCGGCGTGGTGGACTACTACGGGGAGGCCTACGGCCCGGCCGTCCTGGCCCTGGGGCGCTACGTTCGCGCCTATCCCGAGACCCACTCCGGCGACGCTCATTGGTACGCCGGACTGGCGCACCTGGCCGCCGGCGCTCCCGACCTGGCCGTGGATGAGTTCCGGATACTGATCGAGACGCACCCGGAGAGCCGGCGCTGGGGGGATGGGTGGATGGGCCTGGCCCAGGCCTATGTCGACACGGGCGATGGAGACGCGGCCGTCGAGACGTACAGGCGCTTCGTCGAGGTGGCCCCGGACCACGCTCGTGCGCCGGAGGCGCTGTGGGAGGTGGCCTGGCTCCTAGAGCGCGGCGGGGAGGTACAGGCCGCCGCCGAGGCGTACCTCGATTGCCACGTCCAGTACCCCGATTCCGACTATGGCGCTACGGCTCTCTTTCGCAGCGGCCTGCAATCCTACCGATTGGGGGAGCTGGTGGACGCCGCTGTGGCCTGGGACACGCTGGCCGAGATCTACCCCGATTCCTCTGTCCATCCCTCCGCTCTCCTCTGGCTGGGCAAGCTCCGCCTGGCCCAGGGCGATCGGGAGGCGGCCGGGGCTGCTTTCGAGAGGGCCGGCGACGCGGATCCCCTGGGCTACTACGGCCGGCGCGCCGCCGATCTCGCCGCGGCCCCGCGCTCCCCCGTTTTCCCCGCCACTCGGTACGCCCCCGACCGTGATCTCGAGGCGGCCCAAACGGAGGCCGAGCGGTGGCTGGCGGGGTGGCTGGGGTTGGAGGGTGCGGACAGCCTGGGTGAGCCTGGCCCGGAGCTGGCCGCCGATCTGCGCCTCCGGCGCGGCCTGGAGCTGTGGCGCTTGGGCCGCTTCGAGCAGGCCAAGTGGGAGCTGGAGGCCCTCCGCTATGCCACGGGCTCGGACGCGCTGGCCCAGTACCAGTTGGCCCTCCTGTTCCGCGACGTCGGCCTCTACCGCTCCTCCATCCTCTGCGCGGTGGGGGTGGTGGAGCTCTCCCCGGCCGCCAACGTCCTGCAAGCGCCCTCTTTCATCGCCCATCTGGCCTATCCCGTTTACTACGAGGAACTGGTGCTGCGGGACGCTCGCCAGGCTGACCTGGCCCCCCTCCTGGTCCTCTCCCTCATCCAGCAGGAGAGCCTGTTCGAAAGCCTGGCTGTCTCCACCGCCAGCGCGCGTGGGCTCATGCAGGTCATACCGCCCACCGGCGCGCAGATCGCCACGGAACTGGGCTGGCCACCCGACTACGAGGCCGCCGACCTGTATCGTCCCTACGTCAGCCTGCGCTTTGGCACCTACTATTTGGCCCAGCAGCGCGACCGCTTCGACGGCCGGATCGAGGTGGCGCTGGCGGCCTACAACGGCGGCCCCTCCAACGCCCAGCGCTGGATGGAGGCCGCCGGCGATGACCCCGACCTGTTCCTGGAGCTGATCACCTTTGGCGAGACGCGCCTCTACCTCCGGCGCATCCGGGAGCATCTCGCCGTCTACCGGGCGCTGTACGGCGAGTAGGAAGTGCTTTTCCCACAGCCAGTTTATACCTCCTGGTGCTTCCATCGTCCCAGACGGAACCACAGGGCGAAAAGCAGTCCGTTGACCAGGTTGGCGGCGGCACGGCTCCACCACACCCCCGTGATCCCCAGTCCCGTCCAGTTGCAGAGAACGTAGGCCAGCGTGACCTCGACCCCCCATAGCGTGAGCAGGTTGACGGCCATCGCCGGCACCGTGTCCCCGGCCCCGTCGAATCCCCGTGCCAGCGTCACCCCTACTGCGCTGGCGATCATGGAGGGAGCCACGACGCGCAGGCACCCGGTGCCACAGGCTACCACCTGGGGGGTGGGATCGAATAGCTCGATCAAGGGCTGAGCGAAGGCGAAGATAAGGGCCTCGGCGATGGCTATGTATCCGGCGGTGTAGGCACTGACCCACCAGGCGCTCCACTCCGCTCGGGCGGGCTTGCTCGCCCCCAGGTTCTGCCCTACCAGCGTCCCCCCGGCGTTGCCCAGGCCGAAGCTCGGGATGAGGGCGATCAGCAGTATCCGGTTGGCCACGCCGTACCCCGCTGTGGCGAAGGTCCCAAATAGTCCCACCAGGGCGACGATGGCCAGGCGGGAGAAGGATCTCCCTGAAAAAAGGTGCTCCAAGGCCCGTCCTCGGGCCGCTTGCCTCACCCGGGGACGGGTTCG
>Ga0180432_10011240_pt1 | contig 10584 bp, 4 predicted proteins | sample SS_ome_10_FD_132414 | JGI IMG/M metagenome (GOLD analysis project Ga0180432, IMG submission 132414) | Hypersaline lake sediment archaeal communities from the Salton Sea, California, USA - SS_1_MS_2 metaG | ecosystem: Environmental > Aquatic > Non-marine Saline and Alkaline > Hypersaline >...
CGAAGCGAATCTCTCGGGAAAAACACTGCTGGGCAAGCCAGCAGTGGCACCCTTGGGAACGCGACAAGCAATTTCAAAACACGTTCTAACACGAGGGGGTTAAGATGTTCTACCGGCCTGGGACCCGGTTGTGGTTCCAGTTGAAGCAGACCGTCAAACGCTGGAGCGAGGACGACGGAAGCTTGCTCGCGGCGGCCATGGCCTACTACGCCGCCTTGTCGTTCTTCCCGCTTCTGCTGATCTTTATTGCCGCGCTGGGGATCGTGTTGCATTTCTCCAGCGGAGCCCAAGACGCACAACAGGAGCTTCTGAAGCTGCTGGCGAAGAACAGCTCGGCCGCGCTGGCCGGGCACGTTGCAAACATCCTGGCGGAAATCCAGATGAAGGCTGCCGTCGGCGGCCCGCTCGGACTTTTCGTTCTGCTTTTGACTTCGGCCGGCATATTCACCCATTTCGAAACGGCCCTGGACCGCATCTGGAACGTCAAGAGGCCGCGCTCCAAGGGCATCGTCGCGGCGATCGGCAACATTTTGTTTCACCGGCTTCGGGCGTTTCTCATGCTTCTTGGCGTAGGTTTTCTGGTGGCGGCCGTATTTGTGGGACAGATTGTGGCCTCCGCGGTCCGATCGTTCGCCGTCGAGTGGCCGGGCGGGCCGGCAGCGTGGAGCCTTTTCCGACTTTTGGCCGGCGTAGGGCTCAACTGCTTGCTGTTTGCGGTCGTCTACAAAGTGCTGCCCAGGGCCCGCGTGCAATGGTCCGCGGCAGTTAGGGGGGGCGTCGTCGCCGCCGTCCTCTGGGAACTCGCCCGGCAAGTTCTCGCAGTCGCACTCCTCGGCAAGAAGTACACGGCCTACGGAGTCGTCAGCTCGCTGATCGTGTTGATGCTGTGGGTGTATGTCGCCAGCAGTGTGCTCCTGCTCGGGGCGGAGTATATCCGTGTAATCTCCGACGGCCGGGAGCGACTTTCAGAGGAGAAACCACGATGAACCCGAGACCACGGCCAGTTGGGGACTGGTCCATTTTTCGGCCAGCAGACGCCTTTCTTGGGTAAACCGCTGGCCGAAAACATGGACCTGTCCTCTTCCGTGGCGCGAGAGCGATTGTACAGGAGACTGCGACATGTTCAGAACATCATCCATCGTGCTTATCGCCTTTCTGCTTTGTTCGAATACCCCGGCGGCCGAGAAGCCGGGGCTCGTCGCCCACTGGGATTTCAACGAGGGGACCGGCTCGATTCTCCACGATCGAAGTGGAAACGAAAACCACGGCAAGATCGCCGGCGCCAAATGGGTGCCAAGCGGCCCGGGCCACGCCCTCGTGTTCGACGGCCTCGACGACTACGTCGATTGCGGCGCCGGCCGGAGCCTCGACATTCGCGGCCCGGTGAGCCTTTCGGCCTGGGTCCGCCCGGTGGCCGCCAGCGCAAAGGAACCGGGCATTGTGGGCAAGTACTTCGAAAGCTACGCCCTGACCCTCTATCGCGGCGGGTCCTGGTGGTATATCTCCAGCGGCGGCAACAACCTCAAAACACCGCTGACCACCGGCCAGTGGCATCACGTGGCGGGCACGTTCGACGGCCGAGAAATGCGGATCTATCACAACGGCGTCGAATGCGCCCGCAAAGAGTCGAAGTTCAAAAGCGTCAAGCCCGGCAAGCGTTTCCTGATGGGATGCATCGTGGCTGATCCCGACACGACCAACCTAGCCTCGCCGGGTTTTGCCCACATGACAGGCAGCCTCGACGAAGTGAAAGTCCACAGCCGGGCCATCTCTTTGCAGGAGGTCATCACCGAATTCAACCGCCAGGCGAAAAGCAAGGGGCTCGCGCCGCTGGATACCTCGTGGTTCGGCCGGTTCCGGCTGAAACCGTATCGTTATCCCGAGAAGAAAAGACTGGTGGTCGACGTCGACTACTTGGGCCTGGTGCCGATCGCCGAAGGCTCGAAGATGTTCGTGGAACTGGTCGGCCCGAACAAACCCGCGCCCTTGGACCGCCGGCCGATCACACCCAATCCCGACCGCCCGAGGACGGAGATCACGTTCTCGCTCGCCAAGCCGTCAGTGGGCGGGCTGCAGGTTCGCGCGGTGCTCGAGCGGGCCGGCGGCCAGGATCGGGTCGACATGGTCGCGCTGGCCGAGCCGGCGCCGCCTTCGAGGCTCCCCGCCCCCGAAGAGAAAGTCGTAGGGCCGCTGGCCCCGAAGCGGCCGCCTGCCGACTACGGGTTTTTCTTGAAAGAAGGCGGCGGCTTCGTCGTCCGTATCAAGGGCAACGACTACCCCGTGGAGTCGAGCTATTCGTTTCCTCACGGCGGCGAGAATCGCTTGAGAGCCGCGGCACCCGATGCGGGCGGAGAGCCGGCCTTTCGTAAAGGGGTCCGCTGCCGCAAGCTGGACGACAAGCACTACCGGGTCGCCGCCGCCGGCAAACACTACTCCATCGACCGCCGGATAACGCTCCACCCGGGTCGCATCGAAGTGAGCGACACGATCACCAACACCAGTCCGGAAGTCGTCGGCATCATTCTGAGCAACCACGTCGACACGAGGGGCAAGGCCCTCTCGTCGGTGGAGTTGCCCAAGAACTTTTCGCTGTATCTTTCCGCCCCGGATCACGGCCTGGCAATGGTCGCCCTGGACGACGTGTATCAACTCCAGCAGGATACCTTCTACCGCGACCACGTGGCCGCCATCACAACCGACAAGTTCGGCCTCGACCGGGGTGCATTGCATACCGTCAAGTGGGCCCTCTATCCGACCGCATCGGGCGACTACTACGAATTCGTCAACAGGTTCCGCGAAGTCGAAGGGCTCAATCGGACGATCGAGGGAGCGTTCGGCCTGGTGGGCCGCGGCGAGGGCCTGATCACGGCCGCCGACCGCCGCACCGCATCCAGCCCCAGGGAGGTCCAGGCCAAGGGCATGAAATACGTCAGCTTCTTCTACCTCATTGCCCCGGCCGACGACCCCGGCATGTCGCTCGAAGGCATCGAATTCACCGAGTACCCCAAGGAGAGCGCCCTGCTGAAAAAGGCCATTGCCGAAACTCACCGGCTCAACCCGGGCATCAAGGTGATGTTTCACATCGCCCACGGTCTCTACGCCACCAACCAGCCCGAAAAACTCTTTCCCGACTCCCGCGCGATCAATTCCAGCGGCAAGCAGATCATCTACGGCCCCGATTCGGCATCGTACTACTGCCGTTATTTTTCACGGGAGCGGTTCGACCAGGGCCATCGCTGGTGGATCTTCTACCCCACGATGGAAAACTCCTTCGGCAAGGCGATGCTCCGGGCGATCGACTACATGCTCGATGAGATCGGCGCTTCGGCCATGTACGCCGACGGTTTTGTCAGCGGGTACGCCGGGGGTTACACATACGACAGGTGGGACGGCCACAGCGTCGAGATCGATCCGAAGACAAAGACCGTCCGGCGGAAGAAGGGCAACGTCACGCTGATGGCCCTGCCGGTGTTGAAAGCGGTCGCCCGAAAGGTGGCGGCCAAGGGCGGTGTGGTGATCACCAACGGCCGGGCCGGCCCCCGGTCGCTTTGGAAAGAAGACTATTTCACCACCTGCGAAACAAGCGGCGGCGACCAGATGCCCATCTCCAGGTTTTACACGGGCCCCACCGTGACCGCGTTTGGCGATCCCCAGCGGATCCATTGCCGCCGCGATCTGTATCTCGACATCCTCGCCAAGCTCGATTGGGGCGCACTCTATTTCTATTACGGCGACAAAAACTTCGGCGTCGAAGAGCGAACGCTGGTGCCCCACATGTATCCCTTCACGCTCGAAGAAGTGCACCGGGGCTGGACCCGGGGCAAGGAGCGAATCATCACGCGGAAGCCGGGCGTCTACGGCTGGCACGGCGACAACCACCTGCACCGGGTCTATCTCTCCGACGCCCGCGGCGGGCTGGTCGCCAACACGCATTTCAGCACGGCCGACGCCGCCGGAGTCCGCACGGAGCTGCCGCTTGGCCAGTTGGAGGCGGCCGTGGTGGAGAAGATCCCCGTGGGGATCGAGACCGACCGGCCGGTCAACTTCCTGGTGCAGAAATACGACAAGACCGGTCTTGCGGTCCTGTTGTGCGGCAAGGGGAAAGCACGTCTCGTTCTGAGCGACGGCAAGCTTCCCATCCAACCGGGCAAGACGTATCTTTGCGGCGCCGGCAAGCCGGTGCCGCTGAAGGCCGACGCCGGCGGCATGCTCACCGTACCGGTGGATCTCGACGCCTTGCGTCGTTCGCCGGATCTGCCCATGATAGTATGTGACTCAAACTGTAAGCGTTAGTGTGCGGGAAACGTGACATGCAGGTGGAAATACGGGATTTGGGATTAGGAGTTGGGGATTGGGGATTAGGGTTTAGAGCCGACATGGAGAGTGTAATTCCAATCCCTAATCCCTAATCCCCAATCCCTACTATTACGGTGTTTTTCAAGCAAAACGTTTCCGCTCGTTTACAGTTTGAGTTACAGGCAATGGACTCCCGCATGACAACACACATTCGTTGGAACATCGTCGGAGTGATCCTCGCAGTCACAGCCGGGAGCGCGGCGATTGCGGCACCAGCGGTGGCACCACCGGTGGCGAGTTTTACGATTCGTGCCGACTGGTTCGACCGGGGCAACGTCCGCATCAGCACGTCCGGCCAGTCGTACGCCGACAAGTACGCGTGCATCTGGAACGGCGGCGTGGCGCCCAACCAGTCGGAGTACGACCTCGACTTTCCAGTGACGGCCGACTACACGTTCGTCGCCCTCTACACGGCCCACCAGTCGCGGCCCGTCGACATCTATCTTGACGGCAAGAAGATCCACCACGGCTTCGCCGGCGTGACGGGTAGCTGGCAGACCTCGAAAGCCAGGTGGGAAAAGCAGTGCACGCTCCACGTTACGCAAGGCAAGCACACGATCAAGCTGCTCTGCCCCGGCTCGTGTATGCCGCACATCTGCGCGTTTCGTCTCGAGTCGCCCGTGGCGTTTCCCAAGGGCTGGAAGCTGTGCCGGGAGGTCGGGCAGCGGGCCCTCCAGGCAGAAGACCCTGACGCTCCGCAAGCGCACCTTGTTCCCGAGACGGCCATTTTGGGCAGGGAAGACGTCCGGTTGCGCGTCGAGGCCACTCGATCCGAGGACTACGTGCCCTCGGATTCGGCCGCCTTCAACGAGCTGCTCCAGGACCGTAAAGACATCGGCATCATGGCCGCCCCGTGGGTCACCCGGCTCATCGTCGAAGGTGACGACCCGAAGCCGGAAGAAGTGGCGGTTAGCCTTTCCCCGGAGCGTCTGCGGGTGATACTCTCGCACACGTTGGAGCTGATCGACGACTTCCGAACGATGAAGGGCGTGGAGGCCGGTTATCTCGAGGCCGAGAGAAGCAAAGCGGCCGAGATGCTTGCGGATTTCGACCGTCTTGCGAAGCAGCCCGACAGCAAGCCCGATTGGCAGCTGTTTGGCCGGTTGTATCTCGACGCCTCACGTCTGGAGAGGCAAGTTGCGTTGAGCAATCCGCTGTTGGATTTCGACCGGCTGCTGGTGGTTCGGCGGAGCCGCAAGAGTCCCCGGCTGGGGCTGCCCCAGAACTGGCAGAGCAACTGCGTGCTTCCGCGTACCGGCTTCGACGACGAAATCGCCGTGCTTTCGCCGGTCCGCCCGAAGGGCGCCTTGACCACGCTATACCGTCCGCCGGGCGAGTACTTCGTGGGAGACGTCGACCTGCACTTCAACGCCGACAAGATGCTCTTCTCATCCATCGGGTCGCACAACCGGTGGCAGATCTTCGAGATTCGCACCGACGGAACGGGCCTTCGCCAGGTGACGCCCGGTGACCAGGACGACGTGGACAACTACGACGCCTGCTACCTGCCCGACGGGCGGATCATTTTTTCCTCCACGGCGTCGATGGTGGCCGTTCCCTGCGTGAACGGAAGCACTCGCGTTGCGAACTTTTACCTGATGAACGCCGACGGCACGAACATCCGGCAGCTCTGCTTCGACCAGGAGCACAACTGGTGTCCGACCGTGCTCGGCAACGGGCGAGTGCTCTATCTCCGCTGGGAATACACCGACACTCCGCACAGCCACGACCGGGTGCTTTTCAGCATGAACCCCGACGGCACCGGGCAGATGGAGTACTACGGGAGCAACTCGTATTGGCCGAACTCGCTTTTCTACGCCCGACCCATCCCGGGCCACCCGCGACAATTCGTGGGCATCGTCGGCGGCCATCACGGCGTGCCGCGGATGGGAGAGCTGGTCGTGTTCGATCCGGCCAGGGGACGCCGCGAGGCCGAAGGGGCCGTGAGGCGGATTCCCGGACGGGGCAAGAAGGTCGAGGCAAAGATCGAAGACCGGCTGGTCGACAATTCCTGGCCCAAGTTCCTCCACCCCTGGCCGCTCAGCGACAAGTACTTCCTGGTATCAAGCCAGCCGACGGCCAAGTCGGAGTGGGGAGTCTACCTGGTCGACGCGTTCGACAACATGGTGTTGTTGAAGGAAGAGCCGGGCTACGCCTTGTTCGAGCCGGTGCCGCTGCGGAAAACGCCGATACCGCCCGTCCTGCCCGACCGCGTCAACCTCAAGCGAAACGACGCCGTGGTCTACCTGTCGGACATTTATGCCGGCGAGGGCCTGGCCGGCGTGCCTCGCGGCACCGTTAAGAAGCTGCGCCTGATCTCCTACTATTATCTTTACCCCGGCATGGGCGGACCGCAGGGAGTGGTCGGCATGGAAGGCCCCTGGGATATCAAGCGGATCGTCGGCACCGTGCCGGTCGATGAAGACGGCTCGGCCATCTTCCGCATCCCGGCCAACACGCCCATCGCCGTCCAGCCGCTCGACGCCGAAGGCAAAGCCCTACAGCTCATGCGTAGCTGGTTTACGGGCATGCCGGGCGAGGTGCTTTCGTGCGTGGGCTGTCACGAGCCGCAAAACACGGGCCCCCTGGCCAAGCACACCCGGGCCGCCTATAGCCGTGCCTCGGAAATCACCCCCTGGCGCGGACCGGTGCGGGGATTCAGCTTCGAGCGCGAAGTGCAGCCGGTGCTCGACAAGTACTGCGTCGGCTGCCACAACGGCCAGAAGCGTGACGACGGCCGGCAAATGGCCGACCTCCGCGGGCTCGAGCGGATCACCGATTACACCAGCGCCTACCATTTCGGCGGCAAGGACGCCGGGCATTTTTCCACGTCCTACGTGGCGCTGCACCGGTTCGTGCGCAGGCCGGGCCTGGAGAGCGATTACCACATGCTCACGCCCTTGGAGTTCCACGCCGACACCACACAGCTTGTACAGATGCTCGTCAAGGGCCATCACAACGTAAAGCTCGACGCGGAGGCCTGGGACCGCCTGATCACCTGGATCGACCTGAACGCCCCCTTCCACGGCACCTGGAGCGAGATCGCCGGCAAAGAGCGGGTTGCTCACCTGGCCGAGCGTCGCCGCACGCTGCGCAAGCTCTACGCCAACATGAGCGACGATCCGGAGGCGATCCCCGAGATTCCCAAGCGGGAAATCAAGCCGGTGATGCCCGAGCCAGAGCCTTCGGCGGCGGTCCCGAAGATAGACTGCCCGGGCTGGCCGCTGGACGCGGCCGAAGCACGGCGCCGCCAGAAAGCGGCCGGCAAGCCCGAGTGCACCGTCGAGCTGGCCGACGGCGTCCGGATCGGTCTGCTGCTCATCCCGGCCGGCCAGTTTGTGATGGGCGATGCCGAGGGGTATCCCGACGAGCGTCCGCTAACGCGGGTGGAGATCAAGAGGCCGTTTTGGATGGGCCGGTTCGAGGTGACCAACCGGCAGTACGCCCTGTTCGACCCCTCGCACGACAGCCGCTTCGAGACGCGCTTCGCCATGCAGTTCGGCGTTCGCGGCTTTCCGGTAAATGGCCCCGACCAACCGGTGGTGCGGATCTCCTGGCGCCAGGCCATGGCCTTCTGCGAGTGGCTCAGCCGCACCACCGGCAAGAAGTTCAGCTTGCCGACGGAGGCCCAATGGGAATACGCCGCTCGGGCGGGCACGGCCTCGCCCTTCTTCTACGGCGATTTGAACACCGACTTCTCCCAGTTTGCCAACCTGGCCGACGCCACGCTCTCGGAATTCGTTTGCCACCCTTATAAGAAGGAACGCGTGCCGCTTGCCAAGGCGAGCAAGTATGACGACTGGATTCCCAAGGACTCCCGTTTTGACGACGGCGGGTTCCTATCCGACGCCGTGGGCGCATATCGGCCCAACGCCTGGGGACTGCACGACATGCACGGCAACGTGTGGCAGTGGACCCGCTCGACCTTCAGACCCTACCCTTACCGCGACGACGACGGCCGCAACGACCTTGCCTCGGAGGAGAAGCGGGTGGTTCGCGGCGGTTCGTGGCGCGACCGGCCCGGGCGGGCACGCTCCGCGTTTCGCCTGGCCTATCGTCCCTATCAGCGGGTGTACAACGTCGGCTTCCGCGTCGTTTGCGAAGCGGACGCCGCCTCGCTGGCGGCGGCAAAATAGGGGATCTTCCGTTTCTGCTGAGTCCTGGATTGAGGATGGAACACGATCAAAGCCCAGGGGTTGCAACCCCTGGGCTTGGTTCTCGAGTGACGGTCCACTATCAATGCAGAAATCAATAGAAACGGAGGTGTCCCTTTACACGGTCACACATCCGTGCCCATCCGTGATATCCGTGGTTGTTTCCTTGTTTGCACTTCGGATTACACGGTCCACGGTTTGCGCCACGGCGGGCGGGTGAGCCGCTTGTTGGCGGCGTCGTTGCCGATGAACCGTTCGGCCTTGGGGTCCCACTTGAGTTTCTCGCCCACCTCGACGGCAATGTATCCGAGCTGGCAGAGCGAAGTGGCCCGGTGGCCGACTTCCGCGTCTTCCATAGTCTGGCTGCGTGCCTTGACGCAGTCGATGAAATCGCGCTTCTCGTTTTTCAGCGGGAAGCGTTTTGCATCGGGGCCGAGCTTCGCATCGAGGATCGAGGCGGGCTGGGCCGTCAACTTGTCGGGGCCGTACTGCACGTCGATCCAGCCCTCGGTACCCTCGAAACGGATGAACGGCTTTCCGGTCGTGTAGAACAACTCGGCGCCGTTGGCGAAGCGGTAGCGGACCTTGTAGTCCAGCAGCACGTTCCAGAGGCCGTCGGCGGGCGGAAACTGGCCGGTGCCTTCCACCTCCACCGGCCCGCTCCGCTCCGTGCCGTTGGCCCATTGGGCGATGTCGGCCAGGTGATGGCCCCAGTTGACCAGCACGCCGTCGCAGTAGTCCTGGTTGGCATACCAACCCGGCCTGCCGAAGCTTTTTCGGGGGTGCACCCGTTGGACCGTGTACGGCTTTTTCGGTGCAGGGCCCAGCCACATGTCGTAGTCCAGTTCTTCGGGCACGGGCATGTCCGGCTGCTGCGGCAGGGCCTTGTTCCAACTCGGCACGGCCATGTGCATCTTTTTGATCTGGCCGATCTTGCCGTTGATGATCAACTCGCACGCGCGGTGAAACGCCGGGATCGAGCGGAACTCGCTATCGGTGCGAAACACTCGCTTGTGTTTCTTCACCGTGTCGGCCAACAGCCGGCCGTCGGCGATGCACAGCGACAACGGCTTCTCGCAGCAGATGTCCTTGCCCGCCTTGGCCGCGGCAATCGCCATGCAAACGTGCCAGTGGTCGGGCGAGCTGATCATAACGGCGTCGACGTCGTCGCGGGCGATCACCTCGCGGAAGTCGGTATAGCGGGGGCACGTTTTGAGGGCTTTTACCTCTTCCGTATCGCCGTAGCGCTTCACCGCCTGTGCATGGGGCAGCTCGAGGCGCCAGCGGTCCGGGTCGCAGAGGGCCACGATCTGCGAGTCGGGCCATCGGAGGAAGACGGGCACGTTCCTGGCCAGCGACTGCCGGCCCAAGGCAATGATGCCCACCGTCACCCGGTTGCTCGGGGCGACCTTGCCGTCGGCCCCGAGCACGGAAGATGGCACGACGGTCGGCCCGGCCCAGGCCGCCGCGGCCGCGGCCGCCGTCTGCTTGAGAAAACTGCGTCGCGTCGTCGTTCGTTTTTCGGTCATGGTCATTTCTCCGATGGATCGTGATTGTAGTCGCGTGTCAACTCTGTTGGGTTGGGGGTTTGCCTGCCCGGCGTAGAATGCAAAGCGAGCGACCCTCAAGGTGCCAGCGCTTCCCGGCCGTCGCGGCCGGGTCGGCTACCGGAACATAGGCGTCGGTAGTGGCAATGTCGACGGCCGCCTGGCCGTAGTTCGCCAAAACAAGATAAAGCTGCCGATTGGCAAACGCCGATGCGACAACCCCCTCGGGCAGCGGCCCGGTGAAAAAGTCCGACTCGCCCATCTCGAGCCACGCCCAAGTGCCCTCCTCGACCATGGGCAAATACTGTTTCAGCCACCGGGCGTGCGTGGGCCGGGCCTCGGGCCGGCCGGGAACCGAGTCCCACCAGCCGTAGCTGAACGGGCCGTTGGGATGGGCCTGATAATGCTTCCAGATCGCCCGACAATGACGCGTCAAAAAACACTTCTCCTCGTCCCGATACTTGATACCGGGAATCATGGCCCTCTCGCAGGTAAACGGGCGTCCGGCCAGCAGCAACGGAAACAGC
>Ga0180432_10011242_pt1 | contig 10582 bp, 6 predicted proteins | sample SS_ome_10_FD_132414 | JGI IMG/M metagenome (GOLD analysis project Ga0180432, IMG submission 132414) | Hypersaline lake sediment archaeal communities from the Salton Sea, California, USA - SS_1_MS_2 metaG | ecosystem: Environmental > Aquatic > Non-marine Saline and Alkaline > Hypersaline >...
CGGTCGGCAGGTGGATGTGCCTGAAGACCGGCAGTTTTTGGGGATGGATGCCTACAGGAAAGCAATTGACCTGGTCGCTCCCGGCGGGGTGGTCCTGCTGACGACACCGCCGGTATTTCGCCCCATGCACCTGGAATACGCCGTGGCTAAAGGGTGTAACGTATTCATGGAGAAGTCATTCGCAGTCGATGCGCCCGGTATTCACCGTGTGCTCGAGGCAGGCAAAGAGGCTGAGAAGAAGAACCTAAAGGTTGCCGGCGGGCTGATGAGCCGGCATTATGTTCCGCTGGAGCGCGCAGTTGAACAATTGCACAACGGCCGGATTGGCGATCTCATCACGTGCTGGGCCTACCGTGAGCACGATCCAGTGGGATTCAGACCGAAATCGGCCGATGTAACCGAGATGGGCCACCAGATCCGCAACTACAGCAGCTACACGTGGGTTAATGGCAGCTTCCTGCTGGACTGGCTGATCCACAACCTCGACGTATGCTGCTGGTGCAAGGACGCATGGCCGATATCGGCCCAGGGCCAAGGCGGCCGGCAGGTCCGGACTGATCCTGATCAGTTGTTCGATCACTATTCGGTCGAATACACCTTCCCCGACGGCACGCGAATGCTGGCCCAGGGCAGGCATATGGATAACTGCTGGGGCTTCTTCGGCGACATCATTCACGGCACAAAAGGCTCGGCCGTTCTCGGCGAAGGCGTCAAGCAGCCCCGCATCTTCAGGGATCACCTGCAAGAATCGAAAAACCAGATATGGTCCTACGAAGGGCCTCGTCACAACGGGTATCAACACGAGCACGACCTGCTGTTCGATGCGATCCGCAACGACAAGCCTTACAACGAAACGGAGCGGTGCGCCTACGCCGCCATGACGGGAATCCTCGGCCGCATGGCGGCTGAGTCGGGCCAGATGATTACGTGGGAACAGGCGATGGCATCTAAGCTCGTTCTCGCGCCGGGTCTGGAGAGCTTTACGATGGATTCCGATCCGCCCGTTACGCCCGATGACAATGGGCAATACCCTGTGGCGATGCCGGGGCGGACCAAAGTCTTGTAGGGTGTGCTCCGCACACCGTAGCCAGTTCGGTGCGCAGTGCCCACTATATTTTTATTAAGTTTAGTGATATGAATGAAAGGGAAATCAAACATGAAACGTGGAAGACTGGTGATTGCTTTGGCATGTATCGGAATTCTGACGGGCTGTGCAGGCACAGATGGAGACGGAAAAATGGCTAAGAACACATTCGGCGACGATGTCAAGTTTCTCAAGAAACACACTGACGTAGTGATCCTTTCGGACGATTCCGGCGACAGCCGGGTGGCTGTTATACCTCAAATGCAGGGGCGCATCATGACCAGCAGCGCCGATGGAAGTGACGGCCTGAGCTTCGGCTGGATCAACCGGGAACTGGTGGCTTCCGGCGAGTTTGAAGAGCATATCAATGTTTTCGGCGGCGAAGACCGTTTCTGGCTCGGCCCCGAGGGCGGGCAATTTTCGATCTTTTTCAAGAATGGCGTGCCCTTCGATCTCGATCACTGGTTTACGCCGGCGCCGATCGACACCGAGCCGTTCGATCTGGTCTCGACATCGAAGAATCGAGCCGTGCTGAAAAAGGACATACGATTGGACAATTATTCCCGGACTGTCTTCGATCTCCGGGTCGATCGCGAGGTTCGTGTGCTCGGCAAAAACGAGGCCGTGAACGAACTTGGCGCTACACCTTCGAAAAATGTGAAAATGGTCGCCTTCGAATCGACCAACAAGATTACCAACACGGGCTCCGGAGCGTGGAAGAAGGAGACCGGCCTGCTCTCGATCTGGATACTCGGCATGTTCAATCCGTCGCCCGAGACAACGATTGTCGTTCCGTTTAACGCCGGAGATGAAAGCACGCTCGGGCCGGTGGTAAACGATTCGTACTTCGGCAAGGTCCCTTCGGACAGGCTAATCGTCGCAGACGGCGTTCTGTTCTTCAGCGGGGACGGGCAGTACCGCAGCAAGATCGGCCTTTCGCCTTTACGCGCCAAACCCGTGCTCGGCAGCTATGACGCCGTCAACAAAGTCCTGACAATAGTCCAATACAATAAGCCTGATGGCGTCACTGACTATGTCAACTCGATGTGGGAGCTGCAGGATGAGCCATATAAGGGCGACACGGTCAATTCCTACAATGACGGCCCCCCGGAGCCCGGCGCCGAGCCGATGGGGCCGTTCTACGAGCTTGAATCGTCGTCTATGGCGGCGGCTCTGGATCCGGGAGAGAGAATATCCCACGTGCATCGCACTTTCCACCTGCAGGGCTCCGAAGCGGACCTCGATCCGATATCCAAAGCTGTGCTTGGAGTGACAATAGACCAGATCAAAGCAGCCATCTAAGAACAACTAAATATCACTAAGGGTGGCAGCCTCAAGCGCAGCTTGGGGATGGCTTTCCCCCACCATCCCCAAAGCCTACGGCTTTGAGGCTGCCACCCGGTCACAAACAGAGGTTTCAGGCGAGAAGAGTGAATGAGCCGAGCAATTCCATTCAATAATTGTGGGATCGCATGAATCCCTGCACGCTCTGTCCGCGTCAATGCAAGGTCGATCGCAAAAAGGGCGAAACAGGCTTTTGCGGCATTGGCGAATCTGCCGTAGTCAGTTCCGTTGGCCCGCATTTCGGCGAGGAAAGCGTTCTTGTCGGCAGCGGCGGCTCCGGGACGATATTTTTCGCCGGCTGCAATCTGGGCTGCGTCTTCTGCCAGAATTACGACATCAGCCACGAGCGCCATGGCCGGCCCGTAACCATCGAGCAGTTGGCCCAATCCATGCTAAGCCTGCAAAATTCAGGCTGTATTAACGTAAACTTCGTCACCCCGACACACGTCGTTCCAGCCATTGCCGCAGCTATCGAATTAGCCCGAAACAACGGACTGACCGTGCCGACGGTTTACAACACAGGCGGTTACGATTCGGTAGAAACGCTCAAACTATTGGAGGGCTTCATAGACATCTACATGCCCGACATGAAGTACTCCGACGCGAAGGTCGCCGAAGAACTTTCAGCCGCACCGGACTACCCGGCCGTCAATTTCGCCGCAGTAAAAGAAATGCGCCGTCAGGTTGGCGATCTGGAGACAAAACACGGCATTGCCACAAAGGGTCTGTTGGTAAGACATCTTGTCCTCCCGGACGACCTCGCGGGCAGTACGAAAATCATAGATTTCCTGTCCGAAGAAATCTCGCCGTCAACAACAATCAACGTAATGGCCCAATACCGCCCATGCTACAAAGCCACCGCGCACCCAAAGATAAACCGCCGACCGACCACCGCAGAAATCCAGTCCGTCCGCCGGTACGCTGGCCGAAAGGGTCTGAACATGCTGATGGGATAAGCGAACACCTCTGCTCAGTTCGCACACCCTAATCTCACGAGTCATCGATGTGGGCCGTTACCTGACGAATATGGTCTTGTAGGGCCGGTTGTGCTTAATTAGATATCTCTGGGCTACATACACTACAGGCTAGTTTTCGCATTATAGTCTGTTTACGGCATGGCATTGGGCTATCAGTCAAATGGCTCAATTATACCGATGCTTCTTTCAGGTTCCACATCCAGAATTACAATGTCATAAAGAAGTCTATTCTTGTAAGTCGCACGGAATCTCATACCTTCTTTGACGCCATCTGCGGTACCGATGGATATTTCGGCTAAGAGATTCTTGACATCCAGAGCCGTTACGGATCCTTTCACTTGTCCCTTTTCATCCACCAAAACCACTTTGCCGTCTGGGCTAAGCACTTGGGAGGTCGTGATTCGTCCTCTTTCGGAAAACTCCATGGGCTTAGTTTCCGGGATTGTTTCAGGCTGAAAACCGGGCAGCAGCTTCTCCATAAGTGGCCCTACATCTATGGGCGCAGTCAGGAGGTGGCCGCCCCCACCGGCCCAGAATCTCGACACTTTGACAGATTTCGGCAAGGCAGGACTCTTCCAATACCCCCCAATAGATGGCTGCAACTTCTGTGGGCGCACCTCAATTCTGACGCTCTCGCCATAAACCGTGTACGGAAGCTGGTGCCCTGACATAAGATCCTTTGGATCATCATATTCCCTTTTCTTCTCATATGAGTGCCTCACTATCACCTTGCTCTTGCCAAGCTGGCGTTCGACGACGGGATCATTCAAAAAACGCCGAAGTCGAGCGATCTCTGTTATATGGAGCTTTGCTTTCGGCCCAAAAACGCCAAGGGTAGGATCATGCACATCATGTGACTGAAGTCGAGCTAGAAGGGTTTGATCGGTCATATTGGCAATCGCAGTCAAACGAACACCATAGTCGGAATCATTGTTTGCTCGCTGGAGCAGGAGCGCCTGGTCTGTGAGACCTGCGACCGCGGCCGCGCGGATTCTTGCATCTCGATCTTTTAATGCTAATTTTTTCAAGACCGTTTGGTTCGAGAGCCTCAGGACAGCAGCCTCCCGAACAAAGCCATCCTTGTCTTCAGTTGCCAATCTTGCCAGCGTGACTTGGTCCGTCAATCTATCGACAGCCGTCAGCCGAACACGGTCATCTATGTCTTTCGTCGCCACTTCTGCCAGTATGGCCTGATCTGTCACGTCTTCCACAGCTTGCCTCCGTTCTAGCCAATCCCAACTGTGCAAATCAGTGCAACCGGAGAGTGATGAGGTGGCAAGCAGAAAAGCCAGGATTATTGGATTATCTTGACATTTCCAGTATGATTTCATAAGCAGTGCCCTTTAAAGCTACGATCTCCATACTATCAGAATGTCCCGTTCGATATCAAGCCCTCTGATCGTCACATTGTATTTCGGTTGAACGCCTTTAATTATGTACCAGAGTGGAATTTACAAGTGAAGTATATTTCTTTGGCCTCTGGTTAGCTATTCAGACTCTTGCAAGGTAAAAAAGCGGCGAACTTCTTGGGTGAAATGTGGTATAATATTGTGAGTAGGGATGATGCAGGTGTGCAGCAATGAATATACATAAGTATAGGGGGTATAAATTGGGGGGCTGAGTCGTAGTTTGTTTAGGAACAATTAATGAAGCTTAGAAAACTCTTTGTATTATCTCTTGTGACTGTCACAATCGGTGTTTCAAGCGTCGCCGGTCGGTCGGCGCAGGTTCGATTAGGTCGGCGATACATGCCGCTCAGCCGGATTCCTAAGACCAATTTGGTCGAGTTCGACCTTAAGTATGATTTCTCGGTTCCGGGCGAGACTCATGCTGTTGGACTTGTTGTTTTGATTCCGAGAACCATTGCGGGCAGGCAGAAGATTCTCAGCAGAGTGTTCTTGCCGAAGCCGTCGAGAATTTTTCACGCAAACGGCAACGATTACGCCGAATTCGCAATCCGACAGCCTCAACGGCATGAGAAGATCAATATAAACATCAAAGCCGAACTGTTCAGATACGATCTGCTCGCCGCTAAAGAGAGTGCGGCCGAAGAGCCCCTCGAAGACGACGGTACGGAGGAGTTTCTTGCGCATGAAAGGTATATCGAATGCGGCGACGATAAGATACGTCAAATCGCTAAGGGAATCGAGGGTGCGACCGAAATCGAGGTTGTCAAGGCCATATACGACTACGTTCTCGACAACATGAAATACGTCGTCCTTGGGAAAAACGACAAAGGCGCGCTCGCAGCTCTGGAGCAGGGCAAGGGCGACTGCACCGAATACTCGGATCTGTTCGTCGCAATATGCAGGGCGAAGAACATCCCGGCACGCGTCGTGACCGGCTATACCGTGCGGGACGAGGTCGACAGGGCAAAACACAACTGGGCGGAGGTCTACATGAAGGGCTGCGGCTGGGTTCCCATCGATCCGACTATAGGTGATGCCGCAGGTATAGCGTTCCGCGACAGGGCGTTCAGCAGAATGAATCCGGTGTACATATACTTCTCGCACATCCGCAACGACAAGGTCCTCAAAAACCACAATTTCGGCACCTTCAAATACTGGGGCGACAAAGTCAGTTTGGCAGACTCAATCGAGTTCAAATCCCCCGAACAATCCACCGCCAACAGCCGCTAATAATTGGCAAGATTTATCGTGTAATTTAAGACCGATCTTAGCACAACAGCTCTATTAATCGCTTTGCATCCTTGATGGCGTGGCCGTGGATGTCGTTTTTGGAGTATGCTCGGCAAGCCGGCGGGATAGAAAAACTCCTTCCAGTGGTCGTAATACCACCCGGAAGTCCCGATTCGAGTTGTGCAGCCCACTTCGCTCATATTGGGCATTCTAACACTTTGAACATACACGAGAAACTCTTATAATTCGTGGACTGTAGTCTGAATGAGTGGAGCGACATGGATTTTAAACCTCAACAGATTGGTAAGTGGCTTATTGTGGCTGATCAGTTACTTTCGCCGATGAACCCCAAGCTGCTCATTTCCGCACCGGCACAGAATTACCTTTTTCGTTATTCCCTGGTTGCTATATAATCGAGATTATGACGAATAAGGTTCTAAGTGCGATTTTCGATCAAATGGCCGATGTCATGGAGATACTGGGCGAGGACCGGTTCCGTATCAACAGCTATCGAAAAGTCGCGCGAGTAATCGGCGATATACCGACCGATGTCGAGAACCTTTTGGCCGAGGGCAACTTGGCAAAGATGCCGGGTATCGGGAAATCGAGTCTTGCCAAGATCGAGGAATTCGTCACGACCGGTGAAATCACTGCTCACCGCGAATTGCTCGCAAAGATCCCGCCGGGACTGCCCGAATTGCTCAACATCCCGGGGTTTGGCCCCAAGGGCGTTAAGGCCGTTTATGACCGGTTGAACGTGGCAAGTATTACCGAGTTGAAGACTGCGATTGAAACAGGGGCTCTTGCCGGGCTGCCGGGCTTCGGCGATAAGAAGGCGGCTGCGATAGCACGCGGCATTGCATTTCTGGAGAAATCCACGGGCCGGATTCGTATCGACCAGGCCCTCGAAGCGGCCGAGATAGTCCGCGAATTTCTGCAAGATGTCTCCGGCCTGCTCAAAATTCAGACCGCGGGATCCCTTCGACGCCGAGCCGAGACTATCGGCGACGTCGATATCCTCGTCGCAGGTGACAACGGCGAGGCAGGGGGGCGGATTATCAAGGCATTCACCAATGCGGAATTCGTCCGCGAAGTCCTTGCATCCGGCCCGACCAAAGGCTCTGCGATCATCCACGCCGGCGGTATCGGTGTTCACGTAGACGTGCGAGTTGTGCCGGAAGAGAGCTTCGGCGCCGCGGCACAGTATTTCACCGGCTCGAAAGAGCATAACGTGCGGCTTCGAGAAATCGCCGTTAAGGCCGGGCTCAAGCTGAACGAATACGGCCTGTTCGAAGGCGACAAGATTGTCGCAGGTCCGGTCGAAGGGGAAATATATCAGAAACTCGGTCTCGATTACGTGGATCCTTTATTACGTGAAGACCGTGGCGAAGTCCGGGCTGCAAGGGACCACACTCTGCCGGAATTGGTTCAGCTCGGACATATCAAGGGTGATTTCCACATGCACACAACTGCTTCCGACGGCCGAAGTGACATATCCGAACTCGTCGAAGCTGCTCGAGCATTGGGCTATGAATACATCTGCATCACGGACCACTCGAAGTCCTCGGCTATCGCTAACGGCATGTCGGCAAAACAACTGGCCAGACAAATTCGGCAGATTCGCAAGCTTAACGAAAAGTTGAAGAACTTTACAATCTTTGCCGGTTGTGAGGTGGATATTCTCGCCGACGGGAAAATGGACTTCGAGGATGAACTGTTAGCCGAGCTTGATTTTGTGACGGCGTCGATACATTCCGGCATGGCGAGCCCGCGCGAGAAGGTGACGAGCCGCACGCTCAAGGCGATGGACAACGCTTACGTCACCTGCATCAGTCACCCAACGGGCCGGCTCATAGGCCAGCGAGAGGCGATGGACCTGGACATTGCGGCGGTGATTGAGCACGCCGCTGCGACACATACCGCTCTGGAAGTAAATGCAAATCCCTGGCGTCTGGACCTCAAAGACATTCACTGCAGGATGGCAATCGAGGCGGGCGTCAAGCTCGTGATCGGGACCGACGCCCACAGCGCCGAGGGACTCGGCCTGATGCGATTCGGTGTAGCCACGGCAGGGCGGGGCTGGGCGACAAAAGCCGACGTGCTTAATACGCTTTCGGCCCCCAGGATCAAGAGTTGGGTCAAGACCAAGAGACCCAGGTAAGCCTTAGTTATCACATTTGGTGAAGGAGCGCAGATGCTGAAATGCGTGTCATTCATTACGGTGGTGATTTGTCTGAGTCTATTGGGATGCTTGTCCGACATCAAACCTGAGCCTGTGGTTTTCAGCCACCTGGATGAGGTAGCGGTCGGAGACGGATTCATGGTCCTGGCGGATCGAAGAATCTTCGCCTTAATGGCGTTTCTCAACGCCGCCGGCTACGACGAGGAACTCGAAGGAAAACAAATGCACCCCGTTCGAGTCAAGGTGCGCCGCATGGTTGCGGTCAACCTGGCGGACACGCCGCGAAAGCTCGATGCCTGGCGCGCGTACTATCGGCGGAACCGTCTGGCGCCGTTTCAATACAAGAGTTTTGTTCTGAGTTTGAGTGCGGATTATCCCTTCAGGCGGATTCGCCCCGACGAAGAACTGGGCTATCGGCACACCGCGACAAAGCTGAAGGACTTGCCGGATGTTCTCAATGACTTCTGGGTGACGGCACGGCTCGACGAGGTCTGGAACGAAGTTAGGCCCAGCTATCTTGCGGACATAGGCCGATACGACCTCGACAAGATGAAGCGGCAGATGGCCTTTCTCTGGGAGTACCTTCGTATGGAGCGAGACGATCCGTTCGTCGTAGTGCAGGTTCCGGACCTGCTCGACCGGCACCTTGGAGCGATGGGCGCCGGCTATGGACAACACTATTACTGCGTTGACAACCCCGGCTCTCACGCTTACAGCCTCAATACACACGAGTATCTCCACTCGGTCGTGAATCCTCTCGTAGAGGCCAACTTCCGGCAGTTTGAACAGAAACTGCACGAGTACTACATAGCGGCAGAGGACGCTTCATTGTCGGGATCCTACCGGGAACCGGTGACATTCACATTCGAGTGTTTGGTGGCCGCGTTGACCCGCCGGGTGAGCATGAAGTTTGAGGATGACCCATGGTGGACACGTTTGCGCGAGGGCCAGGTAGCCTCCGACACCAGGGAAGGGCTGATTCTGGTGAAGCCTTTCTATGACTTATTGGCCGACTACGAACAGAGTGACAAGAGCTTTGACGAGTACATCCCCGTGATGCTCGCAGGCCTTCCCAGATACTCCGAAAGAGCCAAAGCAGAGTAGATCCGAAAAAAGTTGCACAAAATCAAGAAAATTGCGAACAATCGGGCCTGACTTCGTATCTGTTATCATAAAGAAGCTAAAAAGGCAGGATTGAATTGTTTATATTTGTTCGTGCCATTATATCTCATACGTTTGAATCATACCTTACCTGCCTGTGACAAATGAACGTTTTATACAGATGTAGCGTCACGGTTATGCTTTATTCGAATTTTTCCTGAGTAAAGCTGTGGTGCACGCAACGAGCGCCGAGTATGTGCTTTTACAAGCCAATCTTCCAAAATGCAATGGGGCGAAAGGGCCTTTTTTGCGCGCTCGGTCAGCCAATAGTCTTTCACGGCAGAATCTAATTTATAACGGATATTTGCCCCGGCCGCGTAGACCGGAGCGTCATAATGTTTTCATTATTTCTTTGAAAGGGTAGGAAAATGAGAGGAAAGGTAAATCATGTTAAAATGCTGCTGTGCGTGTTGTTCCTGGCGTTGCCGGCAAGGGCCCAATACGGCGGCGGCACGGGAGAACCCAACGATCCATACCTGATCTACACCGCCGAGCACATGAACGCCATCGGTGCCGAACTCGATCACGCGGATAGGTGCTTCAGATTGATGGCGGATATCGACCTGAGCGGGTACACTGGAAGCGACTTCCACCTCATCGGGACCGGTAGGCTCAGTCGCAGATATAACTTTACCGGCGCATTTGACGGCAACGGGCATGCGATCTCGAACTTCAGCCACACCGCTGCAAATAGAGATGATGTGGGGCTCTTTCGGTTCATCAGAGGAGCGCAGATAAAAGATTTGACATTGATTAATCCGAATGTGGACGCGGGAGAAGGAAGTACTGTCGGTGCGCTGGTTGGCTACGTCGATTCAGGAACAATCACGAACTGCCACGTGGAAGGCGGCAGCGTTTCTGGAGGCAGGTATGTCGGCGGCCTGGTGGGACGCAGCAAGGAAGCAATAGTCAACTGCTCGGCCACAAGCAACGTCTCAGTAATAAACGACGTCGGCGGCGGACTCGTGGGAGAAAGCTCGGGATTGATAAGCCACTGTTGGTCCGCAGGAAACGTTTCTGGATACCAGGTTGTCGGGGGACTGCTAGGCCCAAAACAAGCGTACTCTGACGGCCGGATTGCGCTGGTTTTGGCAGGCAACTCATGGGTAGACTCTCTTCGATACGATCATCTGATCGTGTCGGCCAAGAATATTCAATTGTGTTTGCGTCATTCAATTCTGCTTTCGTTGGTAAG
>Ga0180432_10011243_pt1 | contig 10582 bp, 10 predicted proteins | sample SS_ome_10_FD_132414 | JGI IMG/M metagenome (GOLD analysis project Ga0180432, IMG submission 132414) | Hypersaline lake sediment archaeal communities from the Salton Sea, California, USA - SS_1_MS_2 metaG | ecosystem: Environmental > Aquatic > Non-marine Saline and Alkaline > Hypersaline >...
CTGGCAGCAGGTCTATCAGCAGGTCTGGCAGCAGGTCTGGCAGCAGGTCTGGCAGCAGGTCTGGCAGCAGGTCTGGCAGCAGGTCTATCAGCGGGTCCGGCGGCAGGTCGATCAGCAGGTCTGGGGGCAGGTCGAGCGGCCATTAGTCTGGTGGCTAGTGGCCCGGTGGCAGGAATTAAACCGATGACCAACAAGATGAACAAAATACAAGACAAAAAGCAAAAACGTGTAGAACAACGGGTCAATCGCTTGATGGCGAGGCTGACACTCCTAAACGAGTCGCCCCCGCGTTTCGGTTGGTCGGACCATCGACGGAAGATCTGGCGGGACGAACGAGCCAACCTGATCCGGCAGCTGAAGCGACAGGGCGTCGAGGTGGCGGGGTAGCAGCCAGACCCGCCGTTCACAAAACGCTTGACAAGCGTCGGCGGCTGCAGTACGATGGCGGAGTCAAACGAAACAACATGGCAAACCAACTCACCGACAACATTGGTTAAAGCTGCCCGGGTGAAGGCATAATGCTCCAGGCCAAGGTTCTTCAACTGATCGGTAATATAAACGGGATCGACCTGGTGCTGCGTCAAGCAGCCCGTTACAGCTGTAGGCTGTGTGGGGCTGACGGTGTCTACTGCCTGCTTCGGTGGCTGGACGACCCACGTCTCAACAGCGTGATGGCGTGCGGGAGTTGAAGATTTGGCTGGACCACCATCAGTACCGCAATGTGCTCTACCGAGCCCTATGGGCACTCTGCCGCTACAAGCGGCCAGCCTACAAGGCCACAGGCCGCCGGTTGGGACTGGACCCGGACGAGCTGCGTCTGCTGTTCCGCTTGCTAGACCCGGACGACCGCGACGCTATCGCCAACACCCCCGAACCCAAACACTACTCCAAGGCTCAGGTGTGGGCGGTCGTGGCGGCTCTGGAGCCTCACATACGCAAGCTCACGAAGCGGCGGCTGCGCTACTGCTACGAAAACGACCGCAGCCTTTCGAAGGAAGACTTCTGGGGTGAACTACAGGTACAGGCCGTCAAGATCATCCGCAACTACGAGATCCTGGGGCTGCCGGTAGAAGACATGGTACCGTTGGTAGCACAGAGCATCACTAACCACTGTACCAATCTGGCGATCTTTTACGGCAAGGACTGCCGGAATCCGCTGCAACGGAGCCAGCAACGTAACGTCAGCCGCATGGCGTGGTATTGCTGTTGTAATACCGAAACGATCAACCAGGTGCGGGTCTTCACAACCCCCAAATATCGACGTGGTCAACGTTGCCTGGTAACGTTCCGGGACAGACCACCACGCTACGTGGCGATTGGACGCCTCTACGAAGACCAGGGTGAAGCCGAAGAGGCACTACGGCGCTATCAAGCGGGGGAACCCAACACACAACGCGAGTTGCTGTTGGACCTGACGACGCAAACGCAAGACGACTGGCAGCCTACCTGCTGTTCGCTGGAAACTCCGGGCAAGGACGACGAAGCCCCAATCATCAACTTTTTGGTGGCGTCCGACGAAGAGCAGATGACCCAACAGGCGGAACGGTTGCTTGAGCAACTCCGCTCGTCAACCGACCCCAGAGCCCACACACTACTGCATCTGCTGAACGGTGATTTGATACCCCTGTTCGATCCGTATTGCCAACAGAAAACCGGCCGCAGCTCAGCGGAGCTATCGGAAGGAACGCTGGGGCGTTTGGCGCGGCGGTACTGTGGGCTTTCGCTGACGGAATTATCGACGTTACGCCCAATGTAGGTCGAAGCAACGCAAAGGACAACAACATGGTAAACCACTCACTCTACTGGCACCTCGCCACCGTCGCGCCTCCGAGCAACAATGGATTCCCGCCGCCCAACCAACATCGACTGGTGGCGATCGGTACCGTCACGGTAAAGCACCTACGCAGCGGCCCCGAGGTTACGCTGGGTGGGAAGATGAGCGGCGACGCCAGCAAAATCCTGCAGTGGTTCGAGCGGGAAGCCAAGCTCGCCACCGAGATCGTCGGGATCTTCAGCGACAATTTTGGGCTGCCGGTACTTCAAAGTACCTGGAAGCGGCTGACCCCGTCGGGCACAACCGAGCCGGACCAGCGGAAAAATTGTGTAGACCTGGCACGTACGGCACGCGATATCGCCCGTATGACACAAGCGGATGTACGGCCAGGCCAGTACCTGTCGTTCGACAACATCGCCACCATGCTGGGGCTACCGACGCGGGCGCCACTCGACATCGCGGCGTGTTGCAGCAGTGCCCAGCCGAACGTGCGACGACGGGTAGTTCGGAAGACCATTCTGGACGCGGTGTTGATCGCTTGTATCGATCAGCATCTGCACGGGCTGGTGCAGCACAACCTGCCACCGGATTACCTGGAGGACGTGGAAGAAGCCATCATTCAGGCGACCACACAAAAGATGCCGAAGGCGGCCCAGCGCTTCTTCGGCGGGGCGGGATGATGTCAGATCTACAGCAGCAATACATTGACCAGCATTTAGGTAGCGACCCAAAATGCCCACTGTGCGGTGCGACTGATTGGTTCTGGCCCCCTGGTGGCCCCTGGACCATGGAAAGCATCGAGCTGGACGATACCGGATTTGCGCCGCCCGTCAGCTACTATGTCTTGATCTGTGGCGGCTGCGGCTACATCGCACAAATCTGGGAGGCGATGTTTTCCCGCAAAACGCTTGACAACGACGATACACCCTGATACGTTACTACTTGTCATTTTGGTCTCCGCGTGGTTGCGGAACTCGGGGCGGTGGCCTACTCTCCTTCCGGGCCACCGCCCCACTTTTTTCTTGACGGGATCCTTCTCCGTAGCTAAGCTGTTGTTGCCTGTCTTTCTGTTGGTGACCGTGCCGACAGCATCCTCCCGAGGGCCACCCAACCGGTGGCCCTCTCTTTTGACCCTATTCTATAGTAGGGTATCTGCTTTTCCCCGGGTCCCCTGGGAATCATTGTGGCCACAGAACAACCGACACCTTCCTTCATCCGGATGGATCCGCTGGATGAGTCCTCGCTCTCCGCGATGGCGCACCGCGAGCCTGGACAATACCTACGCATCACCAAGATGGCGCTGCGTCAGTACATGCAGGAGTGTCTGAGCCAAAACGGACAATTCCACCAATATTTCGAGAAGTTCGCCAACAGTGTCGCTGACTTCCACGTCAACCAGGAACTCAGTAGTGACCTGAACAAGCGGCACATCCAGATCGCGGCATACTACGCCGGCATGACGCAGCAGTCGCCTCAGATCTTCATCCAGGACGGCGGCTACGACTACGTCAGTGACTCACTCGGCAGCATCAACGCAGGTTGGAACCAGCAGACCAAGGACGGCCACCAGATCATCCGGATCATGGACGTCGTCAAAATCCCGATCGAGATCACCGCGACCGCGCTATCGGAGCAAGAAATCGAAGATCTCTCGATGTTCTTCTCGATGGCGTTCGGTCAATATCAGCGGCTGACCATCAACTATCTCTTACGACCCCACACAACCCAAAGCGGTGTCTACTGGGAAGTGCGGATCCCGCTACAGCACAACGTCAGCCCAAAATCCCACAGCCCTGTAGCACCGGGCGAACCCCGGCAGCAGCTGTGGCAGGTCCGCTGTACCTTTACGGTCGACTTCGAGAACAGCAGTTTCATGCAGTACCGGAGCCAGCCCCTGTACTCCAGCCGCCGCGGCGACCTGACGCTTCAGATCCCCGACACCCTTCGCCTGGGGCAGGAACACCGGGTCGTACTGCTGAATCGGCCGGACCCGGTTGTGGTCTATAGCGACGATGCTCGTATTGCTATTGTCCAGCGTGCCACACGTGAATGGATCATCCGACCTCGTCAGGTTGGAACGTTCAATCTAATTGTGGCTCGAACCGCAGGCACCGAACAAGGCGCCGAGATCTACACCTCACAGGAAATTGAAGTCGTGGCCAGGTGACCTCGCGGCGACGTTATTCTTTAGTAGGAATCAAAAGCTCTCCAGGGTAGAGCTTTATCTTGAATTCATAATGCCCCGGATTGGGCATTTCCCCGACAACAGGAGTTCGATATGGCCGTAGGTGATATCCGCCTGAGTACAAACCGCTACGTCCGTCCCGGCACATACATCGGAAGAGTCCATCAACCGGCTCCCGGTGTGCTGACGGGTTATCCCCGTTTTCCGGCTTTCGTCGGTAAGGGTAACCGACTGGCACGGGAGTCCGACAGCCGGCACATCCGTTCCCGGGTGTACGCCGAGACGTTGAATTTCCCCACCAGCCCGCCCTATCGTGCCCCGCTGGACCACGACGCGGCCAACGATCAGACGCTGGCGCTGCTGTCGAAAAGTAGTGGCGAGCCTGTGGCGTCGAACGACTGGGCGTTTGTAGAAAGCACCACAGGCTCCGGCACGTGGGACTACGTACAGATCAACGATATCGTGTTCGATCAGAACGCGGCGTACGTCATCGAGTACCAGTCGGTGGACCGGGCTGTGCTGGATCCTCTGCAGTTCGACGATCTGCGTGAGATCATCTCGTGTGGTAACGCTGAGGGCATCAGCGGCTATGTGGAGTTCGAAGACTTCCGCGTCATCACGACGCTGACCGGCGACCCCAACGACGCCGACGCCCTGGTGGCCGACAGCAGCAACACGTACACTAGCGGTGGCGTGAGCGCTGTCACCAAAACCCCGGCGGGAGTCAAAACCGGTACCTTTACCCCTAGCGGCTACACGTTCGATTACAGTCGGTCATACGTACTTACATGCACAGCAGCTGCAGGTGCGGTCACTGCTGAATTTACGGTCACAGTGTCGGCGGATTCCGGTGGAAATTCCCAAGCGCCAAACCAACCAGCACACTCGTCGCTCGTGACGCCCGCAACACTACAGGTTGCGGCAGCGTCACCTGCTGTAGTGCTCAGTGACAACACCAATTACAAAGTTGGTGAGAAGCTCCCGAATTGGTGGGTCGCTGACGGGCTCACGCTGACGTTTGTTTTCGGAACCGGTTTTGACGTCGGTGACGTCTTCACATTCGACGCTTACGGCCCTGGCCTCATCGAGTTCAGCTCGGCCCACGACAACACCAATCAGTACAGCTCGGTTGCGGCACCTGTCCAGGGCGGCAACATCGTTACGACCACTGATTTCAGCACCGGCGGCACCATCACGGTGAACGGTGAGACGAACTACGACGGCGAGTTCGATCGAACCTATACACTGGTGGTGGATAATGTCGGCGGTGTACCGGGTGCTCGTACTTGCGACATCCTGTGGACTGGCTATAACGAACTACCTTTCAGCGAAGGCAGCATCAGCCTGACAGAGGCTACGGCGTCTACGCTTATACAGCGCCTCGTAGAGAAAGACGTCTACCTGGACTTCGTTTTCGGCGGCGAGCACGATCTAGCCGACACCACCAACGCCATCACGGCAGCTGACTGTACCACGCTGGCGAGCGCGTTGATTCTGGGCGCCAACATACGTACTACGTACAATGCCCATGACGCCGACACAGGCGGTGCGTGGCACGGCGGGACTGGCATCAACACTCACCAAGTCAGCGCGGTAGCACCGACTGACTTGGCTTCTTTGCGTACGTTTTGCTTAGAGTTGCAGACTGATTACGCGGCACACCTGGCCGATACCGCTACACACGTTGTAGCCGACACAGTGTTTACGCTCAATTACACCGTCACCGCGACTTCTCCGATCGCCACGCTGGTCAACTTCCTGAACGACTTCAAAGACCAGTATGCAGGCCACCGGGTAGCGATGGGCTTTGTCGAGGGCGACTATTGGACCATGGCGGCCCTGGCGGATCGTCGCGAGTACACCGCGAAGGACGAGCGCAGCTACACCTTCGACATCAATGCGGTGGCGGCCCCGGCGGGCACCAGCATCACCACTACCTACAATGCCAAGACCTACGAGGGCGGCTGGAGCAGCTTGACGCTCACAGGCGACGGTGCAGGCTACTATGCTGATCCGTACCTTGATCTCCCAGACAACATCCGGCTGATGCTTCGCAACATCAACGGCACGGAGCGTGTCGCCGCCAGTGACGAGTTCACCTTCAGTGCTGGCTGCTCCGACACGGTGGACTGGAGTTTGGTTCGCCGTGAGACCGAGACCATCGACGACGATGACATCCAGCAGGACGTTGCAGGCAATATCACCGGCACCCCACTGGTCTACTACCTGATCCTGAACGAGACGCCCACTAGCTTACTTCGAGTGAAGGAGTCGGTGTCCGGTACCGCACTCAGCTACACCTGGGTCACCAACACCCCCTACATCTATTTCGCAAGCGATCCAGGTGTGGCGGTGCAGGTGGACTACGAGTGGCGGGGCTATGAACCGGATCCGGGCAACAGCTACTTCATCACGGCCAACCGCAAGCGGATCTCGACGGAGTTCAACGAGGCCATCCGGTTCCTCACGGTTGACGACGCGCGACTGGGGCTATACCCATCGGCTAGCTCCAACGACCTGTGGATCATGGCAGAGATCGCGTTCGAGACCAGCTTCTTCGGCGGCTACTTCATTCAGGTGGCGTCCGCCGCTGACAACGAGGTCTTCACGATCGCGGACTACCGTACCGCCATCGACGCCAGCGAAGCCAAAGACGAGATCAGCGACCTGATCGTGCTGAACTACTTCAACGCGCTGGCTTACGCCAAGAACTCGGTCGAGAAGATGTGCGACCCCTTCGAGGGCAAGCAGCGGCTGCTGTGGGTCGGCACGCCTACCGGCACTGAGGTGGGTGACGACACCACCCAGGATTCCCTGGTGTACTTGGCGCGCAATACGCTGCAGTTCTCGCCCCAGAGCCAAGGCAAGGGTAACGTCATCCTGATCGCCAACAACCAGGCGACCCGGACACAAGGCCTGGAGGACGGCAGCACCACCAGCTTGACACTGGACGGCAGTTTCATCGCGGGCCACGCGGCGGCGTTGACTGCCTCGTTCACCGACCCGGCAGACACGATTCTGCGGAAGGACATCGCGGCGTTTGACGAAGTCACGATGTTCCCTGAGTCTGAGGTCGGGGTACTGGGCGGTGCCAGTATCGTGTACCTGAACGAAAAGGGTTCCGGGCTCTACGAGTACGGCGAGTCCCATACGGTCGACACCACTGAAGTCGCGTTGAACGAGATCAGCGCCCGGACGCAGGAGCACTACGTGCTGAAGCGTATCCGGCGCGAGATGAACGACGCGTTGATCGGTCTGGTACCGCCGTCGCCACAAGCTGGTGTGCTGATGATCCAGAGCCAGCTGGTACGCTCGTTGGGTTCGATGGCGTCGGCCAACATCATCGCCCCTTACGGATCCGATGAGGGCACCGAGCGGCCCATCAGCCCGACCCGCGACGTCTACGTCTACGTAGATCCGCTGGATGCGCGGCTGTACCACTTCGGGTATTTCTTCATCACACGGCTGCCGATCAAACGGCTGTTTGGTCTGTACAGCGTCAACACCCGATTCTGGGACAACCGCTCACTGAGCGCGGGTAACTAGGTAGCCGGTGATCCTCGCCACCAGAGCCCGGTACTTCGGGCCTACCGACGCCATCCAGGTAGCCATCCTGGTCCAGGAGGACGACTCGACCTCGGCGGCCAAAAAGGTCAAGGCGGGTAGAATCGAAATCTTGGACCACGGCACCACGATGTTCAGTGAAGAATTCACAGGGCGGCAGCACGTGCTGTGGTTCGAGGGCGACACTAATTACGATGCAGCGGAAGATCGCGGACAGTTCTATTTCTTCCTGCATCATCCGCCCGTTGGCCAGAATCTGGAAGCCCGCGTTACCGTGACGTTGGCGGACGCCCGTACCGCTACTGAGCGAGTACCGATCGACTACCAGAACGACTTGGATTCAACGGATTGGCAGAACCCAGCACTACCCAACCGGGACCCGATTAAATTCGATCGGGAGGCCGGCTTCCCCCACCGGGGTCAGGAATAGAAATGGCGCTATCACCGCTGAAGCTAAAATGGAGCCAGCAGCTCATTGCGGGCGAAGACGACGAATTCGTAATCGAGACCCTGGCGCTGGCGACAACGTACTTCGTCCAGAATCCTGTTTTCGTCTTCCATAACATCGGAGATGAGACCGCCACGCTGGAGATCACCTACACGCTAGAGCTAAATAGCGAAACCGACGATCCGCTACAAAGCGGTACCTACACGCTCAAGGTTGTGGACGCTACCGTAGCGGCAGGCGACCGCTACCCCTACAACTTCGACGGAATGACGCTGGACGACGACGACAATTATCATGTCACCCACACGGTGAAAATCACCAACGACGGTGCTTCGACCCACACGTTCCACTCTATTCTGACGGGTGTGACGGAAGTCCAGACGCAACGGGCCGCCAGCAGCGTCATCACCAACGCAAGCTGACTCTAACCGAGAGGACACAATATGCCAGGTTTGGATTATTCACGCAATGCAGGCAACGCGTTCAACGTTGCGGTCGAGCCCCTCGACTACAGCGTACAGGACGCGCCTACTGGAAAAACATGGCACGGCATCACGCTGGTGGTAAACGGTTTCGTACTGGGTCGCATTCAGACCTGGGACAACACTGGCGCCTACACGCGAGACGTCACGCCAACCTATGAGCTGAACAACCGCACGTTCGGCCGTCCGGTGGATCAGATCCCCGGTAGAGGAACTGGCTATAGCATCAGTGCCTCGGTGGCTGAGATGTGGGGGCGGGAGATCGAGATCCAGACAGGCTCGACTTCTCGCTACATCGACCTGGTCAGTCAGGTGCGCCCCTTCGAGGCCCAGGAGTTCTGGTTCCGGGGCAACGCTCCGTACGAAGTCTGGACCTATCTCGGCTGCTGGCTCACCGACCGAAACGAGACCGGCTACAACGTCGAAGGGGATACTCGCGTTATGGCCAACTTCCAGTTCAACTACGTCTCCCGTGCCCACACGGCAGGCGAAGCCTAGAAAGATTCCCACACTGTGGCGCTCAGCTGTAAAACCTTCTCACGAGGAGGTTTGATCAATGCCGTCGACCCAGTTTCGACAGGTCGGAGTGCCGGACGCCCGCCGCGTCGCCACTGAAGTCCGCCGCCATCTTCGGCACGTCCAGCGACGTACCGGGGCCCTCCTGAACCGCCAGCGGCTTCCCCGCCCCAAAACACTGCTCCGCACGCTCGACTCTTTGGAAGAGGCGATCGGCAAAGCCTACGACCGGCTCCAACTGCGTCGTATCGCTATGCTGCGGGAACAGCTCATCCAGCTAAGTCTGGCGGTACAGCAAAACGTTGGACTTGACCCGGAGCACCAGGACACAACGCAGACGTTGCGGCAGATTTACCGGGATTCCAGTGTTCTGCTGCACGAGCTACAGTCGCCCCGCCGCCGCAAGACCGAAGAAACGGAACAGCAGTACCAAGCGTTTCTGCACGCCGCCTCAGCACGGGGCTGGCGGGTACCGGAGAGCAAGCCGACAACCCAGCCGGAGGCCGATGGCGTCGAGCAGTCATGTCGGTATATTCAACGTGTCGGCATCGCGCCCGACAAACTATTGAACCCGGCAGACCAGTACGGGCTGGTCAGTTGCGCGCTGCTACTGCTAAACGACCCGCCGATACCAGAATCAACGTTGGTGCGTTGGACACGCAAGCCTTACAACCTGGATGTTTACGTCGTGTTTGGCCACTACATTGTATTGCCGCGTGCCAAGGTGCTGGGCGTCCACCCGGATCTGGCGGTTTACACAGGTGGCGAGGGTATCGAGGCTGTCAACATCAACCGATTTGCATGGGCGGCCGAGGCGGTCAACAATGGCGTTACGCGCTACGACTTGATCCGTTACCCGCAACGGGTCCAGCATCACTACTATTGCCCGATGCTTGGAATGGATCCGCAGGACCGCCGATACTTTCGCAAATGGGCTGTTTTGATCAATGAAGGAAGTGAAAATGGGAACGCAGAAAACCAGTATGGGTAGTGGCGATGGCTTTCGAGATCCGGGTAACCCAGCGGACGAAGTAGAAATCGGTGGCAGGAAACTCCAGCGCGTCAATTTGCGGGAAGAGGCCGCCCGTGCCTACGGCGGACAAATGGGTCCGGAGACCCCAATGGACGGGCCGCCCATGCAGCTAGACCCGAACGAAAAGAAAAAGCTCGACGCTATGATGCCAGAGTTTTTGAAACAGGCGGCGGTGAAAGAGCAGGTCCAAACTCCTGAGTCGGGCGGCGCCAAAGAAGACGCCGTCGTGATGAAGCGGCTGAGCGACCGCTACGTGGAGGCCAAACAACGCGGCGACGACCATCTGGCAACCGAACTCCGAAAACTGATGGGCGAAGTACTGGGCGAGCAGGTTCCGAAGCGGCGCCGCGAAGCCAAGCCCGAGCACACGATCCTACAGAAATTGCGCCAGAACCTGGGGCTCGAACGCATCACACCTGTCGAGATCGAGTGGGGTGGGTTCAAGTGGCACTTCCGGGTGTCACCAGCAGCGGTGGAGCGCTGGGTTGTCGAGATGTACGAGCGGGACGTCAGCAGCGTGGCGGCAATCAAGATCGCGGCTGCGTTGGTAGGCATCGACGACACGCCCCTCTACGAGGTA
>Ga0180432_10011244_pt1 | contig 10581 bp, 8 predicted proteins | sample SS_ome_10_FD_132414 | JGI IMG/M metagenome (GOLD analysis project Ga0180432, IMG submission 132414) | Hypersaline lake sediment archaeal communities from the Salton Sea, California, USA - SS_1_MS_2 metaG | ecosystem: Environmental > Aquatic > Non-marine Saline and Alkaline > Hypersaline >...
GACGTTCTTGACGGGAGCATACGAAGGAAACCGATTTTTGCCACCGGTGCGGAAGACGAATAGGCGGCCAGGAACGATCACTACACCGTTGCCGCACAGGTCAACGCCACTGATTCCCATTTCCTGCAATTGGCGAAGTTGGGAATCGCGCAGAAAAGGCATTACAACCATCGGCAGATGAGTCAGTGGTAGCCGGATTTGCTGAATTCGGCGAATCGCTTCGTCAAATGCTTTCGGGGTTGATCGTGCTTTGCATTCGACAGCAAACAACGCTGTTTGGTCTTCCCAGGCGGCTTCGAGGTCGATGTCGTAGCGATACCTTCGATCTGGTATGACGGGTTCAACTTCCCGAACCCTAATGCGTAGCGGCCGCAGATCGAGCCGGCCTTGCCTCAGCCATTCGATAACGTCTTGCTCGGATATGAGTTTCTTAATATCTTTCATTTTCCTATTGTGGAAAATAGCATATTTCAGGAAACTGGCAAGTGGTGAACTGCCATTTTTGCGGAATGAAGCAGGTGCTGTCTCCATAAGTTGCTGGTATAAAGGCCTTTACGGCAATTTCCTGAATGCAGCCGATTTCCTGATGTGGAAAATGGCGGTAATCAGGAACTTAGGTTAAGTATCTTCGCAATATTCCTATGTTGGCTCGTTGTTCGCCGATGTACGACATCTCAAACTCGTTCCGGCATCTCTCCTTTCTTCAAGGGACGCGGTCTCCGATCAAGGCGAGGATGCCGGGGACTAGACCTCCGCTTCAGTCAACCGGGAAACAATGGCACTACCCCCGGCGCTTTGCTATACTCCGGCGGGCTGTTGTTCCAGTGTTCGCCTTGGGGAAACGTGACAGAAAGGGAAGATACGATGTTCAGATTCGCCGCGATACTTACGATTGCCGCGATGGTCGCGCTCGGCGCGATGACACTTGACGGCTTGGCAATGGAAAAGGAGAAGGACGACAAAGGCTGGATAAGCCTGTTTGACGGCAAATCGCTCAAGGGGTGGACGGCCAGCGAGAACAAGAGTTCCTGTAAGGTCGAGGACGGAAAAATCGTCGTGCAAGGGCCGAGAAGCCATCTGTTCTACTCCGGCGATGTCGAAGATGCGAACTTCAAGAACTTCGAGTTCTCGGCGGACGTGCTAACGCATCCAAAGGCCAACTCGGGAATCTATTTCCACACCAAGTACCTGGAAAAAGGTTGGCCCAACAAAGGCTACGAAGCACAGGTCAACAACACGCATGGCGACCCCAAGAAGACCGGCGGGCTGTACGGCGTGAAGGATGTCTTCAAATCGCCGGCCGTGGACAACAAGTGGTTCCACTACCACATCATTGTCAATGGCAAGCGGATTATCATCAAGATCGACGGAAAGACGACCGTCGATTACACCGAACCGGCCGACCTGAAGCGACCGCATCGGCAACTCTCCAGCGGCACCTTAGCCCTGCAAGCCCATGACCCGGGCAGCCGCGTCGAGTATAAGAACGTCAAGGTCAAACCGCTGCCGTAGGCAAGGGGCCGGAGCGCGGCGGCCGACCTGCCGACTCGCTCTACACGGCGCGTGCCTTCGCGCGAAAAGCCTTGCGACGGTCGATTTCCCTAAGCATGATCTTCCGCAAGCGGATCTGCTTGGGCGTGACCTCGACCAGTTCGTCTTCCTCGATGAACTCCAAGGCTTCCTCCAAGGAAAGCTGCCGGGCGGGCTTCAGGAGAATGTTGCGATCGGTGCCCGAGGCTCGCATGTTCGTCAGCTTCTTTTCCTTCGTGGGATTGACGTCCATGTCGCCGCCGCGGCTGTTCTCGCCGACGATCATGCCTTCATAGACGACGTCGCCGGGCGATATGTGCAACTCGCTGCGCTGCTGCAAGCCGTCCAGGGCGAAACCGACAGCCTTGCCGCCGACCGTCGAAACCAGCGTGCCGGTGGGACGGCCTGGTATCTCTTCCTCGCGCGGCTTGTAACAGTCGAAACGATGATGAACCACCGCCGTGCCTTGCGTGGCGTTGAGCAATCGCGTGCGAAGACCGATCAGCCCGCGTGCCGGGATCGAGAAGCTCATGTGCGTGTATTGCCCGCGGCTGGACATGTTGATCAACTGGCCGCGACGGGTGCCCACCATTTCCATGACAGGACCGGTCTGGTCGTCGGGCACCTCGACCACGAGCGTCTCGAAGGGCTCCTCGACGACTCCGTTTCTTCTGCGCGCGATCACTTCCGGCTTTCCCACCGATAGTTCGTACTGCTCACGCCGCATGGTTTCGATCAGCACGGAAAGGTGCAGCACGCCTCGGCCGGAGACAGCGAACTGCTCGGTGCCGTTGATCGGCTCGACACGCAGAGCGACATTCCGCTCCAGTTCTCGCATGAGACGATCGCGCAGATGCCGGCTGGTGACGTACTTGCCTTCGCGACCTGCCAGCGGCGAGCTGTTAACGCTGAAGGTCATTCTCAGAGTCGGCTCGTCGACGCTTACGCGCGGCAGCGCGGCCGGCGCCTCGGGCAGGCAGATCGTATCGCCTATTTCGACTTCACCCAGGCCGACCACGGCCGCCACGTCGCCGGCGGTTGCCTCTTCGACTTCCACTCGGCCGAGGTTGTTGAATGTATGGACCGAGACGACCTTGCCGGGCGTGACCGTTTCGTCGCGTTGCAAAAGCGAGATGTCCTGGCCCTTTTCCAACCGCCCGTTGCTTATTCGGCCGATGGCGATTCGGCCAACGTAGTCGGACCAATCCAAGGTGGTAACGAGCATCTGCAGCGGCTCGTCGACGTTGGCCTTCGGGCCGGGAATCTCGTCGACGATCATATCCATCAAGGGGCGGATCGTGTCGCTGGGGATCTCGGGGTCGGTCGTGGCGAATCCTTCCTTCGAACTGGCGAAAAGGTAGGGAAAATCGGCCGCCAGATCGTCGGCCCCAAGCTGTAGGAAGAGATCGAATACCTCGTCGACTACTGCGTGCGGTCGGGCGTCGCTTCGGTCGATCTTGTTGATCACGACGATCGGCCGCAAGCCTTCATCAAGCGCCTTGCTGAGCACGAAACGCGTCTGCGGCATGGGCCCTTCGGCGGCGTCGACCAGTATCAGGCAGCCGTCGGCCATTTGCAGGACGCGTTCCACCTCGCCGCCGAAATCGGCGTGGCCGGGCGTGTCGATGATATTGATCTTCACGCCCCGGTACGGGATGGCGATGTTCTTCGCCAGGATCGTGATACCCCGTTCCCGTTCCAGGTCGTTGGTATCGAGGATCTGCTCGCCGGCAAGCTGCGAATCGCGAAACTGCCCGCTTTCGCGCAACATGCAGTCGACCATAGTCGTCTTTCCGTGGTCGACGTGCGCAATGATAGCGATGTTCCGAATATCTTCTCTTCTAGAGGGCATGGCAATTCGCGGTGGGACAGTGGGGTGTCGGCGGGGTGATGGTAAACTCGCTATTGTAGCACGAGGAACGCCCGATGGTCAACCTCTGGATCACGGCACCCGACAGCGGGGCCCGGTGACACTTCGCCCTGGTTGCGTACAGGCGTTGAAGAGGGCTACACGACCGTTAACGTTGACTCCCGCACCGACTAGCGTTCATGGCTTGCTCCTCTTGTTGCTGCGAAACACCGGCGATTTCGCGAACAAGTCGAATGGGATAGCAAAGCCTACTCCGCAAAATCATCGGTGCCAACCAAATCCACAAGATGTCGCATATCGAAGAGTTTCTTAAGCCGCTTCTTCCAGGTCGGGCTTGAGGTGCTCCGATGCGTTCAGCAGCGCGCTGGTGCGACCGATCAGCATGGATTGAAGGGCGTGGGGAAGGGCTTCCTCGCGAATTGCGATGATCGACGTGGCGCCCAGGTCTTGCCAGGCGGGGCAGTCGCGAAGCTTCTCGATGCGGGGACGGATGTCGAGTGCCTCGCCGACGTAGAGCGGGGTCTTTTCCTTTGAGACAATGTATACACCCGGGTGGGAGTGTTTCGTCCAATCGCCGGATAGTTTGCGGCGGCGGGGAAGACGCTTGGAAAACCACTCGCCGAAGTGCTCGGCGGCCAGCTTCTTCGCGCGTTTGGCTCGCTTGCGAATCGAGAAAGCGGCCCAGCGGTATTCAAAAGGAGAATGGCCCGGGGCGAATCGGGCGGCGATCTCGTCGAACGTTTTCGCCAAAGCGGGATCGCAGAAGACTTCGTCGAGAGTCGCGCCGTGGTCGACGGCCATTTGGTGCATGGCGATCTCGCTGCCGTGGCTGAAGGGGTCCATCTGCTTGAACTTCATGACCGTCCCCTGATGTTTGACGTGAGGCAGATTTCCCTTCTTGCGGATACGCAGCAGCAGGCGGTTCCAATCGGCCGGGTCACCCTGCAAACCACTCTTCCGGCAAGCATCCAAGAACGCCTCGTCGAGCGCGGGGTCGGCCAGTACGCGATCGGTCGAAAAGCCGTCGTGCGTTGCCGTAAAGGCGGCGACGATGCCGTTCTGCAGGTCTTCAGTTAACACGACCCGTTTCGGTTTGTTCGATTCACCGGGTTTCGCTTTTGGGGCCTTGGGCTTCTTGGCAGCCTTGGGCTTCTTTGTCGGCTTGGATTTGGCGACCTTGGAGTTCTTGGCGGCCTTGGGCTTCGCGGCGGTTTTGGGTTTCGCGGCGACCTTCGGCTCGGCAACGTTCTTGGGTTCGGCCTTCGGTTTACGCTTGGCTTTGGTCTTTGGTTTGGCCTTGGCCTTTGACTTTTCTTCAACTGGAGTGGACTCTTGCGGGGGCGATTTGCTTTCGCCGGCGGCTCTTTCGCTTCGGCTTGGCGCGACCCTTTTTCCGTCGATCCTGCGCCTTGCTTTCCGGCTGTTGGTGGCCGGCGCGCTGGTCAACGGGTTGGCCGCTCCGTCCAACAAGGATCCTGCTTTCGTCTCCTTCAGCCGCTCGTTGATGCGTTTGACATAATCCTTGGAAAGCTCGAAGCCGATCCAACGACGGTCGAGTTTCTTGGCCGCCACGAACGTCGTGCCGCTGCCGCCGAAAGGATCCAAGACCACGTCGGCGGGATTCGAGCAGCAGCGGATGATCCGCCCCAACAGTTGCTCCGGCATCTGACAACCGTGGAATCCCTCGCGTTCCTTGAACGTGCCCGCCACGCGGGAAAAGAACCACGTGTCCTCTTCTTCCGAGAAGCTATCGGGCACGTCCTGCGGTCGAAGCACCCAGGTATTGTCCGGCAGGCGGCCGCGGGGATTTGCTCTCTTGTCGCCGTAAACCAACTGTCGAGCCGACGGCACTCGAATGGCCGGATCGTCGGCGTTGAAAGTGAAATCCTCGGGGTCTTTGACGAAGTGGAACAGGTGCGTGTGCGAGCGGCTGAAGCCGCGCTTGCAGTTGACGCCGAACGTGTAGTACCAGATTACCCAACTGCGGCAAGAGAAACCGATTTCCTGGGAGATCAGTTTGAGCTCCGCGGCGTACTCGTCGCCGATGGCCAGCCAGAAAGTACCGTTGGGTTTAAGCGCCGGCCACACGGCCTCGATCCACTTCCGGCTCCAATCGAGATACTTGGCCGACGACTGCTTGTCCTCGTAGACATCGTAATCGTATCCGATGTTGAACGGCGGATCAGCGAATGCCAGATCGACGCTCCCCTCGTCCAAATCGGCCAACCCCTTTACGCAATCTTTCCGATAAACCTTGTTCAGCGTCAGCGCCACGGATGCATCTCCCGAGTGCCTCGTATTGATAGTCGTTCGCCCAGGCGGCAGTCCTTCTTACCCGGGCGAACGCTTATTGATTCAACCGTCAAGGAACATGCTAACGGTTTTCGACCCTTCGCGCCACCCCCCGGCCGGGGTGCGCGTGCCGACACGCGAGGCTCAACCGCCATCTATGCTCATGGATCAGCGGATTTCGCGCCCGATTGTCGAACACGAAACGCTCGCCGGGCGTCCTCGTCCAGAAGGAGCAAGACTATCTCGCGATCCGTGGAAGTCTCGACCATCGCCTTGAGGCTCTCCAAGTACTCCAAGGCATACTCGGGCGGAAAGACCGGGTTAGACCGCAAAACGCCAAGCCCGTCGGCATCGATCAGCAGATCGGGCCAATCGTCGTGCAGCAGTTCGTCGTCGAACTCCCGGGCCGGCCAATCCACCGGCTCGATGGAGATGGTCCGCCTTACACCGTTAGTGCCATATTCAACCGCAATACTTCTGGGAGTTTCTTCCACGCCACCGTCGCGACTCGCCGTGCTCAAGGAGCTCGCGGCCATGATGATCACGAAAACGACTACAATCGCGAGTACAATCAAACCGCCTGCCCATTGAAGTCGTGAATGGCACGACGGACAGCGAAACCCTTTACGTTCGGCATGGTAGGCGTCTTCGATTTCAATGCTACATCCACAGCTCTTGCATTTCACGTCGACCATGAGTGAACCTCAACCGGGTTAGCAAAGGGGTAGGGCAACGGGTCCGCGAGGCGCCTCGGGCCGGATAGTCTCATCCGACAGTCGGATTGCCGCGTTCGACCACCCGCCCCCGGGCCTCTTGTACTTCGCACCTCGATCAAAAAGATTGAGGTCGCCCGCTGGATCTACCTCACCTGTCGTTCCGTCCGCCTACCACGGCGCGAGCATGTCCTTGCACTGCTTGATGCCCCAGACGCGAACTTCCTCGATCACCGAGTTGTCTGGCACGTCGACGCAGTGGACCAACGTTCGGGCGAACTCGTACGCGCCGGGGTAGCCTTCGAGCCACTCTTCTTCAATTCCAGCGGACTTGCAGAAATTGGTTTGCGCGGCCCCGGGCACGAAGTTCGTGGCCTTGCCGCCCCACTCGGCCATCTCCAGGTGCAGGCAGCGGGTGAAACCGATCATGCCGGCCTTGGCCGCGGTATAGACGCCGAAGTTTGGCCACGAGAGGTTGCCGCAGGCGCTGGATACGTTGATGATGTGTCCGCTGCCCTGCTTCTTCATCACCCGGACCACTTCACGAGATCCCTTGATGACCGAAATGATGTTTATATCCATGACTTCCTGGATGACGTCGTCTTCCATGTTCTCGGTTTCACCGATCTTCACGCCGGCCCCATGATTGTTGATCAACACGTCGATTCGGCCGAAACGTTCGAGCGTCTTTTCGATGAGTGTCTTCCACTGCGCGGTCACCACGGCGTCGGCCTGGACGGCCAGGAGGTTTTCGCCGCCGAGATCGCGTTCGGCCTCGTCGAGCCGCTCTTGGTTGCGACCGGTAATGACGACCTTGGCCCCCATGTCGAGCAGGATTCTAGCCGCTTCGAGCCCGAAGCCCGACGATCCGCCGGTGATGACGACTACTTTGTCGGTAACGTAATTTTCCATTGAGTCTTCCTCCGTTTAGGTTTGTTCAGCGAGGGTTTCGCATATATGTTTCATGCACACGGCCCCTATATGATGACAGCGTGGCCGAGTGTTGTCGATACCCGCCATCGGAAAATCTCCTACCGCCGCCGGTTGAAGGCTTGACTTCGTTGTAACCGACGAAATACTTCCCCTGCGCGGTTGCGTGGTGAAGAACGTTTATGCCCAGCGTAAACGTTTCATACGAAGCCGCTTCGAGCGGATTGGATTCAGTGGCAACGATGCCGAGATTCGCACCAGGCTGATGCCGTGCTACTTTAGTTGGGAGCCGAATATGTACGCCAAGGAGTCTGAGGACAAACGATTGCAACTTATGGAACTGCAACATGAGCTGTTGACGAAGTCGAACGATTAACATTTTCCATTCTTCAAAACCATCGGGGGAGCGAATCATGTTTCGGAAACTCTGTGTTGCCGTATTGATTGGGATGTTTTGCGCGACGAGCGCTTTGGCTATCCAGCCCGACGCGCCGTTTATCGAACTTGCTAAAAAGGAACGCCAGAAGTGGATCGCGGAAGACAAGCAAATCAACTCCAAGCTGGCGGCGTTGCAGCGGCGGTTCTCCAAACGGCCGAACATCATTTACGTGCTGGCCGACGATGTCGGTTGGGGTGAACTCGGTTGGCAAGGCGGAGGGAAGTTCCGCGGCACGCCCACCCCGTCGCTCGACCGGATGGCCCGTGAGGGAATGCGGTTCAACATGGCATACGCCGAGCCGTCCTGCACGCCTACGCGTATCGCGATCATGACCGGCCGCCACCCAGTGCGCACCGGCCTGAATGCCGTGCTTTGGCCGGGACAGAAAGAGGGACTCTCGCCCGAGGAAGTCACCATCGCCGAAATCCTTTCCGACGCCGGCTATCACACGGCCATGTGGGGCAAATGGCACCTGGGCGAAGAGCCCGAACATTCGCCCGAGAACCAAGGCTTCGACCAATCGTATTACGGGCTGTGGAATGGAGCACCGTACGCATGGCCCGACTCGGCCAAGATGTACGACGGCAAGTCGCCCCCGGGCTCCGCCATGTTCTACGACTTCCCCGGAGAGGAACAATATGAGAAGAAGACCGGCATCAACATCGAACATGGTTTCTGCCAAGGCGCCAAAGGCCAGAAGCGAAAGTACCTCGATTATCCCACCACGCAGAAAGGGCTGGCCGACTACGAGCAGGACTGCGCCGAGCAGATCGTCGATTACATCAAGGCCAAAGCCAAGTCGGACAAGCCGTTCTTCATCTATTGGCCCACCTTCACGCAGCAAGTCGCGGGCGTGGCCGAGTATCAAACGAAGCCGTACGTCGACTCGCGAAACAGCCAGGCTTCGTTCATGGCCCGGCATAACGACCACATGAAGAACATATTCGACACGCTCAAGACGGCCGGCATCGCCGAAAACACGCTGGTCGTTTGGATCAGCGATAACGGACCGATGTATGGTTTCTGGCCGATTGCCGGTTACACGTGGCTACGCGGCGAGAAGGGCAAAGTGTTCGAGGGTGGCGTGCGGGTGCCGGCCATGGCATGGTGGCCGGGTACTATCGGTCCCGACCAGGACCCCATCGACTTCATCCACGTTGTCGATCTGTTCACCACGGCAGCCCGCTTGGGCGGCGCGTTCAAGGGCATCCCCGACGACCGGGTGACCGACGGCGTCGACCAGACGGCCCTGTTGTTGCTGGGCGAAGGACACGGTCGCCGCGATTACATGTTCCACTACAGTGGCACGGACCTTGGTGCCCTTCGCTTCGGCGACATCAAGGCGGTCATCAACAAATCTCACGGCGGCGGCCTACCCCCGATCGAGATGTACAACGTCATCCGCGACCCGGCCGAGAAGTTCGGCGGCATGTACAACTACCTCTACACCGTCACGCCATTTCAGAATCTCGCCAAAAGCCACATGCAAATGATCAAGAAGTTCCCCCACCGCGTATCCAAAGTAATCCCCGAAGGCGCCGAGATAACCCCGCACGACTAACAAACCACGCAGTGGGGTCAGGTCGGGATTAGGGATTAAGCCCTAATCCCGGCCTAGGCTCCGCGTGAACTGCACGGACTATTTGTATTTCGCCACGACTAATGAACCGTTGCGAAAGGTGAAGCAGAGACACCAAGAAGATTCTTAGTCCCTAATCCCGACCTGACCCCAGTTCGCCCTGCATTTTCGTTCACGCCGAAAGTCGTTGGGCCGCTTCACCAGAAAACAAAAGCGTTATCACGCAAAACGTCACTTGACTTTCATCGGTACATCTGACCCCAGTTCGCCCGCCAGTTCGCCCGTACTGTTTGGGGCATATCACACCGTCAGCAGGTGGTCTGCTGCCCGACCGCTCGCAGAACGGATGCCAACCAGACCATACCGTAGCCGACAGCGTTGTCTGGATTCTCAGCGATTTTCGTTAGTTCATTCCAGTCGTCCTCCAACTCGCCAAGTGTGTACTCCTTTGGTTCGGAGTAGGGATCGTACTCGTATTCTTTTGGAATCGACCAATATGCCGTCTTCTCGATTTCGACCTCGGAGCACCCGCAATTCTCCAGATGCTTGCACAGAGCCGATGCAATAGACACGATTTCTGTCGTAGTGACCTTCATTCCCTTACCTTTCAATTTTGCGGATGTTCTCCAGAAACTTTTCAATTTCCTGTTGAAGATGCTTGATACGCCCATCAATGATCCGCTGTCGAACAGCATCATTAGGTGCGTTCTTGAGCAACCCTTTGTTGTCGAATGCCGCAGGGTTTTTACGGTATGCATCCAGCTTTGCCTGATGCTCCGCAATCCGTTTTTGGTACGATCTGATTGATTTCCGTTGGGAGGCGGTCAGTACCTTCTTCGGGGCTCTGCATGCATTTACGGCGGCGGTGCCAGTAGCGGTTGCAAGCCCGGACATTCCATACCAGCCAAGCACTATTCCGCCTTGTGCAACGCCATGCCCAGCATGGCCCACTCCCTTCTCGCAAGCATACCCGATGTCATTTGTTAGCGATGGTTCCGCGTTCGCGTAGCGCTTGTCCACAGCATCTTGATGGTCGGCAAATCCTTCTGAAACAACTCCAGGTGCGGCTGCGAACGCGACACAGGCAGACTCGACAGGCACGCAATGGGGTCAGGTCGGGATTAGTTCTACAACAAGGTTTTTGCTCTTTCCTTGGATGGAAAAAAGGCGCATATTGCGTGGTTGATTTGATTTGGTCATAAGGACTGGCCAGTTCCTTGTTTGGGAC
>Ga0180432_10011246_pt1 | contig 10581 bp, 9 predicted proteins | sample SS_ome_10_FD_132414 | JGI IMG/M metagenome (GOLD analysis project Ga0180432, IMG submission 132414) | Hypersaline lake sediment archaeal communities from the Salton Sea, California, USA - SS_1_MS_2 metaG | ecosystem: Environmental > Aquatic > Non-marine Saline and Alkaline > Hypersaline >...
GAGATTCGTCTGGCACTACCTGTTGAACAAGGAGCCCACGGGATGCCTGTATTTCCAAGAATTCATGCCCAATAATGACTCGGATCTCCGCATCACGGTGATTGGCGATCGATACGCATATGGATTCTGGCGAAACAATCGCAAAGGCGATTTTCGCGCTAGTGGCAGCGGCAACATCGATTTTCAACGGCCAGTACCAGAAGAACCGTTGCGATACTGCATGGAACTCAATCGCCGGTTCGACTTCGATTCGATGGCCTATGATATACTTTTCGACGGAAACAGGTTCGTGGTCACGGAGATGTCTTACGCATACGTCGACTGGGCTCCGCAAAAGACCGCGGGGTACCACTTGTTACTTGACAATCGGCAGCTTGAATTCGTGGAGGGACATGTGTGGCCACAGACTCTCTGGGTTGCGTGGGCTCTGCAAAGAGCCCAGCACTTTTTCGACAAACAAGTTGTCGACGACTAAGCGTACCATCGACAGGAGTCGTTTTGTGGGTCGCCTTTTCCCTTTCTTATGCACTCTGAAGTAGAGAGTAAGCACGAGACAGCAAGAGCGAATGCAAGGTAAAGTAGTTCATTTGATCGGCCAGCTAAGGCGCGGCGGAGCGGAGAAGCAATTGACTTGCCTTGCCCGTGCGCTCAAGGATCGCGGTTGGCCCCAGGCCGTCGTTTCGTTCAACCAAGGCGGCTATTGGAAAAAGCGGCTAGAAGAGATGAACGTCCCCGTCCTGGAAGTCCCCCGAACTCCATTGAAACCATTGCGGCTGTTGCGTCTCTTTAGACTCATGCGACGAGAGAAGCCGCGAATCCTGTTGTCGTGGTCGGAGCACGTGGCGGTTTACGCACAATGCCTGCGAGGGATAGGCAACCCCAAGATGATTTACAACGTGCGAATCAACCCGGCCGTTGATACTGATACGGGCGAACCTAGCGATAAGTTGGCCCGATATCGCGGCGCCATGGAGAAAGCCGATCACGTCGTGAGCAACTCCAAGCGAGCTTTGGATGTGCTGAGACAGCATGGGGTACGAATTTCCGGCGGAAGTGTAATACACAACATCGTTTTCGCCGAGGGGCGAGCGACGGCGGACGAAGCGGTCGCCGCCCCGAGAGTCGTGGCCGTCGGCAGCCTAATCAAGAGGAAAGCTTTCGATGTTCTTCTGCATGCGCTGGCCTCGCTGGATGCCGAGGGCATGAAATTCAGTCTCTCCCTGGTCGGCGACGGTCCGGAGGGGCCGGCTCTGAAGGAATTGACGTCGCGCTTGGGGTTGGCCGATTGCGTGGAATTCACGGGCAAGATCGCGGATGTGCCCGGACTCATGGCCGGCGCTCACATCGTCGTTCACCCTTCGCTCCACGAAGGGCTAAGCAACACCGTTCTGGAAGGCATGGCCGAAGGGCTCCCGGTAGTCGCGACCGCGATCGAAGGCAATACGGAAATCATCGAGAGCGGCCGTTCCGGAATACTGGTACCCCCGGGGGAAGCGGAGCCGTTGGCGGATGCCATAAGAGAGTTGCTCCAAGATTCCGCCTTGCGCGGAAGCCTTGGGGAGGCGGCTCTGCGTCGCGTGCGAGAAATGTGCAACGAAACAACAGTGGTTGAATCTTACGAACGCGTTTTTCATTCTCTCTTGTCGGACGAAACAGAATCCAAGTTAGCATAACAGGGTTATACAATGGACAAACTATCTTTTGGAGCGATAGCGGTCGTGGTCTTCATGATACCGTGGGAGGAAATGGCTCAGATTCCGGGTATGAGAACTCTCATATTCGTGGCCGCCGCGCTCGCATTCGGATTGTCGTTGCTTGGGATCGTGTTTAGGCTGTCCGTCAAACGGCTCCCGGCCGCCATGGTGTTTCTGGCCCTGTTTGTCGCATGGTCGTTCCTGTCGCTGTCGTGGTCGCTTAACGATGAGCAAACCTGGATTCGCTCAACCACTTACCTCTATCTGTTTCTGTTTGCCTGGATGATTTGGGAATTCGCCGATTCTCCCATTCGACAACAGTGGTTGATGGTCGCGTACCTTCTCGGCTGTTGCGTTTGCATGGCAATGCAAATCACCGCGTTCGCGCTTGGTACGGCAAGAGGGTTCAGAATCACCGGCGGCGAAGCGAATGTGAACAATCTTGCCACGATGTTGGCAATCGGAATCGCCATGGCCGCGTACCTTGCCGCGCGCACTTCAGCAAAACACAAGCTCCTGCGGAATATATATTGGGCCTTCATTCCAACTGCCGGGTTATCCATCTTCCTTACCGGCTCAAGAGGAGGCGTCGTCGCGCTTGCTATTGTCGTCGTCATGACAATGTGGGCAATGAGATTGGGCGGCTGGAAGGCCATTGTACTATTTCTTCTGGTCGTGGGCGCCGGAGCATACTACGTTCCTAGAATCTTGCCGTCCGATCTGAAGGAACGAGTAACCAGCACGGAAGTGGGTACCCTCGCGGTTCGTTTTAATCTATGGAACGCCGGAATAACCGTATGGTCCGAAAGACCGCTAATCGGCGTGGGATCCGGAGCTTTTATCACGGCAACGGAAGGCATCGCTAATAGGCCCGGCGTCGCGCACAATACATGCATCGCCATTCTCACGGAAAACGGCGCGATAGGGCTCGCGCTGAAGCTGGGCGCCTGGAGCCTGCTTCTGCTCGGCGTATGGGCGATGCCGAGGCAAGAGAGGCTCTTGTGGCTTACGGCATTCGCGGTTTGGGCGGCGGTATCGCTGAAGGGGGACTTGCAAACGTTGAAGATTACTTGGCTGCTCTATGCGATGATAATGGCGCAGGCACGATCCCTGCAGGCTATCCACGGCAAGGTGCCTAGAGTATCCGCGATGTACAGACGCATGGTGCCCGTCAAGCCGCGGTATCCCGAAGGTTTCCCTCCGTAAAGAGAATCGCCGACCCTACGCGGCGAGAGGGGCGCGACAGCGGCGACCCGGCGCGAGGACCGTCCGGACCACGCCCGGATTCCGCGATTCGCGCCGTCCTTGCTTCGCCTTTTCCGAGGATGCAAACGGCTGCCATGCGGCGAGAGGTTGTTCAGACATGAAGCTAATATATATTACCGCGTCAATGCCATATGGCCCTGGCGAGGCGTTCTTTATTCCCGAAATAAATGAGTTGCTCAAGCGAGACGTGGAGTTTCTTATCGTCCCTCGCTCTCCGTCCGGAGAAGTGGTAAACGAGGATGCCAAGCACCTTACGGACGTGGCCCTGAAAAGGCCGCTTCTTTCGGCAGGGATTCTTCTGGGAGCCGCCCTGGAAACACTGCGACACCCGTGGCGAGCCCTCAAGGCAACCGCCAGACTATTCACGGAGGACGGCCCCGTCGTATTGTTGAAGAATCTGGCGGTGCTTCCCAAGGGACTCTGGTTGGCTCGAGTGGCCCGCGATTGGAAAGCGGACCACATTCACGTGCAATGGCTTACCACCACCTCCACCATGGCCATGATCGCGAGCGAAATGACCGGCATTCCCTTCAGTTGCACGGCTCATCGCGGAGACATAGTCGACAGCAACATGCTTGAAACGAAATCCCGCCGCGTTTCCTTCCTGCGATTCATATCGGAAGACGGCCTGGAGATCGCGAGGAAGAAGAGCAAGCAACCGCTGGGGGGAAACCTTTTCGTCTTGCATCTCTCGGTGGACATTCCGCGGTTGCCGACGAAGGAAGCGACCTTCGCCAATCCGCCCGTGCTGCTCTGCGCCGCGCATCTGATAGAAAGAAAGGGACAGCGCTACCTCATCGAGGCCGTGGACATGCTCAAGGATCGCGGCGTGGATATCAAACTTCTCTTGGCGGGCGAAGGTGAACAGCGAGGTGAACTGGAAGCCATGGTCGAGCAGTCCGGTCTGCGGGATCGAATATCTTTCCTCGGACAGGTCGGACACAAGGACCTGCTCGAAATGTACGAGCGTCGGGAGATCGATATCGTGGTCTTGCCGACGCTGCATGAAGGCATCCCGGTCACTCTCATCGAAGCGATGGCATACGGCGTCCCCGTTATATCCACCGAGACAGGCGGAATTCCGGAACTGCTCAAGGACGGGGCTGGAATAATATTGCAGCCTCGGGATCCCCTTGCTCTGGCCGATGCTATTGAAGAGGTGATCGGCAGTCAATCGCTGAGAGAGAAACTCGTGGCCGCCGGAAGGCGACGCGTTGAGGATGGGTGGAGCACCAGTAATTTCTTTACCACGACGATGGAACACATTAAGGGCCCGGCGGAGAATACCGGGAGTGGGGAATGAGCAATACTCTTCCACGCGTGTCAATAATTATCCCTTGTCGCAATGAAGCAGGCTGGATCGAGCGCTGCTTGGCGTCGGTTGCGGCCAACGACTACCCCAAGGATCGGCTTGAGATTCTGATTGTTGACGGTCTGAGCGACGACGGAACGCCGGCGATTCTTGAAACGCTTGCGGCCGAGCATCCTCACGTGCGCGTATTGGAGAACCCGAATCGCACCGCTCCCGCCGCTTTGAACATCGGCATCACGGAAGCCAACGGCGACGTGATTATGAGAATGGACGCCCATAACGAGTATTCCGATAAATACATTTCGTCGTTGGTGAACTGGCTCCAGCGGAGCGGGGCGGACAACGTGGGTGGTCGCTGGGTCACTCAGCCCGGTGACGATAGCGTGATGGCCCGAGCCATCGTTGTCGTATTGACGCACCGTTTCGGCGTGGGCGGCGCGCATTACCGTTTCGAAGTCAACGAACCGCGTTCGGTTGATACCGTGCCTTTCGGCTGTTACCGGCGAAGCGTATTCGACAAAATCGGACTCTTCGACGAGGAATTAGTGAGAAATCAAGACCTTGAGTTCAATCTGCGGCTTAGGAAACATGGCGGGTCAATATTGCTTGTTCACGGGGCCGAGTCCCGCTACCATGCGAGAACCTCATTGAGGAAAGCCTGCCGCATGACTTTCCTGAACGCTTACTTCTCTCCCCTTGTCATGAGGAAACTGGGAGGCACGATCAATATTCGGCAACTTGTTCCCGCCGCGTTCGTGGTGGCTTTGGTGTCGCTGGGTATCCTGGCCACGCTAAGCCCGCTCGGCACGGCGGCATTTGCCTTGCTCCTCGCGGCATATCTGCTGCCTGCCGGAACGATTGCACTTCGGGCGGCGCTTATGCACGGTTTGCGGTGCGGGATGAATGTGTTTGTGCTATTCCCCTTAATCCACATCAGCCACGGGTTGGGGTTTCTCAAGGGAGTCCTGGACTTCATCGTCCTGCGGAGGAGCTACAAGAAGAAGGCGAACACCATGAAGATCACTCGCTAGGCAACGCACAAAAAACATCGTCCGACGGCACATTCCCTATTTCGCTTGTGAATGTCCTTCAGGTGAGTTTTCCTCGCGAGTACCCCCGAAATAGAGATTGAGCAATCAAGCAATGGCCGATCACCCCGCAATCAATTCACCAACAATCCGCTTCCGACGGAAAATCGAAGACTTCTTCGGCGGCGGGCGCTGCTACGCCTTGGCGAAAGGTCGCGTCGGCCTATACGTCGGGCTCTTGGCGATGGACTTGCCCGCCGGTTCAAAGGTTATCGTGCCGGGCTATTCGTGCGTGGTCGTGCCCTCGGCGATTAAATACGCCGGCCTCGAACCGGTATACGCGGATATTGACCCGCACACGTACAACATCACCCCGCAATCGCTCCGCGAGGCACATTCGGAGGATGTTTCGGCGGCCATCATCCAACATACTTACGGAATTCCCTGCGCCGCCGACGAAATATTCAAATGGGCCGAAGAGCTTTCGCTCCCGTTGATTGAGGATTGTTGCCACTCTTTCGGAAGCAAAACCGAGGGGAAGCTATGCGGCACCCTCGGTAGCTTCTCTTTCATGTCCGGGCAATGGAACAAACCGTTCTCAACAGGGCTCGGCGGGATGCTCTTGGTAAACGACATGCAGTTGGCCGAGAAGGTCGACCGCGTCATGGACGAACGGTCCGTGCCGTCGGGCATACCGCGAAACATGCTACTCCGTTTCCAGATACTCGTGTTCGAAGCTCTCGTGAACCCTCGCACGGCCGGAAAGATAACCAAGCTCTACAGGTTCCTAAACAAACTAGGGCTGGTCGTCGGCAGTTCCACGGAAGGCGAGTTGATCGGTGAAATGCCGGACGATTACCTGCAAGAAATGGCCCCCTGTCAGACGAAGAAGGGGCTCCGCGAACTGGCTCGCATCAGCCAGAACATCGAACAGCGCGGAAAGCTCACCGCCTTCTACCACGAGCGACTGCAAGACACCGGCTTCACTCCACTGAACGACGCGTTGGTGGCCGATCAACCGTTGTTGCGCTATCCGGTTCGGGTTTCCAATAAGAACGAGGTCGTCGAAGCGGCCGAGAACCGAGGTTTCGAGATCGGCACGTGGTTTGAATCGCCGCTGCATCCCGAGGGCACTCGGTTGGAAGATTTCGGCTATATTCCCGGAATGTGCCCGAGGCGGAAAGGGCATGCCGGGAGGTCGTCAATCTGCCCACGCATCTGAAGGTCGACCAAAAGACGGCCGAGAATACACTAGCTTTCCTCAAGGAGGTCGGCAAACCCGTCTGACACGGGCTTGTCCTCCACAACTTAGGCATGATTAAACGACTATTTGATCTTTCGGTCTCGGGCGTTATGTTCCTGGTGTTCGCGCCGACTCTGCTGTTGCCAATAGCGATTGTTGTGAAACTAACGTCTCGCGGGCCGGTGTTCTTCAAGCAGGAGCGAGTAGGCCGCGACTTTCGCCATTTCATGATCTACAAGTTCCGCACAATGGTCCCCGACGCTCCCAAGTTGGGCGGCGTGATAACCATCGGCGACGATCCCCGCATAACCAAGGTTGGTCGACTCCTGCGGAAGACCAAGCTGGACGAACTTCCCCAGTTGATCAACGTGCTCGTCGGCGACATGAGCCTCGTCGGGCCCCGGCCCGAAGCTCCCAAGTACGTCGAGATGTTCGAGGACGACTACCGCGAAATCCTCAAGGTCCGCCCGGGTGTTACCGATCTGGCGTCTCTCAAGTATCGCGACGAATCGACTATTCTCGGTCAGGCGGAAGACCCCGAGGAGGAATACGTCAAGCGCATTTTGCCCGAGAAGCTTCGTCTCGCGAAACAGTACGCACGTCAATCGTCCCTGTCGGTCGATCTTGCTATCATACTGAAGACGGTCATGCTACTGCTCGGCGACCGACTCCCCAAGCGGAAGAAAGCCGACAACGACAACACTTAAGAACGACCGATAGATGACTTCGCGATTACCCGATCCATGAAGCTATTTGTCGGCCGCCCCTTAGGATACGCGACAAACGGAATTACCACATGAACCAAGAAACGCCCATGCAAGTCCCCTTCTTCCGACCATCGATCACCGATGCCGAGATCGGCGAGGTCGTCAATTGTCTGCAATCCGGATGGCTGACGTCGGGCCCCAGGGTCAAGGAGTTCGAGAAACGCTTTCGCCAAAGCGTGGGCGCGAAACATGCCGTGGCCGTCAACTCTTGCACGGCCGCCTTGCATCTGGCCGTCGAAGCCCTAGGACTAAAGGCCGGGCAGGCCGTGCTCGTGCCGACCATGACCTTCGCCGCCACCGCCGAGGTAATTCGATACCAGGGTGCCGTCCCCGTGCTCGTCGACTGCGATCCCCTTACGCTCAACATGGACCTCGACGACGCCCGGCGCAAATTGGACCAGTTGGCCTCCGGTAGCCTGGGGTTGGACTCCGATCTGGAACCGGTGGGAATAGTTCCGGTTCACGTGGGCGGGCTAATGATGGATATCGACGCGGTCCACTCGCTGGCCGCCGAACGGGGGTTTTGGGTGCTGGAAGATGCAGCTCATGCCTTTCCGGCCGCTTACCGCAAATCACCCGAAGAATCTTGGCGACGTTGCGGAGAGAACACCGCCGCCGTCTCCTGCTACTCCTTCTACGCCAACAAGACCATAACCACGGGCGAGGGCGGCATGGCCGTCACCGACAACGAGGAACTCGCCGGGCGGATGAGGCAGATGTCCCTGCACGGGCTCTCGCACGATGCCTGGAAGAGATATTCCGGCGGCGGAGCGTGGGACTATCGCATCGTGGCGCCCGGCTTCAAGTACAACATGACCGATCTGGCCGCCGCCATCGGCATGCACCAAATGGATCGCGCGGAAGAAATGCGGCAGCAGCGAGAGGCAATCGTGCGACGTTTCGCCGAAGCAATGGCTGGAATGTCTCGAATTGAACTCCCGGCCGATTCGCCCGACAGAATACACTCCTGGCACCTATTCCCCATTCGCCTCGTCTTGGACAAGCTCACGGTCGACCGCAACGAGTTCATGGAGCATCTACGCTCCCGCGGCGTGGGCACTTCAGTCCATTGGCGGCCTCTTCATCTGCACCCTTACTACGAAGAGACTTTCGGCTGGCGACCGGAACACTGTCCCGCCGCCTCGGCCGAATGGGCACGAAGAATCAGCCTGCCGTTGTTCCCCGGCATGCGAGACGACGAACAGCAACACGTGATTGACACGGTCGCCGATCTGTGCGACCAGTTCGCCGCTTCGTAGCTCTTCAGCAGGCCACCCTCTGGGGCGCCGGGTTTGCCGCATCCACTCCGCCGGCTCCTGATGTAGCGCCAACCCTCGATAACGCGGGTAAGCTGCGTACTTCAGGGGGAGCCGCTACCGACAATCTCTCTTGCGCAAATCGGTCTGGACTCGGCCCAAGGTTTCTGCGAAACTCTCGCCCCCTTGATTGGTGGCGATTCCACCAGTTCCGTGCCGAGGCTTTGGCGGAATTCAATGTTCGCCTTGGTTTCGCAGGCCTGTTCGGGCATCGACCTTGCTAATTGGAGAAGACCAAATGATCGGCGGTGAGAGTGGTTCCCGTTTTGTTCGGACGTTGTTCGCGTGTCTGGTGGCGGTTGGCCTTTTCGTGCCGGCCGGTTGCCAACTGTTCCAGGGTTCGACTTCGAGATCGACCTTCGTGGAAGAACAGCCCAAACCAACGATAAGCGGCTTCGTCGGCTCGGATCGGCTGGATCCGTAGACTGTCGGCCCGTTATCCCAAAACATTATTCGTCTTCACCAAAGGAGAAGGCCGCATGATCGCCGCCAAACGATCCTTTACTCTGATTCGACTGTTCTTCGCATGCACGGTTGCCGCCGTTTTCTGCCTGCCGGCTGCCAGTTGCGGCACGATTTCCCCGACCGCGCCGGGTCCACTGAGTTCCATGCGGACGGGTTTTGGAGCCAGCGACGAAGACAAGGCTCTTCGAGAACTGGTCGAGAAGGACAGCTTCCCCACGGCCAGACAAGCGGGCTTGAAGTAATACTCCAGGACTCGGACATCGACACCCAATAGTCGTCGCCCCCTACTTTCCATCGCCCGCTGGGCCAATACAATGGGGGTATGGCAACCGACTTGATTCTTGGAACCGCCGGGCATATCGACCACGGCAAAACCGCCCTGATAAAGGCCCTGACCGGCACCGATACCGACCGGCTTCCCGAAGAGAAGCGGCGCGGGATCACCATTGAACTGGGTTTTGCCGAACTCTCGCTAGGTCCCTATCAACTGGGAATCGTCGACGTGCCGGGCCACGAGCGGTTCGTCCGAAACATGCTGGCCGGCGCCACGGGCGTCGATTTGGCCCTGCTGGTCGTTGCCGCCGACGACTCCGTAATGCCGCAAACCCGCGAGCATCTGGAAATCCTCCGCCTGTTGAACCTTCGCGGCGGCGTTATCGCCATCACCAAGTGCGATCTGGCCGAATCGGAGTGGTTGGACCTGATCGAACAGGACATACGCGAGTTGGTGGCCGATACGTTTCTGGCCGACGCGCCGATAATACGCACCAGCGCGACCGAGGGCTCGGGGGTCGACGAGTTGATCGCCGCGCTGACCGACGCCGCCGCCCAAGCAGCCGAAACGTCGCCCAGCGACTCGGGCCCCTTTCGCATGGCAATCGACCGCACGTTCACCGTCGCCGGACACGGGACCGTGGTTACCGGGAGCGTCATAAGCGGAAGCGTCGCGACCGGCGATGAGTTGGTAATCGAACCGGACGAAATCAAGGTCCGGGTTCGCGGCTTGCAAAACCACGGACGGGAGGCCCAACAGGTGCACCGTGGCCAACGAGCGGCCATTAACCTCGCCGGCGTGCATCACGATCAGTTGCGGCGAGGTCACGAATTGGCCTCGCCCGAACATTTGCTCCCAAGTAGCTTGCTCTGGACCCGGCTTCACCTGCTGGAGTCGGCCCCCCGCCCGCTCAAGAATCGAAGCCGCGTCAGACTGCACGTCGGCACCGCGGAAGTGATGGCCTCGGTGATGCTGTTCGACCGTGATCGGTTGATGCCGGGAGAGCGGGCACCAGCTCAGCTTTTTCTGAGCAATCCGGCCGTTTCCACTTGGGGGCAGCCGTTGGTGATTCGCAGCCAGTCGCCGGTGATGACTATCGGCGGCGGGCAGGTGATCCACCCGAACCCCTCGCGATTGCGGAGATTGGGGAAGAACGATGAGCAGGCGGCGGACACTCTTCGGCGTTTGGGAGATCTTTGGTCGGACGATCAGTTGC
>Ga0180432_10011249_pt1 | contig 10578 bp, 9 predicted proteins | sample SS_ome_10_FD_132414 | JGI IMG/M metagenome (GOLD analysis project Ga0180432, IMG submission 132414) | Hypersaline lake sediment archaeal communities from the Salton Sea, California, USA - SS_1_MS_2 metaG | ecosystem: Environmental > Aquatic > Non-marine Saline and Alkaline > Hypersaline >...
ATTTCTTGCCTTTGAGCTCTGTTTACACTATATGCCATACTTTGAAAATAGTTTTTTTGTATGTATGATGAACGATGAAAAAGAAATTTGAATCTATTATCAAATACTTGATTTGCGTAACCCAGGAAGAAGGACCGATAACAGGTATCGATATCGCCAGGCAATTTCGCCCAGAGGAGACCACTCGTGAGGCCACATTCAGAAATCTGAATGCGGCCTTTTTAATTTCTCTCTGCGGGAGTCTTCACCCCCATTATCTTGAGGCTGAACATTTCATAAAGACCCTCAAGAAAAAGCCTGACTGGAAAGATGCGGTCGACTTTTTTTGTAAATGTAGAACTCTGGTCATTGGAGAAATCGAGGAGAGGTGCACTAAGGACAGCGGTTTTCGTGAAAACCTGGACCAATTGTGGCAGTGGGTCAAAGATCCCCAAAACCTCAATAACCGAAGGGAGACAGTAAAGAAATTCTGGGGATTTTTTTTTCCTGAAGGCGTTTCACTATTGGAGCGGCGAGAGGATAACATTAATGCGCTTCGGAAGAAAAGAACCATCAGAATTACACGATCGAATCCTGACCCAATCAAAAATCCGGCGAATGAGATTTTGTTTACATCAAATGTCCTGCTGACCGTGCCTTCCCCTACCACACGAATCGATAACCTGACATTGCCTGAACATCTGAAATCAAGACTGCATGAAATAATAAGAGAACCGCAGATCTACTGGTATGATCATCCGATTCAGATAGGTGTGGAGGCTGAAAAGAATGAGGTGGTATATGGACTAAAGGGTCTGGATCAGGCAGTAGCGTTTGAGAAGGAGAAGGGAATTCTAAAAAAAAATATGAAGGTCCATTGTGTTCTCTCAGTCTCGGTAACCCACGCTGGGCTCCACGACATGGCGAGGGCATACCTTGAAGATGTTTTGAGAAGAGAGAAAAGTATTAGAAACCTCAATGTCTATATCCTCACAGAATATGATGTCGCCACACTTACCGGGAAGATCCTCAACCCTGCCGTAAGTCATTACATGAACTTAAAGGATGCGAATCTACTGCATGAGATCATTGGTGTGGACGGTGATTATGGCAGGCACTACACATTTCTTAAAGCGATTTCGGCCTTTTGGCAGGTTTTTATAAATTCAAATGTCAGGGGAACCTTCAAGATAGATCTTGATCAGGTTTTTCCTCAAAATGAACTTGTAAGAGAAACGGGTGCCTCGGCATTTGAACACTTTAAAACACCCCTCTGGGGGGCAGAGGGATTGGATGAGAATGACAACCCGGTCGAATTGGGGATGATCGCCGGAGCCTAGTAAACAAAGAAGACATTGGCCGTTCACTTTTCACGCCGGATGTGAGTTTTCCAAATAAGAATATTTGCGGAAACGAATGGATTTTTTACAGCCAACTCCCCCAGGCCGTTTCAACTGAGGGCGAGATGATGACCCGTTATGGAGAGAGTGAATTAAATGGCCGGGACCGATGTATCCAGCGGGTTCACGTAACTGGTGGAACGTGTGGCATACTTGTAGAGAGTCTTAGAAAATATCGGCCTTTTACGCCTACTTTCATCGGCCGCGCCGAGGATCAGGCATACATGTTATCCGTATTATTGAACGAGGGCGGCAGAACCCTTAGATATGCGCATGAGGCCGGATTAATAATGCGTCATGACAAGAAGAGCTTTGCAGGCGAAGCGATTCAGTCAGCCTACACCGGAAAATTGATCGGTGATTATGCCCGTATACTTCATTTTTCATACTATGCCAGGGCATTACCCTGGTCCGTGGAACGGATAAAAGACATGATTGATCCCTTTACGGGTTGTTTTGTGTCAACCATACCCTTTACCGTGGTCAGTCTCCGGCTCGCATTAGGGGGAGCTCTGTTTTTCAAGAATGGGAAGCCGAACGAGGGTTTCGACCTACTGCAAATGGGGACAAATCGTTTGCACAAGATAATCAAGAAACTGTCGGAGACCCCAAATCCTTTACGTGAGAAATTTCAGAAAGAGAAAAAGGCATGGAATGTTTTTTATGATGTCCTGGACAAAGTGGAGGAGGGACTACAGAGAGGCGATCCATTTGACCTTGATCTTGATAACAAGGCCAAAGAAATGATTAAAACGTCTCAAATTGATCTCGGGACCTGATTAAGACATTAATTAATGTGTACAAATATTTGATTTAATGTCATGCTTATCATACCATTTTCATTACGGTTTTTGAATTGACATCCTGTAAGAGATGAAGTAAATTACAGATTGTTTAGCCGTTTAGCGATTTAAAAATAATGGTACAAGAGACTCCCACAGCCCTGTCATTAGCTGATGGTTCTTTCAAAGCGCTAAACGGTTACGATATTGTGATAAAGATCAAACCGATATTTTTTTGAACATTAAGATCAGGGCGCTTCACAGTTGTCACCTGATTAGGGTAAAGGATGAATGTCAAATTTTGGGGGACGAGGGGGTCAATTCCCGTCCCAGGCAAAGATACGACGATTTACGGGGGCAACACCACCTGTTTAGAGATTACGCTTGACAGTGGCAAGGTGATCATCATTGATTCGGGAACAGGACTCAGGCCACTGGGTGAGCAGCTCACGGGTGACAGGGCAAAGGTCGATATCCACCTTCTTATAACACATATCCACTGGGACCATTTATGGGGCTTTCCCTTTTTTGAGCCGGTCTATGAGCCAACAACCAAAATAAAAATAGACGGCTGTCCAACCTGCATGAAAGGGCTGAGGGCTACGTTTGATAACAAAATGGGGGATGGTTTTTTCCCAATCAAATTTGATGACCTCAAGGCCGAGATCCGTTACCTGGATACACTCAGTCATGAACCTCTAAAGATCGACAGCGTAATCGTTGACAGCATTCCCCTTCAACATCCCCAGGGTGGATTCGGGTTTCGTTTTCGTGAAGGCAAAAAGACACTTGTCTTTATCACAGACAATGAACTCACAGACGAGGCATGGGCCGGAAGGCGATTTGAAGATTACGTAGCGTTTTGCAAAGATGCAGATATCTTGATACACGATGCCCAGTATACCCCTGAAGAAAGGGAGGCTCGCAGGGGCTGGGGTCATTCAGATTATGTGGCCGCATTTAAACTTGGCCTGGAATCTCGTGCAAAACGGTTAATTCTGTTTCACCATGATCCGACTCGAAAAGACCCCGAGGTGGTGTCCTTCAAAAATCATTGCAAGGATCTCGCAAAAAAGAATAGCGTTGACATTGTCATTGATGCCGCCAAAGAAGGTAGTGAGTTGACACTTTGATTCCTATCTTTCGCCATTCCAGGTAGTGCCGTAGGAAAAAGATACAGGCAGAACCCTCTGAAAAGAGTCCACCCCGGTCCCTGTCACGCAGCAGATCAATAACGCACCCAGGGTCATTGACGTTTCAGTATTGCGGGGCTTTCTTTAGTATCTGTTAGGATAAAAAGAACATTAACCCTGCCTGTGGCATAAAAACTGAACGGTTAACCTCAAAAAATCTTCGTATCATAAGAGGTATTATGCGTGACATATTCAAAATGATAGTGATTGATAACCAAAAGGAAACGGGTAAGAAAGAACTTTCAATGGGTATTGATTTGCAGATTGCCGCGAGGGAAATCCGTTGCCCAGTTTCTAAAAATTGCCAATCCTACGAGGAATTGCTCGCTGAGATTGAGGCCATTCAAAGAAATTTGGAGGGCATAAAAGCGGAAGCAAAAACATATTTTAAAGGACCCGCTTCAGAAGATGACTCTCAGTTTAGGGCTGAAACGTCTCCCGAAGAAATTTGGGCAATCCTTTCCAAAATTCAAGATGAGTTGGATTTTGTAGAGCGTTTTAACAGTCTCGATGACACCAAAAGAAAAGAGGTGGCCGATCATGTGATCACTAAATGCAGTGTCTTTTCGGGGAGAGGCTCTGTTTTTTCTACTCGGTATAATAATAAAACGGGATATATGGAATGAAGTAAATTCCGATGTCCCTACTCTTTGACATCCACTGCCTTCTTGATCAGCTTTTCCCGATTTTTTAGGGAGTGCCTCCGTTTTTTTTCAGACCATTCCAATATCTTGCTGTTGGCCTCGCTCGCAAAACGGGGGTTTTTCACACGGGGGTAGATTTCCAGGTCCCCCTCATCACGAGCATGGGCAAAGGCTGCCCGGCCTAAAGGCGTTCTTGTGATGACGGTGGTCCAACCCTCTTGGGCCGCAATCCCCCCAAAGGAAATATCGGCGAATTCAGCAGAGTAGTCATCACAATGCTGGCAGGCATAACGCTTCATGAAGTCTAAACGATCCAGCGGAATGAGCCGGGTCTCGCCATTGACAAGGTGGATGATCAGCTCTTCTTTGATATTGATTTTTTTTACATCGCTCCAGGCAAAGTTCCCCAGCGCCTCGAGCTTTTCCCTCTGTGCCGAACCAAACATGAAGTTACCGGAACAAAAAAGACCCAGACAATAACTGATGGAATCCGTCGGAACAATCCCCAGGGTTTCCATTTTGCGAATGGTCTTAATCTGACAGGGTGTTCCAACGAATGCCACACGGCGCATCCCTCTTCGGGTCAAAGCCCCTAACATCTGTACAGAAGGCGAGTAAGTGGAATACTGTTCGCTATACAGACTCATCCCATGAGAGGAATCGAAGAAGAATCCTGCTGCCTCGCCAATCTCCTGCCGCGAGGTCGCCATCCATGGTTCACGTTTGAAAACACCGGTCTGGCGGGTGACAATCGCGCCGTCTATGCGGCCAATATCAAACAGATGCAAAAGCAAGGCTGTCACGACCCCACCGTCTGTCGCCCGCTGGCGGACATTCTCATCCCGAGCACGGGCTACGGTGATTTCCAAGACCCGACCCATGGGCGTATTCCAGCCGATACGTTCACGGGTTTCTTCGTCCAGTTCGCCGATTTCAGGGCAGATCATGTAGCAAATGCCACACTCGATACACTTCTCGATATCATCATAGATGGGTTTCCCATCCGAATCCTGCTTTAAGGCCCCAAAATTAATGGCCGTACAGAAGGTAACGCACCCTCCGCAATGATGACATAACCCGGCTTTCTGGACTTCCTGCACCAAATTGAAAAAGGTCTTCATGCTTTCCTCCCGTCCGGTGAACAAACGCCTCAGGAAACCTCCGGTCTGGGATAGAGCCCCGCCCTTTCAACGATTTCCGGCACTTTATCCTCCCATTCGATGGCCATAATATGGAACCCGGCCACGCCGGGAACCTTTTTCAGACGATCGATGGACTCCAGACAGATCTGGATGCCCTCGTCAGGTTGTTTTTCTTTGGGTACCCCGGCCATCCGTGAAACCACCTCATCGGGTACGTCCATTCCCGGGACTCGATTTTTCATATACTTAGCCATCCCTGCGGATTTAAATGGTGTAATCCCGGCCAAAATGTACACCTTCTCGGTGAGTCCCAAATCCCGGGCCATCTCCATCCATTTTTCGAAACGATCCAGGTTGTAAATGCACTGGGTTTGAATGAATTCAACACCGGCCTTGACTTTTTTGGCTAAACGAAGTGCCCGGATTTTAAAAGGGTCGGCAAAGGGATTGGCGGCCGCACCAACGAACATTTGTGGGGGACGCTCGATGTCGTCACCGCCAATGAATTGGCCATTATCCCGCATATGGCGTATCGTTTGGATAAGTTGGATTGAATCCAGGTCGTGCACATTTTGTCCTTTCGGACAATCGCCAAAGCTCTGATGATCTCCGGTGAGACAAAGGATATTATATATGTCAAAGGAAGCTGCTCCTAAGATGTCACTTTGCAAAGCAATGCGGTTCCGATCCCTTGTCACCATTTGCAGGACCGCCTCTACGCCTAAGAGCTTCAGTTGAATACAGGCAGCCAGACTGCACAGGCGGGTCACAGACGTCTGATTGTCGGTGATGTTGATGGCATCCACATATTCCCTGATCATCTCCGCTTTATTGGTGATAACCTTCGGGTTGCTTCCCCGCGGTGGTCCGCACTCGGATGTGACGGCCAGGTGACCCGCTGCAAGTACTTTTTCCAATTTACTTGGTGTCTTCGCATTCATTCCTATACATCCTCATGGATAAGTTTTCGGGGGCCTCCAGCCCTTTCTGTTGACCAATCCTTCAAGGGCACAATTTCTACATAATCATCTAACTTCCCAAGCGTCTCAAGACGTTCCACAATAAGGTGCCAGGCGCAGTCCAGTTCTTTATCGATTTCACATTTACCCTTATTGGAACCGCCGCACGGCCCATTGAGAAGCCTTTTCGCACAGCGGGATATCGGACAGATTCCGGCGGTCACACCGAGAACGCATTTACCACAGGCCTGACAACTCTCGGTGAATATGCCCGGCTTTTCAACATCGCCTAAAAAACAGGTGTCCAGACCTGGGTAAACAAGCAGGGTAGGGTATATTTTTACCATAAATTGGACACCTACCCCACACGCAAGGGACAACACTACGTCGGCCCATTCGATTTCCTTTTTAGCGGACTCAAAAAACTCATGTTCACATTGCCGCTCGATGCCTGAGTCTCGAATATCCATTTCGGTGTCTTCCTGTTTGGACCGCATTCGAAGTAGCGAAGCCAGAATTTCAGCCTCTTTGTTGCCTCCCTCGTGGCAGACCGCCACACAGGTGTTACAACCAAAAACCAAGACTTTTTTGTAACCGTTGATACTCTCCCAGATTTCGTCGATTGGTTTTTGTTTACCCACGATCATTTGAGACACCTCCTTTTTCACGCTTTTTGCTCAAGGCCAATAAAATGGGTGAGGGTCCGAGATCCCGGACCTTTTGGGTAAAGTCGTTACATATATCCGCCCACTTAGGCCCTTCGGCTGCTGACAGATTAAACATCTCGAGTCTTTCAGATTCAATGTTCACCGACTCGATCAGCTTTTTTAATTTCTTAACTCTTTTTTCTGCATGAATATTTCCTTCCAGGAAATGGCATTCCCCCTCCAGTCACCCAGCCACAAAAACGCCATCCACGCCCCGTTCAAACGCCCGAAGTACATAAATATGATCGATCTTCCCGCTGCAGGGGAGCCGGATGATCCTGACATTGGGTGAATATGACAATCGCATGACGCCAGCAAGGTCTGCCGCCGCAAAGGCGCAGAAGTGACAGGCAAAGACTAATATGTGAGGTTCCCAGTCTGGCAGGGTAATCTGTGGCACGTCCCTTTCTGATTTGGGAAAATCAATAGCGCTTTGTAAAGATTTCTCCATGCTGAAATCCTTTGCTGTGGTTTAAAGAAAACGTCCTGTGCGGTTATTCAACCATCGGTCTTATTTTTTACGCATCATTCCTTTTTTTGGGCACTGTCAGAGACCCTCAGTATAAGCATCGATCATGGCGATGATCTGATCATCCCGCACGTTTTGTACCTGGAAAGCTTTGGCCGGGCAGATGCCGGCACAGATTCCGCAACCTGTACATTTGACCTCATCGTGGCTTATCCTACCGTCCTCATCAATATAGGGAGACCCGAATGGGCAGACCCGAAGACATGCCAGGCAAGACATACAGATATCACGGTTGTGCTTGGAGATGGTTCCAGATAATGTTAGGGTCTCTTTTGAAAGTAACACCCCTGCTCGGCCGGCGGCGGCAAGCGCCTGGGCGATGGTCTCTTCAAGCGGTTTGGGGTAATGACAAAGACCTGCCACGAAAAGACCATCTGCAGCCATATCCACGGGCCGGAGCTTGGGATGGGCTTCGTTGAAAAACCCATCTGCATTGACACCGCATTTATAGCGCTCCACCAGATTTTGGTTGTCCTCACGGGCGACAATGGCTGTTGCCAAAACAAGATAATCCACCTGAAACCTCATCGGCCGTTCAAGGATGTGATCCACGGCCTGCACAAACATATTTCCATCTTGAACAAAAACTTCGGGTTTGAGGTCTACCGCATAGCGTATAAAAATGACCCCCAATTTTCGAGCCTCTGTATAAAGATCTTCACGGGCACCATAGGTACGGATGTCGCGATAAAAGATGATGACTTGTCTTTCCGGGTTGTCTTTTTTTAGCGATAGGGCGCTTTTAACCGAGTGTGTGCAGCATACACGACTGCAGTAAGGCCTCTCGGAATCGCGTGAGCCAACACACTGAATAAAGGCCACCGCGCCGGCATCTTTTAGCGATTTGGCATTCTGTTCAATGAGGTCGTCAAATTGGAGCTGGGTCACAATGCGATCATCTTCACCGAACAGATACTCCGTCGGCTGGTATTCTGTTGCACCGGTAGATAGAATGGCCGCGCCATGCTGGATATCTTGATGTTTACCGTCGATATTGATTTTGCTCACAAAATTTCCTACAGAGCCGGAGGCAGATTCAAGGGTGGCGTTCTTGTAAACCGTAATCTTTGGATGTTTCTCGGTTTTGGTGATCATTTCAGCAAGCGTATCCTGAACGGGTTCGTTTCGCCATGTTTTTTGGATTTTCAGAGCGTTTCCGCCTAAAGCAGCTTCCTTTTCGATGAGAACAGTCTCAAAGCCTTGATCTGCAACTCCCAAGGCTGCCGTCATTCCGGCTACCCCCCCGCCGATGACAAGCGCCCTCTGAATGATGTTCACAGTGATTTCGGATAGGGGGTCGGCCAGCGTTACCTTTGCCACACCCATTCGAACCAGATCTTTGGCTTTGAGGGTTGCCGCTTTCGGGTCATTTTGGTGTACCCAGGAATCCTGATTTCGGATGTTGGCCATCTCAATCAGGTAAGGATTTAATCCTGATTCCTTTAATGTATCCTGAAACAACGGTTCGTGAGTTCGTGGAGAGCATGCGGCTATTACGACACGGTTTAAGTCCTGCTCTCTGATTGTTTCAGTAATGCGGATTTGAGTATCCGTGGAGCAAGTAAACAGGTTGTTTTCAGCATACACCACATTGGGAAGGGTCTTTGCATATTCTGTGACGGCAACCACATCCACCACACCGGCAATATTGATGCCGCAGGAGCACACAAATACGCCAACTCTGGGGTGTTTGGTGACACTGCGCTCTTCGGGATATTCCTTTTTTGTCACCCGTGTCCCCCGGACGGCCGCCAGCGCCCTGGCGGATTCGACCGCTGCTGCTGAGGCTTCTGTCACCGCTTGGGGAATGTCCTTGGGTCCGGACATGGCGCCTGTCACGTAAATGCCTTCAAGGCTGGTGGATACAGGATTAAAACTCTTGGTTTCGACGAAGCGGTATTTATCTTGTTTAAGACCCAGCCTCTCGCATATAGCGGTGGCGTCTTTGGGTGCTTCCATCCCTACGGAAAGGACCACCATATCAAAATCCTCCACGACCTGTTGCCCAGAGTCCGAGGCGTAGGTCAAGGATACGCCTATGTTGTTTTTCCCTCCCAGAATCGTGTGGGGCATGGTCCGTAAAAACCGGACGCCTTTTTCCTTGGCTCCTTCATAAAATCGTTCGAACTCTTTGCCGTGGCTTCGGATGTCCATAAAGAAAATCGTCATTTCCGGACCTTCACTGCTTAGATGCTCGGCGGTCACCAGCGCCTGCTTGATCGCGTACATGCAGCAGACAGAAGAACAGTAACCGTTTTCGCAACGATTGGTATTCCTGGATCCCACACACTGAATCCAGGCGATTTTCCGGGGTTCCTTATTGTCCGAAGGACGCACAAGGTGTCCCATACAGGGGCCGTTGGCCGAAAGCAGGCGCTCGTACTCCAGGCTTGTGACAAGATCTGGGGTCTTGGTATAACCGAAAAAATCAAAAGACGCAGGATCAAAAGGTGAAAATCCTGATGCAAGAATCACCGCACCCACGTTTATAGTGATTTCCTCCTCCTCATCGTCAAAGTTTATGGCACCGGTGGGGCAGAATTTTTCACAGGCTTTGCACCTGGCCTTTTGGAGATAAATGCAATTTACACCATCAATGACGTATTTCAAAGGCACCGTCTGGCCGTACTTGATGTAGGCGACCTTTCTTTTTCCCATGCCCGCGTTGAATTCGTCGTCTACCTTTCTGGGACATTTGTCCGCGCAGTGGCCGCAGGCGATGCATTTATTGGCGTCTATATACCCCGGGTGCTTTTTCACCCGAACGGTGAAATTGCCCGCATTACCGGAGACATCTATGATTTCGGATAATGTCATGAGCTTGATGTTTAAATGCCGACCGCATTCCACAAGCTTGGGAGAAAGGATACACATGGAGCAGTCATTGGTGGGAAAAGTTTTATCCAGTTGGGCCATTATGCCCCCGATTCCAGAACTCTTTTCCAACAGGTACACATAAAAGCCGCTTTCGGCAAGATCCAGAGAAGCCTGGATTCCGGCGATACCGCCGCCGACAACCATAACCGCCCCGACGGGTTTTGTGTTCATGGGTCCCTCTTTTTGTTTTTAAAACTAAACGTTCATAAAAGGACGTCTTCCTAAGAATTCCATTTTTACTAATTATAATTATTATAGTATTTATATTTTGTCAAGAAAATAATTTAAATAAATTAATTAGAAATATTATAAATTCTATAATTAATAAATTTTTATAATTGAATTGTGAGATTATATAGATTGACA
>Ga0180432_10011250_pt1 | contig 10576 bp, 6 predicted proteins | sample SS_ome_10_FD_132414 | JGI IMG/M metagenome (GOLD analysis project Ga0180432, IMG submission 132414) | Hypersaline lake sediment archaeal communities from the Salton Sea, California, USA - SS_1_MS_2 metaG | ecosystem: Environmental > Aquatic > Non-marine Saline and Alkaline > Hypersaline >...
ATCGAACCCCCGTCCCGCGACGGTTCTAGGAGAGCTTCTACGTGCGTAGTCAGGTCTTTTTCAGGCTTCGCGTCGTCCGGCGCCGGCCGACAGGCTCCGGGGTCGGCTAGCCCGGCGGTTTCTCGCCCCCTGACGGCCGGGCGGCGTCAGGAAACCAGCCCGCTGGCATCGTCGCACCGGATAGCGGGCGTCTCCGGATTGACGGGCGGCGTTATTTACGCAGCCATGCGCAACTGAGAGTTGGCATATAAGGTTTTGTGCCAGTTGTTTAACGAGGCCAACTGACAACCTCGGCACGCCACTCCCCCGTCTTCACGCCCGGTCGAGCCCAATCGCCCCCGTGCTGGAGACGGGATCGTCTCACGCCATTATTGTAGGGTGCCGCCGCCGAACGGCAAGCGCCCCCGCAGGCCGGCCCCCTGCCGCCGACGAGCCGGGATGATGCCCGCAGGCAACATCGGGTGGCCCTTGGTCAACCATACCGGCCAGTTCACGCTGCACATGAAGCTGCCGGGGCCGGGTCCGCCCCAGTCCCGGATCGCATCCCGATGGATGCCCGGTGCTCGGCCCCTTACCGACGGGCTTCCAGGAGGGTCCGGGCGTCGCCGAGCAGCACGCGGGCAAACGCCCCGTCGTTGACCCGCAGCAGGGGCTCGGTGGGCAGCGGATTGCCACCGTTGAGGATAAGCTGCCGCGTCGAGGCCGACAGCCCGCCCAGCACCGCCCGAGCCTCCGCAGTGGAATACAGGCTGTCCTTGTGTGCCAGGGTGACGACGGCCCAGCGGACCCGCTGGGGCAACTCCGCGATCCGGCTTTTGAGCTCGGCCGTCCGGACGCGGTTGTCCGCCACCCGGCGCAGCCGCACGATCCAGGGCTGCACGAGATCCTGCGGGTCGGCCACGTCGGCGAAAAGCGCCTTGAACCGCGCCGGCGAGCCGTCCACGTCCACGCCGAACCACTCCAGGTACGCCGCGGTGAGGTACTCCCCGACCGTCTGCGGCCCGACCGCGTACTCGTCAGGGGTGGCCACCGGCAGGGCGTAGGGCAGCGTGGCCTCGGTGTCGGCCAGCAGGTCGGCGTAGGCCAGAAGGGCTTCCACCTCCCCCTGCTGATCCGCCACGAAGATGCCGATCCCGCGCTGCACGCCGTCGCCCTGGCGGACCAGCCGATCCCGCCGGGCAGCCTCGATGCCGGCCACCGCCCGCAGAGCCGCCCGCTCGGCGGGCTCGACCAGCGTCCACTGGTGGTACCGCGGGAGTACCTGGACCTGCGCGGCGAGCTGGTCCGCATCCCCCCGGCTCGCCGGACCGCCGGCCGTGGCCGGCATGCTCAGCCCGACAACCAGGGCACCACAAAGCACGATGACAGTGTTTCGGAGCATGTCATGCCCTCCTACTTGTCGAACCACGTTTCGCGGACCTCGTACTGATCCTTGCGCGAGGCGTAGTAGCCGCTGCAGTAGCCGTAGTAACCCTCGATGCCGCCCTGTTCCCAGATCAGGTTGGCCTCCTCCTTGGTGCCCTCGATCGGGCCGACGCCGTACGACGGGTCGTAATACTTGCCGTTCAGCTTGAGGATGAAGTGCCGGGCGAACCAGCTCGCCGGGTTGGATTCGTCCTGCCCCTCCAGCCCGTCCAGGTCGAAGACCTCCACCGTGCCGGACGGCCAGTACGGACCGCCGCAGGGGCTGTTGAACCGATAGGGATAGCTCCCGCAGCCGCTGGTCCCCTCGCCGTCGGCGTACTCGTAGTTCCTGACCAGAAAGCCGGGCGACGAGAGCGGTTCGACGGTGACGTACAGCCCGCCGGTGACGCCCTGGGTGTTGAGGCACTGCCCCAGCAGGTCGCGCCAGGCCCCGCACTGGCCGTTCAGTTGGACCACCAGCCTCTGGGCGTCGTACACCGTGCAGTACGAGGCGCAGAGGATGTCACGGTAGTAGCCCATGACCTCGCCGTGGGCGTTCTCGACGTGCAGGGTGGTGAACTCCTCCCAGATGGCGTCGATGGCATCCTCGACCGTGGCCGTCCCGTCGGCCGCCCGCGTGCTGATATCGAACCAGCTCTCCAGCCGCTTGCCCGACGGGTTCGACAGGGTCACGTACATCGGGGTGCTGCTCACCCCCGCCGGCAGAATCTCCATGTTGTTGAGGGCGATCTTCCATTCGATGTCGTAGGTGTCGTAGAAGCGCACCGTGTTCGGCAGCGGCTGGCTGGAGGTCATGCTGACCGGGACGACCACCTCGCCGTCCATCATGGCCGCCACCTCATGGAACACCTGCCCGTCCGGGCCGAAGCCCTGCACGATCACCGTGTTGGCACCCAGGTCCACCGGCTTGATGTCGAACTCCACGTCCGACAGCACCACGTCCGACCCCCGGACGTACGACACCGGCGACTGGTGCTCGCCCGATCCCGTGGCGTCACCGTCCAGGTCCAGGTCCAGCCAGTGCGGCGTCTCGTACGCCGGGCAGGTTCCGTAGCTGCAGTCCTTGGTCACCGCATGGAAGGCCGATCCGCCGAAGGTCGCCTGGCGGATCACGAACCGGGTCACCGTCACCGGGCAGTCGGCCGAGCACTGGTCGCCCCCCGGCGCCGTGTAGGTGACCGTCACGGTCACGTCCTCCAGCGAGTCGCTGGGCTCCAGCGCCGTCACGGTGAACGCCGGACCGGACCCGCCGGTCGGCGCGAGCTGCCCGCCCGGCTGGTCCACCGACCAGGAGTAAGTGCCACCTCCGGGCACTCCGTCGGCGGTGAAGGTGTAGTCCTGGCCGACGGCGATGCGCTGCCCGCAGGTCAGTTGAATGTCACAGTCGCGGCCCTGGCCGGCGAACGCCGGTGACGCCGCCAGGGCGACCAGAAGGCATCCTGCCGCCGTCGCGATGACCGGCGTACGGGCCTTTCCCCGTTCCCTTCGCTGCATGTCAGTTCTCCGAAAAACACCCCGTTCCTGCCTGCCCCCGGGCTTGCCCTGCCGGCTGATCCCGCTTCCCCCTTCGATGGCGACTGAGGCTGTCAGGGAGGATCTGGTGACACCTGTACGGCGGAACACCGGGCACAGGCGAGTGTAGCACAAGCGATGTTCAACCGCAACGAGGCTCGAAGGTTACGGCAGTGTGCGGGCGGCGGAGGAGAGGAGCAGGGAACGCCGTGGGCCACCGGCAGCGGTCCCCTCCGGGGCGGGCCGGCTTGTCCGGCCGGCGCGGCTTAGGCGACGGCAAGGGAGCGGGCCCGCCTACAGGCCGTACTTGCGGCGTTTGTTGTAGAAAGTCCGGCGGGAAAGGCCGAGTCTCTCGGCCAGATCGGTGGTCGTCCCCTCGCAACGCTGGATGGCGCCGGCCAGCACCTGCCGCTCGCATTCCGCCAGGAAGTCCGGCAGGCTGACCACGCCCTGGTCGATCATCCGGCAGGCGTTCTCCACCACCTCGCGAGGCACCAGCAACTGCCCGTTGCCGTCACCGTTCCGCCGGCGACGCAGGGAGCTGGGGATATCCGCCAGGCCGATCTCGTCCCCGCTGGTCTTGAAGGCCAGGATACGTCGCACCGTGTTCTCCAGTTCCCGGACGTTGCCCTGCAGGGCACACTCGGACAGGAACTCGAACACCCGGCGGTCGATGCCGGTGATCTCCCGCCCGTAATACCGGGCGTACTTGCGGACGAAATACGGCACCAGGGCGGCGATGTCCTCCGGCCGCTCCCGTAGCGGGGGAATGTGAATGGAGATGACGTTCAACCGCTGGTACAGATCCAGGCGGAAACGACCGTGCTCCACGAGTTCCGGCAGGTGCCGGTTGGTGGCCGCCAGGACCCGGACGTCGACCGATTCCTCCTCATCCGCCCCCACGGGGAGAATCAGGCCTTCCTGGAGTACCCGCAACAGCTTGGGCTGGAGGAAGGGCTCCAGCTCGCCCACCTCGTCGAGCAGGATGGCCCCGCCGTGGGCGGACCGGAAATACCCCGCTCGCGGCTCGGTCGCCCCGGTGAAGGCACCCTTGACATGCCCGAACAGAGCGCTCTCCGCCAGGGTACCGGTAATGGCCGCACAGTTGACCGTCAGCAGCGGGTTGTGCAACCGTTTGGCATCCAGCCGGTGGATCAGCTCCGCGACCAACTGCTTGCCGGTCCCGGTTTCCCCGTGGATCAGGACGGGGGCGTCGGACACCTCGGCAGCCCGGGCGGCCTGCGAGACGACGTCCAGCATCTCCGCGCTCTGGGCCACGATGCCGGTCTGGTCCGTGGTCAGTTCGGTATGAATGGAGCGTGAGCTGGCCAGCAGCCGCTCGTAGCGCTGGCGGGCCTGGCTCAGGCGCCGATGGAGTGCGTCCGGCTCGATCCGGCCGTCCCGGAACTCGAGGAAGTCGCTGACTCCGGTCTCGATGGCCCGCCAACAACTGTCCAGATCAGCCGCCTCGGCGATCAGCAGGATGATCTGCGACATGCTGGAAAGCCGGCGGAGGGCGGAGATGGTCTGCAGCATTGCAGCATCGATCTCCAATCCGCGGCAGCACCCGTTGCCGAGGAGGATAACGGGGGCTTCCGGCTCTTCCGCGGCCACGCGAGCCGCGTCCGCAAAGTCGGGAACCCAGCGGACGTCAAAACCACACCGCGACGTTGCATCAACAACGACACGCGCAGTCTCATTAACGGGATGGATAAAGAGCAACCGATCGGTTGCCCCCTGAACCGACTGCAAGCCTCTCTCTCTCCCACCAAACCTCGGCCAACGCCACAGCCTCGCTGCGGCGCGGCTTGGGGCCTCATTCCCGCCCCGCTGCCTCTCTCGTACGCTATTCTAGCAGAACCCGCGGCGGAAGTGGCAAGCAAAAATCCCCCAAAGTTGCAGGATCTCCGCGCTTTTTTCCGCTGCGTGGCCCTTACGACACTGTTTTCGGGGCTTCGCAGACAAATCCGGACATTCGGCGTAGGCCGTACGCCAGGCCCGTGGACGTGGCGCAGCCTCCGCAAACAACCAAGGTACAATAAGTTAATCGTAGCTTCCCGGGTTTGGGACACACGTTACAGCGCCACCGACAAAAAACTCCCGTTTCAACACTGAAATGCCCACCTATTTTGACGGCGAGGGCGGCCAGGTGCGTGTTCCGGTCGACCGGGCGTGACCTCCGGCCGCCCAAGCATGAACGCAGACACGATCCGGGAGGCACGCCCGGAACAGTTTTTCCGCCTGGCTTGAAGAGGGCTGCGGCCAGGATCCGCCCGAGGTACCCGCGAAGTACCCGTGCACTTGCCACCCCGACGCACTCACGCTTGAAACGGCGCCGGGCTGCCGCTACCGTCTGACCAACCAAGCCTGCGGAGACCTACCTTTCATGCCCAACGACGTCGACGACCTCGACCTGTTATGCATTAACACAATCCGAACACTGAGCATCGACGCGGTGCAGCGAGCCAGCTCCGGCCACCCCGGGGCCCCCATGGGGATGGCGCCCGCGGCGTACCTGCTGTTCCATCGGTTCCTCAGGTACAACCCGGCGGACCCGGCCTGGCCGAACCGGGACCGGTTCGTTCTGTCGATGGGCCACGCCTCGATGCTGCTCTACAGCCTGTTGCACCTCAGCGGCTTCGACGTGTCGCTGGATGACCTCAAGGCCTTCCGCCAGCTCCACGGCAAGTGCGCCGGGCACCCCGAGTTCGGCCCCACCCCGGGCGTGGAGACCACCACCGGCCCGCTCGGCCAGGGCGCCGCCACCAGCGTCGGGATGGCCATCGCCGCCAGGTGGCTCGCCCGGCACTTCCACCGGCCGGGGCACACCCTCTTCGACTACCGCGTCTTCGCCCTGTGCAGCGACGGCGACCTGATGGAGGGGGTGGCCAGTGAAGCGGCATCGCTGGCCGGACACCTTTCGCTCGACAACCTCATCTGGCTGTACGACGACAACCGCATCACCATCGACGGCGCGACCTCGCTGACCTTCACCGAAGACGTCGGACGGCGTTTCGAGGCCTACGGCTGGCACGTCGCCCGCGTCGAGGACGTGAACGACCTGGCCGCCCTGTCCCGAGCCGTCCGGAGCGCCCAGCAGGTGCCCGACCGGCCGTCGCTGGTGATCGTCCGCTCGCACATCGGCTACGGCAGCCCGAACAAACAGGACAGCGCCGCCGCCCACGGGGCCCCGCTGGGTGAAGACGAAGTCCTGGCCACCAAGCAGGCCTACGGCTGGGATCCGAACGCGCAGTTTCACGTCCCGGCGGAGGCCTACGCCCACCTGCGCGACCCGGCCCGCCGGCGCGGGGCGGAACTCCAGGCCGCCTGGGACCAGCGTTTCCAGGCGTTCGCCAGGGATTACCCCGACCTGGCCGGGCAATGGCGTGCCATGCAGGAACGCCAGCTCCCCGGGGGCTGGGCCGACGCCCTGCCCGGCTTCCCGGCCGACGCCAGGGGCATGGCCACGCGGAAATCGGCCGGCAAGTGCCTGGCCGCCGTGGCGGAGCAGGTCCCCTGGCTGCTCGGCGGCTCCGCCGACCTGGCCGGCTCGAACAACACGCTGGTCGGCGACCGCAGCGCCTTCTCGGCCGAGCGACCCGAAGGCCGCAACCTCTACTTCGGTGTCCGCGAGCACGCCATGGGGGCGATTGCCAACGGTCTGTCACTAAGCCACCTGCGCCCCTACGCCGCCACCTTCCTGGTCTTCAGCGATTACATGCGGCCGGCGATTCGCCTGGCGGCGCTGATGCACCAGCCGGTGGTGTACGTGTTCACCCACGACAGCCTGGGCGTCGGCGAGGACGGCCCCACCCACCAGCCCATCGAGCAGGTGGCCGCCCTGCGGGCCATCCCCCACCTGGACGTGGTCCGCCCGGCCGACGCCGCCGAAGCCGCCGTCGCCTGGCGGCACGCCCTGGAGACCACCGACCATCCCGTGGCCCTGGTCCTCACCCGGCAGTCCGTGCCCACACTCGACCACGACACGCTCGCCCCGGCCGACGGGCTGCTCCGCGGTGCCTACGTCCTGGCCGACAGCGACGGCCCCCCCGAGGTCATCCTCATCGGCACCGGAAGCGAGGTGCACCTCTGCCTGGCCGCTCGCGAGACGCTTGCGGCCCAGGGCGTGCGCGTTCGCGTCGTGTCCCTGCCCTGCCAGGAGCTGTTCGACCGGCAGGACGAGGCCTACCGGGCCCGGGTGCTCCCACCCGAAGTGACCGCCCGAGTGGCCATCGAGGCCGGCGTCTCGATGGGCTGGCACCGCTACGTGGGGCCGCACGGCACCGTCATCGCCTGCGAGGACTTCGGAACCAGCGCCCCCGGAAGCCAGGCGCTGCTGGAATACGGCATCACCGCAGAAGCCGTCGTCGACGCCGTCCGGCGGCTGCGGGCCCACGCAAACGCATAGTACGGAGGCACAGACGATGCACGAGCGCATTGCGCGACTCGCCGAGTTGGGGCAATCCCTGTGGTTCGACTACATCCGCCGGGGAATGTTCACCTCCGGCCAGATGCAGGAACTGCTCGACAACGGCATCACCGGCATGACCTCCAACCCGTCGATCTTCGAGAAGGCCATCAACGAAAGCAGCGACTACGACGACGCCCTGAAGGCCCTGGCCGCGTCGGGCAAACCCGATCAGCAGGCCTACGAAGCCCTGGCCATCGAGGACATCCGCACCGCGGCGGACGCCCTGCGCCCCGTTCACGATCGCACCGGCGGGGCGGACGGCTACGTCAGCCTGGAGGTCAACCCGCACCTGGCTGACGACACCGCGGGCACGATCGAGGAGGCCCGCCGGCTGTGGGCCACGGTGAACCGCCCGAACCTGATGATCAAGGTGCCGGCCACCCCGGCGGGGATGCCGGCCATCCGGGCGCTGCTCGCGGAGGGCATCAACATCAACGTCACCCTGATCTTCTCGTGCCAGGCCTATCGCCAGGTGGCCGACGCGTACCTGGCGGCGTTGGAAGACCGGGCCTCGGCCGGCCGGGAGCTCGGCTCGGTCGCCTCGGTCGCCTCCTTCTTCGTCAGCCGCCTGGATACGCTGGTCGACCAGCACCTCGCCGCCCGCATCGACTCGGGGAACACCGACCTCGAACCCCTGCTCGGCCGGGCGGCCGTCGCCAACGCCAAGGTCGTCTACGCCGCCTTCCGCGAGATCTTCGATGGCCCCCGCTTCGCCACCCTGGCCCCCCGGGGAGCCCGCATCCAGCGCCTCCTCTGGGGCTCGACCAGCACCAAGAACCCGGCCTACAGCGACACCCTCTACGTCGACACCCTGATCGGCCCCGACACGGTCAACACCGTTCCCCCCGCGGCGCTCGAGGCCTTCATGGACCACGGCATCCCCGCACGCACCGCGGACGCCGAACTCCAGGACGCCCGGCAGGTGCTCGGCCAACTCGAGAGCGCCGGCCTGCCGCTCGACGAGCTGACCCACCAGCTCCTGCTCGACGGTGTCGGCGCCTTCGCCAGCTCGTTCGACAAGCTCATGACCAGCCTCAGGAACCGAACCGCCGCCGCGTAGCCGGACGTCGCCTGTCTGGGTCAGGCTGCTTTCATGCGTGAACGGCGCACCGGCTCGGGGCCCGGGTCGGGACGCCGCACGGCGGGGGGGCAGCGCCCTGGTGATCCTCTTGGTTCCGGGGCGTGAGTTCGGCGACCTGCAGAAGTCCGGGCAGCGTGCCGCCGTGCTGCCCCTCGGGGGCCCCCAGTCTGTCCGGGAGCCTCCAGGGCTGCATCAGGGGACGGGCCGGAGCAAACTGGAGATTCAGGTTCAGCGTTTCGTGGGCGTGAGGTATTGAACGCTGAAGAGGTCGTCGGGGTCGGTCCAGACGGTGCCGACGGTCAACCCGGCCTCGGCGGAGAGGGCGGCGAACTCATCCGGGGTGTACTTGTAGGAGTACTCGGTGCCGATCCGTTCGCCCGCTTCGAAAGCGACCGGGGCCCCGTCGATGCGGGCCACCTGCCCCCGGCGGCTGACCAGGGCCATCTCGATGCGGCCGGCGGATTCGTTGTAGGGTGCCTCGTAGCCGAACTGCTCCAGATCGAAGTCGGCGTCGAGTTCGCGGTTGAGGCGGACCAGGATGTTCCGGGCGAACTCGGCCGAGACGCCCTGGGGGTCGTCGTAGGCGGGCTCCACCTTGCGGCGATCCTTCTTGAGGTCGACGCCGATCAGGATGCCGCCGTCGTCGCCGGCCAGGTCGCCGAGCTGACCCAGCAGGTCACAGGCCTCGGGGGGCTCGAAGTTGCCGACGGTCGAGCCGGGGAAGAAAACGACGCGACGGTCGCCCTCCAGGTGGTCCACGGGCAGGTCGTGGTCGGCCGTGAAGTCGGCGCAGACGGGTACGACCTCGACGTCGGGGAAGGCGTGGTCCACGTGGGCGGCGACCTCGGCGAGCTGCTCGCCCGCCACGTCGATGGGCACGTAGGCGGCGGGCTCGTGCATGCTGGCCAGCAGTGCCCGGGCCTTGTCCCCCGCTCCACTGCCGGGCTCGATCAGCAGGGCCCGCGGCCCCAGGCAACGGCGGATGTCCGCGGCGTTTTCGGCCATGATGGCCCGTTCGGTGCGGGTGAGGTAGTACTCGTCGAGCTCGCAGATCTGTTCGAAGAGGCGGGCCCCCCGATCGTCGTAGAGATACTGGCTGGGGAAGCGTTTCGGGGTGCGACCCAGGCCGGCCAGCACGTCCCGTCGCATCTGCTCGGTCTCCGGTGCGAGATCATGAACCTGGGGCATTCCAAAGCTCCTGCCAGGGTAATCAGCGGGCCAGGCGGATGCCGCTGAACTGCCAGCGGTCCGCGGGATAGAAGAAGTTTCGGTAGGTCGGGCGAATGTGCCTGCCCGAGGTAACACAGGATCCGCCGCGCAGCACGAACTGGCTGCACATGAACTTGCCGTTGTACTCGCCGATGGCCCCCCGGGGCGCCCGGTAGCCCGGGTAGGGGGCGTAGGGACTGGCCGTCCACTCCCAGAGATCGCCGAACATCTGCTTGGGGTCGGCGTCGTCGGGTTCGAGGCCGGCGGGTCGGGGATGGAAGCGCTCCTCCTCAACGAAGGTCCCCTCGACGGGCAGGTCGGCGGCGGCGACCTCCCACTCGGCCTCGGTCGGCAGGCGGTGGCCGGACCAGCGGGCGAAGGCGTCCGCTTCGTAGTAGCTCACGTGGCAGACAGGTTCGGCAGGGCTGACCGGTTGCAGGCCCGCCAGCGTGAAGTGCCACCACTGGCCGTCGCGCTGCCGCCAGTAGAGCGGCGCCTGCCAGCCTCGGTCCCGGACGGTCGCCCAACCTTCAGAAAGCCAATGGGCCGGTCGGTGATAGCCGCCGGCCTCCATGAACTCGAGATACTCGCCGTTGGTCACCAGCCGGTTGGCCAGGTCGAAGCCCTCGACGAACACGCGGTGCCGGGGCAGCTCGTTGTCGTAGCAGAAGCCCGTGCCGGCGGACCCGATCCGGTGCAACTTCTCCGCCCAGCTTCCCCAGCGCAGCCGGGCAACGTCCGCCTGCGGGTCAGGCCTGCGGTCGCGGTAGACCGGCGAGAGCGGGTTCTGGGCGAAGACGTGCTTCAGGTCGGTCAGCATCAGCTCCTGGTGCTGCTGCTCGTGATGCAGCCCGAGTTCGATCACGGCATCCAGACCC
>Ga0180432_10011251_pt1 | contig 10576 bp, 9 predicted proteins | sample SS_ome_10_FD_132414 | JGI IMG/M metagenome (GOLD analysis project Ga0180432, IMG submission 132414) | Hypersaline lake sediment archaeal communities from the Salton Sea, California, USA - SS_1_MS_2 metaG | ecosystem: Environmental > Aquatic > Non-marine Saline and Alkaline > Hypersaline >...
AGGGTGCCCAGGTTCAATAAGGGCTTGATTACCTTGTTTTTGAAAATTTGCCAGTCATATCCTTCCAGGCCGGCTTCATAGGCGGAAATATACACATCCTTTTCGTCATCATTCAGATCCGGAGGAATCATAAAATTGGATACATGGTTGCCAGGCAACCCGCTGAACCAGTGGAGCCTGTGGCGGTAATTCTCAGGACTGTCAACAATCTCAACAGGGTAATTCTTTTCCCTCGCATACGCTCTGGCACGGCAGACTGTTTCACTTATTCCCCTTCCGGCAATGACCTGTTGTTCCCCTGTTTTAACGGCAATAAGATGGAGTCCCATGCCAACCACCGCATCAACCATGTCATCTTTTCCCGCCGGACTTTTGTGGTGGGCCTGGAAAATGGAATACATTCCTTCCGGTATCTCCCGGTTTTTATCCGATGTGACTCTTTTTTTCCATATTCCATGTTCCACATCACCTGTAAGCATGGCAATGCAATGGATCGCATAATAGGTACTATAAAGCCTTGAATTCCATCCGGGCCTGTCCCCAAATCCTCCATCCGCATTCTGAAGGGAATTGAGCCAGCGCAGGCAGGCATCTGCATCTGAGGGTTCGGCACCCATGGCCTTCAGTGTCCTAAGTGCAGCCCAGGTATACCATACATCTGGCCGATTGCTGTATGAGGGATGGTCGGGATTCCAGCGGAAACCTCCCTGGGGGGTCTGACAGGAACGGATCCATTGAATCACATCCTCTGCACCGGGCACCTCAATGCCGAGTGTATTCAGGATGTGAATGGCATGATGTGTGATCACCACATGTGATCTTTTATCCATAGGCGCAGATCGGGATCCAAGCATGTCTTCAAATCCCCCATTTTTGCACTTGCGGCTACACACGTATTCTTTGATGGAATCCCTGTTTTGGACCGAACCTTTCCCCATGTAAATGGCTTCTGTTAAATACCACAGCGAGGCCATATCAAAGAATATTCCCTGGTCGTATTCTCTGAACTCCGTGTAATTTGTACGCGGTTTATACTGAAGGGTCCAGATTTTACCAGGAATGAAAACACTTTCTGCCGGGCCTGTTCTGTTCATGATGCTGTGGAGGTTTGTTTTCTGGTGCAGGGACCAGTACCAGGGTCCATTTTTCCAGGAGGCTTTTTCAATCCAGGATTTTCCACCGTTCATATAACAGGAATCCGTTTCGGGGATCTCCACATGAAGAATCTTAAGTGCCGCCACGGCCGGATATGTCCATGCAAGATCTGTATATTCCGCATGATCTGGTCCAAATCCCCCGTTGGGTTTCTGGCAGGATAATATATAGCGAACCGCTGCTTCGGCATCAACAATAACCTCCTGTGCACAGGCAGGCGATACGCATTGCATGATCAATACCACAAAGCTTACATTCACCGGTCTCATCTGTATGTTAATATTTTACTTGTCTTCATTTTCAGACATTAGTCCCGGATGGATTTATACTCAACAAAAGCACCAGGGATTCAAGGGACCGTATCTCGATCCAGGCTGCGGCTTTCCCGTTTTCCACAACAAGTTCGAAGCCTCGCCCGCACAGCTGGCTTCCCAGTCCGGGATCACCCAGCCGGTCTTCCGCGCTGCTACCGACCAGCCGGTCTACCAGCGCATAGGTGCCGTCCTCCAGCTGCCAGGACTGCACCAGGTCTTCGGGAAGCTTCAGCTCAAATCCGAAGGAGTTGCCGGCATCGAAATTGACCACGATGATCAGCCTTTGATCCCCTTCCCAGCGTACCCAGGAGAAAAGGCGGTCGCTGTATCCTTCCGTCCATGTCCTGTTGTGGCTGTGGATCTGGCGGTATGCCCCGGTGAGGGCCCTGTTTTCCCGGGTGAAGTTCAGCAGCCGGCGGTAAAACTCCCTTATTTGTTTTTCTTCACCGGTGAGCTGTCCCCCGTCAAATGCCCCGTTGTTCATCCACCTTGCATGGCCGGGTACTGACCAGTAATCGAAGATGGTGGTCCGTGATCCGGATCCGAATCCGGGATCCCCTTCCGCCGGTTCACCCACCTCCTGGGCAAAATAGACCATGATGGGGGAAGTTCCGATGGCGGCGGAGAGCACCATGGCGGGTTTCCCTTTCCGGGCATCCCCTGCAAACGCTTTACTGGCGATGCGCTGCTCATCATGGTTCTCCAGGAAATGGAGCATGTGGTGTTCGATATCCGCCACATCTTCCCGGATCTCTACCAGCTGGTCGGTGCTCCCATTTCCCTTTATGATATGTTTCAGGGTGTCATAGAACTGGACCTTGTCGTACAGGTAGTCCATTTTCCCCAGGTGGATATAATCCCGGTATATCGCGGGGATGTAGATCTCGGAGACCAGGGTGGCATCCGGTTTTTTCATTTTGATGGCCGAGTTGAGGTAGCTCCAGAACTCCACCGGCACCATCTGGGCCATATCATACCGGAACCCGTCCACGCCTTTATCCAGCCAGAACATGACAATGTCATGTAACTTTTTCCATGAATCGGGAACATCCCTGTCCTTCCAGAATGCAAAATGGGTTTCCACCGGTTCATGTTCAAAACCTCCGGGAAGCTCAGGGAAATCCCTGGTTCCATCGGGTCTTACCCCGAAATTGATCTTCACCGCTTCATACCAGTCATCCATATCGGGCCGGGGGCTCCGAGATCCGTTCGCGGTCCATCTGGCTGGATTTTCATCAAAATGTCCGTCGATCAGGGGATGCTGTTCCCCTCCCAACGGAAGGTAGCCATCCTTCCATTCCGGAACCCGGAAGGGCTGTCCCGGGATATAATAAAAATTATTGTCCCTTCTGTATTCCACGCTCCGGTCGTCCGACGCCCCGAAGTCTTCCACCCCCTGGGGGTTGGATACCGAATGGTACACCCTGGCCACGTGGTTGGGGACTATGTCCATGATCACTTTCATTCCATGCTTGTGGGTGCGGTCCACCAGTGCTTTAAACTCCTCCATCCTCCTGGAAGGATCCACCGCCAAATCCGGGTCCACATTGTAATAATCCTTCACCGCATAGGGAGATCCGGCCCTCCCTTTTACCACCTCGGGATCATCGCCGGGCAGGCCGTAATCAGTGTAGTCGGTTACCATGGCATGATGCAGCACCCCCGTGTACCAGATATGGGTCACCCCCAGTTCCCGGATAGCCTCCAGGGCCTTATCGGTAAAATCACTGAATCTGCCCACCCCGTTTTCCTGGATGGTGCCCCATTTTTTATTGGTGGTATTGGTATTCCCGAACAGGCGGGTGAATACCTGGTAGATAACGATCTTATGCTTTTTTTCCACGGCCTCTTCCCAATCAGATCTGCTCCTTAATCTTTATCAATTCCTGTGTGAAATAATCTGCCATCTGATCCTTGGTAATGATCTCCGCCGGTGATAGATGTGACGCGATATCCTCCTCTTCGATATCTTTCGTGTAGACAAGTGTCCCGGTGTATGTGATAGGGGATAAGTTGGGAAAGATCTTCCTGGTATAAGATATTAATTCCAGCAGGGGATAATGATCCCGTGCAAGCATATAGAGATCATAATAATCCCTGATGGTATTTCGCTGGGATATTGCCGAGAATTTCAGGGCGGCGATCAGCTTTGCACTGGCAATGTTCAGTCCATTTTTCCTGAAGGAATACTTTTTCAGGTCCGAGGGGATCGCTACCGCACCGGAGGAGAAGAATGTGATCCTCACCTGGTCGATCAGAAAGTCAATCTGCCATGAATGATCCTGCCGGGTGATGCGGTGACCGGGAAAAATCCTGAGGATGTTTCGTTTAATCCGTGCCATGGGAAGCTCTTCCCCGTCGAATAACAGGTCAAGATCCTCCGATAACCTGTGCTTGATCTGAATGGCAAGTGCCGACCCACCCACCAGAATAAAGTCAGAGATGAATTTCCCGGCGGCAAGTCTTTTTAAGACCTGTTGCGTTTTGCCGGGCATAAAGCTCATATCAACAGTCTGCTCCATGATCAACCCAGAATGACCCTTTTAAAGAAATTAATATGCTTTTCATGTTTATTACGCTCCTTCCAGTTCTCGATGGACTCCAGGATCCTGTTTTTCTCAATCTTTCTGGTAAGCAGGATCATATCCTTGATTTCACCGTGGGCAACTACCCGTCTGACAACAATCTCAGGGTTAATGTCAGCATGCTTGTCGTATGACCAGAAAATATGTGGGGAGAATTCCCGGATATCCATGAGACCAGTTATTTGACATTTATCCGGTTCACCAGCGTCAGGCCTGGATCACTTGCCCTGAGGTTTTCCAGGGTGGCTCCCTCTCCGTTTGCCAGTTCAATGGCAGGCAGTCCGGGCCGGGCAGGAGACCCGTAAAATCCGTCAATGGTCAGGTTGGAGAAATCAGAACAATATATGGCATGGGTCATCCATTCGGGCAACTTCTTATCCCAGGTGACGGTCAGGTCCTGGATGGTGAGACCTTCGGTAAACTGGCTGTAAAGGGCAGGAATGTCGTGCTCGAAAACACCCAGGTCTGTGGTATAGACCGGTCTCAGGTCAAAATTCCCGCCGTACGAGTCGGTGTATATGCCCTTTCCTACATGGATGGCCACATCTTCAAGCTGTACATTTTCTACCGGTGATTCCCCGGTGCCGTAAATGAATATCCCGCTTTCGCTCTCGGCAATGATGTTGCGGAACCGGATGTTTTTCACCAGTCCGGCCGGGATATCCGGGTCCTGCCTGATGGCAGAGACATGGATGGGTTCCCCGTTTCCCCACCAGTGCCCGGAATGGAGCCTGGTTTTGATGACGATATCGCTGAACAGGATATCCTGGATGCTTCCGTCATCTCTCGAGAACACCCCGAGACCACGGTTGGAACCATAGATCACCAGGTTGGAAAAAACACAATGGCGGATGGGATTTACACCGTAACCCACCCTGATCCCGGACGAACGGGACTGAAGGAGGCAGTTGGTGACGGTCACATTTTCGGCATATCCTGTCTTATTGCCAAATTCCCTGGTTGTGTAATCAATTTTTCCGGGGATATCGCCACTTACGCCGACACGCGTTCCGAAGCCGGTCACGATGATGGCGTCGTCCCCTGCCCGGATGTCACATCCGGAGATCCTTACATTTCTTGAGGTGGTGCAATGGATCCCGTCGCTGTTGGGGATCAACAGGTTGTTATGGATGGAGATTCCCGTCACCGTGACATCGTCGCAATCGGCGATCCGGAAGGTCCATTCCGGGGAATCCCTGAATGTCAAATCTTTAATGGCCACCTGCTCGCATTGCAAAATTACCACCATCATCCCCGGCCGGTAATCATAGGTAATGGGTCCGTCGGGGGGGACCGGATCCACCGGCAGGTAATCCGCTCCCTGGCGGGTGACCATCCTGTCAAAATCTTGACCCAGGTGGGTTTTGTCAGCCATGAAAAAAGAGGATCCCCTGGCGTAGATTTCTCCTTCCCCGGAGAGGGTAATGTTTTTCGCCCGGTAAGCAAAGAGCATTCCCCGTCTCTGTCCTTCCACCCGGTAGTCGGCTGTATCCAGGCTGCCTATCAATCTGGCTCCCTGCTGAAGGTAGAGTTCCACATTGGATTTGAGGATCATGGTGCCGGTTACAAATTCACCTGCAGGGACGACCACCCTTCCGCCTCCTGCCTGGTGGCAGGCATCGATAGCCTGCTGAATGGAGCTGGTGCTCACCGTTCTGCCATCATCCCTGGCACCAAAGGCGGTGATAAAATATTCATGCTGCTGGACCCTGCAACCAGCCAGCAGTTGGATTGCCAGGATCAGGAATGGGATTTTTATGTACGTTTTCATGTTTATTCTGTCAGGTCAGCATAAGAGATAAGCCTGATATTCCGCTCTTCAATAACCTTTTTCACCGCTTCGCTGGTAAACATCCTTGTCACCATGTCGCGGTCCTCGTTCACATCTTCATAACCGGGATGTCCCACCCCCTCCATTTCAATGAAGGCCACAGCCGGATGTTCCACGAACAGGTATGTGTTGCCTGGTTTGAGCTTATTGAGTCCATCGATAAAATTGGCGATCCTCTCATCCAGGGTTTCCCCTTTTTCCTCCAGCGGGAATCTCTCTACGCCCAGTTCACCGGTCTGGATGTCCAGCCCATATTCCGTGGCCAGTTTCCCGTATACTTCTGCTACGGATTCATCCCAGCTGGAACACCCCATGTGGCAGGAGAGGTGGGAAATGTTGGGTATGTATTTGCGGGCCAGTTCGATCTGGGCACGCATTTCCGCTTCGATCTCCCCGAGGTCCCACTCCTGGCTCTTCAGGGCCCTATCTTCCGGGAACCTTTCGCCGGGCCAGATCACCGGATAGAAATATCCGTCCTCATCGGTGATGCTGGGTGCATGGGTAAGGGGCCGCCATTTGATCCCGTTCCATTCGCTGGTCAGGGTGATGTGGATCCCCACATCCAGGCCGGGATGATCCTGCAGCATGGCGACTGCTTCCGGAAACCAGGGACAGGGGACCATGATTTCCACCGTTTGCATGATCCCTTCCCTGTAGGATTGAATGCACCCCAGGTTGGCTGCATGGGTGGATCCGATATCATCCCCCCTTACCAGCAGACGTATCTCATTCTGTGACCGGCAGTCCGTACAGAAAAACAGCAGGGGAACTGCAACGAAGATTGTGACAAGCTTGTTCATCGAATAAAGATTTGAATGAAATTCCTTCTGGTTTTCAATGGGTGCTATGATTGGATCAGGCCCTCCAGGGACGCCTTCGACCGGTTTGCATAGAAGGATCCTCCAGGGCTGCCAGGGTCATGTTGACATCCTCCACGACCTGGAAATCATACATGCCCACACAGATGAAATCCACTCCCGCTTTAAAGGCATAGGGGAATCCAACTTCGGGATGGATGGCCCCGGCAGCCAGGATCTTGAAGCCGATCCAGGGTTCTTCAAGTTGTTCCATAAAGGCGATTGTCTCCTGTGGTTTCCTGCACCAGATGTTATCGAGCTCCTCGTCGGGTTTGGCTGACCAGTAATCCACATGGTGAATGGTTTTCACCCAGAAATCGGGTTTGATCCCTGCCTCCACGCATGCCTGGATGGTTTCCAGTTTATGGGCGCCGATCCCGCCCGGGACGCCATGCTTTCTCATGATCTCCACACATTCACCCAGTTCGTCTACCTTGCCTGCAGGTACATAACGGTCGGAAATCTCACCCTGTACATAACAGGCATGGGCACCTCCCTGGATGGAAAGCTCGATCCCCTTGTAGGGATCCAGTTGATAACCGCAATCGGAAATGAATTTGATGTCCCCCCCCTGCGTTCGCCAGTACCTGTTGATCACCCGGTTCAGCTGGGGATTGGTAAGCAGGGCATTTACTCCGCAGGCTTCGGCGATTTTCAGGGTTTCAAACACTTTCTGGTCATGATGGTAGGCCTTGATGAGCTTGGAAACATAGATCAGGTCCCTGGAATGCGCCCATCCCCCGATCAAATTTCCGCCTGCGATCAGCCTGCTTATCTCCAAATCGCCGATCTTGCCTTTGGGCACAGTTCCCTTCAGGTCCTGGAGGGTGGAAAAACTGAAGCTTTTTAAAGTGGATCCTGAAGTTGCATCTGTATTGTCCGTCAGGAACTTCTCTTCATAACTTTCCCACCTGTTTTTCCGGATGGCCGCATAGGTAAAAGCACCCAGCACAGGGAGGGTTGCCAGCTGCCTGAGGGCTTTGCGGCGGCCCAGTTTATCCTCCCCCTTTATGTCGGATGCCCGGACCGTTTCCGCGGCAGGCCGGTCACCGGGAACCGGTTTCCGGGCCCTGTGCCTGATTGCCTTCAGAAATCCATCCAGGCCGATGAAATGGCTGGTCGGGATAACCAGGAGCACCACCAGTGCGATCAGTTCGATCAGGTTCTTGTCGATCCAGATATAGTGTCCTTCCAGGTAGGCTCCTGTGGAGGAGATGAACGGGGGACTGGCAATATAGTAAAGGGCTACCAAAAATATACCGGCCATGGCGGCATAACGCGCCAGCACACCCAGCATCAGCCCGAGTCCGATGAGCATGAGACCCCATATGTTCAGGAAATCCACTACCTGCAATACCCCGGGATGGGTTGCGATCCAGTGGAATGCTCCGGAGAACAGCCACCTGGAGCCAATCAGGTAGCTGGCCGCTGTCCAGCCGGGATCTGCAAGCTTTACGATGCCTTCATAGAGGAAATGCCAGCCAATGGCCATTCTCAGTATGGAAAGTACCCAGAGGCTGATGTTGTTAAGCTTTGCACCGGTATGAGCTAAAGTTTTCATGGTTCAGAATGTTTGAAGAGTCCAGAAGGAATTTCCGAAATATAATAAATTTCACAACAGGCTGGAAAAGTTCGATGTTCATTTCTTACCTTTAAGATTCAATTCAAATAAAAATGAAGATTGAAAGACTATGAAAATCGAAGTTTCAGCCAACAGGGAAGAGCTGGGCAAGTCAGCCGCAAAGGAAGCTGCCGGAAAAATCAATGAAGCCATCAGTAAAAGGGGAGCTGCCAGTATTATTCTGGCAACCGGCTCCAGTCAGTTTGAAGTGTTGCATCACCTGGTGAATTATCCGGGAGTGGACTGGTCCAGGGTGACCATGTTTCACCTGGATGAATACGTGGGAATTACCGAAGAGCATCCGGCGAGTTTCAGAAAATATCTGATGGAAAGGTTTGTCCGGAAGGTTCCGATGCTATTGACGTATCATATGATCGACGGAAGTCGCCTGGAACCCATGGAAGAGTGCAGCAGGTTAAACGAGATGCTCTCAAAACACCATGTGAATGTGGCTTTGCTCGGTATCGGTGAGAACGGGCACCTGGCTTTCAATGATCCGCCGGCTGACTTTGAGACCGATGATCCCTATATTCTTGTGGAGCTTGATAAAAAATGCAGGCAGCAACAGGTGGGAGAAGGCTGGTTTAATACCCTGGAGGAGGTTCCGGAGCGCGCCATCACCATGTCCATCAAACAGATCATGAAATCCGGGCATATTATCTGTTCCGTGCCTGACAAAAGGAAAGCGGAAGCTGTCAGGAATTGCCTGGAGAAACCGGTTTCCAATATCTATCCGGCTTCTATCCTCCGGGAACACCCGGACTGCTCGCTGTTCCTGGACCGCGATTCTGCATCCCTGTTATCTGCCGGGACCAAGAAAGAATCCTGAAACACCTGAGAAGTGAACAGACTTACCAGACGAGAAATGCTTTCCGGACCAGATGAATAAGATCAGCATTGCCACTGCCCAGTTTCAGACCAGGAACGGGGATAAGGATTACAACCTTTCAAGGATTGAGGCGCTGACAGCCGAAGCGGCCGGTAAAGGTGCAGGGGTGGTCTGTTTTCACGAGTGTAGCATTACTTCCTACACGTTTTTGAAAGATCTGGATGAGAAGGGAATACATGAACTGTCCGAGGAAGTGCCCTCCGGACCAAGCACGGACCGGCTGATCCGGATTGCCCGGAAACATGATGTGGCCCTGCTGGCCGGACTGGTTGAGAGAGAGGGTAACAGACTTTACAATACCTGTGTCTGTGTGTCAGGTGAAGGATGGGTAGCCAGGGCCAGGAAACTGCATCCTTTTATCAGCAAATACCTTTCACCGGGAGAGGAGTACACCATGTTTGATCTTTTCGGCTGCAGGTGCGGGATCCTGATCTGTTACGATAACAACATCATTGAGAACGTGAGGGCAGAAACACTGCTGGGCGCCGAGATCGTTTTCATGCCCCATGTCACCGGCTGCACGCCTTCTCCCATGCCAGGCAGGGGCTGGGTGGACAGGAAACTATGGGACAACCGGGAGAATGATCCGGCTGCCATCAGGGAAGAGTTTGACGGACCCAAAGGAAGGGGCTGGCTGATGCGGTGGCTGCCGTCAAGGGCCTATGATAACGGGATCTATGTGGTCTTTTCCAATCCCATCGGACCGGATGGTAACCAGCTGAAGAACGGCAATTCCATGATCCTGGATCCGTACGGGGAAATCATGGCCGAATGCCGGAGCCTGGATGATGAGGTGGTGGTTGCCAGCTGTACCCCTGAAAAACTGAAGCTGGCAGGCGGATACCGTTATAAAAGAGCCAGGAGGCCCGGGCTTTACGGAGATATTCTCAGCAGGGACAATGATGCTGCCACCAGGGTGGAGTGGATGAAACCAAAGGATAAAAGGGATCGGTAAAAACTCACGATCATCATGAACAGGCGGCTTTTATTTATTATAGTGCTCGCAGTGACAGGAAGAGTTTACGTGGCTGCCATGGAACAGCCATTCGTTTTCCTGGACCTGGAGGAGGCGGCAAATCAGTGATCACGCTGAGTGGCCCGGGAAGGGAATCGGTTTTCCCGGCACATTCCCCGGTCATCAGGGTCAACCGGAAGCTCAGGGAACTCTATTTCCTTCACGCCTGCATGTATGCCGAAAAGGCGGATGAACCCCTGCCGCTTATTCAGTACAGGATCCATTATGAGGACGGGACCGAACATGTATTTATCTGTTACAGGGGTCAGGAGGTGGATGACTGGTGGGATCCTCCCAAAAGGATGACCA
>Ga0180432_10011252_pt1 | contig 10576 bp, 6 predicted proteins | sample SS_ome_10_FD_132414 | JGI IMG/M metagenome (GOLD analysis project Ga0180432, IMG submission 132414) | Hypersaline lake sediment archaeal communities from the Salton Sea, California, USA - SS_1_MS_2 metaG | ecosystem: Environmental > Aquatic > Non-marine Saline and Alkaline > Hypersaline >...
CCGCGGCCTGGGCCAGCAGGTTGACGGCAAAAGACTCCTTGACCTTGTTCAGCGGGGCCAGAACCTCCGCCGTCGCGATCCCATACCCCAGCCGGATGCCCGCCATGCCGTAGACCTTGGAAAAGGTTCGCAAGATCATCACGTTGCCCCGCCCCTCCCGGATGTATTGCAGGGTGTCCGGATAGGCGTCGGAGGCAACCAGTTCGTAGTAAGCCTCGTCAAAGACCACCAGCACGTGGTCCGGCACCCGCTCCATGAAGGCGGTCACCTCGTCCGCCGTGACGATCGTGCCCGTCGGATTGTTGGGATTGCAGACAAAGATGAGCTTGGTCCTGTCACCGATCGCCCCCGCCATCGCCTCCAGGTCCAGGCCATAGCCCTTCAAGGGGGTCTTGATCAGCTTTGCCCGCATTGTGTGGGTGTACATGTCATAGACGAAAAAAGAAGAACGGCTGACGATGACCTCGCTCTCTTCCTCCAGGTACGCCATACAGATCTGCAGGATGACGCCGTCCACCCCGTTACCCACGATCACCTGCTCTGGCTCAATCCCCGGCCCCAGGTGCGCCGCGAGGGCCTGGCGCAGGGTGTGACTCTGCGCGTCCGGGTAACGATTCAACCGCGAAAGCGCCTGCCTGATGGCAGCCAGCGCTTTAGGCGACGTGCCCAGCGGGTTCTCATTGAGAGCCAGCTCGATCATCTCCTCGAGGCCGTACGCCCTCTGCAGTTCCTCGATGGGTTTATCGGGCACGTAGGGCTCCAAGGCGTCGAGTCCGCATTGTGGCTTGATGTGTGCTGTCATTGACTCACTTCCGCTTTGAGGATACTGTGACTGTGTGCGATTCAAGAACTCCCAAAGTGCCGGCCGCCGATCTCCACCCACGTGCCCAGGTTCTTTTCGCGCGCCTTGTTGAGGACATAGTGCGCCGCAGCCAGATCCTCAATGGCGATCCCCAGCGACTTGAACAGCGTGATCTCTCCTGGCGAGGTGCGACCTTGAACTTTACCTACCAGGATCTCACCGATCTCGCCCACAATGTGGCTTTCATCAATCACGCCCTCGTTCTTTGGGATGAGAAACTCACCGGCCTCGTTTAGCGTCGACTCACGCCGGTCACCATAAAAGCGTGACCGGACCACTGCAGCGGTGTCCAACTCCCGCGTCGTCGGCGTGAAGGCGCCCACCGCGTTGATGTGGGCTCCCGGTGCAACCCATTCCCCCTTGACCACCGGCTCTTTGGCAGTTGTCACGGTACAGATGATGTCCGCACCGTCAACGGCTTCTTGGGCCGTTTCCTTGACCTCAACCTCAATGCCGTGACGATCTGACTCGCGCCTGGCAAACTGATGAGCGCCCTCCAGGGGGAGACTGTACACACGCACCCGGCGGATATCACGGACCACCAACATGGCCTCCAGGTGTGCACGGGCTTGCGTGCCCGCGCCAACGATGGCCAAATCACCGGCGTCCGGCCGCGCCAATAGCTTGGTGGCTACCCCGCTGACCGCGGCGGTACGGATGGCGGTGATGGCCGTGCCGTCCACAATGGCCCGCAACAATCCACGCTCAGTGTCAAACAGTAACACCACCCCCTGGTGTGTGTCGTACTCGGTGCCGTAATTGCTGGGAAAGGCGGCGATGACCTTCACCCCGACCGACTGAATGCCACCCAGGTAGGATGGCATCAAGCCCATCAGATTTTGGCCGTCTGGCAGGATCAGCATCGTACGCAAGGGCAAGATAGCGTCTCCACCCGCCAGCATCTTGAGCGCATCTTGCATCACCTCAATGCACTCGTGCATAGGGAGCAGATCGGATACCTGATCCTGATTAGCGATGAGAACCTTCATAAGTTTGACCTCCATGCGTCATTTCGAGCGACCGCAGGGAGTCGAGAAATCTCACGCTGTCGAGACTGGAGACCCTTCGACTCCGCTGCGCTCCGCTCAGGGTGACGGAGACGTATAGTTTTTTTGCTTACTGGACAGCAACTTTTCATATAAGGTTGCCGGGTAGTCTCGGTGCGTGCTCCGATTGGCTGCGCTCAAACCAGGCCCTGAACGCCGTCGCCCGCTCACGCGCCGTCGGCGTAGCGCAAGCCCCACCCTCGGACGTACAGAGCAACTCCGGTGGCAACCCCCTGCCGACGACATCCGCGACGTCGATGACCTCGTGTAAAGGAAGCACCGCGTCCCGTCCAGCAAGCGCCAGATCCGCAAAGATGCCCGCCATGCAGGTAGCGGCCATCACCCTGCTGCGGCAGGGTTGGCTCAGCCCACCAGGAATTGGATCGCAGGGCATGCCGATGGCCGACTGCAGCGAGAGCGAAGCCGCGTTTTCCACTTGTTCCGGGGTGCCGCCCGCCATCTCCGCTATGCCAGCCGCGGCCATCGCCCCACAGATGCCGCACTCGCCGGTGCAGCCGATGCATTCACCCGTGGGCTCGGTACGGGTGAATGCGAGCGCCCCCACCCCCGCAGCGATGAATAGCCCACGCAGCAAATCGTCATCGTCAAAGCCCTTGGCCTCCTTGACCGCCCACAGCGCCGCGTGGAGGTAGCCGCCGCCGCCCCCCATTGGCCCTGCGACGACCTCGACGCCAGGGATGCCCGACCCCGCACCGTACGCCCATTTGATGACGTTCGCCGTCAACGCGTCAGTTAAACGCCGGGGAGAACGCATATGCGCTTCCCACTCCCCCGCCATATCAACCTTGAACGGGTTCTCCGGAACGGTGATATCTGCGTCGTAGGCCGCGTGGGTCTGGCGATACATTTTGCGCTCCACCATACGCATGTACTCGATCACCTGTTCACGCGCCCACCCGGAAGCGCGCACCTCGTACCCTACTGCCACCTCCCAGAGAGGGAGCCCTCGCTCATCGGCGATCTCCCGCCAACGCGTCATCGTGTCGAACAGTTGCGGCTGCTTGTCTGGTCGGGTGATGACCGGCAGCACAGGCTTGAGCAAGTCCACCTGTACGCCAGTGAACAACGCTCTAATCGCGCCAAGATCGGGGGAATCAGCGGTCTTGAAAAAAAGAAGCGTCCCTTTTCCCTCTACGGCGCTGATGCCCGCGCCCACCAGGGCCGGGAGATGGGCCTTGAGTTGCTCAACCTGCGCCGCCGTCGATACTCCCTCAGGATCGAAAACGAGCAGGACGTAGGTGTCCCCCTTGACCTGCAAGGGATACCCGTTGATCACCTTGGTCTCTATCATGCCACCGCCGGTGGAATCGCCCACCAAGGTGACCACCTTGCCGCTTTCGCCCGTGAGCACGAACTTTATCGCGTTGACGTGCGTGCTCTCTTTCATCTCCGTGAACTCGAAACTATACTCGATTCCGGCCCGCTCGGCGATCTTTTGCGCGTCAAAGATGCGCACATCGTCCGGCAGGATGCCCATCGCGCCAGCCAGCATGGCGTTATCTTCGTTCATGACGCCAAAGGTCCCGGCAAAGGAGCCCTCTGTATCTAGCACAACCTGGATTATCCGCGGTCGCTCGCCCAGCAGACTGTTGACCAGATAACCTAACCGGCACGGAGCTGCGGTATGCGAACTTGAGCCAGGCTGCATGATCGGCCCAAAGACGTCGTTGAAAAAATCGGGATACAGTTCGATGGTCATTTGTCCTCCTCTGAGGTCTCTGTAGACGCGAACCCGTTCACACGCGCTGGCAGAATAACATACATGCCGCGCGGCGGCAAGCCCCGCAACAGCAATTCTCAGGGTGAGCAATCTCCACAGCCGCCGGGAGATTGCTTCGTCGCAAAAAACGCTCCTCGCAATGACATATCTAGCCACCTATCACTTTGGTGCCGTAGCTAGCAAAAGTCATCTTTCGACAAGCTCAAGATGACTTTTGCGGCCTTGTCCTTGCAAAAACCGCTCGAAATCGCCCTTCGACGAGCTTTGCGTCAGCATCCAGAGCGCAGCGGAGGACAGGGTGATTTCTCGCTAGTAGCCAAGACGAAAATGATAGGTAGCTAGATGACATATTGAGAATTGCTGGCCTGGCAAGGCGGGAATCGACGCCTGATCGATACGGGCTAATATGGGAACTCGACCCCCATCGCCGCCAATTGATCCTTCACCTGCTTGAACATGTCCAGGTACCAGGGCATCGGGCGCGCGGTGCGGGCGTCGTAACACTCCTGGAAGGGCTTGCCTTTGGGCGCAGCGGCGATTTGATCTTCGTACAGCGCCAGGAGCTTGTTTGTGATCTCGTTGGCTTGCGAGCGCGTCATCCCCTGTCGCGCCGCCGCGTGCCCCACCTCGCAAGCCATACGCGCCTCCAGCGGGGTGGCATAGTTGCGGTACTTGTTGTGGGCCGGCGCCGCCTCCCACAGGTGCCCGCCAGAAACCGTACTGGCCAGCCCGTGAGCCGCCGACTCGTACAGCACCATCTCGGTGCCGGGGCCGGCGTTGATAAAGCCGTTGGAAGTGGACAAGATGCGGCTGTTGCGGCTCAGCGCCTGATGTTTCACGCTCACCAGCCACAGCATCTCCCGTCCGCTGTTCGAGGTAAAGTGCAGGTGGAAAGGAAAACTGTTTTGGAAACTCGCCTGATAGATCGTCAAGCCCGCCAGGTGATAGGCCACCTCCAGGATCGCCGTGCCCTCTGCGCGCCCGGCGTAACCACCGTAAATTGCCCCGCTCAGGCAGCCAATGAAACACCCGAACTGCATGCAGTGGGCGATCTTGTTCAACAGCTCGTTGTCGATCTTGAGCTCGGTCAACGCGCCGATGAGCCGGCCGTCGGTGTGGCGCACGCCCCACTCGTCGTTGCTGACCGCGATTTGCCCCGTGTCCGACTGCGCCGTGCCCACCGCCACCAGAAACAGGCCCGGTCGCCCGGCCAGCTTGGCCGCCTGGCGCAGGGTCATCGCGTGCTCCACCACCCCGGCCATCTCGGTCGGCGTGCCCGACTTGATCTTGAGGCCCATGCTCTCCTCCAGGATCGGCCCGCACACGCCGTCGGCGAGAGGTTCCTGGACGTAGGCGATGGACATCGGCAACATGATCTCCTCATCACAGGTGATGTCGGGGCTGTAAATGCAAAAGGGCGGCTCGGTGCCCTCCGGGGGACGCGGCTCCCAGCAACGGGTATCCTTCCCTGCGCCGACGAGGTAACGCTCAGGGGTGTGATACAGGGCCTCCTTCAGCTCCGCCTCGTCCACCATGATGCGGCGATGGGTGTCCACGTTGAGCACGCCCACGTCCAGAAAGAACTCTACCGCCGCCTGCCAGACGCGGTCGGCCAGGTCGTCGTCAGCGGGCACAGGGTGGTCGGGGTCATACTTGATGTCGTACTTTTTGATGACCTCTTTCATCTTGGGCATGAAAATCTTGTAGAGGAACTCGTCGTCCTCGCAAAAGGGTCCCGTGTTGGCCCGCTCAAAAATCTCCCACATCTTGTACGGTGGCATTCTACTTGCTCCTCTCTTCCATCACGCGTTCGAGAATCCCGATGGTCTTGCCTGCGTTCTCGCCCCAGCTATCGGCGCCGCATTCCTCCACCCATTCCTGAGTCACCGGAGCGCCACCGAGGATCACGTGATACTTGTCACGGATCCCTTTCTCCTGGAGAATTTCAATGATGTCCCTCTGGTTGGGCATCGTAGTGGTCATCAACGCGGAAGCGCCAATAATGTCGGCGTGCACTTGCTCAGCCTTTTTCACAAAGTCCAGGGCGTTGACGTCACAGCCTAGATCGTGCACCTCGAAGCCCTGCACCTGGAGCAATATGATAACGATGTCCTTGCCAATCTCGTGCATATCGCCCTCGACCGTGCCGATCACCACGCTGCCCTTTTTCTCCGTGGACACGGCCGCCTTTTCCAGCTCCGGCTCCAGTTCCGCCATCACCGCCTGCATGGCCTGGGCAGCCATCATCATCTCTGGCAAAAAGATCTCCATACGCGCAAACTGCTCACCAATCTCGCGCATACCAGCCGTCAGTGCCTCAATCACCTGATCGACAGCGACACCCGCCTGGATCACCTGTCGCGCAGCGCCGACGGCCTCGCTTTCCTCTCCGTCCATCACGGCTTTGACTAGAGTTTGTAATGCGGTCATTTTTCTAGAATCCTCCTTAACTCACTAACTATTTCAGCACACCGTTAAGCTTTATCAGTGTCTTTGGCCTATCGCAGCCTCCTTTGCGTGCACCATCGTCTCGCTTAATTTCTAAAACGGGGTTAACCTGTCGCGCGGTCCACAATCGCGTCGATGCTGCGCTGGACGTCGGATGGCAAAGGCTCGGGCTGATGCGTCGCCAAGATCTCATCCAAGCGCTCCCTGGCCCGCTCCTGTAGCGTCTTCCTTCCAGCGGCGTCCCAGTTTTCAAAGTTGCGACGGTCAAGTAGCGCGGGATACCAATCTTCCCGATAGTGCTTCAGCGTGTGCTGGGTGCCCAAAAAGTCACCGCTATGGCCAACCTCGTCAATGAGTTCCAGGGCCAGGGTCTCCTCGCTGACCTCCATCCCTTGCATAAAGCGCTTTACGTAGTTGATGAGTTCATCGCAGATCACCAACTGTTCAAAGGAATAGCATTTCCCGCTCTCCAGGTACCCCACGTCGTGAATCAAGTTCACTCCGCTCAGCGTTTCGACGAGCAGGGAGATAGCCACCTCGGCCGCCGCCTGCTGATCGGGGATTTTAGCGTCACTGGCCCCGGCCAGGCCGAACACTGGCAGGCCATAGTAATGGGCAAGCTCCGCGCGTCCGCCGCGATTTTCCGGCGCCTCGTATATGGCGACCATCGTGCGCATGTCTAGCGCGTCGTGGTAGCCGCCACTGTAAAGCACCGGCGTGCCTTCCCGCTTGAGCTGTGCCAACACCAAGCCCACCAGTTCACCCACGTTGGCCAGGGCCACGGCACCTGCCGCAGTCACCGGCCCATTGATCCCACGTAACACCACGGGTGTATAGGTGGTGGGCAAACCTTTCTCAGCCATAAAGAGGAGCTTTTGCAGAGCCTCGGCGTTGTGCCGCAGCGGGTCGGTGACGTTGATATAGCAGGCGCATATGGGGTTACGGCGCAATTCCTCTGCGCCGCCAGCCACAATCTCGGCCATCTCGACCGCGTCCACGCACCCCTCCAGGGCGGTCGTCACGAAAAGAATGGGCTTGGTGCTGTTCATCAACATGGCCCGCATCTGGTAGCGATCCGCCACCTCCTGCTGCTCGATGTCGGCGGCGATGCAGAGGGACATCAAAAAGTCGATATTGGGCAACGCATCGCACAACCGTATCCCTTGAACCAGGTCCTGCAGCGTACCCTGACGTCGTTCACCCGTACGATGATCCAGAACGTAAGGGCAATCAGAACCAGGGCCAAAGAAAACGTTGTTCTCTTCCAAGGGCACGACGCGGCGGCCGTCCCGGTCGCAGAGGACGACGCGCTTGGGCACAACAGACAGCGCCCACTCGACCAAAGCCGGCGGAATATGCACCCGATTCTCCTCGTGCACCTGGACGCCGGCCTTTTTTAACAGGCCCAGGGCCGCCTGGTCATAAAGACACACACCCGTCCGATCCAGAATCTCCAGGCTGGCGTTATGGATGCGCGCCAATTGATCATCGGTGAGCCGTCTGAACTGCGGGGTTTTATACTCTACGTAGTTGCTTTGTAATCTCATATCTACGCACCTTCTTTCAGTCGAACGTGGTTTCACGGCACCGGCGAATAGGGAGTTGTCCGTTGTCACCAACAAGCAAAAGTCATCCTGTCCGCCGCTGCGCTCTGGATGCTGACGCAAAGCTCGTCGAAGGAGACTTTTGCGGCTCTGGGAGCGTCAAAACCGCTCGGAATCGCCCTTCGACAGGCTCAGGGTGATTCCTCGCTAGACAGCGTGTCGGAAGTTATTCTTTTACGGATCCTGAGTTGGCAAGACAAACCGTTGCCCCCAAATAGAAAACAGGAGGGCGCAACTGCCTGCGATCCGCATCTCAAACGAATTGCAAATCCACACGCAGCGCGCACCTCCTGCAAGAGAAAAAGGCGACGATAAATCCTATCCTATGTTAGCACACCGCCACGCTTTCGTCTGTTGTCCAGACAACATTGCGCCCTTTTAATCCACACCGATCAGTTCCTTGGCCAGCTTCACCGCCCCCAGCGCCGTGGGTTCGTAGCCGTCCGCCCCGAGCTGTGCGGCCAACTCCTGGGTCACCCCTCCACCGCCGATCATGATCTTGACGTGATCCCTCAGACCCCGCGCTTTGAGAGCGTTGTCAACCCTGTCCAGCTCCTGGGCGACCAGGGTCATGACAGCCGATAGGGCCAGGATTTTGGCTCCGTGCTCCCGGACCGCCTCCACGAACTGCTCGGCGGCGACGTCGACACCCAGGTCAATGACCTCGAATCCCGCGGCCTTGAGCAGCGCGGCCACCATGTTTTTCCCCAGGTCGTGGGTGTCGCCGTGGACCGTCCCCGTGATCACGGTACCCAGCGTCGCTGCCCTCTGGCCCGTTCTCTGAATTTTCTTCTCCAGGATGCACATCGCCGCTTTCATAGCAGACGCTGCCATCATCACGTCGGGAGGAAAAAGATCTCCGCGCGCGAAACCGCTTTCAACCTGCTTCATACCATCCGTGAGTGCATCCAGAGCTTTGATAGGGTCCACACCTTCCTCGACCGCCTTGCTGGCCCAGCCCGCGGCCCCCTGATCGTCGGACTGGAGCACGGCCTGGCTCAAACCATCCAGGATTCTGATGTGCGTGGGTGGGATGATGACGAGACGCCGCCCCTCTTTCCACAAGTAGCCCTGCCTTTTCAAGTCGCTCAAGTAGGCCGTGACCGTGCAGCGGTTGGCCGCGGTTAGTTCGGCTATCTCCTCGTGGGTAATGTTCACGTCGATTTTGACGCCTCGCTCCGTCGCGAGCCCATGCTCGTCAGCCAAACGCACCAGGCTATGCTTCAAGCGCTGGTGCACATCCATGAAACTGAGGCTGTCTATGTCGCGCACGAACAAGTCAACCGTCCGTGCCTGTTCCCTCAACACAGCCATGGATAAACGGGGGTCACTGGACAACAGGCGCTCAAATTCCAGGAGTGGAATGACCCACACGTCAGCGTCTTCCACGACGTCGGCCATGGATTTGTGGCCCTCACCGAGCAAAAAGGCGGTTATCCCTAACAGGCATCCTGGCCCCCAAATCCCATACGTGTGCGCTTTGCCCGCCGGTGAGAGGGAGAACGTCTTCGCCTTCCCTGTTTTGACCAAAAACAGGCACTCGACGGGGTCCCCTTGCCAGAAGAGCAGCGTCCCACCCCTGTAGCGCTTGAGCTGGCCCACACGATGGACCTCCACAAGCTCTAAAAGGTCTGCACCACTGCACTCGGGTGTTTTGCTACTGCCAATAACCTGTGCCATTCGCCCACCTCATCTATCTCTCCAAGGTTTGGGGGACGATCCTGCTGGCGACACTGGGAGCTAAGCAGTTGTTCATTGATAACTTCGCACTTTGCGATACTAGCAAAATTCATCCTGAGCCCGTCGAAGGACGAATTTTGCGGCGCTGTGCCTTCAAAACCCGCTCGAAATCACCCTTCGACAGGCTCAGGGTGATTTCTCGCTAGACGCCAAAATGCGAAGTTGTTTTTGAACGATTGCTAAGCCTTTTTCAGGATGTAGGCGATTTCCTCGCGCACGCCCTCTGGCAGCGGTTCCGGCTCGTGTTCATCCAGAATCGCCACCGTCTTCTCCCTCAGCCGTGCTCCCATCCGCTTGCTGCCTCCCGCCACCCAGCTATCAAGCCGCTCTCGATTCATCAACGTTGGCCGCCAGAGTTCGCGAAAGTGCTTGAGGGTATGATCGGTCGTCAGAAAATCGCCGCCCGGACCTGCTCGATGGATCACCTCCAGCGCCAGTGACTCCGCATCCAGCGTCACCCCGGCCCCAAAGCGCCGCATCATGTTGATGATCTCCGCCGTCAACACCAGCATCTCCGGCGAAGTCGTCAGCCCGGCCTCCAGATAACCCACGTCGTGCGCCAGATGCGTGCCCGTCAGCAGCGCCACCAGCACCGAGAATGTTGCATCCAGCGCCGCCTGCTCATCCAGCGCGCAGCTATCCGACATGCCAGCGTTTCCCCAGACGGGCAGCCCATAGAAGCGGGCCATCTCGGCCACCATGACCCGAGCTAGCTCATACTCTGGCGCGCCGTACACGCTGATGGTCGTCTTCATATCCATATGGTGGACCTGCACGCCATACACGAACGGCGCTCCGGGGCGCTTGAGCTGGTGCATCACCAGGCTGGACAGCACCTCAGCGTTGCCCAACGCCATCCCCCCTGCCAGCGTCACCGGCGCTGTCCCGCCCATCATCGGCGCGGGCGAGTGGACCACGGGAAGCCCGGCCTCCGCCATGGCCAGGAGCTTGTCCACGGCCGTCCGGCTGTGCTGGAGCGGGGTGGTGGGCTCGGAGTAGAGAAGGAGCGTGGGGTTGAGCCGCAGCAGATCCGGTCCAGCCGCCACGGCCGATGCCATGGCGATGATGGACTCGCAGTCCTGCCGGTCGTCGCAGACGAACACGACGGGCTTGGTCGTGCTCTCCACCATGGAGA
>Ga0180432_10011253_pt1 | contig 10576 bp, 6 predicted proteins | sample SS_ome_10_FD_132414 | JGI IMG/M metagenome (GOLD analysis project Ga0180432, IMG submission 132414) | Hypersaline lake sediment archaeal communities from the Salton Sea, California, USA - SS_1_MS_2 metaG | ecosystem: Environmental > Aquatic > Non-marine Saline and Alkaline > Hypersaline >...
ACCGGAGCCGTCTCCACCGAGGCGGCCACCGCTTCGGCACCAGCGACATCGCTGTCGGCCGCCTCCGTCCCGACCGGTGCGGACCCCTCGGCCTCCCCGGCCGCCGGCACCGCGTCAGCCGACACGGACTCCACCCGCGACACCGCCGCCGGTGCCGCCACCGCTGCGCTCGCCAGCGTTGAGGCTGCCGCGTCGTTGACCGGCGGGCCGTACGGCGGGAAGGGGTTGCCGCCGGTCAGCACCACGTCAATCGCGTACCGCAGCACACCCGACAGGCCGGCAAAGTAGCCCCAGTCGCCGAAGGTCGGATCGGAGGTGTTCGGACCCAGGGCGGCCTGAATGGCACCGTAGATGTAGGGGCCCAGGAACGGGACATTGTCGAGCGCCAGTTTCGAGACCAGATCCAGCGTCTGGATCAAGGTCACCGATACGTTGTCCAGCCCCAGAAAAGCGCGCCCGATCAGAGTGGCGACGGCCGGGTCGTACAACGGGCTCGCAGGATCCCCGAACGGCTGGGTGACCAGATACTGCGCACCCGACCCGGCCCCGGCCTCGAAGAAATAGTTGATCGACGAGATGCTCCACGGCGGGGTCGTGTACGGGTTGAAGTCGGGCTTGTCGGGATCGGGCTGGTAGGGCTTGGCGGGGTCCTGCAGGATCCCGTTCACGTTGTCGATCCCGGCGCCGTTGCCGTTGATCAGCGCGTCCAGAGCCAAGTAAGCCAGACCCGAAGGTCCGTTCACCTGGCAGTTGAAGTCGCAGTTCGTGAAGGGACTGATGAACGCGGCGGCCCAGTCCAGTTCCAACGGCTGGTTCGGGCTGATCGCGAAGCCCCAGCCCCCGAAAAGCACGTTGTTCCAGTCTTCCGGCGTGATCGACAGCAGGTCGGAGAACGTCGTCAGCTGCACCTGAGCCGCCGACAGCGCGGTAGGCGTCGGAGCGGAAACGGTTGGCGCGACCTCCGCGGTCGACATCGCGACCACAGCGGCGCTGGCGAGCGCCGCTGCCGAAATGAGGGGCTTGGTACGAGTAGCCATGATCCCTGTTTCCTTCAGTTCCTGCCCACCGCCCCGGTGGGCTAATCCTTTGCTGAGCTCTACCTGAGATAACCCTGTTGATTTTACGGACAGGTTTGCCATCCGGCAAATCTCACTGACACGGCAGACGTCCCGCCCTTCCAGCTGGCCGCGCCTGGCCCCCGGGCGAACGGGCAATTCGGCACCCGCGAGACATTGTTTGCTAGATTCATCAGGTTCCACTCGGGATATTTTCATTTGTTTCTCAGGTTTTGCCGACTCGCGCGGACTTTGCCAGTAACCATTATTCGCTTACGGCGAAAAGCCGCGGCATGACCCGAAGCATTAGCTTTCAGCAAACATGGCCCAATGCGCCACTTGAGACGAACCTGGGTAACCGTTTTATAACGCCCCGATGAGCAATGACCGGACCTCCGCACGCCTACGGTTTCGATCGATGCCCGCGATACCCCTGACCTGCGGCCGGGGCCGTGGGCTCAGTCCCAGCGGCCGGCGGCGTCGTCTGCCGTCGAACCGTCAGACCCGGATCGGACCGGACCGGACCATGCGGCGCGATCCGAAGTTTGCTCTCCGGCACCGCGGCCACTCATGGTCGGCTCACCGCCGGCGGCGCCGCGACCGCAGATAGTCCCCCACCACCGCCGCACCCAGCCCGTCGAGATCGGGAACCACCACGCGACCCTGCACCCGGCGGGCGACCTGATCGATGAACTGCGCGAGGCCCGGATCGTTGCCGAGCCGGAAGATGGTCAGCTGCACTCCAAGTCGGGCGACCTCGTCGAGGGCGCGCACGGTGTGGGCGATGGTGCGCGGGTGCGGCGGGTAGTCGAAGAAGACCTGGGCGCCACGGCCGGCGAGGTCCTCCAGATGCGCCGTCGGTTCACCGTCGGTGACGATCAGCAAGACCGGCTGGGCATTGGGGTGGCGGCGCAGGTGCCGGCCGGCCAGCGTCAGTGCGTGGTGCAGGTTGGTGCCCTGCTCGTAGACGCCGTCCAGTCCGGCGAGCTCGGCCGCGCTCACCGTACGGGCATACCGGCCGAATGCGATGATCTGCAGCGCGTCGGACCGGAACCTGGTGCTCACCAGGTGGTTCAGCGCCAGGGCTGTACGTTTCATCGGCAGCCAGCGGTTCTCCATGACCATCGAGAACGACGTATCCACCAGCAGCGCCACCGCCGCCTGGGTGCGGGTCTCGGTCTCGGAGATCTCGACATCCTCGACGGCGAACCGGATGCGGCCGTCGGCATCATCCGAGCCGGCCCGGCGCAGCACCGCGTTGGTGCCCGCGGTGCGGAGCACCGCATTGACCACAGTTCGGGTTACGTTCCACGGCTCGGTGTCACCGAAGGCCCACCGCCGGGTGGCACCGGTGAGTTCGCCGGCCGCTCCGGCCCGGCGGGTCTCGCGCTCACCGTTCCTGCCGGAGAGCTGTTGGGCCACATCTCTAAGCGCCGCCCGACCCAGCTGGCGCATGGCTTTCGGGGACAGTCGCCACTGCCCGTCGGCACCGCGGTCCAGGAATCCCTGGTTCATCAGCGCACGCTCCAGCTCGGCAAGAGTGCGGGCGTCGACTGCGGCTTCGTCACCGAGTTGTCGGGCCAGGGCGTCCAGATCGACGTCGTCCATGGTGGCCCCGGCATAGCCCTGCGACAGCTGTTCGGCGAGCTGCTCGAGTTCACCGATATCGGCCAGCGCCTGAGCACCCTGGCCCATGCCCAGCGGGTTGTCTCCGGAGAACTCCGATGACCCTGTCCAGTCCTCGCCGGGGCGGGCGGCTTGCAGGTGGGCATCCAGACGGCTCAGGGCGTTCATCAGCTGGGGCGAGCCGAAAGCCTGCTGCGCCAACGCATCCAGCTCCGCGCGCTGCTCATCGGAGAGGCTGTTGCGGAAACGCTGCGCGGCGGCGGCCCGCTTGGCCAGCGAGTCGAGCAGCTCCTCGACGTTTCCGGGGTTCTCGGGGAAGTGCCGGCCGTGCTTGGCCATGAAGTTCTCGAAGTCCTGGCTGGTGTCCTTACCGGCGGCATGTTTGTCCAGCAGATCGTTGAGGTCCTCGAGCATCTCGTTGACAGCCTGGCGATCCTCATCGGAGGCGTTCTCCAGGGCCTGCTTCATCCCGGCGAAACGCTGATCGAGGATCTCCCGGCCCAGCAGATCCTTGATCTGCTCGTAACTCTGTCTGGCCTCGGTGCTGCGCCAGTTGTAGTCGCCCAGTTCCTGCACCGCCTTGGCCGGCGAGGGCGACAGCGACTCAATCTGCATTTCGGCGAAACGCGCGTCGTCATCGAGCGCCCTGGCCAGCTCCTTGCGCTCGGCCAGCACCGCCTCGTCGAGCAGTCTCTTGATCTCCTGCAGGGTGCCGTCAAGATTGTTACGCGTCAGCAATTCCCGGCGGCGGCGGTTGGCCTCGGCGGCCAACCGATCGGCACCCTTGACGTCTCCGGTTCCCCGCCGCAGCAGTTCGGCCAGGGCACGACGCGGCGAGGTGCCCGCCATGACATCCTCGCCGATCTGTTCAAGCGCCTCGCGCAGGTCCACCGGCGGCGCCAGCGGATCGGGGCCCCCCGTGTAGGCCGAGTACCGGGCGTCATGCCCGTGCCCGCGCACGCGTTCAGCCATAGACCGTTTCACCGTCGCCGGTGGTCTTGTCGATCTTCTTGGCCAGGTACAACCCCTCCAGGGCCAGCTCCAGCGCGGCCGCCCGCTCTCCCCCGGTCCGGGCCGCCAGCCGGTCGGCGATGGTGTCGATCACCGGGAGATCGGGCAGTGCGGCCAGTACGCTTTTGGCCGACACCTGTTCGCCCGTCGTCACCGTCGAGTCCGCGACTGCCGCCACCAGCGGTGCGACGTCGATGCCGCCGAGCACCTTCTGCGCGGTGTCGGCGGTGGCTCGGCGCAGAAGATGCTCGAGCACCGCTAGTTCGCGTCCCTCCTCGCCGGACTCGAACTCCAGTTTGCCGCGAAGCACGTCGATCACCGTGCTGAGGTCCACCACCCGGGCCACCGATTCGTCCTCGCCGAGCACGGCACTACGGTGCCGCGCGGAGGCCGCCACCGTCTCGGCGGCCGCGATAGCGAACCGCGCCGACACCCCGGAACGCTGGTCGACCGAGTGTGACTCGCGAAGATAGCGGGCGAACCGCGCGATGATCTGCAGCAGATGTGACGGCACTTCGGCGGTGAGGTGCGCCTCCTGGCTGATGACGCCCACTTCGGCGTCGAGATCCCTCGGGTAGTGGGTGCGGACCTCGGCGCCGAATCGGTCTTTGAGGGGGGTGATGATCCGGCCGCGGTTGGTGTAGTCCTCCGGGTTGGCGCTGGCGACGACCACCACGTCCAGCGGCAACCGCAGCGTATAGCCGCGGACCTGGATGTCTCGTTCCTCCATCACATTGAGCATGGCGACCTGGATCCGCTCGGCGAGATCGGGCAACTCGTTGACCGCGACGATGCCGCGATGCGCGCGCGGGATCAGTCCGAAGGCGATGGTCTCCGGATCGCCCAGGGTGCGCCCCTCGGCGACCTTGATCGGATCGATATCGCCGACCAGATCGGCCACGCTGGTATCGGGGGTGGCCAGTTTCTCGAAGTAGCGTTCGCTGCGGTGGCGCCAGCCCACGGGCAGTGCGTCACCGAGGTCGGCGGCCCGGCGAATCGACTCCGGGGTGATCGGCGAGTACGGATGCTCACCCAGTTCAGCCCCGGCGATCACCGGGGTCCACTCATCGAGCAGGTTGGCCAGTGATCGCAGCAGCCTGGTCTTGCCCTGGCCACGCTCGCCAAGCAGGACGAAATCGTGCCCGGCGATTAGGGCCCTTTCCAGTTGGGGCAGCACGGTGTCGGAGAATCCGAAGATCCCGGGCCACACCTCCTCCCCGTCGGCCAGGGCGGCCAGCAGGTTCTCCCGGATCTCCGTCTTGATATCTCGCTCACGGTGGCCGGAGGCCCGCAGTGCGCCGACGGTGGTGGGCAGATTCGAGGGCGAAGTCACGTCCTCTACGCTACGACGGCTATCGGGCGAGCGCTGCCTAGGTCAGTGTTCCGTCACACGACCGCCCCCCGCCATCACCCCCGCCATCACCCCCGCGAGCAGACACAAACTGCCCCGAATCGCCGCGTGTCGCGAGCAGTTTGTGTCTGCTCGCGGCCGGTGGGTCAGTGCGCGAAGTGCCGCGCCCCGGTGAGGTAGAGCGTGATCCCGGCAGCCGCAGCGGCCCGGGTCACCTCCTCATCACGCACCGATCCGCCCGGGTGGACGACGGCCTTGACCCCGGCGGCGATAAGTACCTCCAGACCATCGGGGAACGGGAAGAACGCGTCGGAGGCCGCAACCGCACCGCCGACCCGGTCGCCACCACGCTCCACCGCCAGCCGAGCGGCGTCGACCCGGTTCACCTGACCCATTCCCACACCCACCGTCGCACCATCGGCAGCGATGACAATCGCGTTGGACTTCACCGCCCGGCAGGTGCGCCAGGCGAACACCAGATCTGACAGCGTGCCGGCGTCGGCCGCCGCACCGGTCGCCAGCGTCCAATTCGCCAGGTCATCCCCCGGGCTGTCCAGGCCGTCGCGTTCCTGGACGAGCAACCCGCCCGCGATCTGGCGGATCTCCACCCCGTCGACCGCGGGTTCGGAGGCCAACAGCACCCGGATGTTCTTCTTGCGGGCCAGGATCTCCACCGACCCCTCCTGATAGGCCGGGGCGACGATGACCTCGGTGAAAATCTCTGAGACCCGCTCGGCCATCTCCCGGGTGACCTCTGCGTTGGTCGCTATCACCCCGCCGAAGGCGCTCAACGGATCACAGTCGTGGGCCTTGCGGGGGGCATCGGCCACCGAGACCGGCGAGATGGCGATACCGCACGGATTCGCATGCTTGATGATCGCCACGCAGATCTCCTCGTGGTCGAACGCGGCCCGCCACGCCGCATCCGCATCGGTGAAATTGTTGTAGCTCATCTCTTTTCCGTGCATCTGCAGCGCCTGAGCCAGCCCGGGCCAGTCGGCATCGTCGCTGTACAGCGCGGCACGTTGGTGCGGATTCTCCCCGTATCGCAGCACCGAGGTTCGGCGCCAGTTACGGCCGAGCCATGGCGGCAGATGCGCGGGCCGCCCCCCCTGCCCCGGAACGTCTTCCAAGTCCTGTCGGGGATCCTGTTCGGGGGACAGCACATCGCCCATCCAGCTGGCGACGGCTATATCGTATTCGGCGGTGTGCCGGAATGCCAACGCCGCCAACTTCTTCCGCTCCGCCAAAGTGAAACCACCGTCGCGGACCGCGGCCAGCACGCCCTCGTAGCCGAGGGGTTCGACGACGACCGCCACGCTGGCATGGTTCTTCGCCGCAGCCCGCACCATCGAAGGGCCGCCGATGTCGATCTGCTCGACGCACTCTTCGACCTCGGCTCCGGAGTCCACCGTCTCGCTGAACGGGTAGAGATTGACCACGACCAGGTCGAAGGGCGCGACCTTCAACTTCGCCAGGGCCTCGAGGTGCTCGGGGTTGCGGGTGTCGGCCAGCAGACCGGCATGGATATGCGGATGCAGGGTTTTGACCCGGCCGTCGAGCACCTCCGGAAACCCGGTGACCGACTCCACCGGCGTCACTGGAATTCCCTTGTCGGCAATGGTTTTGGCTGTCGAGCCGGTGGACACGATATCGACGCCGGCCTCGTGCAGACCGCGCGCCAGGGGAATCAGGCCGCTCTTGTCGTACACGCTGATCAGAGCGCGCCTGATCGCCTTTTTGCCGATGAGGGTCTGCGCCGTCATGCTTCCACCATTCCCAGGGTCGCCTTTCTGCCATTCCATGTCACACCATGTTCCGCAAGCCCGGCCAGCACCTCCACCAGCAGGTGCCGCTCGACGGCCTTGATCCGTTCGTGCAGGGTTTGCTCAGTGTCGTCAGCGCGAACATCGACGGCCCGCTGGGCCAGAATCGGCCCGGTGTCCACCCCGGCGTCGACCAAATGGACGGTACACCCGGTGATGCTGACCCCGTAGTCGAGCGCGTCAGCCACCGCACGCGAGCCGGGAAACGACGGCAGCAGTGCTGGGTGGGTGTTGACGACTCTGCCGGGGAACCGGGAAAGGAATTCCGGCCCAAGAATTTTCAAGAAACCGGCAGAGACGACGAGGTCGGGTGCGTGCTCGGCGGTGGCGTCGGCGATGGCCACGTCCCAAGCCGCCCGATCCGGGTGATCACCGAGCCGGACGCGGTAGTGCGGAATACCCGCGGCGGCCGCGATCTGCGCCGCTCGACAGTCCCGATCGACCCCGACGGCGACAACCCGGCCCGGATAGTCGCCCACCGCGGCGTTCAGTAGCGACTCCAGCAATGACCCGGTACCCGAGGCCAACACCACCAGGCGGGCCGGCACGCTGGGCGGCACGCGGATCGGTTCGGGCACGACGATGAGCCTAATGGGAGCCCGCCGCCGGCGGCGGCGGGTCGGTATCGATATCGGCGTCGACGAACATCAGATCCTCGACATCCTCGAGGTCCGGCGCCGGCTTCACCGGCGGTGGTGGCGGTCCGGGCGCTGGGTCGGCCTCGCGCGCCGGGCCGACCACGGCTTCTGCTCCTGCTTCGGCTTCCGGCTCATCATCGGGCTCGGCTTCGTCGGTACCGCCGGCATCGGGAGTAATCCCTTCGGCCGGTTGGTGATCCTCATCCGCCGGTTCCGGCGGGACCGCCGGCGCCACCGGGGCTACCGGGGCCGGCCGACGACTGATCCCGCCGGCCATGACGACCGTGGCCGCTCCGGTCAGGAAAAACCAGAAGAACACGCCCGGTCCGAAGGTGGCCTGATCGACTCCAACCTGGCCGAAGTTTCCCAGTTGACCGCCGCCGGCGAAGGCCAGCAGAGCCAGTCCCGTCGCTGCAAGCAGCGCAGCCACCGCCAGCTTGGCGAAGGCCAGCGGAAACGGCAGCGGCCGCAGCGCGCACTGCTGGCCGACGGCCACCCCGGAGGCGGCGCCCACGATGAGCAACGCCACCCATATCGGGCCGAGCGGCGGGGTCGGAACCGCGGCGAGAATCGGTAACGCGGGGATGTCGCCCCCGAAGACCGTGAACGAACTGAAGGTGGCAAAGCCGATATGGGCGCTGGAGCCCACCGCCACCGCCGCGGCGCCGAGCACGATATTCGGCAGATAGAGCAGCGAGAGAAGGCTGAGGCTGAGCTGGCCGAAGAACGAGTCGGTGATGCCGAACAACTCGTGCATGGTCCGCCAGTGCACCACCAGCGACGCCGCGAGCACCGCGCAGGATAACGCCAGCAGCGTCGCCGCCCCGACCAGTGCCGGGCGCACGGCATCGGTGAGCCAGCCGGGCAGGCCCAGTGTCGGCAGCAGTCGTGCGCGCACCCGCGAACCCACCCCGATCAGTGCGCCGAGACCGTGGACGGCGAGCACGCCGCCGAAGGCCCGCAACGCGTTGGGGGTCTGCAAGTCGGTGATCACCGACGCGGCATCGTGGACGACCGCCAGCGAAAGCGCGGCGAGGAACAGCGGGCCGCCCAGTGCGGCGGCAACGATCCAGCGAATGACGAACCACGAGCCACGCGGCGGGGTGATCGCGGCGGTACCGCGTGCCGTCGCCCAGACCATCAGGGCGGCCGGCACCAACGGCAGCACACCGATCTGCTGACCGGCGATCGATACCGGCACGAGGTGCGCTGCCAGCCAGATGCTGGCCACCGCCCCGAGAGTTCCGGTCAGTTCGCTGTTGGCGACCACCAGTTGCACGAGAACGACGGCGGCGATGACGACGAGCGCCACCAGCGACGGGCCGAAGGCGACCCGTACCAAGTCACGAGGCTGGGGGGAACCGGCTGTTGACGGACCCCTGTCCTCCATCCCTGTCACTGCTCAGGACTGGACCGCTCGCTCAGGATTGGGCCGAACCGGAGGAAGGCTCCGAGGACGGCTGCTGCGAACTCGGGGCAGCATGCGACGGATAACTCGGAATCCCGGTTGGAGGGGTGTCGGGGTCGCTGGTGTCCGGCACGTTGTACCCGCCGGCCGGCTGGGCCCCCGGATAGGGCGTGGGGTAGCCCGGTCGCTGCGGCGGCACCTGGCCGCCGACGGACCCGGGTTGTCCGGTCCGCGCCCCCGGTTGGCCGTAGTAACCGACCGGCGGCGGACCATACGGTCCGTACTGGGGGCGGGGAGCGGTAGCGGTGAGCACACCGGAGTCGAATAGCAGAGCGGAGACTGCCGCCGCCGATTGCAGCAGAGTGAAACCCAGCACCAGCCACAATGCCCAGCCGACGGAGAAACCGTTCGGGCGATTGATCACCTGTCCGATGACCAGCAGGACCCCCAGCACCGCGGTCACCGTGACCATCGCGGTGTAGCTCCGCGACTTCGGCAGCAGGCTCACGGCGGCCAACAGCGCGGAGAACAGCGCAGCGACGGTCCAGTAGCTCAGCCCGCTCGCGGTGAACTCCGCCCCACCGAACGGCCCGATATCGGCGTTGATGCTCAACAGCGGACCGAAACTGGCGAGGTAAGCGGCCAGCCCCAGTAGGACCACGGCCCACGTGAAGTATGCCGGCGTCTTGGCGGGCCCGGCAGCGGGCGGTATGTAAGCCGGTCCGACCGGGCCGCCGTAGCCGCCGGGCTGCTGCGGCGCCGGGTAGCCGGGGTTGGTGGGCGGGTAGGTCATGGTCTCTCCTCACAGGTGGCGGGGACCACGCTAGCGCACCCCGAGCGGACAACCGGCGAGCCACGGCCCAGCGGCGGCCTATCCGTCGCGCCGGCAGCCCGACTCGTTCGCGGCCGTATGGGCGGCGGACTTGTCCGCCAAGCTAGAACACGTTCTAATTCACCGCATGGATCATGGGCTTGTCCTGTTCACCAGCGATCGCGGAATCACCCCGGCGGCGGCGGCCAAGCTCGCCGACGACCACGGTTTCGCCACCTTCTACGTCCCCGAACACACTCACATACCGGTCAGACGCGAGGCCGCACATCCGGGTACCGGGGACGAGTCGCTGCCGGATGACCGCTACCTGAGGACCCTCGATCCGTGGGTGAGCCTGGCCACCGCGGCGGCCGTCACGTCGCGGGTACGACTGGCCACCGCCGTGGCACTGCCGGTCGAGCATGATCCGATCAGCCTGGCGAAAACCATTGCCACCTTGGACCATCTCTCCGGGGGCCGGGTCAGCGTGGGCGTCGGATTCGGCTGGAATACCGACGAGATGGCCGACCATCATGTTCCGCCGGGCCGCCGGCGGACCATGCTGCGCGAGTACATCGAGGCCATGCGCGCGCTGTGGACTGAGGAAGAGGCGTCCTACGACGGCGAGTTCGTCACGTTCGGGCCCAGCTGGGCCTGGCCCAAACCCTTGCAGTCCCACGTCCCGGTGCTCGTCGGCGCGGCCGGGACGGAGAAGAACTTCAAGTGGATCGCCCGGTCGGCCGACGGCTGGATCACCACACCACGCGACGTCGACATCGACCAGCCGGTGCGGCTCCTGCAGGACACGTGGGCCGCAGCCGGCCGCGCCGGCACACCACGGATCGTGGCG
>Ga0180432_10011254_pt1 | contig 10575 bp, 14 predicted proteins | sample SS_ome_10_FD_132414 | JGI IMG/M metagenome (GOLD analysis project Ga0180432, IMG submission 132414) | Hypersaline lake sediment archaeal communities from the Salton Sea, California, USA - SS_1_MS_2 metaG | ecosystem: Environmental > Aquatic > Non-marine Saline and Alkaline > Hypersaline >...
AAGAAACTCCTCGGCAATAAAGTCGGGAAGTCTGGGATATGCGGGGGTAATTCCCGGATCGCCCGTACTTATTCTCGAGTGATGTAAGACACTAACAGAAATAAAAGTCGAAAGCGTTTCTTAATATTTTAACTTAAAATTTCCATTTTTGTTGAAATTATACAATAAAATTAAATACTTAAAGCTCGATTCCAAAAAAAATGTACTTTTTTTAAAAAAAGTATTACAAGGGGGTTGACAAATGTAATACGCCGTGTTACAATGTATGGCAAATGAGAAAGGGGGAACAAAAATATGATTATAAAACAACGGGTTAGAGGAAATCCAGTTGAATTACAGGTTGTGTTACAAACAAACGGAGTGTGCGTTGAAGAAATGAAAAACCAGGTGCGGGACAAAATCACCGATCTGCACCGCAATTTCAGGGGCACGTTGATCAAAGGTGTGGATGGCGCCTTCAACGCCCTGTTCATTTCGGTGGAGCGGGTCATGGCGGTGGCGGGGCCGGCATTGGAAAAAACTCTTCGGTATCAACAAGGTGACCGATTAGCAGAGGACCAATTTCGGCCACTGGATACATTGGAAGAACTAAAAATGACGAACCACAGATATGCGGTTAAAGAAATTCAAAAAAAATATCCGGAAAGGGAAGAAAAAATGATCGAGGAAAGCAAAAAAACGATCGAAGAAGCTTACAAGTACAGGGGAAGATTTATCCAATCTTCCATTCACAATTTTACATCCAAACTTTTTAGCGGCAAAGGAGACAATTATGGAAAAAGATCCGGAAAATGCAGATAAAGAAAAAAGCGACAAAAAGGTTGCGGAAAGGATCGAAAATATGTTGGAGGAAGGCAAACGTATATTTGAAGAGGCCCGTCGCGAGGCGAAGGAACTGAGGCGTCAGACACGAGAGGAGAGACGCACCGAAAGACGAGCGAGACATCAGCAGCGGCGGATACATCACAGGAATCGGAAGAAGGAAAAGGTCTTAAACCTGCGCATCGGCAAGGACCTAGATGAGAAAATCAAAGGCGAAGCGGAGCGGATCAATATGCCCGTCAGCAACCTCGTGCGCAACATACTCGAAAACGCCTTCGACCTTGTGGATGGCATCGGCACTAACGTCGGGAACCTGGTCGGAGACGTGGTGGAAAATGCCGAAAACATCGCCGACAATTTCAGGACCGCGGTCAAAGGTTATGTTTCCACTGATGAACAGGATGCCGAAGCGCCGACCGGTGCGGACGAACCTACACAAGAAGCGCTTATCGATGATGTTCCGGTGTGGCAGGAAGTCACCGTGGGAAAGACAGCCACATGCGCCGCCTGCGACGAAACGATCAACCGGGGCGATAAGGCCCACATGGGTGTGTCCGATTCTACCGGCGACAGGATATTGCTGTGCGGAAAATGCATTGAATCAATCGGTAAAAATGGAGGTCCCGCCGTTTAGGGACCTGGGCGCCGGCCGGCTTCAGCCCGAAGAATGGGTACCTTTGCTCAAGCGTATCAGGGACGGGGACAAACTCTGCCGGGTATATGTCACTGCTAAAATGCTTTTCCCGCGTATGCGGAAATATGCCATTCTCCGGCCCTGATACCGTATCCGGCGTCAACTCCTACTGCGGGAATTGCGAGTTCCTTAATATACGCGCGAAGGCCGGCTCCGACAGCGGGGAAGGCGGTATACGTCACGCCGTTGTCATCGACGTCCGTAAAAACGCAATCGGCAAACTCGGCGATTGTAACAGTTCCCCATTTATGCCTGTAAACGACCTGCTCGAGCTGTTCGCTGACCGATATGTAATCTCTAACCCATAGACCGTCGGTAGGTAACCCTCGTCTGCCAACCGATCCGCCAAGCCGATAATAGTTTGATAGTCTTGCGTCTTCACTTATTGACCATCCCCCCTCGATGAAAGTTCTTGTCAGCACTTTCCAAATCGGATACGTAAAGTCGAATGTTGCCTCCAAATGTCCGTATATCGTGCGGGCGCCGAGCATTTTAAGTGAATGTTGGAGAACTATTGTGCCCATGAGTCCCTTGTCGTAATAATCAGTAAAATCAGTTTTATCAATTCGAAGATTTAACATGGCGCCGTTGGTGCATCTTTCATCCTGGGGCGCCGTGTATTCATCCACTGCGTCGAAATCGCGGTACCTGTAAATAAAGCCGATTCCAGGCGCAAGCCAGTCGGTGACGCGGTATCCCAATATTCCGAAAAGGAGAGAGAATTTTTCCGCGTAGGCGTATATTTCCTCATCGTCTTCGTCATACTGATATAACTCCCTATCCACATACAATTGGCGCAAAACGAGAATCCATTTACTGCCCATGACGGCATCATCGAGATATAACCCTTCTATGGCGTATCCGACATTGCCGGCGCCGCCGCCGGCCACTATAAGTTTTTTCCGGCCAAGCAAGTTCGATTCCAGAATCAATAACCCGCCACCGCTTTGTTCTTCACTGGTATAAAGGACCGGAATTGGAATGATCGACCACTTATCCTTAACTGTTATGTACACCGTGACGATTCCCGGTTCCTTTTCGATATGAACTTCCACTTTGCTGAACAGGTGGCTGTTAAGCAACTTTTGTTTTATGGAGACTGCGTCGATACCCTCTTCAGGAACACATTCGCCCCTGATGTCAGCAAGCCTTCGGATGGTGCTTTCTTTAGTCTTCTTATTTCCTTTGATCATCACTTTCAACTCATCGCCGGGACAATCGGCGAAAGCGCCGGTTATTATGGAAATCGCCAAAAATAACCCCAATGCGAAGCTTTTACGGCATTTTTTCAAAATAGCAATTCCTTCCCGCTACTTACTCAGCGGCAGCTCGGAGAAGACCGGGACATGCTCAGGGCTACTGGGCAATTCCAAAGGCAATGAGATATCCAGGTTATTTCCTTGCCGGGACCGGGACAGATCGGAGTCAGGATCGATAAGCCTGATTGGAAACGGCTCCTCTGTATCAATCAAAGCGCTCGATAATAAGGCAAAAAAACCGGTTGTAAATCCTTGCCTTATAAATTTTAACATCACACTTCCTTATTGTACTTCTTCAGCCAAAATGGGACTTTTGGGTTAAAATATTCAGGGATACTTCCGGCTTCTCTCATCCTAGGATTAGCATGTTTTTCCACCGGCGTCTAGTGAACCGACAAAACAAAGTTGATGGTTCACCAGAAAAGACTTCCGGTGAAAAACATCACCAACCGCCGGTATCGACGGTCTTCATCGTCGGAGTGGACGACGTTATGGATTTCGTGCGCTTCAATTCCGACTATAAGGTGTGTATTGAACCCGATGCTCTCATAGCGGCGGCCAAGGCGGTTTTGAAGGAAGGAGAATAAAAGACCGGCTAGTCGCGCCTTTTATCGGATCCACTTTGACCTCTAAGAGCTTGTAACAGTGGCATGGAGTGTTGCAAACCCTTTTTTCTGATACTGTTGACAAAGGGAGGAGAATGTGGTAATAAACACTCGTTAAACGTTAAAGGATGGGATGGGTTAAAGGGCAGGTGTCGGTAAAAACCCATAAAAACAAAAAAGGAGGAGAGTTATGAAAAAGAAGATTGTGGCACTTGTTGCTGTAATGGCATTTATGTTGTTGAGTGCTTGCATGATTACACCAGGCGGCATCACGGGTACTACCAAGCCCATTCTCTGCGACGAGACCTATGAAGAAATTGGTCCGGTTTCGGGATACGCGTGGGGAGCGCTTGTAATGGGTATCCCCGTTTCGCTGGGAGGCCCTAACCTCGCCATGAGAAATGCTTTGAAGAAAAGTGGCGGCGATGCAGTTATGAGTGCGACGGTTGACCTCTTGCAGATTATGCTTGGCCCGGTTACCATATTTAAAACGACGGTAAAAGGCACAGCAATTCGTATTAAAAAGAAGTAAAAGTAGCGTTTCGCTGGAGCATTCCGGTCGGCGGATAAGCCCGGCGCGGGTGTATAAATAACGCCTTCGGCGTTAGAGAGTGAGACATGAAAATATCGCATAGAAAACAACAACGGGTACCGGTTATGGCAATTTTCTGGCTGGTGGGGTCAATGTTTTTAATTGGCGCTTGCGCCACCGCAAACCAGACCCCGCAACCCCGGGAAGCCACATTTCATCGGGCGGGCGCAGCGGATGTCAATATCCGCCGTATCGCCATAATGAATTTCGAGTTTAAGCCGCAAAGGTACACTCATTCGGAGATTGAAGTTATACTTCAAAGCAGCGAGCGATCCATTGAAAACGGCGGGGAAATCCTTACGGACACTTTTGCGTCCGAGTTGATGCGAACCGGCAAGTATGAAATAGTGGAACGTAGCGCATTGGAGAAAATAGTAGGCGAGCTTAGGCTCTCGGCGAGCGGCTTGACTAACGAAGAGATGAATCAATTGGGTCAATTGCTACAAATCGACGCTTTGGTGCTCGGTAAGGTCAATTATTTTTCCGAACGAAAAACGGCTGCCGGGTTGTCCAGAACAATAAAAGTTTCTCTTACGGTTCGGCTGGTGAATATAAAAACCGGAGCAGTTGTGTGGATGGCAAGCGATGAGATTGAGCTTAAGGGAACTCCGGTACAAGCCGCTCAGATGCTATGTTCCAGAATGACAGGGAAAATAGCCTCTTCCCGTTAAGAATAAACCCGTTTTACTTCTATCTTATACCTCGTGCCGGCACATGGGTCGGCACGAGGAAAGTGAAAGTTCGTTTGCAATGCCGACGCTTGCCGATTGGGAATGAGTGGTCTGTATTTTTCGACGACTAAAAAACCATGCTACGAAAAGTAATAATATTAGTCTTAATGATCCTGATTCCGGCGGGAATACCGGCGGGTGGGTATCAGGGCGCCGAATGGGGGATGGGTGTCAAGGAAGTTAAAAAGGCGATACCCAAAAAAAAGTGGAAAGGAAAAGCGAAAAAAGGACATATTTATTATCGTGAAAAGTTGCACGGACTGAAACATGAGGTGATGTTTTATTTCAAAAATGGAAAATTATACAAGGTGGAGAGCAGTTCCTTGCCGCCTGTGCGTCCCAGCCGGGCGGAAGGCTATGACTACAAGGTTTATGAATTATTTGAGCAACTTAAGGTGGAAATGCGAAAAAAATACGGCGACCCGAAATTGAGCGAGTGCACAGGATGCTCAACCTCGAACATACGGCTGGAAGTAATCCTCGGCCGCGCGAAATGCCGCGATGTATGGGAACTCGAGGAAAGCCGGATAACACTCCAGATCGAGCTGTGGTCCAGATTAAGCGGTCCGGGGCTATGGAGACCTATTTTAATATACGAGAAAAACGACGGGACGCTTGCGCCGTTGGAATCGGGCGAGTCGGGCGAGTGTCGGATATAACAGTTCTTAATATCCTTGCAAATCGTGCGTCAAATGTTAATATTTAACCCTTATTAAATCGATGGTGTGAAGCGCCGATTGCAAACAGGTTGATTTTCGGTATGAGTAATCCTTCATCTTGTTCTTCGAAAATAAACACGGACTTTGTATCGAGAAGAAAGGCGATAGGAGGCAGCTAAAGTGACCTTCAGAACTATAGACTATAAAAACGGAATAGTGACGATGATCGACCAGCGGCTTTTGCCCACGAGGGAGGTCTACAACAAGTACCGCGACCACAAAGGCGTCGGGCGGGCCATAAAGACCATGGTGATCCGAGGCGCTCCGGCAATCGGAGTCGCTGCCGCATACGGCATGGCGCTCGCCGCGCGAAACGCCGGAGACCTATCCGAAGGCCGGTTTTGGGCGGCTCTTGAAAGGGCTCGTGCGCATCTCGCGGCGCAAAGGCCCACTGCCGTAAACCTTTTCTGGGCGCTCGAGCGTATGATGGGAGTTGCGCGTCGAAACTCTCGGCGCAAACCGGCAGGGATAGCCAAAGCCATGGAAAAAGAGGCTCGCGCAATACACCTCGAAGACGTTGAGGTGTGCAAAAAAATGGGCAGGCACGGCGCGAAGCTTTTACGAAAAAAATGCACCGTTCTGACTCACTGCAACGCCGGTGCGCTGGCTACCGCGGACTACGGCACCGCTCTGGGAGTCATTCGAGCGGCCGTCGAGGCGAACAAAGAGGTGAAAGTATTCGCCGACGAAACCAGGCCGTTCCTGCAGGGCGCGAGACTTACCGCGTGGGAGCTTATGAAAGACGGTATAGACGTCACACTCATAACCGACAACATGGCCGGATACTTCATGAAAGAAGGCGCTATCGACGCCGTCGTCGTCGGCACCGACCGGACAATGGCCAACGGGGACGTTGCCAACAAAATCGGAACTTACACCGTCGCGGTGCTTGCGAAGGAAAACAAGGTTCCCTTCTACGTCGCCGCGCCCACCAGCACCATCGACCTGGATTGTCCCACCGGCGCTCATTGCCCGATTGAACAACGCGACCCGAGAGAAGTGACTCATGTGATGGGAAAACAGGTGGCCCCGAAAGGTGTCAAAGTGGCGAACCCCGCATTCGATGTCACACCTGCGAAATACGTCACCGCCATAATTACCGAAAACGGCGTCGCTCGTCCTCCATACCGCTCAAGCCTGAAAAAGGTTGTGAAGAGATAAGTCTATTGCGCATCCCATTTTGATCGGGTATAATCCCCCACAAGTTGTGTTGGGGGTATGCCACACGCAACATATTGGGGTTATTTTATGCGGTTCTGTGTTTTAGCCTCCGGCAGTAAAGGCAACTCGACTCTGATCGAGGCGGGAGATGTGCGCGTTCTGGTGGATCACGGGTTGAGCACCAGGGAGCTTTGCAGACGGCTCGAAGCGGTGGAAACGCGCCCCGAAGCTATCGACGCCGTCATAGTCACCCACGAGCATACCGATCATGTTCGAGGGTTGAGGGTATGGCGCAATCGATTCGGCACTCCGATGTATATCAATCCCGCCACTTTTGCCGCTCTCCCGGATAATTGCCGCGCAAAGGGGCCGATGAATCGTTTTCAAACCGGCGAGCGTTTTGACATCGGCGACCTCGAGGTTTATTCTTTTGCCCTGCCGCATGACGCGGCCGACCCGGTCGGGTTGATTTTCGAGTACAAGGGCCGAAGGCTGGGTATAGCCACCGACCTCGGCTGCGTCACCGAGTTGGTTCGCAGGCGGCTGGATCGAGTTGACGCAATGATTATCGAATCGAATCACGACTCCGAAATGCTTGTCAATGGCCCGTACCCATGGCCGGTCAAGGATCGCATAAGGCGCAAGCACGGGCACTTGAGCAATATCCAGACGGCGGAGTTGCTCGAGCAAGTTTCGCATCCGAACCTCAAAGCGGTGGTGCTGGCGCACATGAGCGAAAATAACAACCTGCCCGAACTCGCAATGTCGTGTGCGCGACAGGCGTTAAACGGTCAATCGGCAACGAAGATCATAATGGGCCGGCAGCGCAAGATTGCGGAACCGGTCAACCTCTATTAAGATCGAGATATGATTGGGCGCTACACTCGACCCCGGATGGGCGCGTTATGGACTGAAAAGGCAACGCTCGAGCGGTGGCTTGAAGTGGAAATCGCCGCATGTGAAGCGTTGGCCGAACTGGGAATAGTGCCGAAAAAGGCCGCCCGGACGATTCGCCGAAAGGCCAAAGTCGATGCGAAGCGCGTCGAGCGAATCGAGGCGATAACCCGGCACGATGTTGCGGCGTTTGTGCAGGCCGTCGGAGAAGTCGTCGGCCCCGACGCGCGATGGTTCCATTTCGGCATGACCAGTTCCGATGTGCTGGATACTGCATTCGCACTGGCGCTGGTGGAAGCGGCGGATATTATTATCGAAGACCTCGAAAAACTGGCCGCCGCCATAAGACGCTGCGCTGTCGAGCATCGCGATACGCCCATGATAGGCCGCTCGCATGGAGTGCATGCCGAGCCGATAACTTTCGGCGTTACGCTGGCCGGTTGGTTTGCCGAAGTCGAGCGCGATATCGAACGCATACGCCGAGCGCGGGAAATGGTGCGATTCGGAAAGCTCTCCGGGGTGGTCGGCGCTTATGGAAACATCTCGCCTCGCGCTGAAAAAATCGCGATGAAGAAACTGGGGCTGGCGCCTGAACCGGTTAGCACCCAGGTGGTTCCGAGAGATCGGCACGCCGATTACTTCGCCGCACTCGCAGTCGTCGGCGCCGGGGTCGAGCGTATTGCCGTTGAAATACGGCATCTTCAGCGTACAGAGGTTCGTGAGGCGGAAGAAGGATTTGCGAGAGGCCAGAAGGGGTCGAGCGCCATGCCTCACAAACGCAATCCGATCGGCGTCGAAAACCTTACCGGCTGCGCACGGTTGTTGCGGGCAAACGCTCACGCAGCTCTCGAAAATGTCGCCCTGTGGCATCAGCGGGACATCAGCCATTCGAGTGTCGAGCGTATAATCGCGCCGGACTCGACCATTCTGCTCGATTACATGGTAGACCGGCTTACGCGAATAATTGACAATCTCACCGTCTATCCTAAAAATATGCGGCGAAATATCGATCTTACCCGAGGCCTTATTTTCAGCGAGGCGGTAATGCTGGCTCTGGTCGACAAAGGGTTGACTCGCGACGAAGCTTACCGCATCGTGCAGCGCAACGCCATGAAAACGTGGAACGATACGGCGACGACATTCCGCGCCGAACTCGATTCCGACCCGGAAGTGGGGAAAGTGCTTTCGTCAAAGGAACTGGACGCATGCTTCAGCCTTAAGCATCATCTGAAACACGCGGGCCGTATTGTAGACCGCGTCATAGGCGGGGCCGGAAAGAAAAGTCGGAAGCCGGCGCCGAAGAAAGGGGGAAGGCGATGAAAAAGAAACGCATGATATACGAGGGAAAAGCAAAGAAAGTATACACCACCGAGGACCCCAACCTTGTGATACAGCATTTCAAAGACGACGCGACTGCTTTCGACGGCAAAAAACGCGGCACTATAGTCGGAAAAGGCGAAATCAACAACCAGCTAAGCGTCCTGCTTTTTATGACACTGAAGGAGTTCGGCATTCCGACCCATCTCGTCAAGCTGCTGGGGCCGAGGGATATGCTTGTGAAAAGACTCGACATCGTCCCTATCGAGGTCATCGTTCGCAATATCGCTGCCGGCAGCCTGTCGAAAAATCTCGGCTTGCCCGAAGGCACGCCAATGAAAAAAACGGTGATCGAGTTTTGCCTCAAGTCCGACGAACTTCACGACCCCATGATAAACCGGTATCATATCGCCGCGCTCGGACTTACCAGCCCTAAAAGGCTCGAAAAGATCGAGGAGTATTCACTCGAAATAAACAAGATACTGCGTAAATTTTTCAAGCGCGTGAATATAGACCTTGTGGATTTCAAGCTTGAATTCGGCCTGCACAAGGGCAGACTGCTGCTCGGGGACGAGATCAGCCCCGATACTTGCAGGTTTTGGGACGCAAAAACCGGTCACAAACTGGACAAGGATCGCTTCAGGCGAGACTTGGGCGGCGTCGAGGACGCATATCAGGAAGTGTGGCGGCGGGTTAAAGGCATGATGCCCAAGTAACGAAAGTACCGGCTATTACGCTTCCAGCATCAGCAAAACGCCGTAAGCCCCTATAAAAGCCCCCAACGCGGAGGCGAGAAACAATATCAGGCGAGTTATATCGGCGTCCTCGGGAATAAAAGATGCCGCCACCTCCCCGGCAGCGGCGGGAAATTGAAGAAACGTTCCTCCAATAAATAAAACTAATTGAAACCACACCGCAACAACTACAGGCAATTCGGTCAGTTGCGGGAAATTGACATAAGTTACTACGGAGAATAGCGCCGCATACAGAAGGAGTACGCGCCCCACCCATTGAACCGCTTTGGGGTATTTCTCGAACAAATCGAGAACAAACCTTCTATATGTTCGAGGGACAATAACGCCGGGGGCTCTTGTTATGAAGATAAGAACCCCTATGATAGCGATGAAAGCGCCTACAGTCCGCATATAACACCGGGTCGGCCGGGCTTATATATGGTACTTTTTCAGCGCTTCCCAACTGCGATCCCATGTCTTTTCACCCTCTGGAGTGAAACAGCAGCCGGGAAATTCCCCCATTTTGAGGTGGTAAGCGATACATTCGCAGCATTTGCCCTTGCGAGGGCAATTCGGATAAGTGCATGGGCAATCTTTCGCCAATTGCTCCTGGTTACATTCCGCCATAAGCGTTACCTCCGGTTTTTTCTCTTTCAGATGATGTTATCCGCCGGGGAAGTTCAGGTCAAGATAACCGGTATTACAAACATATAGGGGTCAAATTGAAGATTGAAGCGCAACGCCGTCATCTTGGAGGCACGGGACAAGGGACTTATGGTTTTGCAACATTTGATCCACCATAAAATAGCATACGTTTGCCCCCCAAATATGTATATCACGACCCCTATTAAACCCAAATTTTGCGTTTGACATTCGAATAAAGATCATTTGCTTTCGTTATTTCGCTTTAATATCGAATACTTGCAATGCACTTTTTCAACTGCAATGCAGTTAAAAACAACACTATTCAGTGCGACGGACAAGGGATTTAAATCCTTTGTCTGACTCGATATTTACCTTGTCTCTACCTCCAACTGCAAAATCTGG
>Ga0180432_10011255_pt1 | contig 10573 bp, 9 predicted proteins | sample SS_ome_10_FD_132414 | JGI IMG/M metagenome (GOLD analysis project Ga0180432, IMG submission 132414) | Hypersaline lake sediment archaeal communities from the Salton Sea, California, USA - SS_1_MS_2 metaG | ecosystem: Environmental > Aquatic > Non-marine Saline and Alkaline > Hypersaline >...
CGAGGGAAACGGACGGCGGATTCAGGCTATAGTCGTTTAAGATAATGACCGTTTCATTTTTCAAATAGTCTATGTAGCGCAGGGACTCCAGGAGCTCCAGCGAAAAGAGGATATCGGCGCTCCCCTTCTTTATCAAAGGAGAGAGCACCTCTTCGCCGAACCTGACGTGGCTTACCACGCTCCCCCCCCTCTGGGCCATCCCGTGAACCTCGCTCTTCTTCACGTCGAAGCCGCTTTTAAGGAGAACTTCGGAGAGGAGGTCGGATGCCATGATGACCCCCTGCCCCCCTACTCCCGCCATCAATATATTTGTAACTTTATCGCCCAAAGACCGTACAAGCTCCTAAAATACCATTATATGTGGAAATAGTCCAACTAAAAATTTAAAGATCTTAAACAAATCTGCAATAAAAAATCCGTCTATGTAACTATCGCGTCGAATTTGCACAAATCGGTGCAAACCCCGCATCCTATACAGATCAGCCGATCTATGACCGCCCTCCCCTCTTTCCCCTTGGAGTTGGGCTTGTCGGCGTCCCAGCCGAGGGCGGGGCACCCAAGCTTTAGGCAGGCCTTGCACCCGGTGCATTTGTCAACGTCGACAGTGTACTGCTCCCAATCATCCCGTTTGGCCCCCGGTAGCAATACGCAGGGCGCCCTGGATATGACAAGCGACGTCTCCTTCGATTTAAGCTCATCGGAGATGACGGAGGCGGTCTGATCGAGGTCGTAGGGATCTATCTCCGAGACGCGATTTATGCCGAGGGCCTTCGCCAGAGCCGCGATGTCGACTATGCCCGTCTCGTCCCCCATGAGTGTCCTTCCCGTGCCGGGGTTATCCTGGGCGCCGGTCATGGCTGTGGTGTGGTTGTCGAGGATGATAATTGTGGCCCCGGACATGTTGTACGCAGCGTCCATAAGTCCCGTGATCCCTGAGTGGAAGAAGGTCGAATCGCCGATTACCGCGACAACTTTTCCATCGGCCCCATCTCCTCCCTCGCCCTTTTCAGAGTCCGCCATCGTCAGGACCTTGTCCATCCCTATGGCGTGCCCGATGCTGGCCCCCATGCAGAGGCAGGTGTCGATCGACCTCAAAGGCGGGAGAAACGCCAGCGTGTAGCACCCGATATCCCCGGTCACGAAGACCTTCTTCTTGGATAACGTGTAAAATACCCCCCTGTGGGGACAGCCGGGGCACATATTCGGCGGCCTCGGCGGGAGCTTCGGCAGATCGATCTCGACCGGCTCCGCCGCAGATGAGTTATCAACCTTCAACAAACCGGACGATTCGACGATATCGAGGTTCAGCTCCCCCAGGACGGGGATGAACTCCTTTCCCTTCGCCTCGATACCCATTGCCCTTATCTGCTCCTGGTAAAATGGGTCGAGCTCCTCGACAACCACGACCTCGTCCAGGCCCTTGACGAACTCCCTGATTATCTCCTCCGGGAGGGGATAGGCCATCCCCAGCTTCAGGATGGGCGCTTCGGGAAACAGCTCCTTGGCGTATTGATACGATATGCCGGACGTTACGATCCCCGTCTTTCCCTTTCCAGGCTCTATTTTATTTTCCGCGAATGTATTTGCGAACTCCTTCAGATCGTTGAGACGCTTTTCAACGACCACGTGTCTCTTCCTGGCGTTGTTGGGAAGCATCACGAGCTTCTCCGGGTCCTTGACCGCCTCGATGCCCTTTGCGGCGTTTTCCCTTTTAGCTGTTGAGATTTCAACGGGGGACTTCGAGTGTGATATCCTCGTTGTGGTCCTTAAAAAGACGGGCGTGTCGAACCTCTCCGAGATATCGAAGGCGAGCCGTACGAAGTCCTTGGCCTCCTGGCTGTCGCTCGGATCGAGCATTGGGATCTTCGCGAACTTCGCGTAGTTCCTGTTGTCCTGCTCGTTCTGGGAGCTGTGGAGCTCCGGGTCGTCCGCCGTTACTATGACGAGACCTCCCCTGATGCCGGTATACGAAAGAGTAAAGAGGGGGTCGGCGGCTACGTTGACGCCCACGTGCTTCATGGCGACAAGGGCCCTCGCGCCGGCGTATGCGGCGCCCACTCCCACCTCCAGGGCGACCTTTTCGTTGGGAGACCACTCGGAGTAGACGCCCTCGTATCCCCTCATGTTTTCGAGGATCTCCGTCGACGGTGTTCCCGGATAGGCGGATGCGAAGATAACGCCGCTTTCGTAAGCGCCCCTGGCTATCGCCTCGTTGCCCGACATCAAGACCTTTTCCGCCTTTTCCGATATAACTGCCATACTATTGCCCGCCCTTTTCTTTTTTCACTCCTTCTCCCTCTTCGGCTTTTTCCGTCTCTTTTGAGTCTTTGCCCATCCTGGCCTTTACTATCTCAGCGTAGTGTGAATCGGGAAAGAGCTCGAGGAACTTCTCCGAATACTTATCCGCCTCGTCGTTCTTCCCCTCACCTCTGAGAGACCTTATGAGATTTATATAGCTCGCTTCGCTTTTGTCGTTCAAGACCTCGAGATATGCCTCGGTGGCGCTTTCGTAATCCTCCAGCTTTTCGTGGGTAAACCCTATCGACTCGATGACTATATTTCTCATCGACCCTTTGATCTTCCTCTTGGCCTTTTTGTAATCGGACAGGGCCTCCGTGTATCTCCCGAGGCTGTAAAGGACGTGTCCGCGATAAAGGAAGGCTATATTTCTATGGTTGGACAGGGGGTAATCTTTGATGATCGAGTTGAGTTCATCGAGGACTTCAAGAAGATTCTCCTCGTCTCCCCTTGCGAAGTTGTAGTCTTCGATGGCCTGGCTTATTTCTATTTCAGCTTTCTTTTGTTGTCGAAAATTGAAATATGAAAAAATTATTGCGCATACGCAGAGGGAAATCAGTGCGACTACGGCGATGTAAAATATACGTGAATTATCTTCTAAAAATTGTAGTGCCTTTTCCCAAAAAGTGATAAACTCATCCTGTTCTTTCGAACGTTTTTTCCTTGAGACCCTTCTTTTTGCTGACAACTATATATATCTCCCGTACATTGATGGATAAAAAGAATTTATACGGTATATTTATCTACCGTAAATTGATGAAAGCAATATTTTTATCTGACGTACATCGATGAACAAGAAGTGCTATACGTCTCTGCAGCTATTTGCTTTTCTCTATCCCTTCCATATGAACCTTTCCCTCGTAGAAGGCGCCATCTGTAACCGCAAGCTTACCGCACTCCATATCGGCAGAGATGTGAGCGCTTTCGGTAAGCTCTATCTTATTTTGAGCTATAAGACTACCCTCGATTTTTCCCTCGACGACAACGTCGATGGCCTTGACCGTCCCCTTGATTCTCCCATTCTCTCCCACATAAACCATAGCCTTGATGTCAACATCTCCGACGATCTCACCGTTTATAAGAATATCCTCGGTTCCTGTAACGTTTCCCGTTATTTCCGTGCTGTCTCCGATTCTGCATTCAAAATCTTGAGAATCTGAACCTTTTCTGTCCATGTTCTACCCCGAAATTCTATAAAAAAATAAAGTATTTATATAACAAATTCCATTTTCTTTGTCAACAACAAAACAAGATGTTTTACACGATATTTTCCTTGGTGTAATAAACCTGTCAAAAAAGACAAACGGCCGACAATACTAACCACCGCCGACGCCTCGGTAGAGTATCTTCACCTCTTCACCAACCTTGGCTCCCGCAACCCTCTCCGCGCTCCCCCCCCTCTTTGCAATCTCCAAAAAGCCGGAGCTTCCGACCAACATAATAAGGTCTTTCCCTTCGCCATCCTCGTACGATCTGGACAACCCTTCCAGTTTCACCCTGTATCTATCACCTATTACCACATCGACGTACTCCGCCTCCACATTTGGGCGGATGCTCGTTGTCAGGTTTCCGAATCGGTCGACATGAATGATCTCCCCTAAAATCTCAAAGCCGGTGTCTTTCGACTCCGGAAACGGGATGAGAATCGGATCCATCACCCTGGGGCCGATGATCTCCCAATCGCCCGATTCTCCCATCAAGCTTAAGCGGGCGGCCGTCGGCGAAAATATGTCCCTGCCGTGAAACGTCGACGATATCTCATCGAGCATGAAGTCCTCGTTTTTTATCTCGTGGACTGTGTAGGGGGCGTTATCCGCCATCACCCAGGAGATGACGCCGTTGTCCGGGCCGATGAAGATATAATCGGCCGTCTTGACAAAGATGGGTCGCCTCGTCGTTCCCACCCCAGGGTCTACGACGACGACGTGAATCGTCCCACAGGGAAAGTAACAATACCCGGTGAGGATGCTGAACGCCCCTCCCCTCACGTCGTGGGGGGCTACCTCGTGATTGAGGTCGACGATCACCGCATCACGGTTGATGTTAAGGATAACTCCCTTCATAATCCCCACGAAGGTGTCACCGTGTCCAAAATCGGTGGTAAGCGTAATAACGGAAGGTGTCATGGCCTGATATTAAAAAGGTGATGTCCCGTCTCGTATCTGTGTATTCTATTTATCAACCATCTCTGATCATACCTTTACGATCTACTTTTTTCCTCGGGAGGAGATCGGCCGCGTAACCTAGCGCGACAAGGGCCACGGCGCGGTAGTTCTTCGGGGTACTTAGAAGCTCGACAGTCTTTTTTTCCTCGAATTCAAAATCAATTGTGGCCGATATCCCAAGCTCCGCCGCCATTAGCACGATATGGGATAGGGCGATCGGCACGTCTATCATGAAAAAGGGCTGCTCCCTCCCCCTCTTTGCCACGGTCCAGGGCTCCGCAAATGCGGCCACAATTACCGGGGCCGAACCAAAAGCCTCCTTCTTTGTCAATCCCGAAAGCTCCTTCAAAACCCGGCTTTCTCTTACCACGAAAAAGCGCCACACCTGGGAGTTGTTAGCGGAAGGGGCGAGCCTTGCGGCCTCCATGATCTTCATCAACAGGCCGTCCTCTATCCCCTTGTCTGTAAATGACGAGGGCTCGCGGATACTTTTTACCAGATCGCCTACTATCATACTGTAATTATATGCCTCAAATCATAGTCACGATCTTTTCCATGGGCTTTCTTCTCTTTGAGACGAGGTTTCTCGCCATGTAGTCCCAGGAGGTTGCCCTTATCCTTTTGGGGGGATAACCCAGGGGGGTTACCGCCACGATCCTTGCATCATCGGAAATTGAGAGCGCCCCCTTTATCCCCTCCTCACCGAATCCCCCGATCCAGCACGTCCCAATCCCTACCTCCGCCGCCGCCAGCACCAGAAACTCCATCAAAATCGAGCACTCGGAGAGATAGAGATACTTGTCGTCCAATATTCCAGCCTTTTGAGGATAACCGCAGGCAACTACAAATCCAAACGCCTTGGTGGTGAGGATCCACGGGTTCACCTTTCCCATTAATCCTGAGAAGATTGCCCTTTTGAGACGCTTTTTTAGATCCGGCCTAGTCACAAAAATAAAGAAGGGGCTGTTGAACCCAAAGGCCCAAGCCCCATCCAAAACGACTTTCTTCAAATAATCCATATTAATATTACCCGCCGGTATCTGCTCGTCGGTGTATTTTCGATAGCTCCTCCTGACCTTTATCACTTCCATAAGGTCGATGGGCGATTTCTTCTTCTCTCCCCTGTCGGTCATTCTGAACCTCTCCCGCTTACCAGGCCCGCCGCCTTTTCGTCCCCCTCCCGACCGTTCAGCCTCTCCTCCAAGACAAGGAGGTTCATCACGTCATCCCTGTTGTACTTCAACAGGAGATCGAGGGCAGATTCGTCCCCCTCCCTGATATACCTCTCCCACAGGATCGGGGCGTCCATGCCGGTCAATCCCTCGGTCTTCCTCCCTATGCCGAGCTTTTTCTCTACGACCTTGAGTCCACCGTAGAGCCCCTGCCGCCAGCAGTCGTACATCAGGTCGTGGGACTTGAAGTGTGACCTTAGGTCGAGCCCGAACCTCTTTTTGATTACCGGGATATCGAAGCGGCTGCCGTTGAACGTCACTATCACATTGGAAGTGTCGAGGGCCCTCATAATTGTGTATTCTTCGATCATGTTACCGACAAGGTGAACGAAATTATCGGGAGGAACAAATATGCCGACGACGGTAATCCGGCCGTAAAAGGAGGTCTCTATATCGAGATACGCCCTTTCATTGATTGAAGTCAAAAACAAAGCCTTTCGGCTAAAATTTGAAAAATTGTTTTTACCATTTTCATTTCTATCATTATAAAACAGCTTGGAAAATAAAACAAGGTCAAAGGCAAGAAACCTGTAATCAAAATGATGTCAAAAATAAAGGGCGATTTCTTGACAAAGAGGTCAAAAAATATATAATTAGATAAATTTTCTAATAGTAATATGGGGGGAAACTCAATGAAAGGAAAGCTGGTATTCGCAACTGCGGTCACGTTCGGTATTCTTCTCTCCTTCGTGCTTTTCATAATCGTCCTGGCGACCTATTTCACGGGGCTTATCGGCGGCCCGATAATGATATTCTTGACCGTCGTCTTCAGCTTTATCTCCTGGTTAATCAGCCCCTGGGTGATAGACCTGATCCACAAGTGGTTCTATAAGTTCAAGTTTATCGAGATCGAAGACCTGGAGAGGAGAAGCCCCCATACGGCGAAGTTCCTGAGGGAGGCGTGCGAGAGAAACGGGATAAAGATACCGATGCTGAGAATCGTGGACGACCTGAATCCCACGGCGTACTGCTACGGCTCTTATCCAAGCAATTCGAGGATCGTAGTATCGGAGGGGCTGTTCCACTACCTCACCCCAGAGGAGGTAACCGCCGTTTACGGACACGAGCTGGGACATATAAAAAACCTCGACTTCATCGTTATGACTGTTGCCAACACGCTCCTTATGATCCTTTATGAAGTATACGTGATATTTACGAGGTTCAGATCCAGGGGGAAAAATCCCCTGCCCCTCATAGGGCTTGTATCCCTTCTCTTCTGGTGGATAGGATCGTACGTCGTTCTGTACCTCTCCCGGACGCGCGAGTACCTGGCCGATCACTTCTCCGGCGTGGAGACGGGCGACCCGAACGCCCTGGCGACGGCACTGGTCAAAATAGCCTACGGGATCGCGACGCAGCCGGACACCGTGAACACGAAGCGCCTCCTCGCCAGCACCAGGTCGCTCGGGATATCCGATTACAAGAACGCCGACAGCGTGGGCACGGCGGTGAGCGTTGCTGCGGGGGTAAAAAACATCGAATCGAGAAAGATAAAGGAGTTCGATCCGAGGAGGGTGTCAAAGGTCTTCCTGTTTGACATCTACAACCCCTGGTCGAAGATAGTGCAGCTCGGCTCGACCCACCCCCTCACCGGAAAGAGGATAAAGGCGCTGATGGAGCTCTGTGTAGAAAGAAAAGTCGGCCCCCTCTTCAACTTCGATGAGATCACCCTCGAGGGCCACAAGCTGGACAGGGGAAGGCTCTACGGAAGGTTCTTCCTCGAGGTTATGATATATTTCGCCCCGATTATGGGACTGTTTTTCGGCCTTATAATAACCGCCCTCAAGCTGGAATATTTCAGCGTTATCTTGATATTCTTCGGCCTGGGTATGCTCCTGAAGGCGATCTACAGGTATCCACCGATATCCGAGCCGGAGGTGACCACGGTATTCGACCTCATGTGTAACCCATACGCAAGCCCCCTGAGAGGAAAGCCGGTAACCCTAAACGGTGTCGTGATAGGAAAGGCCAGGGCCGGAAGCATATTCAGCGAAGACCTCGCCATCCACGATGTATCCGGCGGGCTTATCGTCCTGAACTATGAGTCGATAGTTCCCCTCTTCGGAAACATCTTCTTCGGCTTCTCCACATCCAAGAAGATAATCAACAGGAATGTCGAGTCTGTCGGCTGGTTCAGGAGAAAGGTAAGCCAGATAGTCGACCTGAAATCTATTTTCACCGAAGATCGAAAATACAAGAGCTACACGAGATTCAAGGCTATCGCCCTGGCGCTTTTCGTAGTAGCAGCCGGATTTGTCGCCGGCAGTATTTTTACGATAGTCCACACGCTTTCGCTGGCTGGTTAAGAGATAAAGAACCTTTGAATTGGGATTTGTATTGAGTCGACGGCATCTTTATATTGTAAAGTCTTTCCGTTTGATTTATTAAAAGGGGGATCGTACCATGTCTGACCTGTTAATGAAAAACGCTCTGATTGTTGACGGCTCGGGAGCCGAGCCCTACTCCGGTCATATACTGATAAAAGGTGACAGGATCAAAGAGGTCGTCTCCTCTGAGTCTCCCGACTCGAAGGGACTCCTCAAGAAGGGGGCAAAAAAAACCATCGACCTGAAGGGGCTTACGGTATCCCCCGGATTTATCGACTGCCACAGTCACTTCGACTGGATCCTCCCCCTAAAGAACCACCCGGATTTTACATCCTGCATGATCGAGCAGGGTATAACGACCGCTGTGACCGGAAACTGCGGTTTTTCACCCGCCCCCGCAAATAAAAAGAGCAAGGGATTGTTAAACGAATACGCGGAGTTCGTAATCGAGGACCCCCTCGACTACAAGTGGGACGGGATATCCCAGTTCAACGATTACCTGAACAAGGGGAAAAAGCTCCTCTTCAACAACGCCCAGATTACCGGTCACGGAGCACTGCACCTAATGACCGTAGGGGACAAGACCAAAAAGCCGACTCCCGATGACGTTAAGGAGATGGTGAAAATCGCAAATAAGTCTTTCGACGAGGGCTCTTTCGGCCTCTCCTTCGGCCTTCAGTACCCGCCGGGGATATTTTCGTCCGACGAGGAGCTGACAGCCCTCGCTGGGGCCGCCGCAGATGCGGGCCGCATCCTGACTGTCCACATAAAGGCGCTGTCTAAATACTCGAGCGCATACCCGCTGATACCGGGTGGGAAGGCGCACAACCTCAAAGCGATAGATGACATCATCAAGATAGCGTCCAAGGTGGGCGTGAAACTCCAGATCTCCCACCTGATGTTCGCGGGGAAGAGGTCGTGGCCGACCTCCAAGAAGGCGGTGAAGATCATAAGGAAGGCGAGGGAGAAAGGGATCGACGTCATGTATGACATCTATTCCGTTTTCGGGGGCAACAGTTATGTAAACGTCCTTCTTCCCCCCTGGTTTCTCGAGGACTTTGACAACAACTCGAAGGACCCGAAGGCGATAAAGAAGCTGAGATTCGAGCTTACCATGATGAGAAAGCTTCTGGGAATTCAATTTTCAGATATCCAGATAATGGACGCCGCCTTCGAGGGTGGGGAGAAATACAACGGAATGGACATGATTGAGATAGCGGAAATGGAGGGGATCGATCCTGTGGACGCCTTTCTGATGCTCGTTAGGGAGAGCGACGGAAAGGCGCTTTCTATAGTGTACAGCTTTACCGGGGACGACGACACCGAGCAGTATATAGAGAATCTTATGGCCAACGATATGGTCATGTTTCAGACGGACACGATCTTAAAGTCCAAGGGCGTTCCGAATCCTGGCTCCTTCGGCGGCTTTGTCAGGCTCCTGGGGAGGTTCACGAGGGAAAAGGGCGTTATGACACTGACCGACTGCGTCCATAAGATGACCGGAAAGGCGGCCGAGAGGTTCGGCTTGAAAGAGAGGGGATTTGTAAGGCCTGGATACTTCGCTGACCTTGTTATCTTTGACCCGGAAAAGATCGCAGACACCACAACCCGAAAGAACTGCACGTCAAGACCTCTTGGGATCGAGAAGGTCTTCTCGAACGGGGTGCTGACCGTAGACAAGGGGAAATACAAGAAGGGCGTCACGCCCGGCCGTGCGATGAGCTGCTCCTGAGAGGGCTTGTCGAACTATCGGTTTTCGGTTTTTCGATTAACCGCTTCGCCTCTCCGCACGATTGTTGAAGAAAGGGCCCGCTTGATCAAGGCGGGCCTTATTAGTTCTATTATTCTTCCCTATTTATCTTTTAATTTAAGTTCTCCTCTCTTGAAAGCACTTGCTATTACAATTGTCAGTGCAGCACAAGAAACAACCAGCAACTCCTTAACGAATTGGGAAGCTCCAACAAGTGTTACATGACGGTCTCCCGCTTCATGTGCAGCATTGTAAATGTTTCCAGCTAATCCTCTTAAAGGTGATATTATGCTTTCTTTTTTAATACCTGGGACTAAAGACAATTCTTCTAAATTTGTTTTTTTGCTCAATTTAACAAGATAGTCAGGAAGTTGTCTTTTCTTTGGAATTTCAATACTCAAGCGTTTTAATACCTCAACACAAACCTCTTCCGTTGCCGTAACTGCAACTGTAACAGCTCCTTCTAAATCTGTTGACAATCTCCTCATACATTTTGAAATGTTTTCTTCAGCACCAATTATACCTGCGGATTTTGTAATAGCTTTAGTCTCTTTAATAAAATCAATGATTTGTGAAGTATATAATATTTCATTGAGATCTATTCCATCAGATTTTAATGATACTTTTAGTTCCTGTACTGGTTCATTTTCTAAAAGTTTGGGATTATCTTTTACTATTAAACGAACAAGCTCTATAAGAATACCATCCACTTCTGACTTACTATATTCACTGTAAATAATTGCAAAAGCATCTGAAATTATATCATCCCTTTTTCTATAAAGAATTTCATTAGAATCTAAG
>Ga0180432_10011256_pt1 | contig 10573 bp, 6 predicted proteins | sample SS_ome_10_FD_132414 | JGI IMG/M metagenome (GOLD analysis project Ga0180432, IMG submission 132414) | Hypersaline lake sediment archaeal communities from the Salton Sea, California, USA - SS_1_MS_2 metaG | ecosystem: Environmental > Aquatic > Non-marine Saline and Alkaline > Hypersaline >...
CTCCGCAGTCCTCACGATCTCCCTCACGATCCTCACGATCTCCTCACGATCTCCATGGCACTCACGATCTCCACGATCTCCGATCTCCGCACTCACGATCTCGGTCCTCACGATCTCCCTCACGATCCTCACGATCTCCTCACGATCTCCATGGCACTCACGATCTCGTTTCGATGGCACCTTGGCTGTTTGGGTTTCCTCACGGTTTCCATGGCACCTTGGCTGGTCGAAAACCGGTCACGGTTTCTCACGGTTTCCTCACGGTTTCGATGGCACCTTGGCTGTTTGATTTCTATGGGGTGAACTTTTGCAGTTCGCTGGAGGAGACGCTGTCGCGGCCGTCGGGGGAGACGGCTATGGCGCGGTTCTTGCCGACCACCACTATCAGGCGCTGGCCCAGGGCGAAGATGCGTTTCAGCTTGGCGGATTTCTGGATGAGCTCGAAGTAGGCCTTGCCCATGTACTTGATCTTCAGGAGCTTCATGGAAGGCTTGTACTTCAAGTCGATCCAACCGCCGGACTGGTACCGGAAGGCGCGGCCGGAGATGTAGCGGATGCCGGCGGCATCGTCTTCGTCGTCCCGGCTGCCCTCGGCGGTCTTCATGTCCTTGACCGCGTCGGCGAAGTCCACCGCGGTCTCGCCGGTGTCGGTCTTGAGCACGCCTTTCTTGGCCTTGCCGTAGACCTGGTAGCGCTCGCGGGCCTTCTCGGCGCGCTTGGTGGGGGCGGCCATGGGGGCGGCGGAGCTTTCCGCCTCGGTGGCCGGGGCGCCGCCGCTGGCGCCGCGGGCTTCACCCCAGCCGGGGCGCGGGCGGTAGATCGGCCGGCGCGGCGGACGCGGACGCGGACGCGGAGTCGGAGTGGCCACCACTTGGTCCTCGGTGACCAGGTAGGAGGTGTAGGGGGTGACTATGCCGTAGCGCTTGGAAAGCATGATCACCTCGTCGACCAATTCCTTCTGCTCGCCGGAGAGGCGGATGTTGTCGAGCAAGAAGCCGATTTTGCGGGTGGCCCACAGGCGGGGGATGAACTCGTTCTGCTTGGCCGACTTGGGGAACTTGCCTTCGTAGACGAACTTGCGCACCTTGTTGCCGGCGGTGCCCACCAGGGTCAGGGCCGAGTGGCCGTTGTCGCGGTAGCGGCCCAGGGCGATGACCTGGCTGCCCTTGAACAGGTCGGGCAGCCGCTTGGGCAGGACGTCGTAGTCGTGGATCTTGCCGAAGTCGATCTTGAGATCGGAGAGCACCGGGTGGGATACCTTGTTGTAGAAGGCCGACACGGTCATCTCGATCTCCTGGGTGGGCTTGACGTAGGTGGAGTCGGCGAAGTTCTCTTTCGAAATCTTGTCCAGCAGGTGGGTGTTGATCTCGTTGCCCACCCCGAAGACGAACACCCGGGCGGCGACCTGGTTGGCTCTTTTTACGTGCTTGACGATCCGCTTGGGGCTGGTCTCGCCCACCGTGGGATGGCCGTCGGTGAGGAAGACCACCATGTTGGGCTCCTGAGAGTTGGCGTGGCCGGCCAGGGCGGTGGTCAGGGCCTCGTCGATGGCGGTGCCGCCGGCGGCCTGCATGCGGTTGGTGAAGTTGAGGGCCTTCTGGACGTTCTCTTTGGAGGCCGAGACCGGCTTCTTGCGGAAGGCCTCCACGTCGGTGGAGAAGCGGATCACGTTGAACAGGTCGTCGGGGTTGAGCTTGTTCAGGCAGTATTTCAGGGCCTTCTTGGCGTACTTCATCTTGGCCCCGGCCATGGAGCCCGAGGTGTCGATGACGAAGGTGATGCGCTTGCCGATGATCTCCCGGTCGGTGTACTCGCTCTTGGGGGAGACCATCAGCAGGAAGAACCCCGGCTCGCCGGGCTGGCGGTAGGTGAGCAGGTTCAGCCCGATGTCCTTCTCCGAGACGGTGTAGAAGAGCTCGAAGTCGCGGTCGAGCAGCGCGGCCATCTTCTCGAACCCGGCGGTGGCGCGGTGGTCGTTCTTCTTGCGCGAGTAGATCTGGTGGCTGGGTGAGTAGATGGCCTTGATGGGGGTCTTGGACTTGATGTTCACCGACATGGTGAAGTCCTTCATGGTCCGGGCCGAGGAGCGGTCGGTGCGCATCGGGTAGCTGTACTTCATCACCCCGCCCACGTAGGGCATCACCTGGGTGAACTCGATCTCGATCCGGGCCTCGCCCCGGCGGGGCACCGGATAGACCCGGGCCTGGAACAGGTCGCGCCCCAGGTACTCCAGGAGCCCGGGGTCCTTCATCCGCCGGACGATCCCCTCGTAGATGTTGCGCGCGCGGTTGCGCTCCAGCACCTCGCCCTTCTGCTTCTTGCCGTTCATGTACAGGTAGAAGTCGGAGACCGTGGCGCCCTTGGGCAGCGGGAAGATGTAGGTGGCCTCCAGGTCGCGGTTGGTGTGGTTGATGAACACCTGATCGACCTTGGTCACCGCCACCCGGTCGGTGATTTTCACCTCCGCCCGGTGGTACTTGATGCCCAAAGGACCGATCGAACGGTTCTTGGGGATCAAAAGGCCGGTGGCGTTTACCGCCGCGGGAACCAGCAGGATCAGCAGCGCGGAAATAATGTATTTTTTCATGGGTTTTTCTCCCTTTTCAGTTCGCTCGTCTCGGGTCTATTGACGTGCGGTTTCCCTGTAAGATCTGTTGATCTGTATCACATTCTGGCATAGGCTCGGCAAGATGTTTCGCCCATCCTTTTCCCCTTTTTAAGGAGATTTTCATGAGAGCCAGAAACCTGAGAATCCTGGTTGCCTGCGTGCTGACGCTGGCATTCACAAGTGTGGCCCTGGCGGGCGGGCCGGTCAAGCTGCGCTACAAGTTCCACAAGGGCCAGAACCTCAAATACGGCATGGTGATGGACCAGGCCATGGACATCACCACCGACGCGGCCCCCGGGTTCGCCCAGAAGATCAAGATGCACATGGACGTGGGTATGTACCAGAAGGTGACCGCCGTGGAGAAGGCGGCGGCGGTGATTGAGGTGGGCTTCAACAAGTTCGACGCCGTCATGGAGATGGGCGGCAACAAGATGCCCATACCCGGTTCGGAGGGCTTCAAGAAGATGCGCATGTCCATGCGCATGACCGAGTTGGGCAAGATGGACGAGCCCAAGATCGTAAACGCCGCCGAACTCGATGCCAGCGTCAAGCAGATGGCCGAGCAGATGAAGAAGTCCATGTCGCAGAACACCCTGGTCTTCCCCGAGAAGGCCATCCCGGTGGGCGGCAGCTGGAACATGGACACCGATATTCCCGCCAACCTGCCCGGCGCTCCGGATCTGAAGATGAAGTTCAAGAGCGCTTACAAGCTGCTGGGCTTCGCCAAGTGCAAGACCGGGAAGTGCGTCAAGATCCAGGCCAAGGTGACCGTGTCCCTGCACGGCAAGGCCGAGTCGTCCGGGATTCCCACCCAGGCGGACATGGACGGCAGCGGCGAGGGCGTCAATCTCTTCGACGTGAAGAAGGGGATCATGGTTTCCAGCGACGCCAAGATGAAAATCGGCGGCGACGTGACCGCCACCGCCCAGGGGCAGAAGGTCTCTTCCAAGATCAAGATGGGCATCGACCTCAAGATGAACCTCAAATGAGCGTCAAGGTCGCCATAGGCCGGGTGCGGGGCGGCCCGCCCAAGGAAACCTGGGTGGCGGCCTCCTCCCGGGGCGTGGTGATCATTCACCTGAGCGGTGGGCGTAAGCGGCTGCTCAAAACACTGGCCGAGCGCGGCTTCATCCCGGGCGGCCCCCAAGCCTGGGTGGCGCCGGCCCTGCGGCAGATCCGCGAGTACTACGCCGGCCGGCGCCGGCGGTTCTCGTTCAGAATCTGCCCGGACGACCTGGCGCCGTTTTTTTCCCGGGTGGTTGCCTGCCTTAGAAAGGTTCCCTACGGTAAAACGCTTACCTACAGCGAGCTGGCCCGCCGGGCGGGTTCGCCCCGGGCCGGCCGGGCGGTGGGCAACGCCATGGCCCGAAACGATCTGCCCTTGGTCATTCCTTGCCACCGGGTGGTGGCGACGCAGGGTCTGGGGGGCTTCGGGGGCGGTCTGCGGTTGAAGCGGGCTCTGCTTCGCCTGGAAGGTGCGCGGATTCCTTTAGCCGGATCTGAACGATCACATGCAGTCGGCCGTCGACGTCCGCCGGAGGGGCGTCGGGTGACTGCATTCCCTTTTCCTTCAGATGCTGTTTCCAGACAGGCCAGGCGTCGTGGGGGATTTGCAGCTCCAGCTCGGGGGGCGCGCCCAGGGGTGTTTTTGTGGGGATCTCCGGGTGTCCGGGTATGCGCACTTCTCCGCCGACCGTCCAGGTCGCCCGGGCCACCTGGTTAACCTGATCCTTGGACTCGACCAGCAGCACCGCCGGGGGGTGCTCCACGGTCAACGACTGCAGGTGGCCGTAATACATCAGCAGACTGACCACCAGACCGCCCATTGCGGCCAGCAGGACGGCCATGGTGGCCTCGAAGGGAACCATCTGCCGGGTGGCCGGCCGGCGCCGGTGCCGCTCGAACAGCCCGGCCTTGCGGGCCTTGCGCCGTAGCTGGGTGGAGAAGTCCGCCGGCGCCAGGGCCGGCGGGATCTCCCCGACCACCTGCAGGGTCTTCTTCAGCAGATCGAGATCTCCCCGGCATTCCTCGCATTCCTCCAGGTGAGCCTCGAGCTTTTTGCTGCTTTCGGCATCCAGGGTTCCGTCTACGTAACAGGATAGCAGTTCTTGTGCCTTTTCGTGTTTCATGCCGTCGCTCACTTCTCGCTCAAGTAGGGGGCCATCCGCCGGGCCAGCTCCATCCGGGCGCGGTGCAGCCGGCTCTTGACCGTTCCCTCGGGCAGACCGGTGATGGACTGGATTTCGTCATAGCTGAGATGCTCGATGTCCCGCAAAACCACCAGCTCGCGGTGCTCCTCGCTCAGCGTGTTGATCTGTTCCTGGACGATGGCCTCCATCTCCTTTCCCTCCGCCAGGTGATCCGGCCGGGGAACTCTTACGTTCCCATCGGCCAGGTCCGCCTGGCGGGTGTGATCCAGGGATTGCTTCTTGCCATGTGCCCGGCGCTTGAGAAACTTCAAGCGGTTCAGGCAGTGGTTGCGGGTGATCCGGTAGATCCAGGTGGAGAGCATGCTCTCCTCGCGGAAGGTGCGAATGGATGTGAAGACCGTGAGAAACACCTCCTGGGCCAGGTCTTCCGCCTCCTGGGGATTGCCCATCATGCGCAGGCACAGGGAGAAAACCCGGTTCTGGTGCAGGCGGACCATTCGCTCGAAGGCCTGGGGATCACCCCGTTTCAAGGCCCGGACCAGGCGCCGCTCCAGAAGGGTCGACGATTCGCTCACTTCGTCGGGCAGCATAGGCAAATCCCTCGGCGTCCGTCAAACCCACACAAGATTGGACGCCCGAAGAAGGGCCGGCGTTCCATCTGGTTACCAATCCGTGCCTTGACAAGCCCTACCGGGCACCCTAGCATGCCAAAAGGCCATAAGATCTGGCTATAAGGAGCTAATTTTATGTTTTCATCCAATCGTATCGTCCGGCTCGTGCTGGCATTCCTGGCGATTCAACTGTGCCTGGGTTCTCCACTTGAGGCGGACGAAAAGAAGTCCGACTACCTGTTGGCCAATATGGAGACTTTCAGCTGGGTGCTGCTGCAGCTGAAGCAGGACTACGTGGATCCCAGCCGGGTGCGCCCGGCGGCCATGATGAAGAGCGCCCTGGAGTACGTCGAGCGCCTGCAGGCCGAGGTGGAGATAAAGCTCAAGAACGGCGTGGCCGACGTTCAGGTAGGCTCCCGGCGCAGGTCCTTCGAGGTAGGCCGGCCCGAGACCGTGTGGGAGATGAACTACAACCTCCAACCGGTTTTCGCCTTCATTGCCGAGAGCCTGGAGGAAGACTCCGATCCCAAGGAGGTGGAGTTCGCCGCGGTCAACGGCATGTTGACTACGCTGGATCCGCACTCCAACCTGCTACCCGCGGAGTTGTTCCGCGAAATGCGGCTGAAGACTACCGGTGAGTTCGGGGGTCTGGGGATCCGCATCACCATCCGCAAGGGTGCCCTGACCATCATCTCCCCGCTTCCGGACACGCCGGCTTCCCGCATGGGACTGAGGGCTGGCGATCAGATAGTCCGAATCGAGGACGTGTCTACGGTGAACATGCCGCTGGACGAGGCGGTGAGCCTGTTGCGCGGCCGTCCGGGGACCAAGGTCACCATCTGGGTGATGCGCAGGAGCTGGAGCGAGCCCCACAAGTTTGTCATCACCCGCGACACCATCCGGGTGCGCAGCGTGGTTTCCAAGCTGCTCTCCGACCGCATTGGCTATCTGCAGATTCAGGATTTCGGCCGGCACACCGCCGGCGATCTCCTCCGGCACCTGATGGAGTTGAAGCGGAAAGGCAAGGGTCTCCGCGGGCTGATCCTGGACCTGCGCAACAACGCCGGCGGCCTGATGAAGGCGGCGGTGCGGGTGGCCGATCTGTTCCTGGACAGCGGCATCATCGTCGCCACCGTGGCCTATGGCGAGGACAGTACTCCCGAACAGCGCGTCCAGAAAATGCGCGAGGAACAGCGGGCCAAGGAGGACGGCTCGGAGCGGGAAATTCCCCTGGTGGTTCTGATCAACTCCGGCAGCGCCTCGGCCTCGGAGATTCTCGCCGGCGCGCTCAAGAACCTGGATCGGGCCGTCCTGATGGGAGAGCAGACCTTCGGAAAGGGCACGGTTCAGATCCTAAACGAACGCGTTCCCCAGTCGGTCTACGGGGCTTGCCTCAAGCTCACCGTGGCCGAGTACCTCATCCCCGGGGACGTTTCCATTCAGGAAGTGGGAGTTACTCCCGACATCCAGCTGATTCCGGTGATCCTCGACAAGGAAAGCGTGCAGGCGTTCGCCCAGCGCCATAGCTTCCGCGAGGAAGACATACCCGCCCACCTGAAGAAGCACTCGACCGCCAAGCTCAAGCCCATCGAAGTGGTCCGCTACGTGTACGAGGAGGAGGAAAGAGAGGAAGGAGAAGAGCCTCCCCTACAAGAGCCGGAGTTCAAAGAAGACTTTGAAATTCTTCTGGCCAAGGAGTACCTGTTGAAAATAGACAATCCCAGGGGCTCGACCATGCTGGACGAAGGCCGGGCTCTTTTGCGTGAGGTGCAAAAAAGAGAGCAGCAGAAGATCATCGACAAGATGCGCGAGCTAGGTGTGGACTGGTCGGCGGGCTCCAGCAAGGGGGCGCAGGGCACGGTTGAGTTCAAGCTGGAGGGTGAAGGGGTGGATGCCTCGGGCCGGGCTCAGGCCGACAAGAAGGTGAGCCTTAAACTCTCGGTTCGCAACACTGGCAAGCAGCCTTTTTACCAGCTACGGGCGGAGTCCGAGAGCAAATACCAGCTCTACGACCGGCGCGAGTTCATCTTCGGCCGGGTGAACCCCGGGGAGACCAAGAGCTGGGAAGTGCCCATCAAGATCCCCCGCTCGACATTGAACCGCACCGACGACCTGCGCTTCAACTTCTTCTGCGCGGAGGGCAAGCCGCCCGCCCGCTTCGAAACCACTATTTCCACCCGGCAGCTTCCCCGTCCGGCCTTCGGCTTCAGTTGGCGGGTGCTCGACCGGACGGGCAACGCCGACGGGTTGATCCAGCCCGGCGAGAAGATTGATTTACAGGTCCGGGTGTATAACCAGGGAAAGGGCAAGGCATACCGGGCCAAGGCGCTCTTGAAGAACGACGCGGGCAAGGATCTGTTCCTGGAGGCCGGTAAGGGCCGGGTGGAATACGGGGAGATCCCGCCCGGGCAGTCGAAGGAGAAATCGTTCACTTTCCGCGTACGCGCGGACACCAAGCGTAAAAAGATGCCGGTGGAGCTGAGCATCTGGGACGCCGACCTGGGAACCACCCAGGTGGCCAAGCTGCAACTTCCGGTATACAACTCCGCGGGTCCGGGGCCCAAGAAGATCAAGACCGGCCTGGAGGTGAAGCGGCGCCGCGCCGAGGTGCGCGGCGGGGGCGACGTGGGCGTTCCCCTGATCGGTTTCGCCAAGAAGGGCATGGTCCTGCGGGCCGACCGCAGCCGGGGTAAGTGGTATCGCATCGTCGGCGACAACGCGCCGGCCGGGTGGATCCACCAAGAGTCGGTCCGCCGGGTTCCCGCCCGCCGGGCCAAGCCGCTAAAGGACAAGTCGCTTATTCCCTTCCAGCAGATCACCCCGCCGCGGATCGTCCTCGAGCAGGTGGCCGGGTACGTCAAGCAGGGATCGACCATTACGGTGAAGGGCAAGGTGGAGGATTCCGATCGGAACCTGCGCGACGTGGCGGTCTGGGTGGGGGACGACAAGGTGTTCCTCCGCTCGGGCAGCTCCGCCGACAACCCGCGATCACTGAGCCTGGATGTCCCCGTCCGTCTGGATCCGGGTCCCAACATCCTCACCATCATCGCCCGCGAGGGGGTCAGGTACGCCGTGCAGAAATCCGTGGTGGTCACGCGCCCGGGAGGGCTGGACTGGAAGGAGAAGGAAGGCGAGCCCCCGGTGATCTCGGATCCCTCTCACATCGAGGAAGACAAGAGCGAGGAGGTCCGGCAGGACCCGTCCTTGATTCTCGAATAATCGTTATTTGAGTTCTTCCACTGCTTTTTTTATTCCCAGAAGCGCTCCCTCGATCTCTTTCTGGGTAACGCAGAAGCTCAGGCGGATGTGCCCGCCGCGGCCGAAGCCCGTCCCGGGGACCGCCAGGATGTAGTTTTTTTGCAGCGCCCGCACGAAGGCCAGGTCGTCGTCGGAGGGAGTCTTGGGAAACAAGTAGAAGGCGCCCTGTGGGCGGATGTACTGCAGGCCGGCCCGATCGAGGCCGTCGCAGAAGATGTCGCGCAGCTTCTGATATTCGGCCACCGGCACGCTGGCCGACTGGTTCTGGGCGGCAACGTGCTGGAAGAGCGACGGGGCGTTTACGAATCCCAGCGTCCGGTTGGTGAAGGTCATGGCGTCGCGCAGCGGCTGGCGATCGCGGTGCGCGGGGCCGATGGCCGCGAACCCGATGCGCTCTCCGGCCAGCCCCAGGTCCTTGGAGTGGGAGGTGATCAGTATGGTGTTGGGGTGCGCGTCGAAAATCGGCGGCGCCTTGGCGCCGTCGAAAACGATTTTCCGGTAGGGGTCGTCGCTAAGGATAGTGATCGTCCGGTTGGCTTCTTTTTCCTTGCGGGCCAGCAGGTCGCCCAACTCCTTGAGCCGCGCGGCGGAGTACATCCGGCCGGTGGGGTTGTTGGGTGAGTTGAGGATCAGCACCTTGGTCCGCGGGCCGATCACCCGTTCCAACTCGCCCAGGTCCAGGTCGAAGTCCTCGGCGGACTCGGCCACCACCAGCTCGCCGCCGTGGTTGTCGGCGTAGAAGCGGTACTCCGGAAAGAAAGGCGCGACGACCACGACCTGATCGCCGGGATCCAGAATCGCTTTCAGGGCCACGTTCAGCGCCCCGCCGGCCCCGCAGGACATGATCACATCGTCGGCCTCCAGGGCCGCACCGGTCTCGGCGGAGAGGTATTCGGCCACCCGGGCGCGGACCTCGGGGTGGCCGGCGTTGGACATGTAGCGGTGCAGGCCCGCCGGCGGATTCTGGGCCAGCTCTTGCAGGGCCCGCCGGCAGGGCTCCGGGGGCTCCATGATCGGGTTGCCCAGGGAGAAGTCGAAGACCTTGTCCGCGCCGACTTCTTGCTTCATGCGGATGCCCTCTTCGAACATCTTGCGGATCCACGAAGCCTTGGTCATGAACGAGTCGATCTTCTTCGAGATGGCCATAGAGCAGAACTCCCCTCCCCCAGGGTAAGTTAGCGGTTCCAGGGAATGCTATGATCCCGCCTCACGGCAAGTCAACCGCTGCCTCTATTCCGGCAGTTCGCCCCCGTAGCCGAACAGGATCCCGGGGGTGGAGTCGGAGAAGCCATAGGCGACGGGCTCGAGGTGCTCCAGGGGATCGACGGCGTCGCCGTCGAGGAAGTAGGCGAAATGCAGGTGGTGGCCGGTGGCCCGGCCGCTCTTGCCCAGCAGTCCGATGACCTCTCCGCGGGTCACCTCCCACCCCTCCTTGGCCAGGATGGTGGATAGATGACCGTAGAGGGTCTCCCGGCCGCCGCGGTGCTGGATCCGAACGGTGCGTCCCGCGCCTCCCGCCCAGCCGGCGAAAACCACCACCCCGTCGTCGGCGGCGTGGACAGGCTCGTTGGGCGGAGCGGCCAGATCGACTCCGTTGTGAAACCGCTCCACCTTGGGTTTGAAGGGATCCTTGCGCATGCCGAATTTGGAGGTGATCAAGCCGCAGGTAAGCGGCCAGGCCAGCTGTCCGGCCTTCGCCCGGGTGGACTGCCGGCATTTTCCGCTGAGCGCGCGCAGCGCGCGTACCCTGTTGTCGATGCGCGTGAGCAGGATTCCCACCACTTCCTCCAAATCGGGCGGGGCGCCGCCTTCACTTCGCTGCTCGAAGTCCAACTCGAACTCCGCGGCCACTCGCGCCCGGATCAGCGGAGAGAAGCTCAGGTTCTCGACGGGCTGATCCAGGTAGGCGAAGATGACGTCGAAGAACGGCTGCCAGGCGGTGTCCA
>Ga0180432_10011258_pt1 | contig 10571 bp, 10 predicted proteins | sample SS_ome_10_FD_132414 | JGI IMG/M metagenome (GOLD analysis project Ga0180432, IMG submission 132414) | Hypersaline lake sediment archaeal communities from the Salton Sea, California, USA - SS_1_MS_2 metaG | ecosystem: Environmental > Aquatic > Non-marine Saline and Alkaline > Hypersaline >...
AACCTCCGCCGCTCGGTGAACCGGCCGTCAGCCCCGCAACGCGGCTGTTGCGAGGCCGCTCCAGCGGCGTCGCCCCGGCAGGCCGGCCGAGGGCCATTCCGCCGAGAGCAGGCCATCCGTTTGGCAGCCTGGCAACGATGTTGGGGTCTATAGTGGAAGGGAACATGCTCCTCCCAGACGGCCCGGGAGGAGCCGATGTATCCTGCGACCCTTCAGGACCCGTCATGGAAAAGATGTTTGCAGCGGTTGCCGGTTTTGCGGTCGCCCTGATGGTGGCCACCGCCGGGCTCGGCCTCTGGCTCGGTGACCTGCACGGCCAGACCGATCAGGCCGTCCTCCGCTGGGGCACGGTCCACCGGCTCTCCGGCGTGCTCGCGGCGTTGGTCGTCGTGCTGGTCAACAGCATGTCAGTCACCTATTTCATCGGCACCGGCCGCTGGTGCCGCGAGGTCGTCGAGACCTACGGCCTTCCGGTGGAGTTCATCGGCCGAAGCAAGCGAATCAAGCGGGCTTCGTTCCCGTTCGCACTGATCGGCATGCTCAGCGTGGTGGCGATCGTCGCCCTCGGCGGGGCGGCGGATCCGGCGGCGGGCCGGCCGGGCAGCGAGGACTGGGTGACGCCGCATCTGCTCGGGGGAATCGGCCTGGCAGGCGTCATCGCTGCCTGCTTTCAGGCCCAGCGGTCGCGGATTCGCCAACAGCAAAGCCTGATCGCCGAGCTGGTGTCCGCGGTCCGGGAAATTCGCCAGAGCCGCGGACTCGAGGTCGAACCGCTGCCGCAGGAATCGCTCGTTGCCAGCCCCGGCGGCTGATGCTGTCGCCTCGCGACAATTCCGCAGGCGGCGGACCGTGCGGATGGGCGTACCGCTCGATCACCGTGATTCCCCAAGCGAGGCTGATGCCGAGGGCGAGGGCCACGGAGAGGAGAACGCGGTCGTGACTGTGGAACTGGACCTCGGGCAGGAGGTCGGCGGCGGCGATGCAGAGGAAGCCACCCGCCGCCAGTGCGAGCGCGGCCCCGGTCACCGCCTGCTGCCGGGAACCGAGCAGGTCGAGGCTCGCGGAAAAGATCACCGCCCCCAGCGGGACCGCCGCGGCATAGACGATGTTGATCACTCGCCGGAACCGCGGCGACCAGCCGGCGGTCAGCAGCAGGGTGGCGATGATGCCGGCGTCCAGCGGCTTGTGCAGGAGAATCGCCAGAAAGGTCGCCAGTCCCGCCAGCCAGCCTGCCCCGTGGCCGCTGTCAGCGGTGACGGCGGCAGCGAGGGCGGCTCCGTCGGCGAGGCTGTGGAGCCCGAGGCCGATGAAGGCCCCGCCCCAGCCCCAGCGGCTTGATGTCGCATGCTGCCGCGGATCGGGCACGTGGCCATGGCAGGCGTCGTGATCGGCGGCATCGTGCAGGCAGGCCGTTGCTGGCTCACCACCGTCGGCGGTGTGGTGGGCATGGCCATGAAAGGCCCGTTCCAGCAGGAACATCATGAAAAAGCCGCCAAGCATCCAGGTCATCGTCGTCTCGAGCCGGCGGCCGAACTCGAGGTAGGCGTGGGGCACGAGGTGCAGCAGGGCAACGCCGAGCAGCACCCCACCGGTGAACGAAAGCAGCACCTGCAGCCGCCGATGCCCGAGCGACAAAAACGCGATCGACGAGCCGCCGAGGAAGGCAGCCGCCGCGATGACCAGCAGGTATCCGCCCAGCAGCACCAGATTACCGCCCGCCGGCAAGGGGGCGACGGCAGGAAGCAGGTTCATGGCCGATTGCAAAGACCGAAGGAGGCGGATGGGGCCGGCGGCGGGAAATCCCTGGAGGTTGGGTGCTGCCACCGAATTGCATGATGGATGAGGCAGCCGCACTCGGCAAGCGGCCGCTCCGGCAGGCCGAGTGAACCACGGCCCGGCACAACCCGCCGCCGACGGTATCCACGGAGTGCTACCGCCGGTAAACCGGGGTGGGCTGCTGATAGCCGGGGTATTGCCGAGCGGCCTGTTCGACCTGCTGGCGGACGACAGCCAGCTTTTCGGTGACCGAGGCGTCACCGGCGGCCAGGGCTCCGAGCACGATGACCAGGAGGTAGGTGACGATGTTCGCCCAGGCCTCGTTGCCGATAAACTTGACCGCCGTGCCGAACGATTTCTTCACCTTCGGCCCAAACATCCCGAGCTTCACCGACCAGATCTCATCGAGAATGAGGTGGGTGAGGAAGCCGAGGACGACGGCGCTGGCGACAAAATAACGGCGCAGGGGTTCCTCGGCGGCGAAGGCGAGAAACGCGGTCAATCCGGCGATCGCGGCAGCTGGGATGCTGTGAAACATGCCGCGATGGACCGCGAAGTTTTTCAGCAGGTAGGTCATGCCGAACCGGATCAGCAGATAGATCGCCCCGCAGCAGATGATCATCGCCTCGGTCGGGAGTCCGAACTGCTCCAGCCGGGGCAGCAGCATCACCGGGACGACCGCCGCTGCAAAGGCGACGCTCTCTTTGAGCGGGATTCCCGGCCCGCTGTCGAGGTCGGGCAGCATGCCGGCGACCGAACAGAGACCGGCGCCGAGCACGCAGGTCAGCGGAGGAATCTCACCGACATACCAGGCCGCAGCGCCATAGCCGACGCCGACGATGGTCGAACCGGTGATGTGCTCGCGGAATCCCGGCACCGTGCGAGTCCCTCCCTGCCTCGTTGCTGCAGCCGTGTTCCGGGAACAGGTCCAGAACGGACCCGGTCCGATCGACGGGCGGTCAATCCTTTGAACGCCGGGCGCAAACCGCCCGCAGACAACACCTCCAACGGTAGCTTCGGCAAAGGCCCGCCGCGATGGCGAGACGAGTCCGCCGCCGGTGCCCTGCACCGCCGAAGCGATTCGCTTCGCCCAGTTCATACAGCCGGACCGAGCGGTTGGGAGAAGTTTGGCGGCTGCCAAAGAGATCGGGACTGCGACAGTGAGAGAATCTGAAGCGCCGCTGAAGAGACAGAATAACTCCAAAACACGACAGGTTTCAGTCGCCAGTTCGCTGTTCTCGAGACTGGGAACAACCATCGCCTGACGGCCATCGGGGACCCCATCCGGCCTCAATTGGCCGCCGGACGGGCCAGGCTCTGGCTGAAACGGCTCGTGTTGGCCCGAGCGCGAGCTGCTTTGGTCGCCTGGCCGGGGCTGGGCGGCATCGCCGCAGGGCCAATCAGCGGCTCAAAGCCAAGAACCGCGGTTTCGCCAACCCCTGAGGAACAGACTCAATTTTGGACTTTGAGGCCGCCAGCCACTGCCGTAGAGTCCGGGCGGCTGGCGGACCGCCTCCGCACCCGCAAGGAGTTTTGGAGTGTCGATCGAAAACTACGACATCGTCATGATTGGGCTGCTCGCAACGGCGGCGCTGCTCGGGTATTTCAAGGGGCTCGTCTGGCAGATCGCCTGGATCGCCGGAATCTGCCTCAGCGGCTACGTCGCCCTCCGGTTCAGCGGCCAGGTGGCACCGCTGACCGGCCAACAGGCCCCCTGGGACCGGCTGCTGGCGATGCTCGCCCTCTATGTCGGCACATCGCTGGCGGTCTGGGTCGGCTTTCGGGTCGTTTCGACGGCGATCGACGCGGTGCAACTCGGCGCCTTCGACCACCAACTCGGTCTCGTCTTCGGACTCGCCAAGGGCGGGCTGATCTGCATCGTTGTCACCTTCTTCGCCGTCACGATGGTGCCCGGCTACCGCGGCCAGATCACCGGGAGCCAAAGTGGGCAGCTGGTGGCGAAGCTGATCGGCGAGGCCGACCGCTATCTGCCGCCCGATGTCCATGAAACGATCAACCCGTTCCTCGAACAGTTTCATGAAAAATTCGACGCCGGGGGCCGGCCCGCCACCGCGGCCGCCGCAGGGCTGGCCGGGCAGGGGGGTGAGGCCGAGCCGGAAGCCGCTTCGTGGCAGGCAGTGCTCGACGGCGTTACCTCGGTGGCGGCCTGGGCCGGCGTGAAGGTCAACCCGGAAACCGCCGAGGCAGCCAAACAGGTTTCCGCTGCCGCCAATTGGATGGGCACGCCGGCCGGTCAGCCGACTGCCGCGGCCACCGGACGTCCGGCCACTCCCGGAGACCGCTATGCGACCCAGCAGTCGGCCTTCGGCGCCGGCCAGGCGACTCCGGCCGGCTACCAGGGAATGCCCGGGGGAATGCAGCCGATCCAGCCGCCCCCGCAGGCTCCCCCGCGAAGGTTCCCCGTCGGTGCCCAGACGCCGCTTCCGGTCAGGCGATAGCCTGCTGCCGACCACGCGAAGCCGCCGCCGGGCAGGGCGACCGCTGCGACTGCCGGAGAGTCCAAAAAGCCCGGAAAAAAAGGGCCGAAAACGGACATAACGGACATTATCGGACGTTGGAGAAGGGGTCGAAAGCGGGGACGCAGCCAGCGGAATCCGCCGTATCGTCGGTCGGGTTCAGCCAGCCTCGTCGAGGAAGACGCCCATCCTCCGAAACTTCTCATAGCGGGCCGAGACCAGTTCGGCGACCGGCTGACCCACCAGTTCCTTGAGTGTCCGTTCCAAGAACGTCTTGAGCCGGGCGGCCATCAGCCGCGGGTCGCGATGAGCACCGCCGAGCGGCTCGTCGATCACCTTGTCGACGACGCCCAGTTCGAGCAGATCGCCGGACCGCATCCGCAGCGCCCGGGCCGCCTCAGCCTTGTGGGTCGCACTCTTCCAGAGAATCCCGGCGCAACCTTCAGGGCTGATCACGCTGTAGTAGGCATGCTCAAGTACCGCAATCCGATCGCCGACGCCGATGCCGAGCGCGCCGCCGGACCCGCCCTCACCGATCACGACGCAGATGATCGGCACCTCGAGGGTCGCCATCAGGAACATGCTCTCGGCGATCACCTGCGCCTGCCCCCGCTCCTCGGCCCCGACGCCGGGATAGGCTCCCGGGGTGTCGATCAGGCAGATCACCGGCAGGCCATACTTGGCGGCCAGCCGCATCTTCCCCATCGCCTTGCGGTAGCCCTCGGGATGAGCGCAGCCGAAGTGGCAGGCCTGACGTTCGGCAAGGGTCTTTCCCTTCTGGTGCCCGACGACGAGCACCTTGTGGCGGTCGAGTTTGGCGAAGCCGGTGAGCATCGCCGGGTCGTCGCCAAAGGCCTTGTCGCCGTGCAGTTCGACGAACTCGTCGAAGACCAGGCCCAAATAGTCGCTCGTCTTCGGGCGGTCCGGGTGCCGCGCGACCTCGACCGTCTGCCAGGGGTCGAGGCTGCCGAAGATCTGTTTCTGCAGATCGGCCACCTCCCGCCGCAGCCGCTGCAGGTCGTCCTGTGACTGGGCCCCCAGCGGCGCCGTCTCGAGTTCGGCGATCCGGTCCTCGAGTTCGTAGATCGGTTTTTCCAGGGGCAGGCGATGCAGACCACGAGCCATGCGGGGAGTCCTCGATGACGCTTTTTTCAATCCTTGAGTCTACCAAACCGGGAACCAAGCCTGCGTCCGCCGGATGCGAGCCCAGCGGCCCCGACAAGCAGCGGAGTTGACGGCGCGGCAGCCGGGTCGCGTCCCCCGGATTCCGCGGAGACAGGCAGCAACCGCTCTTGCCGGCGCCGCAGGAGTGTCACCGGTCCTCCGAGCGGCCGTCAATCGGGGTTCCGGCGGCCGCCAGCGTTCGTTCCCGGTTTGAAAAAGCTCAGCCGTCGCAGCGTGTTTGCGACATCGGCCATCGACTCGGGCCGGTCCTCAGGCCGCTTTGCGAGCAGGCTCCGCAGCAGCCCATCGAGTTTCGGCGAGACCGCCTCGTTGGTGGCCGAGGCAGCCGGTGGCTGCGCGTGAAGCTGCCGGCTGAGCAGTTCCTGCTGGGTCGCCGCGGTGAACGGGGGCCGGCCGGTGAGCAACTCGTGGACGAGGCAGCCGAAGGCGTAGATGTCGGCCCGCTGATCGACCCGCCGGCCGCGGATCTGCTCCGGCGGCATGTAGCTCGGTGACCCCTGAATCTTGCCCCCTCCCGGCAGTAGCCGCGTCAGCAGCCCCGGCGGCCGCGTCGCCAGCGCGAGGTCGATCAGTTTGATGCCGCCGGTCTCGTCGACGAGGAGGTTCTCGGGCTTGAGATCGCGGTGCACCCAACCCCGGGAGTGCAGATGGGCGATCGCCTCGGCAGCAGCCGCCGCGATCGGCTGGGCCAACCCCGCCAGGGCCGCCGGTCCGGCGGCGAGTCGCCGCTTGAGATTCGGCTGCCGAAACAGTTCCATCACCAGGTGCGGGAGGCCGTCCGTGACGGTGTAGCGGTCAACCCGGATGATCGCCGGATGGTCGAGTGACCGGGCGACGGCCAGTTCATGCCGCAGCAGAGCCCTGAGATCGGCGTCGCCCGCCGCCTCGCGGTTTGCCACCTTGACCGCGACCCGCCGCTGATTGCCGGCTTCGGTCGCCTCCCAGATCTGGCAGCGGCGGCCGACGCCGAGTTGCCGGGTGAGCCGCAGCGGACCGAGGTGTTCAGGCGGGCGGGACATGCTGTGGCTCAAGGGTGCGGGGGTCGAGGTCGGTCCGCAGCAGCAACAAGCCCTGCGGCGGCGCCGTCGGCCCGGCGAGCGGCCGCCGGCGGGCGGCGAGCACGTCACCAACCCAGCCGTGCTGCCGTTTCCCGCAGCCGACCAGCACCAGCGTACCGACAATGATCCGCACCATGTTGTAGAGGAATCCGTTCCCCTCGATCTCAACCCAGACCTCGGCGGTTGGCATGTCGTCCCCCCCCTGCCGCCGGCGGACGTCGATGGAGGTGATCCGCCGCACCTTCGACCGCCGCGGTGACGAGGGATTTTCGAAGCTGCTGAAGTCGTGCTCGCCGACAAGACCGGCCGCGGCGATCCGCATCGCCGCGACGTCGAGCGGCGACTTCCACCGCCAGACAAACTTCCGGGCAAGCACCGGACGGTCGGCCGCATCGTGAATCCGATACCGGTAGCGTTTGCCGACGGCCGCGGCGACCGGATCGAAGCCGGCGGGTGCCTCGCGGGCGAAATGCACGACAACGTCTTCGGGCAGATGCGCATTCAAAGCCCGCCGCCAGACGTCGGCGGCGTAATCCTTCGCCGTCGCAAAGCCGACCAGCTGGTCGACCGCGTGCACCCCGGCGTCGGTCCGGCTGGAACCTTTCGGCAGGACCGTCTCGCCCGAGACAGCAGTGATCGCCTCGGCGAGCGTCCCCTGCACCGTCCGGCGGCCCGGCTGGAACTGCCAGCCGCTGAAGCGAGTGCCCTCGTAGGCAAGCCGCAGCAGGAGCGTTCGGCCCATGGTGTCAGGCCATTCCCGCCGCCAGCCGCTCGGCGATCTGCACGGCATTGGTGGCCGCCCCCTTGCGGAGGTTGTCCGAGACGCACCACATCGCCAGGGCGTTCGGCCCGGAGGGATCGCGGCGGATGCGGCCGACAAAGACCTCGTCGCAGCCGCCGGCATTTCGCGGCATCGGGTAACAGCCGGCGGCGAGGTCGTCGACGACGGCCACGCCGGGAAAGCCGGCCAGCAGTTCCCGGGCTTGCTCGGGGGTGAGCGGCCGCTCGGTCTCGATCACCAGCGACTCGCTGTGGGCGTCGGCAACCGGCACCCGCACACAGGTCGCGCAGACGCCGATCGACTCGTCGCCGAAGATCTTGTGCGTCTCGCGGACCATCTTCAGTTCCTCACTGGTGCCGCCGCCGTCCCGCGGCGACCCGATCTGCGGAATCAGGTTGGCGGCGATCGGATGGGCGAAGACCTGCGGCGTCTCGACTTCACCCGCCAGCCAGGCGGCGAGCCCGTCCCGCAGCTCGGCCGTCGCCGCCAGCCCGGCGCCGCTGACCGCCTGGTAGGTGCTGACGATCACCCGCCGCACCCGGGCGGCGTCGTGCAGCGGCTTCATCACCATCACCATCTGCGTGGTTGAACAGTTGGGGCTGGCGATGATGCCCCGGTGCGCGGCAATTGCTCCGGGATTGATTTCGGGCACCACCAGGGGGACGTCGGGCTGCATTCGAAAGTGGGCGCTTTCATCGACGACGACCGTTCCCCGCTCAACCGCCCAGGGCACGAACTCGGCGGCGACCTCATCGGGCGTGCTGCCGATGGCGATCTGGACGCCAGCGAAGGCGTCGGGCTTGAGGGGCTCGACGGTGAATTCCCGTCCTCCCGCCGAGATGGTGCGGCCCGCCGACCGCGGCGAGGCGAGCAGTTTGATGGTCCGGGCGGGAAAATTCCGGCTGACGAGCAGGTCGACGATGATGCGGCCGACGGCACCGGTGCCGCCGACGACGGCGAGGGTTTCGATCATGAAAGCGGTTCGCTGGAGGCTGACGGAGTGAAGGACCCGAGCCGGCGGCCGCAGCAGCCGAGATCCGGCGGAAGGAAAGCCATGTTGGCGACAATCATCGCCAACCCGAACTCCATCATGCCCATTGCCAGCCCGATCCCCAAGTGAACAAAGACCGCCATTGCCAGAACCAGCGGCCGGGTGAGCCGCGGCCAGACGAGAGCGGCGTAGGAAATTTCCCAAAACAGCGTGCCGAGCGTCAGGGCGTTGATCAGCAGCGGATGCCAGGCGAGGAATGTCAGGTCGAGCGTTCGATACTGGCCGTTGGCCACCGCGCCCCAGAGGGCGGTGCCCTCCCACCAGCTGGCCCCGAAGAGCTTGCCGGCCCCGGAGAAAAAATAGAGGACGCAGAGATGGATCTGGATCAGCCGCACCGCGACTGTCGCCGAGGTTCGCGGCAGACCCGCCGCGGGCCGCGGACGAATCAGCCGATCGAGTGACAGCCGAGCTCCGGCCGGGCCGATCGCCAGCGGCAGCAGCACGAGCCCGAGGGCATCGTCGAACCCGAAGGCATTGAGCGGCGCCCGGTTGACGGCGCTGAGGTAGCCGGCCAGGGCGACGACCGCTGCCAGCGGCGTCGCCAACCCGATCGTCAGGAGGACCGCCGCGACGAGGCTCACCGTCGCCAGCACCGCAACGCTGCCGGAGCCGGTGGCGGCAAAGTACCAGCTCCAATGCCAGGGCTGATCGTTCATCCGCCAGACGTTCTCCGGCGCCTGCCAGGCAGTGCTGCCGAAGAAGCCTTCGGCGTCGAGCAGCCAGACGAGGCTCGACCAGGCAAGCAGACAGCCGGCCGCAATTCGCAGCACGGCCAGCAGCAGCGGGTCGGACGGCGTGAACCAGAACCGGTCCCAGCCGCTCAGCCAGGCTGCGGCCCAGCCTTGCCGCGGAACTGCCGGTCGGCTTGAGGCACCGGTCGCCTTCATTCCCCCGCTCCCCCTCGCCAGAGATAGCGTCCCAGCGGAATCACCAAGTCGTCGCCCCCCCTGCCCTCGCGGACCTCGAACGTGTCGGGGAGATAGTGTTCGATCAGGTCAAGGGTCACTTCGCGACCGTCGTGGCGAACGAGCAGCCGGGTGGCGATGTCCTCAACGAGCGGCTGCCAGTCGCGGACGGCCTCGCGGCGAATCTCCTCCGGCGCTTCCGGCAGCGGGACGAACCCGGCGATTTTTTCGGGGATCATGAATCGCCGGTGGTAGAGCAGCCGCGGCCAGTCTGCCTCGGCGTCGGGAATCAGCCCGGTCTTCTGATCGCCGGCGGCCGTTGTCATGGTCCAACGGATCGAGTGGCCCGGTCCGGGGTTCGGTGCGAAGAACCGATAGCCGTGGCTCAGGGCGAGCAGCCCGACCAGCGGCCGAAACGGCTGGAGGATTGTTCCCGCCAGTTCACTTGCCGGTGGCGGCCCGGCCAGCGGCGGCAGCACCACTGCGGCAAGGTAGAGCAGGATCGGCACCGCCGCGAGCAGCCGAACGGCCAGCGGCCAGCGGCTGTCCGATCCGGCTGCAGTCGATCGTACTGGAGACGGCTGGGGCATCGAACGGTTCCCGGCGAGGACGGACATCGCCTCCGCTTGAGGGTATGTCGGCCGGCAGCGTGCTGCTGGTCGAGAAAGGCCGGTGCGACCGGGACAACCGGCGGTGAGGCCGCCGCAAAAAATCCCCCGCGGCCGGTGTGGCCGCGGGGGACATCCCTGCAAAGAGTTTCCAGCCGCCGATCGCGGCCGTTCCGTCGGCGGCCGGGCCGGCGACGGTCAGCGGGTTGACGCGGTCGCGTCGATCAGGCTGGCGTCGGCAACCCTACTGGTCGGGTCAATTTCCAGGTCGAGCGTCGCACCAGCCTCAAGGTCGATCACCTTCGACAGGGTTCGTTCACGGCCGTCGATCGTCGTGGTGACGCGAATCTCATAATCTTTCCAGATCGCGCCGGCGGCCAGCGCGGTGGTCTCGAAGGTCCGGGTTTCCCCGTCTGAGCCGGTCGCATTGCCGGCCAGCCAGACCTTGGCATTCTCCGGCACCCGCAGCGTCAGGCTGGTGGTCGGCTGCTCCTCGATGAAGCTCAATTCACTCCGTTCACCGGCCGACACGCTGACCGTCTTGGTCAGTTCGGTCGATTCGCCGGCATCGTCGAGCACGACCTTGACTGTGTAGTCGTAGACCTCGCCGTCGCTGAGACCGCGGGAGACGAACCGCCGCAGGCTGCCGGTCGACGTGGTCGCCGACCCGTTGACGAAAACCTTTGCCTCGGCCGGCACCGCCACGAGCAGCAGCACGCCGTCAGCCGGC
>Ga0180432_10011259_pt1 | contig 10570 bp, 24 predicted proteins | sample SS_ome_10_FD_132414 | JGI IMG/M metagenome (GOLD analysis project Ga0180432, IMG submission 132414) | Hypersaline lake sediment archaeal communities from the Salton Sea, California, USA - SS_1_MS_2 metaG | ecosystem: Environmental > Aquatic > Non-marine Saline and Alkaline > Hypersaline >...
CTGAGTTGTCTATTTGGATTGGTGAGGGCATTGCCGAAACAAGAGAAAAAGAATTGATTAATAAAAATAAAAAAAAGACTACTCCAAAAATCTTGAATGATGAACTAACTGCCTTATTGGTCTCAGCCTTCATCTCGTTAATTTTTGTTTCGTCTATGAACATTTAAGTCTCCTTAAGCCATACCTGCGTCACGAAGGTTACCATACAATACAGCAATACCTATTGCCAAGATAGCAATAGCGAAGAATCCTGGAACAATCTTTAGAACAGTTGCACCCCAAGATGAAGCGTTGTATAGAGAACCATTAGTAACAGCAGCAGTATTTACTTGGTCAGAGATTGGACCGATAAGAGATACACCAATTAAAATTGATATAAATCCGTTAATAAATCTTGCTATCATTTTAGTTTTCTATGTAATTAAATTACCTCTATAGTTTAGAATAAGTAAGTTGGGTTAATAAATGTTCATATTCTGTTTTACTGTAAAGTAGTCAATTTTTACTGTAAGAAATTTGTTACTCTTTTTTAATTAACCAATACATTTATAAACCTTCTAAACATAAAAAGGTTATGGATACCCAAACATCTAAAGATAAGCCTTATAGTTTTCTAAATATAAAAAAAGAAACTCGTCAACGAATAGATGAACATTATTATAAAAATAAATTAAAGAAAAAATATAAATCTTATGATGACTTTATTCAAGAGTTATTAGATTTGTTTGAAAAGTAATGGAAGAAAAAAGAGGAGAAGTTGCTTGGAACATAGTTGCTGAGCAAACTAAATTTGTTGGAGAGCTTTTACAAAAAGCTACATCTTTTTATCTTGCTGGAAATATAAGACAATGGTTTAATACATTAACAGCAATTAGAGAAAATATTGATTATGATTTAAAAGATAATGAATCTGAAGAACTAAATAAAATTGAAGTTAAGTGTTGGTCCTTACAAAAATATTGGAGTAAATATGTAAAATTATTGCATGAAGGAAGAAATAGTAAAGAAAACTTATTATCAAAGAAAAAAGATTATGTTGATAATGTTAGAGACTACAGCAGAAGATTATTAAAAATATTAAATAGTCTTGGATACTTCCCTAAAAAAGAAGACAGAACAAAACTAAGTTTCTAAAATGACTAAGTATATTGCTAAAATTAAAATTGGAGAAAAGAAAGATGGTTCGCCTAAGATTATGAAAATGGACCGCCTTATATATAATGAACTAAAAAAAATAAAACATATGGTTCATAAGAAAAATTTTGATTATGTTGCTTTGGTTGCTGGATTGCCTGGTTCAGGAAAATCAACTTTATCAAGAACTCTTGCGAGATACTTTTGTCCATGGTTTGATGAATCATATATTGCCTTTACTGGAGATGATTTTGTAGATATAACTAATGACTGTCCAGAGTATTCGGCAGTTATCCTTGATGAGAGTTTTGCATCTTTAAATTCTAAGGTTGGTATGTCCTCTGATTTTGTAAAGATAATTAATCATTTACAACTTTTAAGGCAGAAACATCTATATCTCTTTTTATGTCTTCCAAACTTCTTTGATTTGGCTAAAGGCATTGCTATCTTCAGGAGTTCTCACTTATTTGTTACTTATTTCAATAACGATGGAGATAGGGGTCATTTTTTGGTCTTTGATAGAGATAATAAGCGTAAATTGTATGTAAAGGGTAATAAGTATATGGAGTATAATGCACAAAAGGCTAATTTTCATGCTAAGTTCTGGGAAAACCAAGACATATTGAATGTGGATAGGTATGAAGAACTAAAAATGGAGCATTTAAAGCAACAAAATACTGATGATATTAAGAAATTGCATCAAAAAGCAGATAGAAATGAGATTTTGTGGAAATTAAAGAATAAATTTAATTGGAAGGTTGATGATTTGGCAAAATTGGCTGGGATTGATAAAAGAAATGTTTATAGAGCATTAAAAAGTTATGAAAAATGGGCTAAATTGGGGTAATGGTCCATGAAATTGGCGATTGACGGGTGACAATATACTATATAATACGCCTTTTAATATAAATTATTCTTGAATTGGACTGCCAAGAGAAGAAAAATAATATTATTCTGGGTTTCCTGTGGTTTGAAAGAAAAATAATATTATTACTGGCTCTCTGGAATAAATTTTTTATTTTATTTAATAGTTCCATAAGAAATAAGGGGGTAGGTAATTTTATTTAAATAAAAATAAGGTTTAAGAATATTCTTAAAACCAAAATAATAAAATAGAATAATATTTAATTTTCTTTAATTTTATAATAACCCTTAAGCGTATTAAATAATATCCAACAATATTAAAAGAAATTTAAACCTATTCATATAATAACTATTAAATGAAGTTTAAGTTAAATAAGAACATGAGAATAAACTAAAAATTCATATAATCATAAACATAAATAAAACAGATTGTCTTTTAAAGTTTTTATATGAAACTTATTTAATCAAAAAAACCAAAAAATTAAACTCTTAAATTGTAACTCTTTAAAGTAACAAACTACTTTATAATGACTACAAATAAACCGACGATAAAACAAGGCGTTTAAATCTGTCACTATATTACAAAGGTTTAACAAATACAAACATTTATAAACCCTTTTTGCGTGTATATTTTGGAGGTTATAAAGACATAAACTTTATACTCTTAACGGGAGAGTTTAAACTTATCTCTCTCAACATCATAAATAAAAAGGTTAAACAAAACATCGCCGTATTATATACGGCTCAGATTCAAATGACAGAACAAAATATACAAATAGGTTTTAATATAGAACTAAAACAAATAGAAAAAAAGTTTTTATGTAGTGAGGACACTTTTAAAGATTTTGAAATAATAAATAAAGAGGTTTTAAAATGAAATGCAAAAGATGTTTAAAGGTTATAGATGAATTGGAGGTTTTTCCGGGAGGTTTATGTGTTGATTGTTATGAGGAAGATTTTAATAAACAAGTAAAATTAAATAAAGGGGTATTACCAGAACCTGATTTTGTTGGGTGTATAAATTTAAAATGAGAATAATTTATTTAAAATACTATAAAGGAACATATATTTTAAGAATGTGTTTTTATAATGGGGGTTTAAAATGAATAAATTAAAATTAACAAGTATAAAGGTTTGTGTTAATTGTAAAGATAAAACACAACACGATTTATTTAATATTTATGTTAATGGAATTAAAATTAAAATGCGGAGGTGTTGTTTATGTGGTTTTGAAACCCCAATAAATAAGGGTATAGTAAAACAAATAAATAAAAATAAAAATGAAAGGAGGTTTAAAAATGATAATTGAAGACATCCATAAAAGAAACAAGGAATTAATATTGAAATATAATTTATTTACAGGCAAGGTTTTAAGATTAAAGAAAGATTATAAAGAATTTAAGAAAGGTGACGCTTTTACAATATCACATATACATAGGCTTTATGGGTGGGTTTTATTTGAAGAAACAGAACAACTACCCCAAGAAGCAGAAGAACTTTTAAAAATAACTGATATAAAATATAGTTTAGGTTGTGGTAAAAAAATAAAGAGAATTAACCAAAAAGAAAAAGAAGTTTTAAATAATCCTAATTTTATTTGTGGGGTTGCTGATGGTTGGGGAAAGGAGACACTTTGTTTTAAATGTAGAACTAAATTAAAAAAGAGATGGGCAGAAGATGAAAGGAGGTTTAAAAATGATAATTGAAGAAATTGACGAAAGTTTATTTATAAGTCGTTTTGAGGATTATAAAAGAGTTGTTACTCCTGAAAATCTAAGCGGAAACTTTACTTATAAAGGTTTAAGAGCTTTGTTTAAGTATTTAGAAGATACAACAGACGAAGAAAACCCTTTAAAATTAGATGTTATTACTTTATGTTGTGATTTTGCAGAATATAAAGATTTAGAGGAGTATTTAAACGACTATTACACAAAAGAACAAAAGCAAGAAGTCATAAACGAGTTTTTAGAGGAAAACGACTCTTTAAGCGAAGAAGATAAAAAGAACTTAATGGATTTAGAAGAATTTAAAACTTTTATTGAAAATCGTTTAAATGATGAAACTACTCTTATAAAGTTTGATGACGACTTAAACGAGGGCTTTATAATACAAAGTTATTAAATAATTTATTTTTTTTATTATTTTTTATAGTTAAAAAAAGGTTAATACAGAAACCTTAAAAATCTGTATAATTGAAAGGCAGGTATAAAATAGAAATGACAAAACAAAAATATATCATAGAAGATGGCGAAGTAATTGGAGTTAAAGGCGAACAACATATAAAAGAATATTGGTTTAATTTTAACGGCGTAGATTTAAAGGTTTTGGTGACTTCCGAGCCAAAAGATAGTAATGGTGAGAAATACCATAATTTTTATATTATAAGCCAAATGTTTAAACAAGAGCCATTAAATAATTTAGATATACAAGAGCCATCTGAAATAATAGAGAAAATGTCCGAAGATAAACTTTTAAGGTTTATGGAAGAAAGAGCTATAAGTTTTTATTTATGGTATAAATATAATAGAGATTATAGTATAACTTCGGAGGAAATACCAATTTGATTTTTAAATTTTTTAATTTCTCTTTTTTTTATGTTTAGAGGATAAATAAAACATAAACAATTAAATAAGGAGTAAAAACAAAATGGAAGAACTAATAAACGAAAACCCAAAGGATTTTATAACCATTTATAAAGAAGTAGAAAAAGCAATAAGAACTACTTTTCAAGAAGAAGAAACAGACCAAGATAAATTGTTTTTTCTTAATGATATAAATAAGGTTATAAAAGAACTTTATAGGGTTTTAGAGAAATAAAAACCTTAATTATTAAGGTTAAGGAAATTAAATAAAATGGAGATTAAAAAATGGTTAGTTTAGAAGAAAAACAAATAAGAGCAGAAGTTCTAAAAGAAGAGTCAAAACAAGAATTTGAAAAACTGCAAGAAGAAAATAATAAACTGCGTGGTAGATTGGCTGTTTTAATTTGTGATTTAAAACCAAAAAAACAAACAGAATTATTAAATATTATGCAGGAAATTATAAATATTGAGATAGAACAAGAAGAATTGTGTAATATTTAATTAAATTTATAATTAAATTATAGGAGGTATAAAAATGGATAACATAAAAGAAAAACTACAAAATGAAGTATTAGAATATTTGGGAGAAGAAGCAGATTTATTTGATTTTGATGCTTTTTATGATGATAGTTTGACTTATGGAGAAAATAAGAACTTAATTTTTAAACAGATTAAAGAACTATTTGGAAATAAAGAGCAAATAAATAATAATATTCTTAAAAGCGAAGAAGAGCAATTTAAGGCACAAGAACTTAAATTTAAAACTGAATCTGAACAGAAATATAAATATGTTTCTTCTGAACTGAAAGACAAGTTGAATAATTTAAAAAGTGTTTGTGTTGTTGGAGAAACGGGAACAGGAAAGACAAGTTTCTGTTTTTATTTAATTGAACTCTTTAAAAAATATTCTAATAAAAAGATTTATGCTTATAAATTCCCTAAACCTGAACTTTTAGAAAAATTGGGCATAGAGAAACTTTATTCTATTGAGGAACTGATAAATTTAAGGGATGCTGTTGTTTTATTAACAGAGCCACAAATAACAATTCCAAAATACGATAAAAGAAATAATGACAATTTACAAAAAGTTTTAAGTTTAGCAAGACAAAGAGATATAACAATCTTAATGGACACATCTGACACAGGATATATAAACAGGCGTTTAGAAAGTTATATCCACTGCTGGATTATTAAAGATTTAGAGTATAGTTTGGTTAAACAGGGGAGTATTATAAAAAAGATAATAAGAGATAATACTTTTATAGACCCAAGAGAATTTAGGTTAAATAAAAATGAATTTCTCTTTTATTCAAGAGAGTTTTATAAACTGAACAGAAAATGGGAGTTTTTAGAATCTGAATCTTTTAACCAACAAATAAGCAAGTGCTTTAAATAATTTTTTTTATTATTTTTAAAACTGCGAAAAACTGCGACAAATTACTGCGATAAAAAGGGCGACTATTTCTTTAATTTTTTTAAAACTGCGATTAAATAGGATTAAATCTTATATTCTTTTCTAATTTATTTCTTTTAAACATATCAAAAAACTTCTTTCTCTTTTCTTTTTTTATTTCTTTTCTTCTTTTAGCATATAATATAATTAATTTTATTTGATACCAAAACAAACCAATTATTCCAATTAAAATAATTACATCTCCTATTGAGAACATAAAAATATAATTTTTTATCACTCCACCATAAATATCTGAAAGTTGCCAAAATCTTACTTCACTATTTTCTTGAAAAAAGAAATGTCTGTCTGAGTCGATAATAATATTATTTTTTACAGGCATCATATAACCATTTGCAGAAACAACAAACATATTTAACATCATTCCCATTATTAGGACCATCAAAAAATAATTCCTGTCTTGTTTATAATTTAATTCTTTCATAACAACTTTTTTATTTTAAATATCTTTAATATCTTCTCTGGCTTTATCTCCCAAGTCACTTGCTACAGTATGGTCATAAAGTGCCAAAGTTCCTACTGAACTATGTCCTGTTAATTTTGCTATTTTATCATAAGTCCATCCCATTTTAAATAATTGAGTTACGAAGTAATGTCTAAAATTATGAAATGAAACCTTATGAGGTATCTTTGCTTTTTTTGCGTATCCTTCAACTCTGTTCTGAATTTGTCTGTATCCTACTTTTCTAAATAAGTAATCATCTAATTTTAGATTATTTTTTCTTATATATGTTTTAATTAAATAAATTAATTCATCATCCAAGATGGCTTCCTTTTCAACCTTTTTTCTTCTCTTTAATACTTTGGTCATCATTACCTTTCTTTCAAAATCTACATCTTTCACTTGAACATCATAATACTCTCCTAATCTTCTTCCAGTTTTTCTTGCAACTTTAAAAAGCATATAAAAGAAATCATCTTCCATAGAAGAATCTATTAATTTATCCATTTCCTCTTTTGTGCAGGGTATTATTTCCGTTTTAGGCATTTTTTTTCATAAACTTTTTACTTTCTTTCTTAATATTAAATGGTATATTTCTTGATTCTTCGTTCATTTTAAATTATTATATGAAACTACCTTTTTAAATATATCTATTTTATATGAAATTTCTTCTATTATTAGCATCTTTGTGGTCTATTCCTTTCATTTAATGTTAATTATATGTAATTCTATTTTCTTTTCTCTGTGTGCTTCTGTGCTTTAATATGACCCTCTTCAATGGCTCTTTCTATATGTCTTTTGAATCCATCCACAAATAAACAAAATCTATATTTAGCTTCATCTAAGTCTTCTATTGCTTGGTTTAATATTTCACTACTTGTTGGTTTCTTATTAAATTCACTTATTGATTCATTTTCAGCGGTCATTTTTTTCTTCTTGTTTTTTTATATTGCATTTAATAATATTAAAACCACACTTGACACAAACTAAATAATTTCCAACCTCTTCAAAAGAATGTCCATAACTTGAACAAGCATATAAAAATCTATTTCTAAAGTTTGGTTTTCTTTTCATTCTTATTCATAACCTCTTTGATTAAATTTAGAATAGACATATTTTCTGTTTGGTTTGTTGTTTCTTGGACTTCGTCTTCAAATTCTAATAATCTATTTCTTAGTCCAACCATTGAAGTTTTCAATTTATCAAATATTCTGGCTTTTTTTAATATCTCTTCAAAATCTATTTCTTTATATTCATCTAATTCGTTTTGTAATTTCCTGTTTTCTTCTTTTAAAGATTCTAATTTTTCTTCGAGTATTTCCATTGCTTTTTCTTCACTCATCTTATTCCATACCTATTTACATATCTGCATAATCCCCCGCTTGGGCATCTTCCACAAACATAAACTCTTAATTTTGGAGATACTTTTTGAACTAAAGCAACTTGACCTTCTAAATCTTTATCTCTTATATGAAGTCTTCTTAATGCTTATCTTTCTTTTGTTTCTAAGTAATGTAGGTTAATGCAGGTTCTCATTTAAAATATTGTTCCTCAACATTTCTTATAAATTCCTTATCTGAAATGTCTAATTTAGTTGCGTCTATTCCAAAGATTCCATATTTTGAAACTAAGATACATATTTTTGTTTTTATTTCTATTTCCATTTTAACTACCTGCGAGGTGGCACCCCAAATTGGATTTAACGCATATTAAATCCCTTTTCTGCAAGAAAAGTTGCGTAGCAAAGTTCGGAGTTTTGCGATTCATTTTAACCTCAACTTAACATCTAAATATTTAATTGTGCAAATACCATAATCAGTTTTATTGTTATTCCATGTAGAGATATAATATGCATCATTATTTAATGAAACATCAACTCCTTCTGAACAATTTACAGACAAATAAGGTTCTGAAATATACCTATTGTTATTTTTTAATTCAATGGTTTTAGTTAAAACAACAGGTTCATAAGTAAAATGATTGTTCAGTAAAATGTTTCCTAAAATAATTCCTAAAAGTAAGAAGATGATGCATAGATAAACAGATTTTTCTTTCTCATTCCAAAAATCTGCTATCTTTCTCATTTGATTATGATATTTTATTCTGTCCATTTTGTTAAGTTGAGCAATGCTTGGGAGCAAAACTCCGAATTGGATTTAATTCCTATTAAACGAGGGGTCATTTTTGACCCCCTTGAGTTTCAGTTTCGGCGATTTCATTTAATATCTCTTTGTCCTTTATGTAATAGTGAGTGCTTTCACACATTGGGCAATAACAACCACCATCCCAATAAACTACTTTTGCCCCACAAGAACACTCATCTAATTCTTTTTCACAAAAAGGACAAAACTCTTTGATTATAAGAGGTTTTAAAATATCTTCATGTTCTGCAAAAAACTTATTTTCTATCTCTCTTGCATCATTCCAATTAATAACTTCTTTTCTTTTGAATGTAAGCCATATATATTTTTTTGCTGATTCTTTCATTTTAAAACCTCTGTTGAGTTAAACATAGCTTTGGAGCCGACCTCTCAAATTGAACATAATATCAGGATTTAACGAAGTCATTTCCAAAGGAAATGATTTGGGAAGATTCCGCAGAATCTTCCGTTAAATCCTTATTAAATGCCCCTTTAGGGCAAATGTTGTGTAACAACATTTGAGTATGATTCGGGACTTGATTACCCCACACATCCCATCCTTGCCTTCTTGTTCTGGCAAAAAGTTCTACTTTTGGATACAGACCCAGTGATTCTATAATTGTATAAAACTTTGCTGGTTTTTTTGAATGTTGGCGAACTTTATCATGTATAATATTTGCTTGATTACTTCCAAATGCTTTGACTTTGCCTTTGATACCTACCAATAAAATCTCTACATTATTTCTAAACCAATAACCCATACCAAGATAAGGTGTTTTATTCCAAAATAAAGAAGTTTTATATTTAAATCCCCATGAGTTTAAAACTTCTATGGCTTCAGGTAACATTGGAATTGTCCCCCAAAGGAATAAAACACAATCCTTATCTGCAATTTCATTTATTGGTAGGTCTTTTATTTCCTGCAAAGTCATGCAATCGTAAATATGACTTGCTCCACCAGCACCTTTTTCGCCAACATTCTTGTTATCATAACTCCATGCTGGGTCTGCATATATAAGTTTATATTTTTTCATCTTGGAAAGTCCCGAATCATATTGCATTTAATATTGGAGTTAAACAAAGTTGGCGAAGCCAATTTGGGAAAAAACAACAACGATTGTTTTTTCTGTTTAACGGATATTCCACGAAGTTTCATTTTTTACGATTAGTTTCCCCACGATTTAGTTCAACGAACATTATGTCTTTTGGTAAATTCATCTTCCAGCAAAACCATCCTACTTGAAACCATGCTCCACTTCCTTTTCCTGAAGGAGTTATAAAGTTAATACGACGATTTGGGATTATGACCTGTATTCCGTGCTTGGAAAATAAAGCCCCTCTTTTAATTCCTTCAAGAGCAGTAAGGGGCATAAGTAAAGCAAATGGTTTTCCATAAGCATAAGCACATCTTAAAAATTCCTCTTTCTTTGAATAAGGGGGATTTGTGATTATGCAATCAAAATCAAATGAAGGAAAACCATGTTCTAAAAAATTATGATTCTTATCTCCTTCAACATGAAAACCTTTATTTTTTAGATGCTTTGCTAAATCTCCTCCGCCCCAAGCACATTCCCAAATCTTCCAATCTTTCTTCAGGAAAGGGAGCAATGGTTTTATAGCATACTCTGGAGTAAAAAACTCATCGCTTCTTCCATTCATTTGTATTTTGAGTTTTTTTGAATTTACCATTGTTTGTTGAACCTCGCTTTTGGAGTAAAAAATGAAATTTGGGCTTGCCGTGGAATATCTATTACCCCTACTTTTAAGGTGTAATCATCTATTTTGTTATGTAAAGCGTAATTCATTCTCCTTTTTCCTCCTCTTCACAACCATCATAAGATAGTTCTCCTTCTTCTTTTTCAGATTCTCCCATATCTGCATAACATATTCCACAAATCACTCTTTTTGGTTCTTTAAATTGTTCGCTCATTCTTTC
>Ga0180432_10011263_pt1 | contig 10565 bp, 1 predicted proteins | sample SS_ome_10_FD_132414 | JGI IMG/M metagenome (GOLD analysis project Ga0180432, IMG submission 132414) | Hypersaline lake sediment archaeal communities from the Salton Sea, California, USA - SS_1_MS_2 metaG | ecosystem: Environmental > Aquatic > Non-marine Saline and Alkaline > Hypersaline >...
AGGCAAATAATGCGGCGTTACCCTCGATTGCCGGGACCGCAGGCAGGCCGCTTGCAGCGGCCTTTCCCGCCCCAGGCGGGCTGTCAGGCCAGCCCTTCGAGGGCTGGTTTCCCGGTACCCCAACGCTATCGCCCCTTCCCCCGGGACCCGAGGCCGCTTCCAGCGGCCTTCGCCGCCCCAGGCGGGCTGTTAGCCCAGCCCTTCGAGGGCTGGTTGCCCTCTAGCGAAGCGGCAAAAGCCACCTATGCCTGGCAGGCCGGGATCGGCTGTCCGGGCCCAAGGCAAGCCACGTTCGCCCCTGCGGACCGCCCCCTGAAGGCCAGCCGGGGCTGAACACTCGCCGCGCTTTTGTTTGTGGTGCTTTGTATGCGCTGCGGACGGCGGCTTGTGTGGGCCGGAAAATCAGCCGACCTCGAAAAGTGCTTAAAAAAAGCTTGACAAGCCCCCGGCGGCTGTGCTATCCTCCTCTCGCTCATTGGACCGATGGATTTGCTTGTGCCATCGGGCCGGTGGGGGAGCAAGCCCTCCGAAGCGGTCCAATCTGCAAGACAATCAGGTGGTCCTTGGTCGGTGTCAGCCCGGGTCGCCCCGGGTGCGGCGCGGCTGCGCGTGGGGATACAAAGAGCTGACCACAGTCCTGTGGAGGCTGGCAAAGGCTTTGGGAGTCCCTGGGCATCTCCCGCCAGCCGATGCTGTGCGAGCGAATGGAAAGGAAGGCGGTCATGAGACTTACAAGAGTGCTATGGTGTTCTTTGGGGATCTTGGGGTATCTGCTGCCGCCGCCGGCGCCGGCCTCTGGCAGCGAGCGCAAGGACCAGATCCGGGCTTTATGGGACCAGGCCGGGCAACTGCGCTCGCAAGGCCAGCACCAGGCCGCCGCCGAGCGCTACGCCGAGGTCATGGCCCTGGACCCGGTGTCGGTGAAATCCCACCACGCGGCCATGAAGGCCGCCGGCTGCATGAAGGATGTTGGCAACTTCGCCGAGGCCGCCCGGTTCTACCAGGCCATCATCGCCAGCGTCGATGCCCGGGCGGATAAGGAGCCGGGCACCCGGCGCCTGCGGGACTGGAAGTGCGAGGCCCTCTTCAAGAAGGCCCACGCCTGCTGCCAGGCCGGCCTGGCGGATGAGGCCCTGGCGATGATCGGTCTGCTGCGCGAAGAGTTCCCCGACTCGGTCCGGGCCACGGAAATCGGGATATTGCAGGCCCAGCTCGAGAACCGCAGCACCCAGCCGGCCGAGGAGCTGTTTGCCCAGGCCGGCCAGGCCATAGCCCTGGTACGCCAGGCCGGCGACCTCCAAGCCAACGAAAATTACCACCAGGCCCTCCAGCTCTGCGACCAGGTAATCACCACCTACCCGGAAACGGCGGCCACCTATGCGGCCCTGGATCTGAAGGGCCACATCCTGTCGACGAAGCTGAAGCAGCCGGACCAGGCCCGGGCGGTATTCGAGCTCATCTTGACCAGACTGGGCACGACCGCCCGCCGCTCTCGCCTGGTCCATGATACGCGGCTCAATTTAAGAAGGCTGCTTCTGGACCGGGTGAAAGACCAGCGCCGCCAGGGTCAGCCGGTATCGGATCAACAGTGGCAGGAGCTGCAGAACCTGAGCCAGAAGATAATAGCGGAGGACCCCTGGGTTTTCGGGCGGGTCTACGGGCATCTGGCGCTTGCGGAAATCCACACCGCCCGGCGGCAGCATGAGCCGGCCCTGGCCGCGGCCCAGGAGCTGATCCGGGTATATCAGCAGGGGGACCGGGAGAATTGGCAGGCCCTCAAAGCCCAGCTCGCCTGGGCCCACCTCTACGCCGGCCGGGCCTTGCAGAACATGGGCCGCTGGGACGAGGCCTTGACCCATTATCGCTGGGTCACCGACGTAGCCTACGACTACCCGCCCTACGGCAGCGGATCGGAGACCCGCAGCGACGCCTATTTTCTGATCTGGATGACCCTGCGCCAGGCCCGGGCCCCGCAGCAGGAAGTTGCCCAGGCGGCCCAGGCGCTGCTCTCGAGATTCCCCGATTCCGAGGTTGCCCGGCGGGTGGACGGGACCACCGAGCAGTAAGCATTCCAAACAGGGGTGCCTTGGGTATGGACCGTTTAGTTTTTGCACGGTTGACAGGAGAGTAAGCCAATGCGTCGCTTTTTTTGGACGGTAGCATCATTCCAGAGCGTTCCGCGTTCCATCTGCCGGGATCGGACGCGAGAAGGGCGATATCACGAAAACACGAAAGAACGAGACCACGAAAAAACCAGTGAGACCCCGGTGTCGACGGCCCTGGGGTTAACGCTCGCCGCTACGGTCCTTGTTGCCGGCCTTTCGCCTTGGGCGACGGCCTCCACCTGTGAGTGCTACGACAGCGGCGAATGCGGCCCCTGCGAGGAATGCATCATTGATCCGGGTGACAACTGCGGGTGGTGCGCCGCCTGCGAGGTTTTCGATGAATGCTGCGCTGCCGGGGGCGAGTGCGTCTCCGAGTGCCCTGAAGGGGAGTGCTGCGTCGGCGGCGAGTGTGAGTCCTGCGAGGACTGCAACGGCAACGGCCTGCCGGACGAATGCGACCTGGATTGCATGGCCACCACCCCGGGGGGCAGCAGTTGTGACCTGCCGGGCTGCGGCGGGAGTCTGGACAACGACGGGAATGGCATCCCGGACGAGTGTGAGGGCTGGGTGCTGCGCTGGGCGGTGCTGGGCCCCTTCGACGGCGATGACCTCGAGGACCATATCGCCGGCGGTTGCGGCTATACCGAGCGGAACATCGATCCTTCCGCGGGCAACAAGACCCAGGGCAAAACCTGGGAGGCCCAGGACGCGGTTGGGATAAGCAGCGGCCGGGGGATCGACTTTGAGGCCCGATACGGCGGGGCCGGCAGCACTGACAACCGCAACGCCTATGCCCACACGTACATTTACACCCCCACCGGGCGCCAGGTCCGGGCTTTGGTGGGCAGCGACGACAGTTTCGAGCTGTACCTGGATGGTTCGCCGGCGGCATCATACAGTGGCGGACCCCGCCCCACTGCTCCGGACGATACGCTCGGGAGCGTGGTCCACCTCGAAAAGGGCTGGCACCGGGTCCTGGTCCAGTTGAAGAACGGCAGCCAGGACGCGACCTGGAATTTCGTACTGCGTTTCGATGACGGTGATTCCGGCAGCCCGACCGTTCTGACGGATCTGACGGTCACCCCGCAGCGCGGCGAGATCCCGGATCACGAAGGCCTGGTCGTACCCGAAGACCCCGCCGCCCGCCCGCCCGCCGTTCTCGACTGGCTGATCCTGGGCGCATCGACGGAAGGGCCGTTCGAGGGCTCCGGCCAAGCCGCTGATTGTGGCAAGCTTCCCGCCAACTGCATGGAGGATTGCGAGAATGACCTTGATGTGCTGGCCGCCAACGGCGGCGGGGCCCAGGAAAATGCTGCCCCCAACTCTGTCGGCGAGTCCCAGGCCGGCAAGACCTGGACCAGCCTGCGTGGCAGCGATACCGCCGAGAGCCTAGATTTCACCGGCGATCGACATCTACTGAATCTCAATGGTTATTACGACTACGATGGCTCCAGCTCCGGCGAGATCAATAAATCTGTTTATCTGCACACCCACTGCATCAATCACGGGTCGCCGGTTGACGCTCAGATCATGATTGGTGCGGCCGACAGCGGACAGGTCTGGGTGAACGGGGCCCTGGTTCTCAGTCATTGTTTTGATGAAGAATCTGACGATTGCTGCCAGGCGATATCTCATTCGTTTGTGCTCCGGGCCGGGCGCAATCGCATCCTTTATCGCGTTGATCAGAGCACGGGCAGTTGGACAAGCATGTTGCGCCTGGTGAAGGAGAACACTGAGACCGCCTTACCCGACGCTGAATTCAAGCTCGTGCTGTCGGCTGCGCCGCCGGATTGTGACGGCGACGGCACCTCGGACGCCGACGCAATCGGCAGTGGCGCCAGTCCCGATTGCGATGGCGACAACGTCCCGGATGAATGCCAGTATCCCGGGTCGAACACGGCGGACTGCGACTCGTCCGATCAGTTCGATCTATGCGAAATCCTGGACGGAACCTTGGAGGACTGCAACGGGAACTGGGTCCCGGACCAGTTTGACATCGGCTCGTCGACGAGCACCGACTGTGAGCCGAACGGAATTCCGGACGACTGCGAGTTCATGGACTGCAACTGTAACGGCATTCATGACGCCTGCGATATTTCCGGCGGCGGCAGCTCGGACTGCCAGGCGAACGGAATCCCGGACGAGTGTGATCTTGAGTCTGCACAGGTGCCGCCGGGGTTGTTCGTCGGCACGCAGGGCGGTTTATACCCCGGCCAGGGAGGGGGCGCCAAAGTATGGCGGTACGCCGACCCGGGAGGATGGACGGACCTGACCCCTGACGGTTTTGGCGGTTCGAGCGATAACGTAAGCGCGGTAATGGACATGGTGTATTGGAATGACCACCTCTATGTCGGCGTTCAGACGGAGCCCGGCTTCCAAGGCGGCTCGCCCAGTGGAAGGGGACAGGTCTGGAGTTACGATGGCACTGGGTGGACCCAACTCTGGGGGGGACACCATCTGGTCAATTCGCTGGGGGTGCTGGAAGTATTCCAGGGCAAGCTGTACGTTGCCACTACGTGCTTCTGGTGCTGGCCCCGGTATATGACTCTCTGGCGCTGGAACCCCTCCGCCGCCAGCCCGGAATGGGAACACGTCGCCACCGATGATGGGAGTGGTTTCCGTTCAGGAATTGTGACTCGGATTTGCGGCCGGCCACAACTGTTTTTGGGGGAACTCGACGACGACATGTTCTGGCGAGTTACCGAACGCTTCGACGAGACTGTCTCGCTGGAATCGGTAGATGATCCTGGTGGTAGCTGCATCTGGGATTTCGCAGAGTACGATTCCAGGTTATACGCCGGCTCCTACCGCTCGGGCTTCTACGCTACGTCGCCGAACTTCTCCTGCGACGGCGAGGTGCCTTTTAGTGACCTGCACGGCGACCTCCCCCTTGGGTACGAAGTTTCCGAAGATTGGGCGTTGGAGGTGTTCGATGGTAAACTTTATGTCGGCGGAGCGAAAAACGGCCGGTGGCCGGGTCAGGCCAACGGTGTTCTTCAAATCTACGACGGAACGAATTGGAGCGTCGCAGTTCAGACTTGGCCCACAACGCTAACTGGCGAGGGAGTGTCCGCCCTGGCCGCCGACGGGGATTATCTCTATGTCGGGACGGGTTTTCCCGAGGGAACAGAATTCTCATACGCCAACGGCACCAACAATGGACAGGCCGAGGTCTGGCGCACCGGGGACGGCGTAAACTTCGAACGGATCTCGGAGCCAGACCAGTTCGGTGGCGGGGTTCAGTGCTTGCTGTTGGTCAAGGGCTCGCCTGACTGCCAGCCGGATAGTATCCCCGACGAGTGCCAGCTTGTCGGTAACGACGTCAACGAAAACGGCATCCCGGACGACTGCGAAATCATCGTGACGCCGGTCATCAAGTTTCTGAAAGTAATCGATGGAGAGATCCAATACGATCAGGAGATCACCGAGGCCAGCGAATGCGAACTGGTGGGAATCGATGGTTCTCAGTCCGGGGCCGGGATCACCGCTTACAAGTGGGACCTCGACGGGGACGGCAGCTTCGAACCGCCGGAGGCGACCGGCATGGACTTTATCCAGGCCTGGAAAAGCGACGGCGCAGGCGGGCCGGCCGGGGACTGCGCTGATCCGGACCCCGATTGCGTAGCGTACACCGTCGGCCTGCAGGTGGAGCACGAGTCCGGTTACACGGCCGGCACCAGCGCGACTATCGAGATCACCGATACCGAGCTGGACGAATCGGACATTGCGATTACGGGGCCGACTTCGTGCCGGCTCGACCAGACGGTGTGCTTTACGGCCTCGGTGAACCGGCGGTGCGACCAGCTCGCGAGCATCCACTGGGACTTCGCCTACGACGGGGTCAGCTTCGTGGCCGCCGAGGACCCGCCCGGCGTGCCGATCGAGGGTGCTGAACAGTGCCATTGCTGGGACGCCGTGGGCCCCTGCACGCTGGCGGTACGGGTGACCGAGCAGGACGAGCAGGAAGCCGGCGCTCCGATCCAGACCCTCACGGTGAACGTCGAGAGCGCCAATGCCGACTTCGTGGTGCAATCGGAAAACCTCGAGGTCCAGACCCGCTATCACTACCAGGATCCGATCCCGGCCTCGGGCCCCGGCGGCGAGGTGATCAAGCATCGGGCCCGGATGCGGGTGGTCAACAACCAGCCCGCCGGTGAGGTCAACGGGCCGGTCTACGCAGTGTTCGAGAATCTGCACCCGGCCGGAACGGTCCTCGTGGGCTCCCCGCCCGCGGGTGACCCCCTCAGCGGAATAACCGCCGATCCCTACATCGCTCTATTAGCCGACGGGCAGTCCCTTGCAGCGGGAGCGGGCACGGACTGGCAGGAAGTCGAGTGGCAGGTCCCCGTTGCGGCCACCTCCGAGGCCCTCGGCTTTGACGTGGTGCCCTATGCGCTGCAGTTCGCGCCGCACTTCACCTCGACTCCGATCACTGCCGCCAGGGAAGGGCAGCAGTATCGATACCTCGCCCAGGCCGAAGATCCCGAGGGTGATCCGGTCTACTACGAACTGGTCACCGCACCATCGGGGATGTGGCTGGATGCCCTGACCGGCGCGGTCACCTGGACGCCGGGCCAGACGGCGGCGGCCGGCAACCCGCACCCGGTGACCATCCACGCCAAGGACGGCCACCTCGATTTCAGCCACAACGAGATGTTTGCCGAGCAGACCTTCGAGATCACCGTCCAACAAGTCAACGTAGCCCCGCAGATCACCTCAGAGCCGGATACCAGGACCCTGGTGGGCGGCAGCTATGGCTACCCGGTCACCGCCGCAGACCAGGATGATGAGATTCCCACCCTGGTTGATATCCAGATCCCGCCCTTGGCCGCTTTCCAGGATCACGCCGACGGGACCGGGGATCTGACCTGGACGCCCGAGACCGGGGCTGAGGGCGACTACTGGGTGGCCCTGATGGCCCAGGATGCGCAGGGGCTCATCGACGTCCAGGAATACCTGCTCACCGTGCTGGCCTGCGAGGATCCGCCGGTAATCAGCCGTATTGACTCCCTGACCATAGATGAGGGCGAGCTGCTCACCGAGCAGATTACCCTGGATGAGGCCCTGCCCGAGCAGACGTATTACTACTTCCTGGAAACCGCCCCGCCGGGGATGACCATCAGTGACACCGGGCTCATTCAGTGGCTCCCGTCTTACAACTCGCACGGGGTCAACCTGATCGTGCGGGTATTGGTGTCGGATGATCCGCTGGGCTTGGGCGGGTGTGAGGACACGGAGCTCTTTACCGTCACCGTGGTGGATCGCAATGCCCCGCCCGAGATCGTCTCTACCGGGATTACCAGCGCCACGGAGGGGGTCCAGTACAGCTATCAGGTGGCCGCCACGGACGCCGACGAAGACGTGCTTAAATACCATCTGTTAGCCGGCCCGGAGGGCATGGCCATCCACCCGGCCAGCGGGCTGCTGCTCTGGCTGCCCTCCCAGACCGCCGCCCAGGGGAACGACCATCCGGTCGCCGTCCGGGTTATCGATCAGGCCGGGGCCTTCGCCGAAGAATCGTTCAACGTAACGGTGACCGAGGTCAACGCCCCGCTACGGATTACCTCGCTGCCCAACACCCTGGCTATCGAGGAAATTGATTACACCTATCAAGTGCAGGCTACTGATCCGGACGATCCCCAGGGTCCCACCCCCCTGTCTCACGCGCTGCTGGTTAAGCCGCAGGGTATGGACATCCATCCCACCAGTGGCCTTGTAACCTGGACGCCGGTCTACGGCGATGCCCTGGACAGTCCCTACCAGGTCCTGGTTTCGGTCAGCGACGGCGAAAACACGGTGACCCAGGGCTACGACCTCACCGTCTTCGCCCTCGAACCAGGAAATCAATCGCCGAGCATTACCTCGACTCCACCTCAACCACAGTATGTGATCGAAGGCAGCACGCACAGTTACCCGGTCGTCGCATCCGATCCGGACGAAGGCGATACGCTCACCTTCAGCGTGGAGATCGAGCCGGCGCCTGTGTCTGGCGTCGAACCGGCAATCGAAAACGAACCGGATCCGAATCCCGGCCTGCTGACCTGGCAACCGGAGGTCCAGGATATCAACGACGACCCCTACTTCATTACCGTCACCGTCCGGGACGGCCGGGGCGGCCGCGCGTGGCAGACCTACGGTCTGTCCGTGTTCCCCGATACGACGGGTAATCAGTTGCCCGAGATCGTCTCGGAGCCGCCGTTCACGGCCGCGGTGAACGTAGAGTACACCTACCAGGTTCAGGCGGTCGATCCCGACGGGGATACCCTCACCTACTCGCTCACGGCCAGGCCCGAGGGTATGGCCATAACTTCTGACGGTGGTCTGGTGACCTGGACGCCGGCGCTCGACCAGATCGGTGATTACGAGGTGACGGTGCGCGCCGATGACGGCGTCTCCGGTGCGGGCCTGCAAACGTATACCCTGCACACTTCGTTGAACGGTGAGAACCGCGGGCCGCACATTACCTCCACGCCGGTGTTCGATGTTGAATTGGGACAGGAGTATCTCTACACCGTGGAGGCCTCCGACGACGACGGCGACCCCCTGACCTTCCGCCTGGAGCAGAACCCGACCTTCATGACCATCACCCCCGTCGATTCGACCTCGGCTGAGATCCTCTGGACCCCAACCGCGGCCCAACTGGGTCCGCACGAAGTGATCGTTTGGGTCGAAGACGGCGAGGGGGCCGGCGAATCGCAGGAATACCCGGTAACCGTCTGGCAGACCACCGTGAACCACGCGCCGGAGATCACCTCCGATCCGCCATGGACCGCCCAGGTCGGGCAGCAATACGAGTATGTCGTCACCGTAGCCGACGATGACGGCGAAACGGACTTCGACTACGACTTCGAGATCACGCCGGCTAATTCGAATATGGTCATTCTGGATGAGGATGACCCGAACGCTGCTCCGGGTGACGGCGGTCAGGCCCGGATCACCTGGACCCCGGCGCCGGATCACCTGGGGGTACAGGAGGTTAAACTGCGGGTTACCGACCGGGTGGGCTCCCCGGCCCAGGAACGCGCGTGGGCCACCCTGGGCTACTTCATAACCGTTTCCACCGATGGAGAGAATCACCCACCGGAGATCACCTCGCATCCGCCTCGGACCGCAAGAGTCGGCAGCGAATATGAATACACCATCACGGTGTTCGATGAGGACGGCGAAACCGACTTCGACTACGACCTGGAAATCCGACCGCCGGGGATGGATGACATCGACGATCGGGATGCTATTGTGCCCGGGACTGCCCGGATCACCTGGACCCCGACTTGTGACCAAGTGGGAACGCACCAGGTCAAGCTGCGGGTCAGCGATCGTGCGGGCACCCCTGGCGGGAGGGCCTGGGTCACCCTGCAATACCCGATAGTGGTTTCCCTTGATGGGCAAAACCATGCCCCGGACATCACCTCGGATCCGCCCCGGACCGCGAAGGTGGGCGAGCAGTATCGCTACGACATAGCGGTATTCGACGAGGACGGCGACCAGGACTTCGATTACCAGCTCGCAGGGCCCTCGGGCATGGATCCGATTGAAGATCGGGACACCGCCGAGCCCGGGACCGCCCGGATCACCTGGACCCCCGCATCCGGCGATGTCGGTACCCACCAGGTCAGCCTGCAGGTCACCGATGCCGGCGGGGCCGGGGTCACCCTCGAGTACTCGATATCGGTTTCCACGGATGGCCTGAACCATGCCCCCCAGATCGTGTCCGACCCGCCGCGCACGGCAAAAGTCGATGAAGAGTATCGCTATGAGCTCGTGGTCTTTGACGCCGACGGCGACCAGGACTTCGACTACCAGCTCGAGGCCGCACCGGCGGGGATGCCGGAGATCCAGGATCTGGACGGCGCCCAGCCGGGTACCGCCCTGATCACCTGGACCCCGACCAGCAGCGACCTCGGCACGCACCAGGTCAGACTCCGGGTCACCGACCGAGCGGCCACCCCCGGCGAGGGGGCCTGGATCACACTGGAATACCCGATCACCGTTTCCACCGACGGCCAGAACAGGCCGCCCCGGATCACTTCGACGCCGGTGCCTACCGTGGTGCAAGGGCGGATATACGAGTACCAGGTAATCGCCTACGATCCCGAGGGCCATTCGCTGTCCTTTACCAATCCGCCGCCGGTTGCCCCTGGGGGCATGACCATAGATTCCACCGGCTTGGTCACCTGGGACACAGCACAAGCCGCTCTGGGGACCTATGAAGTGACGCTCGAGGTGGTGGATGACCCCGGTGCCTGGGCCCGGCAGTCATACCAGCTCGAGGTGACACAGAATACCCTATCACAAATCACTTCGACGCCGGTGACCCGGGGGATCGCCGGTTTCGATTACCAGTATCAGGTCCAAGCCTTCGATCCCGACGAGACGGAGCTGACCTACGAGCTGAGTGTAGACCAGGCCCCGGTCAACCCGATGTCCATCGTCCAGAACACCGGCTTGATCACCTGGTCG
>Ga0180432_10011264_pt1 | contig 10565 bp, 10 predicted proteins | sample SS_ome_10_FD_132414 | JGI IMG/M metagenome (GOLD analysis project Ga0180432, IMG submission 132414) | Hypersaline lake sediment archaeal communities from the Salton Sea, California, USA - SS_1_MS_2 metaG | ecosystem: Environmental > Aquatic > Non-marine Saline and Alkaline > Hypersaline >...
AAGCACTCAATCAGAACGGCCGAGAGAACACGTTGGCCAGAATCCACGAGTTCTACAGAGATGACCGAGCATAGAGAAACGTTTGTAGCCAAGCGACTGGCCAAGAGGGTTTCCATACCGCCGCACGACTTGCCACCAGTCGAGTTTGACGCATCTCCGGTCCCCGAGGGATTACTCGACTGGCTTCGCGAACACCTGGCGGCAGGTGAGACACACTACACGGCGCGCCCAGGTATTCCGGAGTTACGTGCACTGATCGGACGCGAGATAGGAAAGATCGGCGGCACGTCACGTGACACAGACGGTGTCATTATCACTCACGGCGAGGGGGAGGCACTATACGTCGCACTGCTCGGCCTGGGATTGAATTCAGAGTCGAAGTTGGCGGTACTCGGGACGTGTAGGCACGGCACACTGCTCGACCTGCTGGGTATCTCGACGACAGATTTCAACGGAACCGAATCGGCGGATGCCATCTATCGGGACATAGCGGCGGAGAATACAGAGCGTGCAGAAGCTCTCGTTGCCGCGGGTGGAGTTCGGTTCATGATTGTGGCGTTGGGCAAGCTGCTCTTCTCATCGGAATCGGACGGCAACAAACTTCGGGGAGTTTCCGACGCGGCAGTTCTTTTGGGCAATCTCGATTCCGTGCCGGGACTCGATCACTTCCGTCTCGGATTCGTCGCCGGGCCACCAAGCCTGGTCAAGCGAATTCAGACCTGGAAGCAGGCGCTCTCCATTTGCACCGCCGGACCGTCACAGCGAGCTGCGCTGTTTGCCATCGAGGGGAGATCGACCTCATGACTAACGACACAGTGAAAAAGGGTGAAACTGCAACTTCGCTCCGGTACAAGATGATGGAACTCGCGGCCAACATGGACGACGTTATCTCACTTGGCCGCGGCGACCCGGACTTGGATACCCCGACCGATATCTGGGAGGGAGCACTGAGCAAACTCCAAGATAGACACAGCACTTCTCCGGTTCGAGGATTGGCTGAGTTGCGCAACGCGATTGCTCGGCGCTATCAGAATGAAAAAGGCTTGAGCTTCGACCCCGACAGTGAGATCCTTATCACCAACGGCGGCCAGGAAGCTCTGTTCCTCTCAATGCTCGCCTTGGTGAATCCCGGAGACCGCGTTGCCACGCCCGATCCGCGCTACACGTCATACGATCAGGCGATCGGAGCGGCCGGCGGCGAGCTCGTCGAGATACCAACCGACTTGGAGCACAACTTCGTGCTTCAGCCTCAAGACGTTCGCAAGTACGCCGCTGGCGCGAATGTCTTGGTGTTGGTGAATCCGAGCAACCCAACCGGTGCGTTGGTGAACGCAGATACATCCAGGGTCCTTGCTGAGACTCTGAGAGATTCTGACACCATCGTCATCTCGGACGAGATCTATGAGAGCATCGTATACGACGACGAAGAGTTCCTGTCACTTGCGGCATGCGACGGTATGCGCGACCGTACGTTGACACTGTCGGGGTTCTCGAAGAGTTACGCGATGACGGGATTCCGTGTCGGGTATCTGATCGGAGATCCAACATTCATAGCCGCTGTCGAGGCGCTCAAGGAATGCATGTCTGGCCCGTGCCCGTTGTTTTCCCAATTCGCAGCGCTGTCGGCAACTGAGCAAGCAAATGACAGCCGCGCCGAGTTCCTCGAGATCTATTCGGGTCGACGCAAGGTCATGATGGAGGGTCTCGACAGCTTCGGGATTCCGTACTGCCACCCAGGAGGCGGGATCTTCATGTGGGCAGACATATCCAAGTTCAGCTCGGACGCCGAGAAGTTCTGTTATCAGCTCTTGGAGAAGACCGGTGTGCTGATGTTTCCCGGGAACTCGTTTGGTGAACGGTGGCAGACCTGGGTGCGCATCTCGCTGCTGGCGCCTGAGGATCGGATAGCCTGTGCATTCGACCGCATGTCTGGCGCCGCTTCTTCTCTTTGCTGTTAATCGGAGCAATCGGAGTATTTGGGAGATAGGATGTCAAACGAACTGTTGATCCGTGGTGGCACTTTGGTGTCCGAATCGGACACACGGACATGCGATCTGCTGATTCGCGATGGGAAGATCGCGAATATTGGGGAAAACCTCGATACATCTGGCCGCACGATAGATGCGCAGCACAAGCTCGTGATGCCAGGCGGTATCGACACGCACGTGCACATGTCGCACCCAATCGATGCACTAGGGATTACCACCGCGGATGATTTCTACACCGGGTCACTCGCCGCAGCATGCGGTGGCACCACGACCTTCATCGATTTCGCGTTGCAACGACCGGGCGATTCGCTGGCAACCACTCGCGAGCGTAGGCTGGCTGAAGTCCAAAGCGAAACAACCTTAGACTTCGGATTGCACACGATCGTAACCGACGTGCGTGACGAGACAATCGCCGAGGTGGGACCATCGGTTGAGGAAGGTTTTCCCTCGTTCAAGCTGATGATGACATACGTTGGAAAGCGGTTGAATGACGCTGCCTTGTTGAACGTGATGGAATCCGCGGCAGAGCACGGTGGTATCTGTTACCTGCACTGCGAGAACGATGCGGCAGTCACGCATTTGATTCGTAGGCACCTGGAGCGGGGCGAGACCGGTCCTTACTACCATGCGAAAAGCAGACCCGCAGCGGCCGAAGCAGAAGCGACACACCGCGCAATAATCCTTGCTGAGTTAATGGGAGCACCGATTTGCATAGCGCACGTGACCAATGCGGGTGCAGCAGGCCACATCGCACAAGCTCGCGAGAGGGGCTTGCCTGTAGTCTCGGAGACGTGTCCGCACTACTTGACGCTCTCGGAGGAGGTGTTCGATCCATCCCAAGGTTTCGAGGCTGCGAGGTTCGTATGCAGTCCACCAATGCGAGACAAAAGCCACAGCGAGCATCTATGGCACGCGCTGCAATCGGGTGAGCTTCAGCAGGTGTCGTCGGACCATGCGCCGTTTCGGTTCAACGATCAGAAAACGCTAGGCCGGGACAATTTCACTCGAATCCCCAACGGACTTCCGGGCATTGAAACGCGCTTGCCTCTGTTGTTCACACATGGTGTGAAGACCGGCCGAATCAGTGCCACCCGGTTCGTCGAGTTGGTCTCAACCAACCCAGCCAAGATCTTCGGTATGTACCCGGAGAAAGGATCTCTCGATATCGGCACCGATGCAGACGTAATAGTGACAGATCCCGAGCAAGAAGTGACTATCGATCACGAAGTATTGCATTCGGCAATGGACTACAGCCCATACGCGGGAATGCGCGTGTCGGGATTCCCCGCGTGGACGATCGCGAGAGGCGAGATCATCGTTGAGCATGGCGAACCGAAGGCGGAGCGTGGGCGTGGGCGGCTGGTTCGGCGCACAACGATCGATCCGAGAGCACTCCCGTAGGATTCCCGATTGGGGATTTGTGATCTGAGATTGCAGATTGGCGACGCGTTTCAAATCACAATTCTGCAATCTCAAATCGTCTCGATCCGCAATCCGTGGTCCCCACCCAACCCACAAATGAAACTCCGCGATTCTCCGCGTCCTTCCGCGGTGGAAAAACCCTGGGGGGGGCTGCTATTCACCCCGATATCAAATCGTCGCGCGTCTCATCGATGATTCCAAAGAAGCAGCACCAGTCACCTTCGAGAACAGCCGGCCTCGAACGTAGTCCGAACACAACACCGTCTTCCGGTGCCAAGACGTCGGCGAGCAAGTCACCGTACAGAGAGAAGATCTGCCCGAGAACGGTCCCCTCAGAAACATCGGTCTCAAACTCGAGATCCGGGTTGCCAACCCACATTCCTGAAGCAGGCGCCAGCAAGGGCTGTTGGTGTCCCATGCGCCAGTCGGTAGCATAGTCCGCCTCGCCATCGACCATACCATAGTGCCGCATGACGTTCATGTAGCTCTCAGACAGGTCCTCGGCGACGTCGTGAAAATCGCGAGTGAGGCTACGACAGTTCCCTCCCAACTCGATAGTAATGCCTGCCTTGTCGAGTTCGGCGATCTTTGACGCCGGGTTGTTTCCTCCCACTCCGCTCTTGAAAACCAGATCCCACTGTGGCCCCATGGCAGCAGCAAGTTCTAGCGATTGTGGATTGTCAGAAGCGAATATCATGTGCGCCAGGTATGAGTGCTCACCGCCCGAGTGAATTGCGATCTGGAGATCGCAGGTGCGTTTCATCACCTCCCAGTGGGCGTGAGCGACTCGTTCGGTCATGTATCCCTCAGACCGTCCTGGATAAATCCGGTTCATGTCATACGAGAAACTATCCAGTGGATTACCGCGCTGGCCGGCCTGGAACGCGTGTACATTCATCGCCGGTACGAATACGACAGTGCCATTCATTTTCTCAGGGTCGAGCTTCGCCATCGTCTTGTGGATGGAAAACGGCCCTTCGGGCTCGTCACCATGTATCGCTCCATTGAGCCAGAGACTTGGACCATCCGCGGTGCCCCTAAATACGAGAACCGGGATACCCCAGACACAGCCACAAAGGTCGATCCCTGTCTCGATACTCCCGCGGGTGATTGTTCCCGGTTCCGCAGACACATTTCCGACCTGGATTGGTTTCGACATCTATTTACGAATGCTCCTCGCTGAGGGTAAACGAAACACCTAGTTCCTGGGCCAAAGTCTCGAGCTTGTTCACGGTCGCCACGTCCACCGGGATTCCATCTGCCTTTCTCTGCCGAGCCCGCTGCTGTTCCGCCTCTCCAGGTATCTGGACAGGGGAATCGGCATCGATTGGAGGCGCCGACTTAACTTCATCTAAAAGGCGTTCGAGTCGCGCAGCGAACTCTCCGCGCGGCAGAAAAGCCTCGGGATCGATGGCTATCATCGTGTGTCCAACATCGTAGTTTCGATCGTCCTGAAATACAGAGCTTCCGAACAACGACCCGGTCATCACTCCAGTGAGGACGTCTGTGATGAGACTCAATCCATATCCCTTGTAGTCGCCGACCGGTAGGAGCGGACCTTCCATGGCTGCAGATGGATCCGTCGTGCGCTGCCCGTCTGGGGTGAGTGCCCAGTGTTCCGGCATCGGCATACCCGAGCGCTCAAACCACCGCATCATGCCTTTCCCCGACTGAGTGAGGGCCATATCCAGAATGATGGGATCGCGGTCGCCTTTGCGAGGTACAGAAATACCCCACGGATTAGTGCCGAGTACCGGCTTTGCGGATCCCCAAGGGGCCATCTCTGCACCTGCATTGGTCATGGCTATGCCGATGAGGCCGAACGTCGCTGCCTGGAAGGCATGATATCCGGCAATACCGAAATGGTTACTATGCCTCACACCCACTATGGCTACACCGCTGCCGCGGGCCTTTTCGATCGCCCGAGTCATTGCGCGGTACGCGGCCACGTAGCCGAATCCCTTTGCCGCATCCAACAAGGCGGACGACGAGCGTTCTTCAACCCAAGCCATCTTGGCCCGAGGGACGATGCCGCCGTTTTTCACTCGGCGGGTGTACCGGAACAGCTTCTCCAGACCTTGATGTTGCCCCGGATGCCACCACAGGCACGCCGTCACCAATCCGTCGGTGTTGACGCGCGCCTCTTCCTCGCTGGCTCCCAGCGCGTGGAAGACGCTCTCACAGAAACTCCTAACAACCTGTTCGGGGAACCGTGCTACTTCTACGCTGTCATCTAGGCCGTACGCGATGGGAAAGCCTCCTCTGGAAAGCTCCAGCTGTGTGCGTGTGGCTCGATCAACTCCACCGTCATTCCCGGTAGCTGATCAGGATAGACAAACGACTCGAAGCCGTCAGCCGCATTTAAGATCTCGTCGTGGAATACGGGAATGTTGTTCTCGCGCAAGTACCCAACGTCCGCCTGGATGTTCGAAGTCTGCAAAGCGATATGATCGAGACCCTCTCCGCGGCTGTTCAGAAACCGATTGACTCGCGACTCGGGATTCCAGTTCTGTACGAGATGCAACCAGCAATCGTTCGGCAGCAGAATACGAGCATCGTATTGTTTTCCCTGGCCCTGATCGTCTCTGAAGTCCTGTGCGTCCAGGCCGAGTACATCCTCGAACTGGCTGATTGCAGCCTGCAGATTCTCCACAACCACGCCGAGATGGTGGAGGCGTATCAGATTCATCACTGAGCTGATCGGTTGGCCGACCGCATCATCAGGATAGACCCAGCTTCTATCGTGTGATTGAATGAGCTCTATGGTGAGGCCCGGTAGTTGGTCGGGGTAGACGAATGCCTCATAGCCATCCTGCCGGTCGAACACCGTGTCCTCGAAGACCGGAATGCCCTTCTCTCGCAAGCGGGCAACGTCGCCTTCGATGTCATCGGTTTCGATGGCGATATGCTCGAGTCCCTCGCCGCGTTCCTCGAGAAATTGGAGAACGCGAGAGCCGGGTTTCCAATTCTGGACCAGGTGAAGCCAGCACTCGTTGCCGAGCAAAATGCGAGCGTCGAGCTGCTGCCCACCGGCCTGATCGTCGCGGAAATCACGAGCCTTCAGCCCGAAGATCCGTTCGAAGCGATTGCACGCATCGTTGAGGTCATTAACGACGATTCCAATATGTTGTATGCGTAAGATCGACATTTTCTTGCGTTACCTAGAACGAGTGTTGGGTAAATCAAAATAGTCGGGTAGCGAGCCATCTGCAGAGTGTGCAGCTCGGATTCGAGGGTTCGGAAACGTCGTTGGTTGGTCGAACATTGAGCGGCAGCACCCACAAACATTTGCGCATTTCGTTCTTGGACTATGGCACGTTTTGCTAGTGACACAGACCTACGGGCCATCTAGTATCCATGGCAACGAGGCGAGCATTGTCAGAGACACAAGTGACGCCCAACAAGGGTGAAAAGAGCTATGACCGAGATCAATCCTCAAGCTCCTGTGATGGTCACTGGAGCGACCGGGTACGTTGCCGGGCGGATAGTCGAAAAACTCCTGCAAAAGGGTCACACGGTGCATGCCGCCGTGCGCGATCCCGCCAACACGAAGAAGCTGCGTAACCTCAACCGTCTCGCTGAGGCCTTACCAGGATCTGTTCGTCACTTCAGGAGCGATCTGTTGAACATCGGCTCCTATGGCGAGGCAATGACCGGTTGCGAACTTGTCTTTCACACGGCATCACCGTTCACCCTCGGTGTTGATGACCCGATGAGAGATTTGATCGAGCCGGCAAAGCTTGGAACGCGGAACGTACTCGAGCAGGCCAACCAGACACCATCTGTGAAGAGAGTGGTGGTGACCAGTAGCTGCGCTGCGATCTACGGTGACAACGCAGATCTCAGGAAGGCGCCCGACGGCGTATTCACAGAAGAGATTTGGAACACCAGCTCTTCGGTGGATCACCAGGCCTATTCCCACTCCAAGACCCTCGCAGAGCGCGAGGCATGGGAGATAAACGGCAAACAGAATCGCTGGGACCTGGTTACGGTAAACCCTTCACTGGTGATGGGGCCAGGCATCGACCCTCACGGCACTTCCGAGAGTTTCACCATGATAAAGCAGTTTGGTGACGGCACGCTGAAATCAGGAGTTCCGAGGTGGGGCATCGGTATTGTCGATGTGCGGGACGTCGCAGAGGCTCACTACCGCGCCGGCTTCACACCGGACGCCAAGGGACGCTACATCGTCTCAGGTCACAACTCTGATCTCGCCGACCTGGCCGCTCCGCTGCGTAAACACTTTGGCAGTGCATACCCGTTTCCCACACGCACTATGCCGAAGTGGTTGATGTGGTTGGTCGGGCCCATGCTCAACAAGGCTATCTCCCGCAGAGCCATCAGCCTGAACGTCGGCCTCCCTTGGAGGGGGGACAACAGCAAGGGCATACGCGAACTCGGCCTCACCTACAGGCCACTCGAGGAAACGGTAGTCGACTTCTTCCAGCAAATGATCGACGCTGGGGTTTTCGAGAAGCGGTAGTGCAATGGGTTTTTCTGTTGCTTGGCAGGCCAAGCAACTTGAGCGTGACCAGAGTCGTTGCCATCACTGGCGGTGGCGTTGGCACAGATCGAGAACAGCACCGGTGCGCTGGACAGCAGCTGTCCGTGGCTGCATGCTTGGCTGTTGGGGATAAGAACTAAACGTTCATAGCTGACAGGCCCGCGCCGTCGAAGAATACCGATTCAACAGACTCGCCATGGCAGCCAAGGACACGGTGTCCAACATCTTCGGCGGGTTCACCATCTTCACCGACAGGCCGTTCACCAGTAACGAGCGGGTTAAGGTCGCAGGGTTTGACGGTACCATCAAGGAAATCGGCATACGCAGCACTCGACTCCAGACGCTCGCTGGCCTCGAATTCGCCTTCCCGACACAAACGATTCTCGCGGAGGTGGAGCAGAAGACGGCATAGGTGAGCGAACACAGCATCAACCCTGCAAGAGAATGCCCGCTGGTTGGGACCGGCGGGCATCGTTTCTTTCGTGTCCCCAGCCTCGCGCCCTCTGCAACAAGACACACATCGCGATGCATACACTAGGTTGCCCGTGGTCACGTCATCAGCGTCCACGCCATTCTGGCGGCAATGACCATCAAAACAACTCCGATGATCAGTTTGACCTGCCGCTGCTTGAGCTTCGCGATCATCAACCACGCACCAATCAAGGCGCCCGCTGCCGAGCCGACGACAGTGAAGCCCAACAGGCTGTGATCGATTGCGCCCAGGCTGGCATGACCGAGGAAACCCGAAAACGACGGGAAAATCACGATGAATGAAGTTGTAGCAGACGCCTTCTTCGGCTCAATACCAAGCCACACCAAGACCGGGACAATGAAGTTGCCGCCTCCCACACCGAGTAGTCCTCCCAGGAACCCGGCTAGTCCACCTACTGCAACGCCGTACGCTGTCTGGCGAAGCCGTGAGTACTGTTGCTCCCTTTGCTTTGGCTGGTAGAACAGCATCATCGTTGCTGCGAAGAGTAGAAAGCCAACGAAGGCCCAGAGCAGGACGTCGCGATCGATACCTTGGCTCACCTTGGCTCCAAACGGTGCTACCGCGGTCGCAAACAGGACGATCGGAATGGCCACCTTCCACAACACGAGCTTGGATCGGATGAAGCGGTACGACGCGACTGTCATTGCTATCGAATTCAGCAGGAGAGCGGTAGCCATGGCCACGTGAACGTCGAAGCCCAGCGAGATGAAGATCGGTATCAGAATGAACGCAGCACCAACTCCTGCAATCGTCAGTAGGGTGGTGAAACCCAACGTGACGAGGCCGGCTAGAATCGCGGTGGTCATAGTTGCTGTCTGAAGATGATCCCGCCCTTACCCCTCATAGGTCGAGCACGGAATGCACACGTGGCGATTTCCAACCACGCGGAGGTAAGCCACAGCAACCATTTCACCACACTCGTCGCAAGGAGAAAGTCCCATTATTTCCCCGTATTCCTCCCACTGGTGCGCTTTCACCTCACCGACGGTCAACACCTCATCTTCTGGGGCCTCCCAAAGCACGTTGACCATCTCCCACGCTTCTTCGTCCGGGATTTCCGTGGGCGGAACACCCTGCCCGCGCTTGCGCATGAAGGCAGACTCGGCTATCTGCTTGTGTCTCGTGGGCCGGTAAGAAACCCGAACTGCGCGTTCTCGATTCTTGTCGACAAGCGTGAAGGCAAGCTTACCCCAACCTGTCTTCTCAACGTTGAATTTGCCGAGGGTACAACCAGTGGCGTATTGAACACCGTCCGCAAAACATTGCGCCCCGTGGTTGTCGCCTATCTCTAAAATGCAATGCAGTTCCCCAGAAGAACCGGTTCGTTCAACTCCGAGCGTCTTCAATGCCGCCAGCCCACCGCGGACCCCAATGGTACTAGCCCAGCATTTGTGCCCGTGGAATTTGAAGGCGTCATTGAGCAATTCTTGGTCAGACATTCCAATGCCTTCCATCAGTGACTGAATCTTATTCCCACCACTTCGCCGAGTGGTCGCATTTGTAAGTTAAACCCGCATCTTTGGCGCCGTGTCCGGCCAGAGCGTTGGGAAGGTGTCTTGCGGCGGCAACCACCGCATCGTCGAGAATGTACTTTCGCGTTTACCGTGATAACTAATGCCAGACAAAAGAGGAGCTCTTTCAGACCGCTGTGTCGTTGACGTTGGATCAAATACCACCCCTGCGAAGGATCCCCTACGACCCCGAACGCGTCTCGAAGACCAACTGGGAGATTTCGCTCAGGCCAAAGCATCGATAGCAGAGGAGTCGCCATGAGCGCAAGATGTCTCATTACAGCAGTCGCCAGCGGCATGGTGGGTGGATACGCCTTGAAGATCTGTCTCGACAATAAGGACGTGAACAAGGTGACGGCAATTGGGCGTCGTGGTGTTGGGATCCAAGATCCCAAGCTGCACCAGGTACACCATGACGACTACTCGGACTATGGCGCGAAGTCCAAGCGCGACCATCTGCTTGCTGAGCGCCGCTGGAGCCGACCAGAAAGAGAAGATCCGAAGCCACCTGTTGACTGCAAGCAGTAGAACGGAATGTTCAACAGGCACTTCAAACACCGAGGAGTACTACCGATTATTCGAGCGCAGCTAGGTTTATGTAAGTCTTCTTCTGTGAGGAGGTGAACTTTGATAGATACGAATACGGT
>Ga0180432_10011267_pt1 | contig 10564 bp, 9 predicted proteins | sample SS_ome_10_FD_132414 | JGI IMG/M metagenome (GOLD analysis project Ga0180432, IMG submission 132414) | Hypersaline lake sediment archaeal communities from the Salton Sea, California, USA - SS_1_MS_2 metaG | ecosystem: Environmental > Aquatic > Non-marine Saline and Alkaline > Hypersaline >...
GGTATTTTCAAGCTTAACTCTTTTTTACCGATGGTGGGAACGGAAATACTCGATCCGAGGAGAGCCTCGCTCAGTTTTATCTCCCTACGCATATAAAGATCATACCCTTTAGACTCATAAACGTTATCACCCAGCACCTTGGACTGAATATACAGATCTCCGGGAGGCCCGCCAAATGGGTCTGGATCACCTTTACCCCCGACACGAAGTTTCTTCCCGGATATCATTCCTTTTGGAATCTTTACCGTAATCTTTTCACTACGCCCCTGATGTTGGTATGATACGGTTTTACTTGCTCCGGTTGCCACCTCCTCTAATGTTAGCGGCAGCTCATACACCAGGTCTGTTCCTTTTGACCGGGCCTTGTGTTGCCTCTGATAACTGTCAAACGGGGTTCCCCCTCCGAAGGAAAACCGCATACCGTTACCCCGGCCCGAAAAACCTCGGGATTTTCCAAACAAATCGCTGAATATATTGTCAAAATCGAACCCTTTAAAGATGTCTTCCTGTGAAAACCGCTGCTGGAATCCTGTGGCACCAAACGTGTCATACTGTTTGCGTTTCTCCTTATCGCTCAAAACAGCATATGCTTCACTTATTTTTTTAAATTTTTCTTCATCGCTTTTATTTCCTTTTGTATGGTCGGGATGGTACTTCATTGCGAGCTTCCGATAAGACTTCTTAATATCTTCCTCAGAAGAGTTTTTATTTACTCCGAGTATTTTATAATAATCTGTTTCAGACATCTCCAAATTACCTCAATTGTAGAATAAATTTTTATGACATTTCAAAATAAGTTGAAAATCATTAGGTGTCAAGGATCATTCGATTTTTTGATTTCCGGTTCCCGATGAATATTTCTCAGCGGCTTTGAGGGAAATCATAATCACAGAAAGCGCAGCAGGTGTGATTCCATCTATCCGGGACGCCTGACCGAGTGAAGAAGGCATTATGGCAGAAAGTTTTTCTTTGAGTTCATTTGAAAGTCCGTGAACCTTTGTGAAATCAAAATTTTCCGGTATTTTCATCCGTTCCAGATGGGTGAACTTTTCGATTTCATTGAGCTGTCGCTGGATATACCCTTCGTATTTAATCTCTATTTCCACCTGTTGAGCAACAGATTCACTGATGTTATAAGGACTTTTGGCCAGTTCTTGTGCGGCATGGTAATCGAGTTCTGCCCTTTTTAGAAGCTGATCCAGATAGATGCCGCTTTTTAACGGTCTTGTCCCTTGATTGACCAAATAATCATTTATCTTTTTGGCAGGCTTTATCACGGTTCCTTTTATTCTTTTAATCTCTTTGGCAATCTGCTTTTTTCGTTCATTTACATCTTTTAATGTGTCATCATCAATTAGGCCCAATTCATGGCCGGATTCCATTAACCTCAAATCCGCGTTATCCTCCCGCAACATAAGCCTGTATTCCGCTCGCGACGTGAACATGCGATACGGTTCACGGGTGCCCCTTGTAACAAGATCATCTATCATGACCGCCATGTAAGCCTGGGACCTGTCGAGAATGAACGCCGGTCTTCCCTGGATCTTGCAAGCGGCATTAATTCCTGACCATATCCCCTGGGCGGCTGCTTCTTCATAACCCGATGTTCCGTTAATCTGACCGGCCATATAAAGTCCTGAAATCCGCTTTGTTTCAAGGGTAGGCTTGAGTTGGACAGGATTAACATAGTCGTATTCTATGGCATACGCAGGCCGCATGATCTCGGCCGCTTCCAACCCTTTGACGGATCTGACAAACTGAATCTGAATTTCCATGGGAAGACTGTTCCCCAAGCCGCTGGCATAGACCTCATCGGTATCCAGCCCTTCGGGCTCTAAGATTACCTGGTGCCTTTCCTTATCCGGAAACCGGACCATCTTATCTTCAAACGAGGGGCAGTAGCGGGCCGAAACTCCTGTTATCATGCCGCCATACAGAGCGGATCGTTTTAGGTTTTTTTTCACGATCTCGTGGCTGTTCCGGTTGGTATGCCCGATATAGCTTTGAATCTGGGGATTGTTAATCTTTTTGGTGAAAAACGAAAATGGTTTTGGCTCCTCTTCCGACCCATGTTCTATGAATTTGCTAAAATCGATACTTGATTTTTTCAGTCTGGGCGGTGTACCGGTCTTCATTCTTCCCAGCTCAAATCCCAGCGCTTTCAGGTGAGCAGGAAGACCATACGACGCAAACTCGCCGGCCCTGCCGGCCTGGATTGAATTGAACCCTATGTGGACCAGGCCGCTTAAAAAGGTTCCTGTGGCCAGTATAACGGCATCGGCCTGATATCCAAAACCGGTTTGATCTTCCACACCGCCGATCCTGTTGTTCTCGACAACCAATCGCTCGACCATGGCCTGTTTGAGGTCCAGGTTGGGCTGTTTTTCAATGACGGCCTTCATGGCCATATGATAACGGATCTTATCGTTTTGCGTGCGCGAGGATTGGACGGCCGGACCCTTTTTTGTGTTCAGCGTTCTATATTGAATGGCTGTTTTATCCGTAATCTTCGCCATTTCACCGCCCAGAGCATCTATCTCTTTTACAAGCTGTCCCTTTGCCATACCGCCGATGGACGGACTGCAGGGCATTGCAGCCACCTTGTCAAGATCTATGGCCATAAGAAGTACGCGGCATCCCATTCTTGCTGCTGCGAGTGCAGCCTCACATCCGGCATGACCGGCACCGACAACAATAATGTCGTATTTTTTCCGGTAGAAAACCATAAGCAAAGATGTTTCCGTTAAATGATTTTACAATCTTTCTTCAAACAAGTATATATTATAAAAATAATGATTAATTAGCCAGAAATAATTTCACCGGAAAATTTTCTTCTCTATGCTGAAATCGAACAAGCCCGCCCTCCTGCCAAGCGGAGTAAGGCGGAGGGGCCGAAACCAAAAATATTTGCCACAAAGAAACCAATGACATGCAAAAAAGATATAATGATTTTAACACGTATCTGAGAGGTATCTTTGGTTGCAGGGTTCAAAAAATAACCATCGATGCCGGTCTTTCCTGCCCAAACAGGGACGGTACGATTTCAACAGGAGGATGTATATACTGCAACGTCCGGGGATCCGGAACCGGTGCCCATGCAAAAGGGCTTTCCGTGACCGATCAGATCATTCAAGGTAAAAAAGTGCTTTCAAAGCGCTACAAAGCAAAAAAATTCATTGCCTATTTCCAATCATTTTCCAATACTTATGGTCCTTTTGACAGTCTTAAAATTCTTTATGAGCAGGCCCTTGCCATAGAAGATGTGGTCGGTTTATCCATCGGCACAAGACCGGATTGTGTGGATGAGCAAATTTTGGAGCTTCTGCAAAGTTATGTAAAAAAATATCTTGTCTGGATCGAATACGGCCTGCAATCCGCCAATGATACAACACTTACCTTTATCAATCGCGGCCATGATGTTTCTTGTTTTAAAAAAGCAGTCCTTACAACGAAAAACAGGGGAATCAAAATATGTGCTCATGTTATTCTCGGTCTTCCCAACGAAAATAAAACCCATGTACTTGAAACAGCCAGAGCTGTCTCAGACATGGAAATAGACGGCATAAAAATCCACCTTCTTTATGTTGTCCGGGGAACAAAGCTGGATATGCTTTACTCAGCGGGCGAATACAGGTGCCTTGAACAGCAGGAATATGCTGATCTTGTCTGTGATTTTCTGGAACATATTCCAAAAAATATGGTTATTCAACGACTCACCGGGGATCCACACCCTGAAGAACTTGTCGCACCCCTGTGGGCTTTAAAAAAAACAGAAAACATGGCCTTGATAAAAAAAACTCTGGAAAGAAGGGATACCTGGCAGGGCAAGTTGGCAGCCAACTGAACCGTATGTCTTTGAGCGGTCGGGAGGTTTTTCTTTTAGAGCCCTAAATTAAGCGGAATGAATGATCAGCAACGAAATCGTACACTGTTTGAATGCATTAGGGATCGTTGCGAAAAAACAGCGCTTTTATGAATTCGTAATGAAAAGATAAAAAATATTATCTACCTAAACTATTTATTTAAATATTGATACACTGTTTTTTCGTTACGAGCCCTTATGCATGAGTTTGTACGGTGTAGTTGAGGATTATTCATGGAGCGATTACATTAAAAAAACTCCCCGATCCCTCAAGTAATTATAGGGATATTTTTGTATATCCCTGCACAATCGGGTAATTTCTGCCATAACCGAATGCCTTTGACGTCACTTTAAGCCCGGGAGCCGCCTGATAGCGCTTGTATTCGTTTCTGTCCACTTTGAAGACAATCTCTTCTACAATGTCTTTATCAAACCCCATTTGAACCAGTTCATCGACCCCTTTGAAGTCTTCAATATATGCTTTTAAAATAGAATCAAGGATTTCATAAGGCGGCAGGTCGTCCTGATCGGCCTGATCCGGTTTGAGTTCAGCGGAAGGTGCTTTGGTGATGATCCGTGGCGGGATATATTCTTTTTCTCGATTGATAAAGCGAGCGAGATCATAAACGGTCATTTTTGGAACATCTGAAATGACTGCCAGCCCTCCGGTCATATCACCATAAAGCGTACAATAGCCCACGGCCAACTCGGACTTATTACCCGTAGAAAGCACAAGGGAGCCATATTTGTTGGACAGGCCCATAAGAATGGTGCCCCTGATTCTGGCCTGAATATTCTGTTCGGTGATACCGGGTTCGTTCTTTCTGAAAGACGGTGAAAGAAACCTTAAAAATTCTTTAAAGATACCATCTATGGAAACCCGGGTCAGCTCTATGCCGAGGTTTTCGGCAAGTTCTTCAGTATCTTCGAAATTTTCTTTTGAGGTATACTGAGACGGCATAAATACAACCGAAACATTTTTTCGCCCTAAAGCTTTAACCGCAATACATGCGGTCAGTGCTGAATCTATCCCTCCGCTTAACCCTACGACAACCTTTGAAAAACCACACTTTGTAACGTAGTCACGGGTTCCCGTGACAAGCGCTTTCAGGATAGATTCTGTATCCGAATTTGAAATCGGATGGAGGTCGACTTGGGATGATTCCGGTGCTTCTGAATCAAAAACCATAAGATCCTCATCAAAATCACATGCTCTGGCCACAACATTTCCGTTTTTGTCGAACACGGTGCTTATTCCATCGAAAATAACACTGTCATTTCCACCGACCTGATTGGCGAATATTAAAGGAACACCATATTTTCGTGCCATAGAACCAAACATATTCCATCTGAATTCTCTGGTTCCCACATAAAAAGGAGATGCAGATATGTTAATAACCAAATCAGCGCCGGCTTTTACAACCAGGGCCACAGGATCTGTGGAATATAATCTTCTTTTGAAAACATCCTCGTCGTTCCAGGCATCTTCGCAAACGGTAAGTCCTATGTAGTGTCCCTTGTAAGGGTAAGCTACACTTTCCCGGCCGGGCTCAAAATACCGGCTCTCATCGAATATGTCGTATGTGGGCAGGAGCCTTTTATGAACTTTGTGCAATATGTTGCCGTCTTCAAAATGAACAGCAGAATTGAAAAGGGGTTTTCCTTTGTCGGAAAAATTTTTATCTACAAATCCGCATATAACTCCGATACCCCGTATTGACGACAGGAGTCTGTTTAAACAGGCAAGATTAGCATCGACAAAATCTTTCTTTTCAAGAAGATCGCGGGGTGGATATCCCGGTATTACGAGTTCTGAAAAAACAACCACATCACATTTAAGCTCGACGGCTTTATCAGCAAAATATTTAATTTTGCCGAAATTATAATTAAAGTCACCGATAACCGGATTAATTTGTGCAACCGCTATTTTCATGGCAAAGGTCTCGACATTCCAAAATGTTACAACTGGTTTTAATTAGTTATATTTTTAGCAAAATGCTCTCCATGACTTTATGGAATGATGGAAAACTGGAATACTGGAATATTGGGGGCAAGAGCGGAAACAAACCATTTTAATTGTAAAAAAACTCCTTTTTTTCAACTTGTTTCGGGTCAAGCTCACTCATCATTCCATTACTCCATTATTCCATTATTCCATTTGGGGCGAAGCCCCTAAATTCTTATTGTTATATCTTTACTCGACTTGCAAGAAATTTTTTATAAGTCCACGGATTTCTTCTATCTGTCCGGGCTCTGTCCATACCATCATCGGGTCGGCTTTGAACCAGGTCAGCTGACGTTTTGCATATCTTCTTGTATCCCGTTTCAATGTCCGAATCGCCTCATCCCATGAACATCTTCCTTTGATAAAATCCACCAGGTGACGATAACCGATGGACTGCATCGATTTCAGGTCTTCCGAGTATCCCATGCCCAGAAGTCCTTTAACCTCGTTAAGAAAGCCGGCCTCGATCATTGCATCTACCCTGTGGTTAATACGATCGTAAAGCACCTCGCGGTTTATATGCAGGCCTATTTTTAATGCTCTGAACCGATTATCTTTAAACCTGTGTTCCCGTTGAAATTCAGTAATAGTCTTTCCTGTCAACTCATATACTTCAAGGGCTCTGATAATCCTGTAAGAATCGTTGGGATGTATTCGCGCTGCCGTATCGGGATCATTCCGGTGTAACCGTTGGTGAAGAAAATCCAGGCCAAAAATCCGGGCTTGTTCTTGCAAACGCTCACGCATACGGATATCTGCCCGACCGGCTTTAAACAAGCCGTTCACAAGTGCTTTTATGTAAAGTCCGGTACCACCGACGACAAAAGGGATAACGCCGCGGAAATAGAGTTTCATGATTTTTTCATCGGCCATTTCCGCGAACTGTCTGGCATCAAAATGTTCATCCGGATCAATTAAATCGATCATATGATGAGCAACGCGCGACTGCTCATCCGTCGTCGGTTTGGCGGTTCCGATATCCATGTGTCTGTAAATTTGCATTGAATCGGCACCAATAATCTCACCATTAAAAGCCTCGGCAAGATGAATTGACGTAGAGGTTTTACCCAAAGCCGTCGGACCGCAGATAATTATGATTTTCGGCTTTACAAGGTTAGCACACATGATTCAAATTACCATTTGCTTCCGTCCGACGATTATTTAACGACCTTTTCCGTATTACAAATCTCATATTAATAGGATTTAGGATACATTACAGTAAATTTGAGATCAAATTATTTTCAAAAAATATTTATATTTTTCATATTGACATTAACAAATTAATCATATAGAGATTTTTAGATTATAAATAGAAGAAGGCGGAAAGGTAATATAAATAATTAAAATATAAAGGAGGTTTGTTAAATGGCAACAGTTGATTTTATGGGAAAGACATTTACCGTAGATGAAGATGGCTTTATCGATGCCTATGAAAATTTTTGTCCAGAGTGGGTGCAATGGGTAAAAAGTCAAGAAGGAATTGAAGAATTGACTGACGAGCACCATAAAGTTGTCCAAGTTCTTCAGGAATACTACGAAAAAAACGGAATTGCCCCCATGGTCCGTATCCTTTCAAAAGTTACCGGTTTCAAACTGAAACATATTTACGAGCTGTTTCCGTCAGGACCCGGTAAAGGAGCCTGTAAGATGGCTGGTCTTCCGAAACCGACCGGATGTGTCTAATCAAAAATATTAAAATTAATTTTATCAGTTTTTAACAAAAAAGTCCTGCTTTAATCGCAGGACTTTTTTGTTTTGTGGAGGGGAGGTATGATCTGTACAGTTAAATCAAGAACCCGGACAGAATTGATAGATATTACTTCAAAGGTTCAGGATATGGTCATGTCCGCAGATGTCGGCCAGGGACTTTGCATGCTTTATGTTCCTCACACCACTGCAGCCGTAACCATTAATGAAAGTGCCGATCCGAGCGTTAAAGATGATATCCTGATGATTTTAAATAAGATAATACCCTGGGAAGCCGGATATCGCCATCTTGAAGGGAACTCACCGGCCCATATAAAATCGACAATTGTCGGACCTTCAGAGCTTATTGCCGTAGATAATAACCGACTGGTACTCGGCACGTGGCAGGGAATATTTTTCTGTGAATTTGACGGTCCCCGAACCCGAAAAGTACATGTTCGTATGATTAAAGAAAAGTTTCAGGAGTAACCCATGCCACCAATAGATGATATGGATAAAGCGATCCTTAACCGGGTACAATCCGATTTTCCCATAACCCCCCGCCCATATCTTGCAATTGCCAAACATCTCGGTTTTTCAGAAAACGATGTGATAAAACGACTGGGCCGGCTAAAAAAAAAGGGCATTATACGCCGAATCGGCGGGAATTTCGTTCCTGAAAAGCTAGGATTTGTCAGTACGTTATGTGCGGCAAGGGTTCCGGAGAAAAAAATCGAAAGCTTTGCCGTGTCGGTAAACCGCTATCCGGGTGTCACTCATAATTATCAGCGGGATAATAAATATAACGTCTGGTTCACCTTTATTGCACCCTCCATGAAAGAAATAGAGGAAAACCTTAAAAATATCTCCCAACAGACAGGAATAAAAGAAATAATCAACCTTCCGGCCACAAAGGTATTTAAAATAAGGGCGCATTTTGACCTTTAGATTTTCAAAATAACAACTTTAAAAAAGAACCACACACACATCTACAAAGGGAAATAAACATATTAACAGAAAATTAATATAAAAATCTAAAGAAATGAAAGATATCCGCATTGCCGTGGTTGTCTCTAATTCACCGGCGAACAAAATCAGTAACAATCTCGAGGGCATGGTCAAGTGGATCAAGTCGTCGAAAAATCAAGGCGCCGCTATCGTTTGTTTCCCTGAAATGAATATCTCGGGTTATAGTAATCATCAGGATATAAATTTGGCTGCAGAACCCATTCCCGGACCGGCAAGTAGATATCTTTTAAATTTGGCCCAATGTGAAAAGATCGTCATCCTGGCAGGCATGGTTGAAAGGGATGAAAAGGGCCGGTTATTTGCGAGCCATCTGGTCATAAAACCTGACGGGTTTGTCGGCGTCTACCGAAAGCTTCACATCTCTCCACCGGAACGTACCGTTTTAACGCCCGGGGACAAAATCCCTCTGTTCCATGCAGGGGGTGTCAATTTTGGCATCCAGCTTTGTTACGATGCTCACTTTCCCGAGCTTTCCACCCGGATGGCCCTAAAAGGGGCTGATCTGATTTTTATCCCTCATGCATCTCCGAGAGGAACTCCACAAGAAAAATACCGATCATGGATGCGACATCTGCCTGCAAGGGCTTTTGACAACAGCCTGTTTATTATCGCATGCAACCAAACCGGTGAAAATGAAAAAGGGCTCAGCTTTCCGGGTATTGCTCTAATCATCGGACCATCCGGCGAAGTGATTCACAAGGATTTAAGCGGCAAAGAAGGATTGTTATTAGCAAACCTTAAGGCTGAAGACCTGAACCAGGTTCGAAGTCACAGGATGCGATACTTTATTCCAAACAGACGACCTGAGCTTTATTATACTCAAAAGATCTCTGAGCAAAGCTCACAGCAATGACCTTTATATACTTAGATATGGGACGCTGAGGCATCATGATTATCCCCGAGCGCCCCCTATCCCTATCCGCACAGGCGGAGCTCTCGACCGGTAAGAGCCAACGTGCCGTTGGGTGTAAACTCTCCGATCATGCATGTAATTCGTTTCATACCCCTGACCATTAGTGAACACCAGGCATCGATTACGTCAAAATGTCCGGTTTTAGCTGTTATGATCTCAACAAGATCTGCCGGAATGGTTTTTTGTATCGTTTTTTTCCCAAAATCTGCATCCCAATTCGACGGTTCTTCACCTACAACATAAACAATGAGTCCTGATTTCATTTTTTTCATCTCCTTTCATAACATGTTAAGCTTTTAGTCCCGCCGAGGATGCGTAAACCCGTCCAAACAAAAAAAGCCCTTCAATCCTTTTTAAAAGATTGAAGGGCTGCACCCAGCTTACTTGACCCTTTTTTATGTAATCATAACGCTCTGTAACACCGCAGAGATGCTGTTACCTTTTACAAAGGTCTCATACCGTTATTACTAAGGCAGGTCTTCTGACTCCCGGTTCATCCTAATCTCTGCACCTTCCCATACGGTTAAAACCATACAGTGGCGTATTGCAGATTTCGTCGCCGGTCACAGCGGCGGGACCGCTCCCGATTCTCACGGAATTCCCTATTAAGCCATCATAGGCACCTTCACAAGTTTTCTAAAAAATTTCAAACCGCCTGTCAAGAAAATTAATTTTGATATGAAGATTGAGTGACTTCGAAATCAACAATCAACATTTCCTGTTTAAAATTTTATGCTTTTTCCCGACGTCACGGCAAAAAATCATCTAATTTACGCTTAGTTATACCTTCTTTCTGACATTGAATAACTTTTACGAAAAGATTCGGAACTTATAGTTCTTACATCAATCGAGTTTAAACCTAATCATCTATTGATTTCAGGCAGATATATAGTTGGCATAACGATTGCATAAATTAAAACCTTCATTTTTTTGTGATATATTGTCCTAACAATCTTAGTTAGTGTCCATCCAGAAATGGTATATTTTGGTTTCCGGCAAGGCCCGAGCGAGTTTTCAACCGCAGGCATAAAATAAAAAACTTTGTAGATTTAGAGGGTGAAATTCAAGA
>Ga0180432_10011268_pt1 | contig 10564 bp, 14 predicted proteins | sample SS_ome_10_FD_132414 | JGI IMG/M metagenome (GOLD analysis project Ga0180432, IMG submission 132414) | Hypersaline lake sediment archaeal communities from the Salton Sea, California, USA - SS_1_MS_2 metaG | ecosystem: Environmental > Aquatic > Non-marine Saline and Alkaline > Hypersaline >...
CCCCTTCGGTTCGGCCGCGCCCCAGGCGGAGCGGCGGACGAGGTCCATCTCAGCCGGCCTCGTCGGCCTTGCGTGGCCGGGAGAGGGCGTAGTCCTTGAGCGGCACGATCGCGGCCGCGTCGCCGGACGCGAACGCCGAGAGCAGTACGGCGCCTTCCATGGCGAACGCCTGGGCGGCGGCGAGGACGCCGACGAACGCCTCGACGAACGTCCAGGCGGCGCGCTTTGCGGAGTCGACCCAGTCCATGTTCAGTCCTTGCTCGGCATCGGAAGGTCGGCCTTGATCTCGGCGACCTTGGCCTCCCAGTCGGCGATGGTTACGCCGGAGTCGCCGCGCTGAGCTTCGAAAAACATCGGGTCGGACTCGGCCCGGTATCGGATCTGGCGCTGACGCTGGACCTGAGCGACAGCGCGTTCGTGCTTCACTTCGGGCCATAACTTATCCAGGGCGGCCTTAGTTGGCGGTGGGGTGTCCGATAGCCAGGTCAGTCCGGCGTAGTCGTCCCCATTCAGAGTCCATTCCGCGTCGGGAAATCGGTCGGTCAGGACGGCGGCGTAGTCGGTCATGCGGACACCTCGATCGCGAGAAGGGTCGACGCTCCTCGTCCGTAGCGGTCGTTATCCGTCGTGGCGCCGGACCGGTTGACGGTGACGTTGCCACTAGCAGCGCTGTCGCGACGGATCTCGACGTCGTAGGTCACGGAAGAGGTCGTAGCCGGGGAGTCGAGGTAGAGCATGGTCACGTTCAGCATCGCTTCGTTGAGCTCATACGCCGACGATACGTCTCGTGCGCTGATGACGGACTGGACCCTGCTTCCACCGGCATCGCCGATGTAGGCAGACGAGTTACCACCGGCGATACGGACGTGAACGGAACGCTGGCTGTCGGCCGAGAACTGGATCGAACCGATGATGAGGATCTTCGAGGTATCGGATGACGGAGTGATGGTTACCGACAGGCCGGTGACCGGGGTGTAGGTAGCCGAGTTCGCCGCGAAAATGTCTGTCTTGAGAGTCTGGACGACGTTGGTCCCGATCCCCAAGTTGGCTAGATCCAGGGCGTCGGCGATGGCCTCAGCCTGGGTCTGGTTGTCGGTCGGCCAGTCCGCGACGAGGTCGCTGCCGGCGACGTAGGGGATGTTCCAGGGGGCGCCGGTGTCGGCCATGGTCAGAGGTCCTCGGTCGCGTCCTGCCAGGTGAGGCTAGCGCCGACCTGGTTCCATCGGGTGGGTCCGGCAGCAGCCCACCGGAGACCAAAGTTCGACAGGGAGTAGTCGGAGACGAACAGGTTCAGGGTCGGCCTGGTCGGGTTCAGTATCCAGGTGTAGCCTTCGACGAACCCCCGGAAAACCCCGGACGTTCGGATGTAGGTGGGGACGGACTCGACGATGACGCCGTAGTTCCGTTCGACCTCGAGGAGCTGGTCGGTCAGGTTGTCGGAGGCGTTGAGGATGTCGATGATGACGCCGGCCTCGAGGTTCGTCCTGGGAGCGGACTCGATCTCGAGGCGTCGGGCGGCGAACGCGACTGCCTCGTCCTGGTCGACGAGGGTGGTCTGATACTGGCGGTCCCAGCGGCCGTATAGGCCCATGGAGACCGTCGAGTTGATCTCGATGTTCCCACCGTCGTAGGCGATCTCGAGCGCGTTCGCGAGGTTGCCTTCGTCGGTGGTCGGCTGGAACGAACCTCGGCCTACGACCGACCCTGGGAGGGTCAGGTACTCGGCTGCCGGGGTGTTCTCTCGCCGGGTCGAGTCGGCGTAGCCGATGCTGCCGTTCCGGGTCTCATAGAGCCATCCTGAGCCGGAGAACGCGGACGTCGCGAGTTCACGGAGGACGTTCGTGGGGACCCGGTCGATGGCGGCGAGCTCGTAGACGCCTGGGGTGTCGATGTCGGTCAGGTCGGCGTCGAACTGGGCCCAGGTCCGGGTCTGGGCCGACCAGGTACCTGGGGTGCCTTGCCATTGAGAGGCGAGTCCGACCCGGGCAAGCGCGGCGATCTGGGTGCCTTCCTTGCTCGCGGCGATGGTCGCGGTCGCTTCGCGACGTCCGGACCGGGTGAGCGGTCCGTTCGCGGCGATGGTCCAGAGCGGTCCGAACTCGTAGATCGAGGCGGAGTAGACCGAGACAATGCCGGTGAACAGGGTGACCGGGGTCGTGGTCTGGTCATCGACGGTGATGATGACCTCGTCGCCGAGGGCGACGTCGGGGTCCTCGGTGATGAGAAAGACCCGGCAGGTGCCGGCGACGTTGTTCTCCCAGGGCGACCGGGCGCCCATGTTGATCTCGACGGAGTCGATGGCGTCGTCGGTGTAGTCGGTCCCGGCGATCGAGACGGTGATGCCCCGGCCCCAGGTCATTCGGGGATGCCGATGGACGGAGCGGACCCGGAGATGTCACCGGAGGGGATGGTGACGATGCCGCGACGTCGGGCGAGGTCGAGGTTCCGCTGGACCTCCCGGGCGAGGGCGGCCTCGTTGCCGACGTAGCCGTTGATGATGATGTTCACCGGTCCGGTGTCCCTGAACTCGGACTCCTGGAGCCGACGGCCGGTCCGCAGGTAGAAACGTGCCTCGTAGTCGCTGAACCCCGAGTCCAGTCGGAGCTGGTCGTAGGGGTCCTGGGGGGTCGAGCCGGAGATGCTGGCGATCAGGCCGAAAACGCCGGCGAGACGGCCAACGCTGCTCGAGAGAAACGCCCACGCGCCCTGAACGGTCGCGAATACCTTGAGGGCGGCGTTGAGGGCGACGATGGCGGTGGCGATCTGACCGATGGCGGTGGCGACCTCGACGAACGTCTCGGGGTCGACCTCCTCGAGCCGGTCGAGGAACCCGAACAGTCGGGGAAGGAGTTCCTCGGCGATGGGAAGGAGCTGCTCGCCGAGTTCCGTGCGGAAATCCTCGAACCTCGATGTGAGGATGCGCTGGGAGTTCGCGAGGCCGTCGGCGGTCCGGGCGAAATCGCCCTGCTGGGTGGTCGTCTGGGCGAGTACCTCGGCCTGCGCGGCGATGACCCGCTGCTGGAGCGTGAGCTGGGTGTCGACGTCCTCGACGAGGCCGAGGGCGAACGCCCGGGACCGCAGGGTCTCCTCGTTGAGGAGAACGCCGAACTGGCGGATCGGTTCCGACTCGCCTCGGAGGGCGGCGCCGAGGGCGGTGATGGCGGTGTCGACGTCGGTGTTATTGAACGAGGCCAGGTCGGAGGCCAGCGTCGTCAGGTCGGTCGAGAACGTGATGAGGTCCTCGCCGGACAGTCCGGCGGCCTGCCCGAAAATGCCGAACGTGGCGGCGGCGTCGAGGGCCTGCCGTCGGGTCTGGCCGAGGGACTGGTTCGCGGTGTTCGCGTACTGCTCGAGCTGCCGGCGGCCTTCCGGCCCGAAAATCTGCTCGACCTTCGACTGGGTCTCGGCCAGGTCAGAGGCGAGCTGGATCGAGTCGAACGCGGCGGCGCCGAGCGCGCCGAGCGCGCCGACCGCGAACCTCGAGGCGGTCTCGACGCCGTTAGCGAACTTCTGGAAATCGGAGCCGGCCTTGCCGAGGTCCTTGCCGAACGAGGAGACGTCGGCCAGGAGTGAGAGCTTGAGGGTCCGGATGGTCTGACTGGCGGCCATTAGGAGCCTCGCTTCCATTCGTCGGCGACCTGCTGGGCTCCCAGCAGCCACCGGCGGAGGATGTCCGGCTGGAGCCTACGGAGCCGGGGAAACGCCCACCAGCCTCGGTTCCCTCGGCCTTCGCGTGGCGACCGGGGTGGGAACTGGAGGCCACCTCGGGACTGACCGGGCTTCTTGAACCGTTCGCGCTGACGTGGGACGACGGACCCGAACTCGGACCCGACCGCGATGAGGCCGACCGGGACGCGCTGACCCTTCCGGTTGGTGAACGCTCGGGCGCCTCCGATCGCGACGGAGGGGACCCGGTCCCGGGCGAGCCGGATGGTCTTAGCGACCTCGATGGCCTGGTCCTGGTAGAACGGCGCGCCCCTGGCGGCGTTCTTGAGCTCGACGACGATGTCGCCGGCGATGTCGCGGCTGAGGTCCTTGAGCCGGGTGTTCGCTTCCTTGTCGAGGTTCCGAAACGCTCGGAGTATCTGAGAGACCTCGCGGTCGTCGAGGCGGAACCGGATGGTCTGCTTCTCAGCCATTCCGTCTCCCGAGTATCTCGATCGCGGTGGCGAGGGCGCGTCCGTCGGTCCAGTCGCCGGGAGCCGTTCCGGTCGCGATCGCCACCTCGACGACGGCTCGGTTCAGGCTCCCGGCTGGGTAGGGTCCTCGTCGCCGACGAACTCGGCCGTCGGGAACCCTTCGAGCCGGGCGACGAAACCCTCGAAAGGCCGCTTCTCGCCGTCGCGCTTGGCGGCCGTCCAGGCGAGCCAGGCGAGGTCGGTGAGCTGCTCGATGCCCTTGGCGGCCGACTTGCCGGTGTGCTTCTCCCATGCGATCCAGTCCGCGAACCTGAGCTCGACGGTGTGTTCGCCGTCGGCGTCGGTGTAGGTGATGCGTGCCTGCTTCATGGTGCCTCCCTGGGGGGTGGGGGGGCCGTGTCCCTGCGGCCCCCCCAGGTCGTTAGACGGCGGTGATGGTCGGCGCCTGGTTCCGGTCGCCGACGAGGGTGAACGTGGTCTGCGCGGCGGTCGCGCCCTCGCCCGAGAACGGCGGCACGGCCGGGAACACCTTGCCGGAGACGGTCGTGGTGGCGTTCGGACCGACGTAGACGAGGGTGAACGCGAGCGACGTGTCGGGGTCCGTCAAGGCCGCCGAGGAGAGTGCCTCGCAGAGCGAGTTCGTGGCGCCCCAGTCGGCGTACATCGTGACGTCGAGGCTGTAGGGCTTCGTGAGGGTGGTGTAGACCGGCCCGGACAGGGTCTCGAGGACCTGCTGGTCCGGGGTGTAGCTGAACGACGTCGAGATCGTCTGGGCGTCGTAGGCGTCGGAGTCGATCGTGAGGGTCAGGTCGGCTCCGGTGAGGATGGTGGCCATGGTTGCTCCTAGGAGGGTGAGGCGAGGGTCGAGACCTGGAGGTCGGCGACCAGCAGCTCGGACGGTCCGACCTGCTCGAGGGAGGGCGGTCCGGCGTCGGAGACGTCCCAGCCTCGCGGCAGGTTGTCGATGACGGCGAACATGAGGTCCTCGAGCTGGTTGAGCGACGCCTGGGGGTCGATGTGGGCGACGCAGCAGGTCAGCCGGAAGGTTACGAGGACCCGGGGTGTTCCGGGCCTTCCGATGGTCTGCGGCTGAAGCCAGGGCGACCCGGGGACGATCACGACGGACGGTGGGATGACGACCGGCGGTGGGTAGGCCGAGGTCGAGTAGTCGATGCCGGCGTCCTCAAGGGCCGTGGCGAGGGCGGAGCGGACGGTCGCGAGGTTCATGAGGCGAGGGTGCCGGTGTCCATGTGCCGGGCGAGGAGCGCCTGGACCCGGGACAGGAGCGACCGGCCGAGCCGGTAGGGGCCGGGGGTGAAGTCGGCGGCCTCCATCGTTCCGCCGGGGGCCATACGCGACTGAAAGATGTCGACGGCGATGGCGAGAATGGCCTCCTCGACGGCGGCGTCACCCTCGTAGACGTCGAGCTGGGTCTTGTCGTAGACCCGGCCGGCCGGGATCAGGGGGCGGACCTCGGTGAACGGCGTCTGACCGTGTGCCTTGGTGACAACGAGGACGTTGTAGGGCGGTCGGCCGTCGTAGTGGGTCGGCCAGGGCCGGTAGGGGACCGGCTGGGTGGAGTCCAGGCTGATCGAGGCGACGGTGGCGTCGCCGTTGAACTGGGCCGGGTAGAGGCCCTCGAGGTGGACGGTCTGGCCGACGTGGAACTGGTGCGGCATGACGGTCCGCATCTTGATGGTGTTCGTCTCGACGCAGCAGAGCTGGTCGACGGACGAGACGTACCGGGTGAGAATGCTGAGGACGGTGTCCTGGGCGGCGTCGAGGACCTGCTCGAGGACGGCGTCGGCATACAGGTCGCCGGTGCCGAGGACGGACTTGAACTCGGAGACGGTGACGTAGGCCATAGGTCCTCCGTGGTGCCCTCCCGGCCCCGGTCTGTCGCTGGGGAGGCGTCAGCAGACCGGGGCCGGGGGGCGGTGGGTCACGGCGTGACGGTGAGGTTCCGGTGGGCCGTCGGGTACTTGTTCGCCAGGGCGACGTAGCCGTAGACGGCGACCTCGACCTCGAGCGTGGAGACGTCTTGGACCGAGATCTGGACGGGGGCGCCGGCCGACTCGTAGAACGTGGCGAACCCGGAGGCGTAAACCCGGGCGTTCGGGTTGGACAGGTTCGGGTCGACGACGAGCTGGAGCCCGGCGACGGTGCCCTGGGTCGTGCCCTGGCTGATGAGACCGGCCTGGTTCGACGTCGGGTTGGCGGCCGCGTAGATCGGGCGGCCGTCGGAGTCGACGGCGTTCAGGAGGTCGTCCCAGCCGAACGAGCCGGTCGTGGTCGGGGCGACCAGGAGCCGGTTCGGGGCGAACCGCATGACGCCGTACGAGTCAGCGATGCCCTTCGTGATCGAGCCGTAGACGGTCGCGGCGTCCGAGGTGCCCATGCCGATGGAGCCCTGCGCGAACGCCCACGCGTCGGTGGCCTGCGCGAACTGGGCGGCCATCTCGATGACGAGACGGTCGAGAAACGCCGGGTCGGACCGCTCGATGAGCTGCCGGCTGATGCGCTCGCCACCACCGAACGTCTTGACGTCGACGGTCAGGTAGTCGAGGGTGTACGCGGTCGTCGAGACCTCGTCCCCCTCGGCGGACTGCTCGGCGACGGACGGCGCCTGGGTGCGGCGCGGGATCTTGAAGTCCATGCCGGTGTCGGGCAGGACGTCGCGCTCGATCGAGTCGATGAACGGCCGGCTCGAGTCGACGACGGCGATGACGTCGGTCATGAACCGGGTCGGGACCAGGCCGGCGGCCGTGGTCGTGGTGTTGTCCGCCAGGGCGGCGGTGACGAGCCGCTGGGCGTTGCCGTCGCCGGCGTCGGCGAGCAGCTTGGCCTTCATGTAGCGGCCGGCGGTGAGGGTCTCGACCTCGCGGTCGGCGCCCATCTGGATGTACTGCCGGGTCGGGGCGGCGGCCTCGACCTTCGGCTCGGAGGCCTCGACCACCTCGGCGGTCTCGACCTCGGGGGTCTCGTGCTCCATGGTTGCGTCCTCCTCGGACGGTGGTGCGTCGGTCGGTGCGGCCGCGGATGCGGCGACCTGGGAGACGACCGCCTCGGAGAAGGCGGGCGTGTGGACGAGCGACACCTCGGCGAGCTCGGCCGCGGTGACGACCATGCCCTCGTCGGTGGACTCGAAATCGATGATGCGCGCTCCGACGGAAAGGCCGTCACGGAGGCCGTCGGCGGCCTCGATCAGGGCGTCGGTGGCGGCGGAGGTCTTAGCCAGCTTGAACGTGGCGTTGATGCCCTCGGGGGTCTCCATGAGCTGCTGGGCGCGGCCGATGGGCCGCTTCGGGTCGTGCTCGAGGAGCAGCTTGACCTTCGGCAGCTCCGAGAAGGCGCCCTTGGCGAACTGGACCGGGCCCATGGACGTGTCGCCCCAGGCGCCGAACGGTACGACCTGGCCGGTGATGGTCCGGCGGCCTTCGTCGGCGGCGGTGACGTCGGCGGAGAAACGGACGACGATCTCGGTCATGCGAGCGGTCCTCCTGGTGCGAGGTCCTCGGTGGCGCGCCATTCCTCGGGCGTGACGACGCCGAGGGGGATGAGTGCCTGGGCGAGCTGGGCTCGCTCGATGGGCGAGGACCGGGTGAACTCGGCCAGGTCGTACGACGCGTGGGTGCCCCGGGGGGTCACGTCGTCCAGGGAGAGGCGCTGGGTGACGGCGTCCATGTACGGCTTGAGCGAGTAGTCGATGAGGTCACGTCGGGCGTTCCCGACGTTCTGGTAGGTCATGCCGCCGACGTCGACGCCGAGGTACCAGGGTGGTATGCCGACGGCTCGGGCGAGTTCGGCGACGGTCTGGTCTCGGGCCTCGTTGAGGGCGAGTTCGGTGGGCGAGAACCCGACGCGCTGGATGTCGACGGCGGCGGACAGGTAGGCGACGGCGTTCGACTGCCGGGCGGCCTTCCACCGAGAGAGCAGCTCGTCGATCTTGTTCGAGGGCAGGTCAGCGCCGGAGTTTTTGAGGGCGAGGGACGGCGACGGCGTCTCGGCGTAGGTAAGGGCGGCACGCTCGAGCTCGATGGCGGTGCGCACGGTCCGGGCGGCCCGGTTGAGCAGTCCGTCGTCGAACCCTGAGAACACGACAAGCGAGTTGAGGCCAGTGTCGGGGACGCGGTGGCCGTCGACCTTGTAGGCGGTGACGACGGTGCCGGTCCGGTCGACGTCGAGGGAGACTCGGGTCGGGTCGATCCATCGGAACCGGAGGGGCCGGCCGGACTCGGCGTAGACGTCGATGACCTGCCAGTAGGCCTGGCCGTGGAACAGGAGCGAGTCGATGGTCCAGGCCATCGTGGTCTGCCGGGGGACGAGCGGGTCGGGCTGGCGGACCCAGCTCGGACGGTCGGCGACCGGCTGGCCGTCGGTGTCCCGGTACAGGGTGAGCGGCAGGGTCGCGATCGTGCCGGCGATGATGTTCCGGGCTCGGGCGACGGCCGGGACGGTCATGGCGTCGCGTCGGGACACGACGGAGGCGAGGCCCCGGTCTGAGTAGAGGCGGCCGTCGCGGAACGTGGGGACGGTGGGCCATTGGGCTGGGGCGAGTGACGCCTCGAGCATCGCCGGGAGTTCCTCCGCCGCTTCGAGGAGCTCGGAGGGGGTGCGGAACAGGTCGAGGATGCCCACGACGGTGAGGCTAGCCGACCACGATGTCGGCGCGAGGGAGTGGTTGCGTGGCGTGGTGGACGGCCATGGCCATGGCGACTGCGGCGCAGACCGGGCCGGCGGACTGGCGGCGGACGATGCGCCATCCGCCGTCGCCGGTGGTCTTACGAGCGGCGGAGGAGACCTGCTCGGTGAGGACTTCCTGGCCGGTGTGCTTGAGCCGCTTGGAGACCATGGCGGAGAGGAGCTCGTCGCAGGCCTGGGCGAACCGGGCGCCGGAGACGTCGCCGACCGGGATGGACTGGCCGGAGATCCGCTGGGCGATGCCGGCGGCGGTCCACCGGTCGAACGCGACGACCCGGGCCTCGAGGTCCCGGGCGCGCTGGGCGACCTTCCCGGCGATGGCGAGGTCGTCGATGGTCTGGTCGGCGTGCCAGGTGTCGAGGACGTGGACGACCTTTGTCTCCTCGTCCTCGAGGAGCTGGACGGCGACGAGGGCGGCGTCGCGCCGGTCGGGGGTGACGTCGATGCCGAGCCAGGTGGGACGTCCGGGCGCGATCGAGACGGCCGGGTCGTAGGCGTCGGCCCAGACGCCGGAGGGGAACGGCGAGTCGAGGGTGTCGACCCACTGGCAGAGCATCTCAGTTCGGACGATGTCGGGGGGGTCGGACTTGACTCGGGCGGCTAAGGCGTCCTCGTCGATGAGGTGGCCGAGGGCCGGGTTCGCGGTGGCCCAGGCGTCGCGGTCGTCGAGGTCGGCGCCGGGTTCGGCGGACCATTCCCACCAGCCGAGCGGTCCGGGGGTGCCGGTGGCGATGGCGGCCATGGCCTGGTCGCGCATCCGGTTCAGGACGATCGAGCCGGCGTCGCCGGCGTTCGACACGGCCCAGACCTGGGGGTTCGGTCGGGCCTGGGTGGTGTAGACGAGAGCGGCGTAGGCGTCGGTGGTCCGGTGCTGGCGGACCTCGTCGACGATGACCAGGTCGGCCGAGAAACCTCGGGACGCCCCTTCGGTCGTGGCGACGACCTTGAGGCGGCCGCCGGTCTTGAACTCGAGCTCCTCCTTGCCGTTGGTACGCGAGACCTTCTTGATCTGCTTCGACAGCCAGGGAACGTCCTCGCAGAGCTCCACGACGAGCCGGAACTGCTCGAGGGCGACCTCCCGGGACTGCGCGGTCGAGAGGACGAGCTTGTCGCCCCAAAGGAGGAGGCCGGCGAGGATGCGGAGCCGGACGAGGTTGGACTTGCCGTTCTGCCGGGACACGAGGAGACCGACGGTCCGGTGGGCCCACTTGCCGGATGGCGTGAGCGTGTGGGCGGCGTCGGCGACGTACCGCTGCCAGGGCAGGAGCGGCTGACCTACGGCCTCGGCGAGGTCGGCGAGGTCAGCGCCTCGCGATGGACCGGACGGTCGCGGCGTCTCCACTCGGGGTGTCGGTGAGCCGAGCCTCGGCTCGGAGTCTGAGCTGAGCAAGGGGGTCCGCCTCCTCGACGGTCGTCGTACCGGAGTCGCGCCTCGAGGTCACGGTCAGGCCGAGACGGTCCAGGGTCGTCAGGAACGTCCGGGCGAGACTGGCGAGCTGGGCGGCCTCGTCGGGTCCGAGCCGGTCGAGATCGCGAGCGAGCTTGAGCGCGAGCTGCTTCGCGCCGGCGTCGGCGGCGGTTAGCCAGTCGGCGTCTCCCATGGCTGCCAGGGTGGCGGACTCGACGGTGGCGGGCTGGTCGGCCTTGGTCGGCTTACGGGTCGTCATGGCTGCTCCCAGTGGCTTTCGTGCCCGAGTTGGGTGGCTCGGGGGGAGAAAGAGGGC
>Ga0180432_10011269_pt1 | contig 10564 bp, 8 predicted proteins | sample SS_ome_10_FD_132414 | JGI IMG/M metagenome (GOLD analysis project Ga0180432, IMG submission 132414) | Hypersaline lake sediment archaeal communities from the Salton Sea, California, USA - SS_1_MS_2 metaG | ecosystem: Environmental > Aquatic > Non-marine Saline and Alkaline > Hypersaline >...
AGCTCGCGCTCCCGGGTGTCCCGCCGGCGCCAGGCGTCTGCGGTTTCCCGGCCGCCGGACAAGTGCAGGTTCCAGTTGCCCAGCACCCGGTCGACGCTGGCGTGGGCGCTTACGCGATCGTGCTCCCCGCCTCCGGCGAACACCTCCGCCCGGTCCGAGTCGGATTTCCTGGTGGTTATCGACACTACCATGGAGAAGGCGTTGGCGCCGTACAGCGAAGAACCCGGACCGCGGATGATTTCTATCCGCTGGATGTCATTCAGATGGATGGGCAGCCCGGTCCAGTAGACGATGCCCACCAGTTCCTCGTTGACCTCCCGCCCGTCCACCAGCACCAGGATGCGGTCCCCGATCTCGCCGGTCAGCGACCGGGCGCCCGCGGCGTGGTACAGGGGTGTGACCCGCCGGACCTGGACCTCCGGCACCTGCCGCAGCAGGCAGATCAGGTCGGTGCAGTGGGTGTTTACTATGTCCTCCCGGGTTATGACGGAGATGGCCGAGGGTGACTCGGAGATGTCCTGTTTATGCTTGGCGGCGGTGTAGACGATCTCCTCCTCGCGCAGCAGTTCGAACTCGTCCTCCAGGAGATCTTCTTCCTGGGCAGTCGCCGGCAGGCATGTCAAGGACATCAGCAGGAGAATGCACCCCCTGGTTTTCATTAGAACTCCGCTTGGCGGGGGGCGCGGGGGAAGGGGATCACGTCGCGGATGTTGGCCATGCCGGTGCAGAACTGGATCAGGCGCTCGAAGCCCAGGCCGAAGCCGGAGTGGGGTACCGTCCCGTAGCGGCGCAGGTCGCGGTACCACCAGTAGTCGTCCAGGTTCAGGTCCATCTCCTGGATGCGGGCGTCCAGGACGTCCAGGCGCTCCTCGCGCTGGGAGCCGCCGATGATCTCGCCGATTTTGGGCACCAGGACATCCATGGCCGCCACGGTCTTGCCGTCGTCGTTTTTGCGCATGTAGAAGGCCTTGATCTCCTTGGGGTAGTCCACCACGATCACCGGCTGCTTGAAGTGCTCCTCGGTCAAAAAGCGCTCGTGCTCGGACTGCAAGTCTGAGCCCCACTCCACGGGGAACTCGAACTTCTTCTTGGTCTTCTTCAGCACGTCGACCGCGTCGCCGTATGAGATGCGCAGGAAGGGTTTCTCGATAATGTGCTTGAGCCGGTCGATGACGCCCTTGTCGATGCGCAGGTTGAAGAATTCCATGTCGTCGGCCCGGCGGGTGAGCAAATCGTCGAAGATGTATTTTAAAAACTCTTCGGCCAGATCGGCGTTGGCGGACAGGTCGCCGAAGGCGATCTCCGGCTCGATCATCCAGAACTCGGACAGGTGCCGGCTGGTGTTGCTGTTCTCCGCCCGGAAGGTGGGGCCGAAGGTGTAGACCCGGGTCAGGGCCAGGCAGTAGGTCTCCACGTTGAGCTGCCCCGAGACGGTCAGGCGGGACTCCTTGCCGAAGAAGTCCTGGTCGAAGTCCACCTTGCCGTCGGGTTTCAGCGGCAGGTTGAGCAGGTCCAGGGTTGAGACTCTGAACATCTCGCCGGCGCCCTCGCAGTCGGCGGCGGTTATTATCGGCGTGTGCACGTAGTAGAAGTCGCGCTCGTCGAAGAAGCGGTGGATGGCTAAAGACATACAGTGGCGCACCCGGGCCAGCGCCCCGAAGGTGTTGGTGCGCGGCCGCAGGTGGGCCACCTCGCGCAGGTACTCGAAGGTGTGCCGCTTGGCCGCAACCGGGTAGGAGTCCGGGTTCTCCACCCAGCCGACCACCCGGACCTGAGAGGCAATAATCTCTACGTCCTGGCCCTTGCCGGACGACTCGACCAGCTCGCCTTCCACCTCCACCGCGCACCCGGCGGTGATCTTCAGAATCTCGTCCTGATAGTTGTCCAGGGTGTTTCGGGCCACCACCTGGATGTGGTCGAAGCAGGTCCCGTCCGACACCGCCATAAACGACATGCCCCCGTCGGCCTTGGAGTCGCGCCGGGTGCGCACCCAGCCCTTGACGGTCAGCTCGGTGCCCACCTCGGCCCGCAGCGCGTCTTTAACTTTCATCCATGCCATTGACTCGAAAGGATAAGGACAACCGGGGGTTATTTGCAAGAAGTACGTGGGTGGCGGTATCCTCCGGGGTATGATAGGCATTCTGCACGGCTACCTGCTCGAGGGGTCGGGGAGCAATCTCTGGACCAGAAATGTCGTGCGAGCGCTGTGCCGGTCGGGGGAGGAAGTGCAGCTGGTGTGCCAGGAGAACCATCCCGACCGTTACGACTTCATCGCCGAGGCGCTGCGGCACCATCCGGACGGCGACGTCGACACGCTTTTTTCGCGCGAGGTGCCCTATCCGGGCAGGTGCATCATGCACCAGCCGGTCCTGGGCGACACCCTGCCGGTCTATGTACAGGACCAGTACGAGGAGTTTTCCCACGTGGTCCCGATGGTGGAGATGTCCGATCCGGCCATCGAGGACTACCTGAACCGCAACGTGCGGGTGGTGATCGATGTGGTGCGCCACCTGAACGTCGGCTTGCTGCACGCCAACCACGCGGTGCTCATGTCGGTGGTGGCCTGGCGGGTGTTCGCCGAGACCGGGGTTCCCTACGCGGTCATGCCCCACGGCAGCGCCATCGAATACGCGGTCAAGCCCGACCCGCGCATGCTGGACTATGCCAACGAGGCGCTGGCCAACGCCAGGCGGATCTTCTGCATCGGCGAGGAGATGCGCCGGCGCATCCGCGACGTCTTCGCCGGGGTGAAGAATCTCAGAAGCAAGCTTGCCGACATGCCCCTGGGGGTGGACACCGACGTATTCAAGCCCTTCGACCGCGAAAAGCGGCCCAAGGCCATCGAGGCCTTCGGCCTGCAGGTCAAGGACCGCCCCCGGGCGCAGGGCCCCGACGACCAGCTGCCCGACGCGGGCATCCAGCAGCGGCTTTCACAAGTGGACTGGGTCAATGAAAAGATCATCGCCTTCGTCGGCCGCCTGATCGAGAGTAAGGGTCCTCATTTATTGATCGAGGCCTTTTCGGAGATCCGCAAGAAAGTGCCCGACAGCCGGCTGCTGATCATCGGCCACGGGCCCCAGCGCCCCGAGCTGGAGAAGCTGGGGGGCCAGGATCGCATTCTTTTTTGCGGCTACCTCTCCCACGACCTGCTGCGCTACCTGCTGCCCTGCGCCGACGTTTGTGTGTTTCCCTCGGTGCTGGCCGAGGCCGGCCCGCTGGTCTTCATGGAGTCTCTGGCCGCGGGCTGCCTGCCCCTGGGAACCAACTTCGGGGGCATGGCCGCCCACATCGACTCGCTCCACGGCGTCCTGCCCGACGTGATCATCTCCACCATGAAGTTAAACCCCGATCCCAAGTCTTTAGCCGCCGACATCGCCGCCAAGGTTCCCACCGCCCTGAAGATGGCCGAGGGCTGCAAGGACCTGCTGCGCCAGGCCGCAATCGAACGTTACGAGTGGAAGAACGTGGCCCGCCTGCTGGCCGAAGAGCTGCGGGCCATGCAGAAATAGCGAATTAGCAGAACAAGAACAATCAGCAACAAACCAAGACCAAATGGGCTGGTCGTCCCACACCCGCACCCTCCACCGATGACCTGCTCTTCATCCGCTGCCTGATCAGTCGCGGTGTCAGCATCCTGTATCGTGTCCGTGTCCGCGTCCGTGTCCGTGTCCGCGTCATCGCCACCTGTGCCAGCATCATCGCCACCTCCGGCATCATCGCCACCTCCGGCATCATCGCCACCTACGCCGGCATCGTCACCACCTACGCCGGCATCATCGCCACCACCGCCGCCGTCCTCGTCGGGCAGCTGCTCTTTTTCGAAGGTGAGCTTGTCCACCCGGCAGGCGGCGCCCTGGTCCAGTGTGCCGACCAGCCGCACCTCGTCGCCGTTGGTGATGGGTATGACGCCCAGGTCGACCGCCTCGGGGTCGCGGCTGGCGGCGCCCAGGGGGTAGTGGATGGTCTCGATCAGCTGCCCGCCGATGTGGACCTCCAGGGTGGGTTGGCCGTCGTTCTCCTTGATGATGACCACCCTGGCCCGGTAGGTGTCGGTGGGGCAGGGGAAGGGCTTCTCGCCGCTGCCGGTCGAGTAGGTGGCGATGTAGTCGCCCTCGATCTCGTAGCCGGAGAGGCTCATGTCCTCGGCCTCGATCACGCAGATGTCCGGGTCGACCACCGTCACGCTGATGGTGTCGTCGACGGTGTGCCCCTGGCCGTCGTCGACGCTGACCGTGGCGTTGTAATTGCCCGAAGATGAGTAGCTGTGGGTGGCGATGGCGCCGGAGCCGGTGCCGCCGTCTCCGAACCGCCAGGAGTAGCTGAGGGGATCGTTGTCCGGATCGCCGGCGGTGCACTCGAGGGTCACCTCGACGCCAATATTGGCCGGGTTGGGCCGGGCGGTGACCGATGAGATGATCGGCGGCGAGTTGACCGCCTCCGGGCGAACCCAGACGGTGATCTGCGCGGAATCCGCCAGGCCGCCGGAGTCCTCCGCCCGCAGGGTGAGGGTGTACTGGGTGTCGACGGTGATGCCGGCGGGGAACGCATAGCCGCCGGTGGCTCCCGAGGAGGTGTGCACCGGCCCCAGGCCGTCGCCCACTAAATCCAGGTCCCAGGACAGCGAATTGCCGGTGAGCGCCCCGTCCTCCGGATCGCTGGCGCTGCCCGAGTAGTCGATGGTTTCGCCCGGCGAGTAATTGGCGCCGTTGCCGGGAGAGTCGATCGACGCCGAGGGTGGGTCGTTGCCCTGGGGCGGATCGGGCAAGGTGCCCACGAAGAAGTCCGGGTAGTCGGAGCCCAGGTCGCAGATCTTGGTGTTCTGGTTGTTGGAAACCCGCACGATACCGATGGCCGATCGGTTGTCGTACTTGTAGACGATGTACTCGCTGCTGTTGGCCGCGAACTTCTGGTTGTCCCATTCGCTGCCCGACGGCGCGTCCAGCACCTTGTTGACGCTGCCGTCCCAGTTGTGAATGGTCAGTTGCACGTGCCCGCCCACGTTGGCGGTGAGCAGGCTGCCGTTGGCGGAGATGCTCGAGGAACAGGTGGTGGCGTACTGGCTGCTGGAGCCGCCCACGTTGATCTTGTACAGGTTGCTGTCGGAGCCCCGCGCGGCCATGCGGTTGCCGTTGCTGGTGATGGCCGCCTCGCCCACGTAGTTGCGCGACTCCGACTGGATCTGAGTTTTCTGGCCGCTGGCATTCACCCGGTAGAAGCGCGAGCCCTCCACGTAGAGCACCTGTTCGGAATCGGGCCGGTAGGGACCGATGGGGCAGTAGTTGGTGGTGGTCCCGTTGGCGATCTTGGACGGGCTGGAGCCGTCATTGTACATGCGCCAGATCTCGCCGCTGCCCTTGATGAAGTAGACGTACATCCCGTCGGCGGACCAGCAGGCGTGCGCCACGCTGCCGCTGTATAGCTGCTGCGGGGTGCCACCCACTTCGGAAAGGTAGACTTTTCCGCCGTTTGCGAACACCGCCCAGCCCTGCGCCAGTGCCGACGGAGCGAAGAGCACAAAAAGAACAAGTATGATTCTTGGCATACACCCAGTGTATGGGAAATGCCCCCCGGGAATCAATGGGCCTAGAAAATAACCACCATGGACCCCTTGGGGATCTTTTTGTAGGCGTCCTGCATATCGCGGTCGTGCATCAAGACGCAGTTCTTGCAGTCGGCGGGAGGGACGGTGGAGTAGCCGGTGACGCCGATGCCGCGGCCCAGATGGGTGCGGTCGCGGCTGAGCCTGCGGTCCCGCCAGGCGCGGGAGATCTCGGCCTCCTGCTCCGGCGAGAGGACCTGTTTCTCCCGGCCCCGGGCGGCGTCGTAGCGGTTGGGATAGTTGATGGTCAGCCAGCTGCCGGTCAGCCGGCTCTCGTGTCGGCTGGCTATGAAATACATACCCTGGGGCAGCTTGCCCGAGCGGATGGAGTACTGCCCGGTCAGGCGGCCGTCCTGGTATGTCCGCAGGCGCCGGCTGGCGCGGTCCACCAGGACCAGGTTCTCTTCTTTCGAAGGTACGAAGAGATGGCGGTGGGAGCGGATGAAGGCCGAGGGGTCGGTGTAGTTCCGGCGGACCCATTCCTTGGACTTGCGGTTGGACGAGGGCCAGAAGGTGGGGCCGATCTCCTCGTTGCGGCGCATCTCAAAGTGCAGGTGGGGATGGAAGGTCTTCTTGGGATCCTGGCCTATCTTTCCGATCTGCTGGCGGCGGACCACCCTGTCCCCCTTCTCGACGGTTATACCCTTCAGGTGCGCGTAGACGCTGCGGATGCGGCGCTTTTCGTGGTTTTCGAAGTAGGCGTGCTGGATCACCACCACCCCGCCGGAGGGCTGGCCGCAGTCGCCGGCGAAGACCACCTTCCCGGCGGCCGCCGCGTACACCGGCTGCCCCAGATCGGTGTCGGTCCCGCCCACTCCATTCCAATCCTCCCCCGGGTGGATCCCGTAGGAGTACCACTGTAAGAAGCGCACCGCCACGTACCACCCGTCGTGGGTCTTGCCGCGCTTGTCGGTGTAGTTGCCCTGCGCGTCGGGATCGCCGACTGGAAAATCGAAGCCGTCGGCCGGGATGATGTCGGTGCTCAGGTAACGCTCGAAGGCGTCGGCGGGGTCTTTGGGGGGAAGCGGTCTTTGGAACCCAGGGGGGGGAGGCGAAGAGCGAGACACCGACACCGACCCGGCCTCGGACGCCAGCAGCATCACGGTCAGGGCCAGCCAACAGGCTGAAAGAACACACACCGCTGCTCTGAATATACCCCGTTCCATGACCAGTTCTCCGTATCACTACGAAAGGCTACTGACACTTACTCGTCATTGCATGCCGCATGCCAACCGGCCGGCAACAAAGTTTCAAGTGCTTAGATGATCTGAAAGTGAAGGACTGTGGAAATTATGACACGAAACGCCTGCGCAAAAAGAAGATCAGAAACACCCCGAGCATTCCCAACGACCCGGCACTCCCCCCGCCGCACCCGCAATCTTCCCCGGGATCATCCGGCGGCCAATCAATATCGGTTCTAGAATAATCTCCAGCATCCGTCCCGCCATCCGTCTTCTCGTCCGAGCCCGAGCCCGAGTCCGAGCCCGAGCCCGCGTCATCACCTCCCGCGTCCGCGTCCGCGCCCGCGTCCGGTATTTCATCCGTTCCTGTACCCGCATCATCCCCTCCAACACCCGCATCGTCTCCTCCAGCACCCCCGTCGTCTCCTCCACCGGCGTCAACTCCCGCATCCGTCCCCCCGTCCGGCTGCACCGGGCAGAAGCTCTCGATCATGCAATAGAAATTACTTTCCCCGTCGATGTCCAGACAGCACCCGTCGACGAAGTCGTCGGTGCAGTCCGCATCGACTTGGCACGACCGCGAGCAGAACGAGATTGGATTGGTCCCGGTGGTGTAGATGCAGGTGGTAACCCCCAGGTTGGGATTGCAGTAGCTCAGGTCCTCGTGGTTGGGGAACGCGCAAGCCTTGCCCGGCCCGCCCTGAAAGTCGTATTCCGGCTTGGCCTGGCAGACCCCGCCGGTCGGGGTGAAGTCGGCGTTGAGTGTGTAGGGTCCCGCCTGATCGACGCCGCCGGAGACGTAGGTATCCAGCACCAGGTAGTAGGTCCCGCAGGCGTTGATTTGGATGTCCAGGGTACTGTCGTGCCGGGCGATGCAGTCGTGCTCGGCCAGATCCTGGTAGACGTGCAGATCGATGTCCACTCCCGCTCCGTCAGAGACCGTGGCGGTCAAGATCCCCGGTACGGTGGTGGTGAAGACGTAGACATACTCGCGCCCGGACTCATCCTTGGTCCAGTCGGCGCCGCAGGCGTCCAGGATGTCGCTCTGGCTCTCTGTGGTGTCGCGGTTGTCGGTGTAGGGCCAGTGGTCGATGACGATGGGGTTGGACATGGTCCCCAGATCCGATCCGCCGGAGGTGACATGGTCGTAGCGGATGGCGTCGAACCCCTGCACCCCCGCCCAGCCGGTGTACCAGTTCATGTGCGCGTTGGGCGGCGCCGCGTGATAGAAGTAGGGCGTCCCGCCGGCCAGGGTGCCCGCGTAAAGCTCGATATGATTGCCGGGATCGTTCAAGGCATCGCCCGGCAGCAGGTCGGTCCGGTTGATCACCGTGCTGACGTTGCCCATGGAGCTGGTGGTGTTATGGGCGATGTCCCAACACTTGCTGACGTATCCCGAGCAGTCAACCCCGGTGGTGCAGGCGGCCACGGCGCCGTAAGGCGGCGTCCCGGCTCCCAGGCCGTTGCGGATGTCCACCCCGAACTGGTGCAGGCTGACGTACCCGCCCCAATCGTAGGGCACACCCAGGTGGTCGCCCACGGTATACAGGCTGTCGTAGTCGGCAACGCAGGAAGCCCGCAGGTTGGCGGATGTGCAGGTCCAGGGATGGTAGCAGTAGGCCTGGGCCCGGTCGATCACCTCCACCCGGTCGATCGACTGCGCCCGGGCCGAAAAAGCCGGAAGCAGCAGCAGGCTGACCAGCAGGTATCTCACCGCAGCCTCCAGCGCCACACCTGCAGGCCCGAATCCACCGGAAGAATCATGATCACGGTTTTTTCCCGGGAAGAAAAGCGCCTGAAAGGTTGGTAGAGAGAATCTGCAACGCGCCAGCGCTCCTGCACATCCAGGTCACGGACCAGGATCACTTCTTTTTCGATTATGACCTTGGCTCCCGGCAGCAGACGCTCGACCTCGATCAGAAAGCTCCTTTGAAAACAGTTCGTAACCGGGCGCGCGGACGCGACCTCACCCAGATCCAGGTCGGTCACCCGGTAGGAACGCCGGCCCTCGGCCACGACTTCAGAGTTGTCCTGGGTATACAGTCGCGTCGCGCCATCATCCACCCGGATGCCGCACTTCATGCGGCGGCCGAAGAGCACCTGCTTGATAGGGCGGGGGTTGTCGAGGGTTCCCAGGCTGAAGCGCTCCCCGTGAGGGTTTTCGATTTCGAGCTCGCCGGGGAAGCCGATCCGGCCGAAGGGCGCCAACAACGGAGACAACTTCAAGAACCCCAGCGGGCGGCCGTCGCGGTCGAGCACTTCGATTTGGCTCAGGTGCATGGAGAGCAGCGCGAAGGAGCCGTCCGGCCCGACGGCCAAGTCGTCGCGGTGGCCGGGTGACAGCAGAACCTCCCCGGCCGGAGAGCCCTTCTCATCGTAGCCCACCAGGCGATCGTTCAAGTTGTCCAGGATCCAGACGTTGCCCAGCGGATCCAGCGCGACCGAGGTGGGCCCGCGGGCCGGTGATTCCTTGCCGCCTTCGATCCCCAGGCCGGCGTCTCCGCCCCACCGCGCGGTGAAGAGCAACTCGGGCTCCCCCGCCGCGGGGGCTGCAACCAGCATTAGAACTGCGATTACGGCCCAACGCATGCGCGGAAGGTTGAACTTTTCTTATGTTCTTGTCAAGGCCGGAAGCCCTCGGTGGTGGCCTTCTTTTCCCGGTAGTCTTGGTGCCATCCCGGCGGCACCGGCTGCTGTTGGTACAGTTGTTTCCTCTGGGCCTCCAGCAGCCGCCGGGGCTTTTTCATGAAGTCCGCGGCGCACACCGCCCCGACGTCGTCCAGCCAGGCTTCACCCTCCTCGGAGCGCAGCAGGTGGTGGTCGAGGATCAGGGTGTCCACCTCCTGCGCCAGGAGCCTGGCCAGGCGGCGGGCGTCTTCGATTGCTTCTCTGGGTATCCTGGAGAGATACAGCGGTGGGCCGGCGGCCAGGACGATGTCCGGCTCCCACGAAAGGATCTTTTCCACCGCCGCCCGGTCGAGCAGCTGGATGTCGGAGGCGTGCACGAAAGAGGCCACCCGGGTCATCAGCACCATACCCCTTTTGGCCTCCCGTTCCCCGTGGGGCTGGACCGAAAACTCGAAAATGTCGCCGGAGCTGTCATCCACATCCGGCAGGTTGCCCAAAAGCCGGACCAGCGCCTTGCGCCGCCGGAACATGCGCTTGGTGAGCCCCCGGCGGCCCTTGGTCCACAGGGTCGCCCGGCGGAGATGTGCAATTACCGATTGCGCCGGCAGTTGATAGCAGTCGGCGTCGGCCAGCGGCGTGTGATCGCCGTGATAGTGGGAGATGACCACGTCGGTTGCGGATTCAAGCGCTCCGGCTATCGCTTCGCGGGTATCCTCGGCCACGGCCACCTGACGGGGGTGGGGCAGCCGGCGGGCGCGTCCGGCGTCCAGGGCCACACCGGGATCGATGACGATGCGGCGCTCGTCGACCCGCACCAGCGTGCACAGGCTGCGTACCCCCAGGGAGTCGGCTCCAATGATCTCGACGTGCATGGCCGGCTATTGAGTATGTTTTTCCGATTCGAAAAACCGCAGCATCAGGATGGCCCCCAGGATGGCGCCTACGAAGCATATGGCCGAGGCGGTTGGGTAGGAGTTCTGGGCGCTGCCGCCCATGTCGAACACGAACAAACCCCGCAAAAAGGCGGCCGCAATCGCCAGCCAGAGAACCCATCTCAACACATTGAACATTTATTCCTCCCATGTAGTAGACTAGGGGCAGTCATGAGGCTTTTTATACTTTTATTCATGGTCCTGGCAACCCAGGGTTGCAGCTC
>Ga0180432_10011270_pt1 | contig 10563 bp, 7 predicted proteins | sample SS_ome_10_FD_132414 | JGI IMG/M metagenome (GOLD analysis project Ga0180432, IMG submission 132414) | Hypersaline lake sediment archaeal communities from the Salton Sea, California, USA - SS_1_MS_2 metaG | ecosystem: Environmental > Aquatic > Non-marine Saline and Alkaline > Hypersaline >...
AGCGGCACGATGTCGGTGCCGTTGATGAAGATGCGGCCGCGCTCGGGCTTGAGGATGCCGATCATGTGCTTGAGCAGCACGCTTTTGCCGCAGCCGCTGCCGCCGATGATGACGATGGTCTCGCCCGTGAAAACCTCGAGGCTCAGCTCGTCGAGCACGAGCTGGTCGCCGAAGTGCTTGACGATCCCCTGGATGTCAATCGTTGTGTTGGTGTGTGCGGCGTTTGCCATCGTCGCCTAGAAAAGGATGTTCGTGAGGAAGAAGTCGGAAATCAGGATCGAGACACACGCGGTGACGACCGTGCCGGTGGTCGCCTTGCCGACGCCTTCGGCGCCGCCGCTTGCATTCACGCCTCTGTAACAGGCGACGATCACGATGATCATCGCAAAAACCGCCGATTTGATGATGCCCACCCAGATGTCGCTCGGCTCGGTCCAGAGCTTCGTTTTCTCCCAGTAGAAGGTGGCGTTCACCCCTTTGAGATGAATCGCCACGACGGCGCCGCCGGCGATGCCGATGGCGATGGCGAACGCGGTGAGCATCGGGATCATGATGAAACCGGCAATGAGCCGCGGCACGACGAGGTAGCGCACGGGATCGGTCGCGAGCGAGCGGAGCGCGTCAATCTGCTCGGTTACACGCATTGTGCCGAGCTCGGCGGCCATGGCCGCGCCCATCCGGCCGGCGACCATGAGGCCCGTGAGCAGCGGGCCCAATTCGTTCGTCATCGAGAGGCTCACCACGGGCCCGATCAGGCTTTCCATCTGCATGAGCCGAAACTGGTACCAGGTCTGGAGCGCCAGGATGGCGCCGGTCGCCATGCCGGTGAGCAGCACGACGGGCGCGCTCTGGACGCCGAAGTTGAACATCTGCCGGGTGATCTCGCGCCACCTCGGCGGGTGGGTGAAGCTCACGGCGATGGACGAGGCGAGCAGGTGCGTCATGCCGCCGAGGTGCGTGACAAAGTCCGAGAAGCGTTTGCCGAGGAACGTGCCCAGCTCGCGTAGCGGCGCGAGGAGTCGCGTCATGAACTGCGCACCGGACGTCTCAAGGTGCATGCTTGGCTCTTTCCGCATCAGCCCACGGTGGAACTTCGGACACAGTGTAGCGAGGGTCCGACGTTTGGGCAATGCAAAAGGGGGTACCCTCGGGGGCGCAAGGCGCTACTCGAAGATGAGCCTGTCGCCCTTGACTTTGACGGTGAGGATTTCCCGGCCTTTGAGGCCGCCGCGCAGGATCTCCTCGGCGAGCGCGTCCTCGAGGTGACGCTCGATGGCGCGCCGGAGCGGCCGGGCACCGAACTTCTCGTCGAAGCCGCGGTCAATGAGGAACTCGCGTGCGTCGTCGGTCACCTTGAGCCGCACCCTCTGCTTCTCGAGCCGCTCGCGCACTTTGCCGAGCTCGATGTCGAGGATCGGGTTGAAGTGTTCGCGCTCGAGGGGACGGAAGACGATCGTGTCGTCGAGCCGGTTGAGGAACTCCGGCTTGAAGATGCGCTTCACCTCGTCCATGATCTTGGCTTTCATGCCCTCGTACGAGCGCTCGCTCTCCTCGGCGCCGAAGCCGACGACGGTATCTTTCTTGAGGAGGTCGGCGCCGATGTTCGAGGTCATGATGACCACGGTGTTGCGGAAGTCCACGGCGCGGCCGAAGTTGTCGGTGAGCTTGCCCTCCTCGAGCACCTGCAGGAGGATGTGCGTCACGTCCGGGTGGGCCTTCTCGATCTCGTCGAAGAGCACGACCGAGTACGGCTTGCGCCGCACCGCCTCGGTGAGCTGGCCGCCCTCCTCGTAGCCGACGTAGCCCGGCGGCGAGCCGGTAAGCCGGCTCACGGCGAATTTTTCCATGTATTCGCTCATGTCGAGCGAGATGACGGCGTCCTCGTCGCCGAACATAAACTCGGCGAGCGCCTTGCCGAGCAGCGTCTTGCCGACGCCGGTCGGCCCGAGAAAGACGAACGAGCCGATCGGGCGCTTCGGGTCCTTGATGTCGGCGCGGGCGCGGCGGAGCGACTTGCTGATCGCGGCAATCGCTTCCTCCTGGCCGACGACGCGTTTGCCGAGCTCCTCCTCCATCCGGAGGAGTTTTTCGGACTCGGCCTCCTCGAGTTTGGCGACCGGCACGCCGGTCCACTTGCTTACGATGTAGGCGATCTCCTCGGCGCCGACGGTCTTTTCCTGGTCGGCCTTGTCGCTTTCCCACTCGGCGAGGGTACGCTCGTAACTTGCCTTGATCTCGCGTTCGCGGTCGCGCAGGGCCGCGGCCTTCTCGTATTCCTGCCGGGCGATGGCGAGTTCCTTCTCGTGCTTGACCTGCTGGAGCTCTTCCTCGATGTTTTTGACGTCGGGCGGGCGGGTCATCGCCAGGATGCGGGCACGGGCACCGGCCTCGTCAATGAGGTCAATCGCCTTGTCGGGCAGGTTGCGCCCGGTAACGTAGCGGTCGCTCAAGGTGGTGGCCATGAGCAGCGCGTCGTCGGTGATTTTCACCTTGTGGTGCTGCTCGTAGCGCTCGCGCAGGCCTTTGAGGATCTCGACCGTCTCGGCCACGGTCGGGGCGTTGACCTGGATCGTCTGGAAGCGGCGCTCGAGCGCGGCGTCTTTCTCGATGTACTTGCGGTACTCGTCCACGGTGGTGGCGCCGATGCACTGGAGCTCGCCGCGGCTCAGCGCGGGCTTGAGGATGTTCGAGGCGTCAATGGCGCCCTCGGCGGCGCCGGCGCCGACGATCGTGTGAAGCTCGTCAATGAAGAGGATGACGTCCTGGTTCTTGCGGATCTCGTCCATGACCGCTTTGATCCGTTCCTCGAACTGGCCGCGGTACTTGGTGCCGGCCACCATGAGCGCGAGGTCGAGCGTGATGAGCCGCTTGTCGCGCAGGAGCTCGGGCACGTTGCCCGAGATGATGCGCTGCGCGAGGCCCTCGACGATGGCGGTCTTGCCGATGCCCGCGTCGCCCAGGAGGGCGGGGTTGTTCTTCCGGCGGCGGCAGAGCACCTGAACGACGCGCTCGATCTCGTCGTGGCGGCCGATGACGGGATCGAGCTTGTTCTCCTCGGCGAGCTCGGTCAGGTCGCGGCCGAACGAGCGGAGCGCCGGGCTTTTCTGGCCCTTCTTGTCGCTCGCGGCCTTGCCGGGGCCGAGCGACGGGGTGAAGCCCGAGAGGATCTGCAGGATTTCCTGGCGCACCTTTTCGGTGTCCACGTCGAGGTTTCGGAGCACTTTGGCGGCCACGCCGTCGGTCTCCTGCAGGAGGCCGAGGAGGATGTGCTCGGTCCCGACGTAGTTGTGCTTGAGGTTCTGCGCCTCTTCCGCGGCGATCTCGTAGACGCGGGTGGCGCGCGGGGTGTGCGCCGGCTTGCCGACGACCTTCGTGCTCGGGCCGGCGCCGACGAGCTTCTCGACTTCGAGCCGGATGGTGTCGAAATCGAGGTCGAGCTTGCGCAGGACGTCCACGGCGACGCCCTGGCCGAGCTTGATCAGCCCGAGCAGGATGTGCTCGGTCCCGATGTAGTTATGGTTGAGGCGCTGGGCCTCTTTTTCCGCGAGCTTCTTGACCTGTTTCGCGCGGTTTGTGAAGCGATCCCACATGCGATGTGCTTCCCCTCGGTGTTGCGGTTGATGGTCTGTTTGTTCCGTCCCTCACCGTGGCCGAGCGGCCTAGTTGTTCTGCAGCCGCTGCCGGAGCAGTGTGCCGCGCTCGACGTCGCGGACCGCAGCGTCGAGCGTCTTGCCGCTGATCTTCTGCAGGTGGGCCGGCTGCGTGAGGATGAACAGCTCGTTGACCGACTGCCGGTCGAGGTCCTCGACGAGGCTCAGGTCAATCCCCATGCGCAGCGTCGAAAGATGATCAATCGTCTCGCGTGAGGTGATCACGTGCGCGTTGCGCAAAATCCCGGCGGCACGGCCGACCTTGTCCTGGAGCACCTCCGACTTGGTCTTGAGCAGCGAGGCGCGGGCGTTCTTCTCGCTCTGCACGATTTGGCGGATGACTTTTTCGAGGCTGGCGATGAGCTCCTCCTCGCTCTTGCCGAGGGTGACCTGGTTCGAGATCTGAAACAGATTGCCGAACCATTCGGTGCCTTCGCCGTAAAGCCCGCGCACGGCGAGCCCGAGCTTGATGATGGCCTGGAGCACCTGCTCGATCTGCCGGATCAGGATGAGTGCCGGCAGGTGGAGCATCGCCGAGACGCGAATGCCCGTGCCGACGTTGGTCGGGCAGGCCGAGAGGTAGCCGAGCTTCGGCGAGTAGGCGTACTCGAGCCGGGTCTCGAGCTGCTCGTCGATGCGCGAGGCGATCTCGAAGCACTCGTCCAACCGGAACCCCGAAAGGAGCACCTGGAACCGGATGTGGTCCTCCTCGTTGATCATGAGGCTCATGCTCTGGTCGGGCGAGATGAGCACGGCGCTGCCGGCGCCCGCGCCGGCGAGCTCGCGGCTAATGAGATAGCGTTCCGCCAAGAACTGCTTGTCCAGCTCCTCGATCTCGTCCATCTTGAGGATGAGCCCGCCCTTGAACTCCTTGAGGTGCTTGACCGCGGCGAGGATGCGCTCGAGCACCTGGGCCTTCTCGTTGGGGGTCGCCCGGTTCGGGAAGATGCTGTCCGCCAGGTTTCGCGCCAGGCGGACCCGGCTTGAGAAGACGATGTCCGATTCCGGGCCGTTGGCCCGCATCCAACTGTGTTCGCCGGTGACCAGGTCGTTCAGTTTCATGTCTCGTCGCCTGTCGGTTTCTGCTGCTGTTCGAGCGCTTTGATTTCGTCGCGCAACTGGGCGGCGCGTTCGTACTCTTCGTTCTCAACGGCTTGAACGAGCTTCCGGTTGAGCTCGGAGAGCCGTTTCGTCGTCGTGTCAATCAGGGCGGCGGCCGAAGGGCTCTTGCCGACGTGCTCGGTCTTCTTGTGGACGTCCGAAAGGATCGGCTCGAGCTGCTCGTAGAAGGCCTCGTAGCAGTGCGGGCAGCCGAGCCGCCCGACCTTCCTGAACCGGCTGAAGCTCAGGCCGCAGAAGTCGCACGTGGTTTCGTCCTCCGGCTCTCCCGCCGGCTGGCTCTCGGTCAGGCCCTTGAGGATCTCGGCGACGCTGAAGTGCGCCGTCACCCCGAGCCCTTTCTCCCTGGCGCAGTGCTCGCACAGGTTGAGCTTGCGGAGCTTATTGTTGACGATCTCGGTGTAGTGCACCGTCGCCGGGTGTTCCTTGCAGACGTCGCACAGACGCGGCTTTGCCATCGTACGCCTCTATTTCCCTTTCTTTGCGGCTGAAGTTTTCTTGCGCGATCTCGGTTTCGTCGTGCCCGGCCGGGGTGCCGGTGGAACCTTCACCCCATCCACGCCGGTCAGTTTTCGGAAGGCTTTGATGAGGTCGAGGGTGATCGGTCCCGGCACGCCCCGCCCGATGATGCGCCCATCCACTTTGATAACGGGGATGATCTCGGCCGCGGTTCCCGTCAGGAAGCACTCGTCGGCCGTGTAGAGGTCGTGGCGCGTCAGGCGGGTTTCGGCCACCTCGATGCGGCGCGCCTTCGCGAGCCCGATCACCGTATCGCGCGTGATCCCTTCAAGGATGCCCATGTCCGTCGAGGGGGTCTTGAGCACGCCTTGCTTGACCAGGAAGACGTTGTCGCCGGTCGCCTCGGCGACGTACCCGCCGCTGTTGAGCATGATCGCCTCGGAATAGCCGCTGTTGATCGCCTCGATCTTGGCGAGCACGTTGTTGAGGTAGTTGAGCGACTTCAGACGCGGGTTGACCGCCTCGGGCACGTTGCGCCGGGTCGGGATCGTGATGATCGCCATGCCCTTGTCGTAGAGCTTCTTCGGGTAGAGCGTAATGCTGTCGGCGATGATAATGACCTGCGGGTTGGCGCACTTGCGCGGGTCGAGGCCAAGCTTGCCCACGCCGCGGGTGACGATGAGCCGGATGTAACCGTCCGACTTGCCGTCGGCGGCGACGGTCTCGACGACCGCGGCGATCATCTCGTCCTTGCTCATGGGGACGTCGAGCATGAGCGCGTGGGCCGATTCGTAGAGCCGGTCAATGTGCTCGACGAGCTTGAAGACGCGGTGCTTGTAGAACCGGATGCCCTCGAACACGCCGTCGCCGTAGAGCAGGCCGTGATCGAGAACGCTGATGGTGGCGTCCCGCCTGTCGTAGATTGTCCCGTTGATGTAGATTTTCATTTCAAAACGTCCTGTGCGCCTGCACGCGCCTCGCGAGGGGTGGCAGGCCGGGTGTGCGCCCCGGGAGGTCCCTTCCCGGCCGGTTACGCTACCCCAGGGGGCCTGGCCGAGTCAAGAGGCCCGCCCTCGTCACGGATCACGCCATCCACCATGTGCAGCACACGGTCGCAGATGCCCGCGAGCCCCTCGTCATGCGTCACAATAACCATCGTCTGGCCGCGCTCCCGGTTGAGTTCTTTGAGCATCCGGTGGATCTCCTCGCTCGTGGCGGTGTCGAGGTTGCCCGTCGGCTCATCGGCCAGGAGCACGCGCGGCTCGTTCATGAGCGCGCGCGCGATCGCCACCCGCTGCTGCTCGCCGCCTGAGAGCTGCTGCACGCGGTGGTGCAGCCTCTCGCCGAGGCCTACGCGATCGAGGAGGGCGTACGCGCGCTCCTGGGCGGAGCTTTTTGCCCCGCGGCGGCCAATTCTTGCCGGGAAGAGCACGTTCTCGATCGCCGTAAAATCCGCCAGGAGGTGATAGAACTGGAAGACGAACCCGACCGCGCTGTTACGGAAGGCGGAGCGGGCCGCGTCGTTCAGACGCGCCACGTCCTGGCCGTCAAAGAGCACTTTCCCAGAGTCGCAACGGTCGAGCGCGCCCAGGATGTGCAGCAGGGTGCTCTTGCCGACGCCCGAGGCGCCCATCACGGCGAGCATCTCGCCCTCGCGCACCGAGAGGTCGGCGCCCTTGAGCACACTGAGGCGTCCCCGTCCGACAGGGAAGGTTTTAACAATATCTATGCCAACGAGGATGTCGGCCATACCTGACGCTTTCCAGTTCGAGTTGTTTCGGCTATTCCCATCGTAACGCCTCGGCCGGGCGGAGCCGCGCCGCGCTGATCGCGGGGACAATGCTTACGAGGACCGACCACCCCAGCGTAAAACACCAAATGAAAATGAGGGCGGGAAGCTGCACCGAGATCGGGATCTCCGGATACGGCGCAAAAAACTGCGGCATGATCTCGTCCCGAATCGCGTTGAAGTTGTACGAGAGGACCAGGCCGCCGATCGTGCCGAGCACGCTGCCGAGCAGGCCGATAACGAGCCCGCTCAGGCCGAAGATCGTCGCCACGCTCGAGGCGCGCGCGCCCATCGCGCGCAGGATGCCGATCTCACGCTTCTTCTGCACCACGGTCATGCTCAGCCCGCTGATGATGATGAAACCCGCGACCACGACGATCAGCGCGACGAAAAGCCCCGTGATGGCCCGCTCTTGCTTGACCAGGCTGAAGAGCTCGGGGTTGAGCTCGCTCCACGTGAGCACGGCGAACGGCTCGAAGACCATGTCGTGGCATACCCAGCGTGTCCGGCGCATCGCCTCGTCGGCGTCGGCGAGCGCGTCCTCGAGCGCCGTCAGTTCGGCCCGTAACGGGTCGGCTTCGTCGAGGGTCGCCTCGAGGCCGATGACCAGAGAGAGCGCCGCCTGGAGCTGCCCTCGCACGCCCTCGACGGCCACGATGGTCGCTTCAAGCGGCGCGCGTTCGTTGAGATCGAACGTGTCGTTCAACCCGAGTGCGCCCGCCATCGGCGTTTTGGTTTCGCGGAGCCCGTTCGGCAGCGCCTCGAGAAGGGCGACGAGCGCGTCAACGTGCCCGGTCTGCTCGTCGTCGAGCCCGGCGGTTGACGCCTTCTGCCGGAGCGCCTCGGGCGCCTTTTCGAGCGCCGCGATGGAGGTCTCAATGGTTTCCAGTGCGCCTTCGAGCGTGGTCCGGTATTCGCCCAAAAGATCGCGCTGGCGCAGTGCTTCGATTTTGGCCGCGAGCCGTGGCTTGATCTCGTCGGCGCGCTCGGGATCACCGAGCTTGATGCTCACGCGGTGGACGTCGCCACCGAGGCTCTGAAGGACCTGGGCCGTCTCGAGCGAGGTATAGACGCTCAGGTCCTGCTCGGCGTTACCGTAGCTGAAAATGCCGGAAACGTAGGCGGGGAGGTTCGTCGGCTGCTCGCCGAGGCTGCCGGCGCCCGTCGAGGCGATGATCAGCTCGTCGTTGAGGCGAAGGCCGGCCTTGTCGGCGATCGGCTTGCCGATGACGACGGCGACGTAATCGCCGTCGCGCTTGAACTTGAAGTCGCCCTCGATCAGCTTGTGCTCGGAGAGGATCGTCGAGACCTTCGGCTCGCGCACCGGGTCCACGCCGCGCAGGTCGAAGGTGTACACGAGGCTGCCCACCCGCACGGTGACCTTGCCGTAAATGAACGGGCTCACGGCCTCGACGCCCTCAACCTCCTTGGCCGCCTTTTCGATGAGCGCGACGTCACGTTCCTTCACGACGGCGAAGACGCGCCGGTCGCCTTCCGCCTTCTCCTTGTAGGCGATGAGGTCGGAGAAGTAGCCGGTGTAGGCGCTCGTGATCTGGTTGCGGAAACCGGTCATCACCGCGATCACGGTGATGTAGGTGGTCACCCCGACCGCGAGGCCGAGGATGGAAAACAGCGTGCTCGCCGAGACGAAGAGCCGGCCCCGTTTCGGCGCGAGGTAGCGCAAGCAGACGGACAACTCGAAACGCATTCGCGACGTTCCTCTCGCTGGCGCGAAAAAAATGACGGCGGCCTGCCGCCGGCGTTTCTTGGGACACTATGCTGGCCGACCGACGCCGATGTCAAGGCCGATGGGCTCCGGCGGCTTGACCGTCTTGGAGTGTCGTACTACCATTCGCGCCCCAGCGGCATGACGTGCCGGGATCTCTGGTGAGCAAGAAACGTTCCGAAATCAGCGCCGCTCTGCGGCAGCACCAAGAAGGAAGTAGAGGACGACATGCGTGAGTGGAGCATTCAATGGGTCACGAGCCTGATTCTCGTCGGCCTGTGCGGGTTGTGCTGGGCGACCGAGCCGCCGATTGTGCCTTGGGGCGACTATCAGGTAGAGGTCAATGAATACGGCAACCTGGGCCGTATCTTCCTCGAGCGCGGCACCGGCGAGTTCGACGCAATGCTCGAGCGCGCCGAGGCGAGCGGCGTCGAGCCGAACGTCTGGAAGGTCGCGCTCATCATGGTGCCGACCTTCGACGTGACGTGGAAGGACTACCGCGGCAACGAGCGGCACACCGTCTCCAAGCTCACGCCCGAGCAGATGGACCATATCCGCGCCGCCTTCAAGAAACTGGCGCAGTTCACGATCGCCTACACCGGTGGCCATCTCGCCTTCGCCCCGGCGGAATACGTGTTTCCCGAGCCCGTCGTCCTTGTCACCGGCCCCAAACAAGGAAACGTCTTTTTCCCGCCCGTCTTCGTCAAGGAAATGGCCGAAACCTTTCCCGACTGGAAGCCGGAAGAGGTTGACAGCGTGATCTGCGTCTTCCCGCCGGGCGACATGCCGATGTACGCCTTCGGCGACTCGTGGGGACATTCCTTCGGCAAGTACAAGGCAGGCAACGCGCACATCTCGTACGTGGTCGAGCGGATCGAGACGGGCGCCGACTTGGCGATCCTGCTTCAGCACGAGTGGCTCCATCAGGTCGAGTGCGTCATGATGCTCAATATGGGCTACCTCGGCCTGCCGAACCTGCATGACACCGGTATCTGCGGCTATACGATGGAGGATCTCGAACAGCCGCAGTGGCTCGCATGGAACCGCGATTTCATGTTCCGGCTGTACCGCCCGGCGATGTGGCAGAAGGCGGACATGAACCGCCGCGTCTGGTCGAGGCCGGAGGCGAAGTACGAGGGCAGCTTTATCCGGCAGTGGCTCGTGCGTGGGCCGTTTCCGAGCGAGGCGAAGGACAGGCTCGACGTGGATTTCCTCGGCGGTGAGGCCGACGTGCTGCCGACGGCCGCCGCCGGCGAGACAAGCTTCCCCGTCGAGGACAACGCCGCGTGGCATGGCGTGGACGCGCCGGCGCTCTTCGATCCGCTGCCGGAGGACGCCACCGAGGCGCAGCACGACCTGCGAGCGGACCAGGAGGACATGGTCAGCTTCTATCTGGCCTTCGAGCCGAAGGCCAATGCGGTCGCCTATGCGCACGTGTACCTTCACGCTGAGCGGACCGAGGCAGCGCTGCTGTGGCTCGGGAGCGACGAGGGCGTGAAGGTTTTTTTGAACGGCCTGGTGGTGCATCGCCGTCGGGTCACACGCGGCGTGACCAAGGACATGGACCGCGTGCCGGTCATCTTGAAGGCGGGCTGGAACCGGCTGCTCGTCAAGGTGGACCAAAGCGTCGGCGGCTGGGGTTTTTGCGCGCGCTTCTCGACGAAGGACGGGCAGCCGGTCGAAGGGCTCACCGTCGAGCTCGAATTGCCTGAGGGCAAGCGTGTCGCGACCGGCACCGCGATTCCGGTCACATGGGACGGCCGGCTGTACGCGTGGTCCGATGTCAAGGACGACCCGTGGGCGAAGCTGCCGGAGCTCGA